>Ga0310695_10000184_pt1 | contig 166695 bp, 126 predicted proteins | sample RumenRJG_04DNA_FD_203882 | JGI IMG/M metagenome (GOLD analysis project Ga0310695, IMG submission 203882) | Bovine rumen microbial communities from Lethbridge, Alberta, Canada - RJG_04 (v2) (version 2) | ecosystem: Host-associated > Mammals > Digestive system > Stomach > Rumen | place: Canada...
GAAATTTTAAAAGTTGATAAGCACAAACTACAAATCCCACTACACAAAGAATTATACCGAGACAGCAACCAATTCTTTTCTTATCTTTCATTCCTATCCGTTTTCTAAATTCAACTTGCCGATATACTCATACAACCTCTTATAGAACGGGTGCTTTGTAAGGGTATCTACGCTACCGAGAATGATGAGTTTCATCCTTGCTCGGGTGATTGCTACATTCATGCGTCGTAAATCCCTCAGAAAGCCTATCTGACCCTCATCATTGCTTCTGACAAGAGAAAGTATTATCACGTCACGTTCCTGTCCCTGAAAGCCGTCAACGGTATTAACGGAAATGAGATGGCGGTATGGCTTGAAGAACTCACGCTTCTTTATCATACGCCTCAATAGCTGCACCTGTGCCCTGTAAGGCGAAATGATACCTACATCTATACGCTCGTCAAGAATGCGCTGCTTACCGATTCGTCCATAGTAAAGTTCAAGATGCTGAAGGGTTAGCTCTGCCTCTGCCTTGTTTATTCTGCCGAATGATTCACCGACAAACTCTTCCTTACTCTCAATATCATCAGGAAGGTCATCGGTATTATACCACGACATCGGGTTGTCATAGTCGAGTATTCCACGATATTTTATCTCTGGAGCCGTCTGGAGCTTACCATCATAGAACTCCCTGCTTGAGAACTGCATTATCTGGTCGTTCATCCTATACTGCACCTGAAGCAGAGTAACGACCTCGGGTTTGTTCTCCACTATACGCTCCATAAGCGTCTTGCCAAGTCCTGCCTTTAGGGCTGCAATACTCTTTACCGTTGGTGGCAACTGCTGATGATCTCCTGCAAAGATAACTCTCGACACCTTGCGGATAGGAATCCAGCAAGCAGCCTCAAGAGCCTGTGCAGCCTCGTCAATGAAGAGGGTGTTGAACTTCATGCCTTCAAGCACCCTGTTAGCCGCTCCTGTGAGTGTACAGGCTATAACACGAGCCTCTTGGAATATCTCTGCATTGATACGCACTTCAAGCTCCGTAGCACGACTTTTCAGCCTATCCAACTGCTGATGATAGCTCTCAGAACCACGCTTACGCTTTGCCCTCATCTCACGTATCGCCTTGCGAAGCGACCATAGCTGAGGATATTCTGGATGACCTTCAAACTTACGTTCGTAGGTGAACGACAGCATCTTATCATTTACGCGCGTAGGATTACCCACACGAAGCACAGGAATGCCTCGATCCACAAGTTGCTCGCTTATCCAGTCAACAGCCATATTCGACTGGGCACATACCAGCACCTGACTCTCTCGTCGGAGAGTCTCGTTGATTGCCTCTACCAAAGTTGTGGTCTTGCCTGTTCCCGGAGGTCCATGAACCACCATCACATCCTTTGTCCACAGCACCTCGTTAACGGCCTTCTCCTGAGTCTTGTTAAGCCACGGAAACTGCATCGGCTGAAAGGAGAATCGCTCTACTGGCTGATGCGAATAGAAGAGGTCACGGAGATATGCCAATCGGTTTCCTCGGGCGTGCATCACACGTTCAAGGGCATCAAACATAAGGCGGTAGGAGGTTTCGTCGAAGGAGAGGGAGATGTAGAGACCCTCTAAATCCCCCTTAAAGGGGGACTTTGATTCGGATACAGAAGAACCTGCTGATTGCAGTTGCTGAACATAGTCATCCTTTGGAAGAGCAACTACCATTCTGTCGCCATCCACAAAGCTGACCGTACCTGTAACGTTCAGGAACTTCACCTCTGACTTATCCTTATCATCCTCTTTAGGTACTGTTCGGAAGAAAGCAACTGGTCTTCCGAACTCAAAGTTATGCTCAATATCCTGATCCTCCGTGCGGAAAATCTCGACGCACATCTGGTTAAGGGAGTTATAAAACGATTTACCCACACGGACATTAGCCCATGCGTCACCACGCTTCACCTTTCGGCGAATGCCTATAGCCTCCGTCTGCTGCTGATAAGCCTGTTTCTCTGTGTTATACTCCATTTTCAGCAACAGATGTTGCTGCATGAGTTGTTGTAGGGCTGTTGCCATTGCTTGTTAAATGAAAAGTGAAAAATTAAAAATTTATTTTTCTTTACGTTGCTTTTTCTTTGCTTTCTTTGAAACTTTCTTTACATAAGGAGCATAACCAGCTACTATATTGTCAAGAGTAGTATTATCATCAGCTAAAGTTATCTGAAAGAATTTCTTATAATTCTCTTCTGTTACATCAAATTCAAAATCCAGATAGCCTGGATAACTAACTATGAGTTTTACAGGAAGAAAATCAATTCCCAAAGCAAAATTACCATCAATATTGCTAATAGTTCCTTGCTCCTTTTTTTCTTTTTTGTATATAATTGATGCACCTATAATTTTATCCTTATTTACATCAATAATCTTGCCTTGAATAATATATTTACCATGTGGTTTTATCTTTGATTCAACAACAATATTTGTATCCAAGAGACACATACTTGATTTGGCAACAACGCTATCTGCAACCTGAGCACTCTGTGCCATAGCAGGAATAACGCCAAGCGACAACCCAGCTACCACTACAGCCTTGCCCAGCATCTGGCGCTTATGTAACTGGTTTTCGAGATACCTAACCTCTGCCTCGCATTTAGGACACGTACCCTTACAATCACCCTTGTACTGGCATTCCTCCACCACATACTCTATGTCATTCGCCTCGGCTATCTGCCTACGAATCTCTTTCAGTATTCTGCAAGTTGTCTTTCCTTTAGCCATAAAAACGTTTTTATGGCACAAAGATATGAATTATTATCCATAGTACAAAGGTTTTTGCGTGTTTTTCATTTACGATACCCTGTTTTTTCCAATGTCTCATTGTCTCATTTCTAATTTTGCCTACAAAGAAAAAAATATGTCCCAACTAACGTAATGTCAATTGGGACAAATCATTATTCCTTCTTATTTTTCTTTTTCCATTCCTCAAATTGTCTCTCTGTTTCCGCAGATTCTTTGTCACATTGCTCTTTAATTGGTTGATATATAGGCTTAAAAAGCGGACGTGGATGCTCTTCGTATGCATTCAAAATATCTACTCTAATCCAATCCTTCCATTTGTTTTGCCATTTTTTCAAAAGATCATACGCTGCCTGATCATTATATGCCATCAAAGCAGCAATCGCTACGTCAATATCATAACATTTCTTGCCTTTAAATGAATTCTCTAAAATGAAACGAAATTCTGGGGCAGGCCATTCACATATCACCTGATACATAGCTCTTCTGGTCCAAGAATCCTTGTTAGGATTATATCTCTGTAAGAAGTATTCCTTATCTTGTGCCTTCTTATATCTCGCTAAAACCATCCATATTTCATGTCTGCCTCCAACATTCTTTTCACTTAATTCTTTTAGTCTATCATAATACATAGGCTTTGGAGATAAGGTCTTACACATATCATGTATAGTCCATAAATCTATGCGTTCTCCCAAACCAAAAAGAATCATACTATCTATCTTTTCTGCTTCTTTTTCTGACACACCATATTTGCTACCTAAATTTCGCAATAAACGAAGTCTTTCACATGATACATTGCTGCTATTCCCATAATCACCACCAAGAACTTCCACCTTTGCTGTATCAAAAGCATTATCCAACGCAAATTCTACTCCCTTATGGATATCTCTTTTGGCAAATTCAGGGAATAAAGCTACTCGCATAATTGGTGATTCATGATGAGCACACATTTCATACAGAGCAGAATCGCTTAGAAGAGCAACCAGACTATCCACAACAGGCTTTTTTGAATATTCATACTCATTAGATTCTGTTATTGTCTTTGTAAAATGCTCAATCTGTTCTTCTTTTGTCTTTGTTGTAGGTTTTGTAGTACATGATGAAATGACAATAATACTACACAACAATAAAAAAACTATTCTATGCATATTATTACATTGATTTGATCCTGATAGAAAGGTTCTCTTTGTCAAACACCACTCCTGGACGCTCCACGAATCTGGAGATAATGCCTTGATTTGCAAGTTCACGAGGTGTACCAATATGCAAACACCTATCACCCAACATCGAACACCCATCACCTGTTTCCATCACCCAACAGCTATCAGCCATCTGAATGGCAATCTCCACATCGTGCGTTGAGAGGAAAACAGTCTTTTGCATATCATGGCAGAGAGTAAGGAGAAGCTGCATGGTTTCCACCTTTGAAGGGAAGTCGAGAAAAGCCGTTGGCTCGTCAAGATAGATAACGGGAGTCTGTTGTGCAAGAGCCTTGGCAATCATCACTTTCTGTCGCTCTCCATCGCTAAGCGTATCAACCAAACGATCAGCCAAAGCCATGATACCAACCTTCTCCATAGCCTCATTCACTATCTTTCGGTCATCATCATTCATACCACCCCAGAACCCTGTGTATGGCATTCTGCCCATCGCCACAAGGTCACGCACACTCATATACTCCATCTTGGAGCGCTCCGTAAGCACAACACCAATAAGGCGAGCACGTTCCTGTGGTGTGAAATCGTTAAGTTCACGACCGTCGTAAGTGATACTTCCTGCAAGGGCAGGCTGAAAGGCAGAGAGTGTGCGTAGAAGGGTTGATTTACCGGCACCATTAGCTCCAAGCAGACAAGTCAGTTGTCCGCTATTCAGTTTTGCGTTGATGCCGTCAGCCACAACAATACTGCCATAGCCTATTGATATGTTGTCAAGTGATATGGTCATTGTTAGTTCATAGTTCACAGTTCATAGTTCATAGTTTATAATTCATAGTTCATAATTGTGATAGTGAGAAAGGAATGATAACTCTGAACTATGCACTTTGAATTATGAACTCAATAAACTTTATCGATGCAAAAGTACTGTAAAAAAACGGAAAAAACAAAAATAATTACTTTTTCTTTTTGAAATCTCACATATTCTGTTTATCTTTGCACTCTGAAAATCAGGTGATAGGTGTTAATATAATACACCCACCACCAAGAAATGGGGCTTGATAGTTCAATGGATAGAACAACTCTCTCCTAAAGAGTAGATCCGGGTTCGATTCCCGGTCGGGCTACGATAAAAGTGTAAAGAGTAAGGTTGATAAAAGAAAATTGATAGCTCTAAGCACTTAATTCTAAATCACTAATTTAAACACTAAGCACAATATGAAAGACTACACCGTTTACAAAGACCTTTCTCTACGTGAGGCAACTATTCTGAGAATATACGAGATGGCAGTTTGTCTGTGTAACGAATATGTCAAGAAAGTACGTAGTGGTGAGGGTACGTCACACGATTTGGTTCGTGCGGCATGGATATATCGTAAATATATCTATTGCGTTGACAGGTCTTACTATTTTATAAGCCAGTGTGCTTTCCTTGATCCAAAGGGTAGTCTCATTCCTGCAGAGAAGGCTGTAAAGCAGGTGTTCAGGGATATTCTTTCAATAGCTGGTGTAAACCGTAAAAAGATCAAAAGCGTACTGAAGGGTGGCTGGATGTATCAGCTTATTGACAACTCTATCGGTAGAACTGTGTGGAATAATGAATTCAAGAAAGCAGTAACAAAGGAGATGTACGACTTCTCTCATTCTGCAGATCTCCTTGATGCTGGCTATTCTCATTTCTCTACTCGTAAGGATGCCCGTGTTGATGATCGCGGACAGATAGTAGTGATAGAATTTATTGCATACGACCATGATCCTATCATCACCTTTGCCATTGCCGATGCTATGGGTAATCTCCAGTATCAGCATCCTGTTGATTTCGCCACATATCGTCCTATCATTATGGATGAACTGCGAGACATTCATTTCCGCTGGCACGATGCCTCAGAAGAACAGGCTGAGAAATACTGGCAGGTTCGAATGACCACAGAGGAAAAGGAATAACAAATAATAGAGCATTCTCCAGACGAGGATGCTCTTTTCACTATTATATTGGAATAATCATAAATTTTGCTTATTTTCTTACACAATAATTATTTAAACCAAAATGAAAAAGACAAAGAAATCTTGGATCTTAGCTTTACTAACCCTGATGATTGTGTCATGTGGTTCAGATAAAGAAAAGAATGCGACAGTCAGTCCAACGGATGATAGTAGCCAGTTTGTTACATTGACAGATGTTGTTCCTGATGCCATTCTGGAGATACGCTACTTTGGCACTTACAATTTCGTGGGCACTCGCATAGATGGCTATGAGGAGCCTACGGCATTACTCACACGACAGGCAGCAGATAGTCTTCGTGCTGTAAGCGATGATGTAAAGGCATTAGGCTATCGTCTGAAAATCTATGATGCTTATCGTCCACAGAAGGGTGTTGATAACTTTGTGCGCTGGGCAGAGAATATCCCAGACACGATGATGAAACGTTATTTCTATCCTGACCTTGACAAGAGCGTTCTTTTTGAACAGGAATATATCTACGAGAAGAGCGGACACACACGCGGTTCTACGGTTGACCTCACTCTCTTTGACATGCAGACTGAGAAAGAACTGGATATGGGTGGCACTTTTGACTGGTTTGGCCCTGAGAGTCATCCCGATTTCTGTGGTGATCCAGAGACAGGAAAATATACGGGTGATAATCACAAGAGTCCTGCAAAGCGTTCCATTACCCCTCAGCAGTTTGCTAATCGTATGATTCTGCGTCAGGCTATGCTCCGTCATGGATTTAAGCCATTGGATAGTGAATGGTGGCATTTCACGCTTAAAGATGAGCCATTCCCAGACACATATTTCACATTCCCTGTGAAGCAGATAAAATAGAAACTATAAGATTAATGCCCGTCACTATGTGGCGGGCATTATTTCTATTCTTCATCATCAATAAATTCCTCAAGTCGCTTTATACGTTTCATTTCATGCATATACGCCAGATACATGAGGCATATAGCAATAGGGGATACAACAAGAAATCTAATTTTTACCTCAGTATATTGGAACGGAATATCACCAATATATATCATTGTGCCTATAAGTATTATTATTATAATTGGAACTAATATACGATAATTGTAAACAACATATTTCTTGTAGTTACTGATCTTTCTTCTTAACTTGGTTACATCCATAGAAAAATCAAATTTGTCTATATATAGTATTTCCCAAAAAGTCATAAGAAATGATAATAGCAAAAGTCCCTCAATCACACAGAAGGAGACATCGTGCATGGGAGTTAATATATGATGGTATCTATCCAGTAGAAAAAATATCATTAATGCTACAATTGCTATCAAGCCTATGACTCTTTCTTTTATCATACTGCCAGTAAGTGATCTATGTCGATTAGTTCTGATAGCTTCGAGTATCTTCTTGTTCGTCTCATTATCTACCTTATTCTTTTCTGCTAACTGATTCCAGTATAGCTTCATTTCTTCAAAATCTTCCATAACTGTTTAGTTTTTAGTTTGGTTAAACATTTGTTTCAGTTTATCTTTCGCACGATTCAATCTGCTACCTACATTCGTTTCTGATATACCCAAGGTCTCGGCAATCTCGGCATAGCTCTTCTCGTCGAGCCAAAGCATTATGATTGACCTATCGATAAGAGAAAGCCTTGCTATCATGCTGTACAACTCCTTCTTGTGGTCGTCAGCAGCAATTTCCTCTGGCACGTTGATAGCCTTTATAAGCTCCAACTGATGCCCTCTCTTGTATTTCAGACGGATATAGGTGATGCAAGTATTGATCGTGACTCGGTAAACCCAAGTACTTGACTTGCAGTTGCCTTTGAACGATTGGTAACTTTTCCAGAGGTTGTATATCGTTTCTTGATACAAATCTTCGAAAGTCATCAACTCGTTTGTGTACATAAGACAATACCTTGATATTATCTTTTGATTCTCATCTATTATTGAAAGAAAATCATTCTGTCCATTTACATTCATTTTTGAGTTTGACTAAAGTTATTTTCGCTATAGCTTTTGTCTGGTTAGTCGGAATTATAACGAGAAAATCACAGTTTAATTGTTAAAAAAACTTTTCGTAATTGATAATATCCACGTTAAATACAAAAATAGCATTCCCATTTTGAGAATGCTATTTTTCATTCAGTCTTCTTTTCTACAAGACTATTTCGCTATGAACTTTCTGATAGCCTCAAGATTATCTTCTCCTGCCTTTCTACCCATATCATAGACATGCTGCATCTTCTTGGCATTCAGGCTCGTTCTACCGATTGGGAGGGTGTCAGAAGGACAGATAACAAGACAATGACCTGCCATTTGCTGTTGGGTGATGTATTCAAGTTCCCGATTATACATTAAGTGTCGGCGACTCATACCCTCTATAATGGCTGGGTATTTGCGCATAGTAGCCTTAAAGACTGGCATTAGCTTGGTGAGTTTCTTCTTAAAACCTTTTGGCTGGGTGAGAATGACTATATTCTTTTTAAAGCCTTCGCTCTCGAAATATCTCAAAGGAATACTATCGGCAATACCTCCGTCGAGTAATGCCAAATCACCAATAACCACAGGTCTGGAGATGATAGGCATACTGGCAGATGCACGAAGCCATTCCATACCCGTATAGTCTATTTTGTCAAGACGGCGATAAACAGGCTCTCCTGTCTTTACGTTTGTAGCAACAATATGAAACTCAGTAGGGTTCTTCTCGAAGGTTTCAAAATCGAATACGTCAATCTTAGTAGGCAGAATATGATATGAATACTCTCCGCCCACATAGTCGCCTGTCTTTATTAGCGACCTTATGCCCATATACTTTGGATTCTTACGTTGAGACATATTATAGCGTAAGGTACGCCCAATTTGATGTGATATGAAATTACATCCAAAAGTCGCACCAGCAGATACCCCCACAACGCCATCAAACGTGACGTTGTTTTCCATAAGAACATCCAATATTCCAGCTGTGAAAAGACCTCTCATTCCACCGCCTTCAAGTACTAAACCAGTCTTAGCCATTTACAATTTACAAAGTACAATATACAATTGTTGGCAAAATTACGAAAAGTTTTTGTTTTTCCACTAATATTTCTAAGGAAAATGCACAGTTTAAAGAATTTTGTGTAATTTTGTAACTAAAATTTCTAACTGACTATATGCACATTATTATGATGAAATCATTTCTTTTACTATTCGCATTGTTATCAATAACGTTATCTCTGCCTGCTCAGGACAAGAAGCAGAAAAAGATAGAAGGCAAGAACTTGACAAAGAAGGTTCTTGGTAGGGTGGATTCTGTGTTTTTTACAACAGAAGAAGCACGCAGAGTGGGTGATCAGGTACTTATGTTTCAGCGTGTTACAGGTGGATGGCCGAAGAATGTTGATATGGTTACTCCTCTCACGGATGAGGCTCGCGAGAAGGTGTTGAGAAAAAAGAAAAAGACTGATGATTCAACTATCGATAATCGTGCTACGACTATGCAAATGAAATATCTTGCCCGACTGTTTCGTGCGACTAAAGATGATAGATACCGCGAGAGTTTCAACAAGGGATTGGAATTTCTGCTTGCAGGTCAGTATGAAAATGGTGGTTGGCCGCAGTTCTGGCCAGATCCTCATGGCTATCAGGTTCACATAACTTATAATGATGGGGCTATGATAAACACCCTGAACCTCTTTCTTGCTGTTATTAAGCAAGAACCACCTTTTGACGGGCAACTTGTGGATAATGCCATGCGAGAGCGTTTGCAAGCATCGCTAAATAAGGGTGTGGAGTGTATTCTGAAAACACAGATAAGGCACAACGGCAAACCGACAATCTGGTGTCAGCAGCATGACAAGGACAGCTATGCCCCTGCCCCAGCACGTGCCTTTGAGCTTGCAGCCTATTGTCCTTCGGAAAGTACTGGTATAGTGATATTTCTGATGAATCTGCCTAATCTGAGTGATGATGTAAAAAAGGCAATCCATAGTGCAATGGAATGGTTTGATAAATACAAACTAACTGGCTTAAAAGTGGTTCGTAAAGGAAAGAAACACACACCAGAATATGATGTGCTTCTTGTGGAAGATCCAACGGCAAAACCTATCTGGGCACGCTTCTACGACCTTGAAAACTGCGAGCCTTTCGTTTGCGACAGAGACGGAATACCTCGTAAATCGCTTCAGGAGATAGGCATAGAGCGCAGAACTGGATATAGTTGGTATAATGATTTGCCAGAAGAACTCTACAAGAGATATGACCATTGGGCAGACAAACATGATCCTGAGCATAAGGTAGCGCTAACTCCATGATATAGTAATAGGGCTATATAAATTTCTGCTACCTCCATTTGATCTAAGTCCGTTCTACCTCCGTTTCTAAGTTCGTTTCTATGGACGGACTTGAAACTTTATAGCGAAAGAGGATCAAACTTGTAGCTTTTGAATAACCGGACACAAAGTTTTCAAAAAATATACAGATGATATTCCGGAGTGGGCAATACCACTAATGAATAAATAAAAACACAAAAATATCTTGTTAGTATTTGCACTTTTCATTTATTTTTAGTATTTTTGCCCACGGAAAAAATTCCTAAACAAAAATGAAGAAGACTCTATTATCGTTTATATTTGCTTTGACTATGCTTGCAGCATCAGCTGCAAACAAACCTGTTACATGGCAAAAACCTTACTATGTTTCTACCACTATTTCCCGATTTAACCTGCAATCTGTGGAGTTGAATGATACAGCGACTATCATCACGGCACAGATTAAGAGTCCTGAAATCATTATCAGTAGTGATTTTCGCCTTGATGGTGAAGATGGCAAAAGCTATAAGGTGAAATACTGCAAGGAGTTCGCTCTTGATGCCCCTATTCCCATAGATGATAAGGGTGTTGCCTCTATGACTCTCGTCTTTGAGCCAATGCCACTCACTACGAGTTTTTTTGATATGCTTGAAGGTTATGGAAGACGCCAAGACCGAGTAATGGGAATCTCTGATACAAAGAATCCTGTGCAGATAAAACCATACGCACTCAATGAGGAGAAAATCAATGAGTTGCGTAAGGATTTCTTCCATACAGATACTTCGTGCATCAAGGGTAAAGTAAATGGTTTTGTGCTTTCAAATGGAATAACTTCATTTAACGTTAGCCACTACAATTGTCTTACTGGTGAATCTGAGCCTATTGATATCCAAATCAATGAAGATGGTACTTTTGAGCATAAATTTATTCTCAATTATCCTATTTACAACTATCTATGTGCAAACGAAAGTCCGATAGATATACCTTTCTTTATTAAGCCTGGTGAAACGCTTAATTTTGATATCAACTGGCATGGTACAGCAGAAGTAAAAACCATAGTTACCGACTCGTCTGGTAAGCCGGCACCATATTCCACACTATCTACAAAATTGCCTTTTTATATTAAGGATAGCCGATGTGCATCTTGGCTACCTTATTACAATTTGGGATTTAAGAGCTATAGTAAGCATCTGGAAGAAGCATACAATGCCGCTATCACCACCCATGATTATCTCGCAGCACGATACCATTATAATGATGTAGAATATCTTTTGGGAAAGCTTGAGATACAGTATGGTTTTGCACTTGATCTTGTTAGTTATGAGATGGGTAATGATAAGGTGCGCTCAAGTTATCTTGGTCAGGAGTTGCCTGATTCGATAAGCGAGGTTTTTAATCCCGAGAACTATTCATTTCTGCGTAAGATACCATATAATGACATAATATCATTGTGTGTTTGGCGGTACTATGGCTTTTGTGCTAATTATGGAGATGGACGTATGATTAATGAAGGTTTGATTGACTGTCCTGCCTCTATGGTTGATGAGATAATAATGAGTCGAGATAAGGATGTGTTTGGCGAAAAAAACATATCATTACCTTTTATAATTCATTATCTCGCTGATTTCTATAAACAAGGCAAAAAAGGTAAGCATAACTATCTCAATATCAAGAGTGAACTGATGAATAAATTTTCGGGTAATTCCTTAGATGTTAAGGTAGAAGAGGCAATAGCAGAGATAAAGCGTAGGGCAAATGCGGTAAAGGCAGAGATGCATAATCCGATGTTCGAGGCTTTGATTGACAAGTACGTTGATGCGGGTCTTAATGATAAGGAACTGACCTATACATTGCCTGATTGCGAGGCAACCAATATCCTTCGCAAGATAACCGATAAATACAAGGGAAAGTACGTGTATCTCGATTTCTGGGCAACATTCTGTGCTCCTTGTCGCTCAGGCATTGAGCAGAGCAAGGCATGGCGTGAGGAGGTTCGCAACAATCCTGACTTTGAGTTTGTCTATATCACAGGCGACAAGAGTTCTCCAAAGACGACATACGAAGAGTATGTAGCACAGAATCTCAACGGTGCGGAGTGTTATCGCATTCCAGAAGAAGATTACAAGAAGCTCAAAGTCCTGTTCAAGTTCACTGGCTTTCCTCATCATGAAGCCCTTGACCCAAATGGTAACGTGCTCAAGGTCAATAACACCTATTACGAGGGTAAGGACGTTTTCCTTCGGAAGATAGAGACGATGAAGAGGATGCAGGAGAAGTAAGGTTTATAGGTTACAAAGGTGTATTTCGGAAGTTTGGTAATCCTTGAACTTATGCGAATATGCACATTTTTGTAAAAAAGTCACAGAAATATTTGGTAATTTGAATATTAATCCATATATTTGCACTCAGCAAATCTAAAGAACGTGCGCCAGCCTTTTAGAGCTGACACGCACTTTTGCTTTCGTGCGAGGATGCTATGCACGTTGCACTCAGCAAATCTAAAACTTAAATGCGACAGACTTATTTAAACTTTAACTAATAACTTAAAAAACAAAATCATTATGAAAAAGTATGTATGCGACACATGTGGCTGGGAATATGATCCAGAAGTAGGTGACCCTGAAAACGGCATAGAGCCAGGTACAGCTTTTGAAGATCTTCCAGAAGATTTCGTTTGCCCTGTCTGCGGAGTGGGTAAAGATGAGTTTTCGGAGGCGTAGTCTTTATGTACCATGTACAATGTACAATTTCTCGCTTATGGCTAATTTCTCTGGTTAGCTTAGTGTTTTCTTCTGAGCAATAAATGTAATCAGCAAAAATTGTAGATTGTAAATGCAAAGATGGTAAGTTGTAAATTGTAGATTGTACATGGTACATGGTAAATTGTACAAGATCTGGCGGTTTTACTATGAAGGATTTCGTAGTATGACCGTCGGTCGTGTTTTATGGGTTATAATCCTCATCAAGCTATTTATCATTTTCGCCATTCTCCGTGTCTTCTTCTTTCAGCCTACACTCACAGGTACTGACGAGGAAAAGGCGGAGAAGGTGAGAGTAAACCTAATAAAAAGACCCACCCCCTCACCCCTCCCATAAAGGGAGGGGAGTAGATAGTATTTCCGCTTAAGGGTATTGGGTGCTTTTATGATTATAAAAACCACCTCTATGAGAATAGTTGTAACTACTCCCCTCCCTTTATGGGAGGGGTAAGGGGGTGGGTCTTTTTATTTTAATACTATGGACCTAATCAACGTCGTGGAGTGGTCGAGAGCACAGTTTGCCCTCACCGCCTTTTATCATTGGCTGTTCGTTCCACTCACTCTCGGACTTGGTATAGTCGTGGCTATTTTTGAAACGATATACTATCGAACGAAGAGTGAGGAGTGGCTGAGAATATGCAAGTTTTGGATGACGCTATTCGGGGTCAACTTTGCCATAGGAGTGGCTACGGGTATCATTCTTGAATTTGAGTTTGGCACCAACTGGTCAAACTATTCATGGTTTGTGGGCGACATTTTTGGAGCACCACTTGCCGTGGAGGGTATCTTTGCCTTCTTCATGGAATCTACATTCTTTGCCGTGATGTTCTTCGGCTGGAAGAAATTCTCTGCAGGTCAGCATCTTACAGCCACTTGGCTTACTGCCTTTGGTGCAACGGTGTCGGCTTGGTGGATTCTCGTAGCAAACAGTTGGATGCAATACCCTGTGGGAATGGAGTTTAATGCCGACCAGATGCGTAACGTGATGGTAAGCTTTTGCGATGTAGCACTCTCGCCAGTTGCCGTCAATAAGTTCTTCCACACGGTATTGGCATCATGGTGTCTTGGCGGTGTCTTCGTGATAGCCGTAAGTGCATGGTATCTGCTAAAGAATCGTGATATTGACTTTGCCATAAAATCTATCAAAGTCGGCGGTACCGTAGGACTTGCAGGCATCGTTATGACTATGCTCACGGGCGATGGAAGTGCCGTGGAGGTAACTCGTACACAACCTATGAAACTGGCTGCTATGGAAGGACTCTATGAGGGTCAGCAAGGCACTCCGCTCATTGGTTTTGGCATCATAACCCCTGACAAGCAATATGATAACGACGAAGCTCCTATGCTCTTCGAAATCAGCATACCTAAAGGTCTGTCTATTCTCGGTCGTCATGATCCAAATGCTTTCATCCCAGGCATAAAGGATATAATCGAGGGAAAGGATATGATAGACGGTAAGCCTGTCAATACCGTATCATATACAGAGCGTATAAAGCGTGGAAAACAGGCTCACGCAGCACTTGCACGATTCAACGAGGCAAAGGCGAATGGCGATGAGCCAGCTATGGTAAAGGCAGAGGAAGCCTTACTGGAAGACTATCCATTTTTCGGATATGGATATTTCAAGGATGTAAAGGAGACAATACCTAACGTTCCTATCATTTTCTACGCTTTCCACCTTATGGTTATGATAGGCGGTTTCTTGCTCGTCTATCTCCTTGCCACTATGTTTATGGCATATAAGCGTGAGGAATGGCTCTATTTCCGTTGGAATAACATCGCTATTTTCCCAATCATCGCCTTTATTGCCCTACCATTGGTGTATATCTGTCATCAATGTGGCTGGATAGTGGCTGAGATGGGTCGTCAGCCGTGGACTATTCAGGACATCCTTCCTGTTCAGGCTGCAATATCAAGTCTGTCTGCTTCACAGGTCATCACCACTTTCTGCATCTTCGCCGTACTATTCACCGTCTTGCTGTGTGCGGAGGTTGGGATAATGGTTAAGCAAATTAAATCTTTAAAATGAAAAATGAAAAATTATAAAATACAGATTACACTTGGAAGTGAATAGTGAAAAGTTAATAGTGAATAATGCCTAATACTGGTAGCCACCAGAACGAGACCTCTCCACAAGGGCGTTAGCCAGTATTAAGTATTATTATCTATTCGTTATTCACTATTCACTTAAACGCTAACTTGTATTTTTCATTTTTCACTTTTAATTTTTCATTTATAAATGATAAATTTATGGACTACACTTTCTTTCAAGAATACTGGTGGCTCCTTATCAGCATATTAGGAGCGTTTCTGGTCTTCATGCTCTTTGTTCAGGGCGGTCAGTCTATGCTTTTGCAGGATATGCCCGATGAACAGCGTGAAAAGATGGTATATGCCATTGCACATAGGTGGGAACTGACATTCACCACGCTCGTAGTGTTTGGAGGTGCATTCTTTGCATCCTTCCCTCTCTTCTATTCCACCAGTTTCGGTGGAGCCTACTGGCTGTGGATGCTCATTCTCTTCGGCTTTGTAGTGCAGGCTGTGAGCTATAAGTATCGCTCGGCAGAGGGAAATATCCTTGGACGTAAGACCTACGATGTATTCCTGTTCCTCAACGGAATCATTGCACCTGTACTTCTCGGTGGAGCCGTTAGTACTTTCTTCTTCGGAAGTGACTTTACCATTACAAAGAGCAACCTTACAGATACGGCATCGCCTTTTATCTCACAATGGGGACCTCTCCACGGTCTTGAGGCACTTGCCGACTGGCGTGTGGTGGCATTCGGACTTATGGTGCTTTTCCTTGTTCGCGTACTTGCCAATCTGTGGTTCATCAACCAGATTGACGATGAGCAGACCATTTCATGGAACAGGAAACAACTTCGCGTTAATGCCGCTATCTTCTTGATACTTTTCCTGATAGTGACCGTTGTATTGCTCACCTCCAGTGGCTATGAGGTGATAGGCGAACATGAGTTCCTTGTAGTGGAGTATAAATACTTCCATAATCTATTTGGAAGCTTCACCTGCATCCTTTTCTTCCTCATAGGCACCGCCTGTGTGCTCTATGCCATCCGTCTTGCGTTGTATAGGAAGATGAGATATGGCATCTGGTTTGGTGGCATAGGTACCGTGATGGTAGTACTGGTATTGTTCTGGCTGGCAGGTTATTTCAACACGGCATACTATCCATCATATACCGATATTTCATCCTCACTTACCATCTACAATAGTTCTTCGTCAGAGTTCACGCTCCGCACAATGAGCTATGTGAGTATCGCCATACCATTCGTTATTGCGTATATCGTCTGGGTATGGTATAAACTTGCAAAGCCACAAGACGATGTAGCAAAAAAGGCGGAATAAAATGTTAAAATCATATTTTCTAATAAATATTCACTAAAATAGTGAAGATTTTAGATTTAATTTATTACCTTTGCAATTGAAATGATAATACGATATGGTAAGGATTATCTTAGAGAGCTATATGTAGATGGGCGATGTAAAGATAAGAAACATCGTTTTCAGGCTAATATAGTAAAGAAATACCAGAAGCGTGTAGATACCTTAATGGCTGCTACACGTATGGAAGATTTATTTCCTTTTAAGTCGCTGGGGTTTGAGGCTTTACATGGTGACAAGGAAGGATTTTTCTCCATAAAGGTTGATATGCAATATCGCTTAGAATTTAGTCTTGAACAGAATGGAACTGAACAGATAATAACTGTTTGTACCCTTGAAGAATTGTCAAATCATTATAAGTAAAACATATGTCAGAAATAATCAATAGACTGCCTACTCATCCTGGTGATGTGCTGAAAGAAGAACTTGAAGCAAGAGGTATTACACAAAAGGTGTTTTCTGAAAATACAGGAATCTCATATACTATGCTCAATGAGATTCTGAACTGCAAGCGCCCTGTAACAAGCGATGTAGCATTGATTATTGAGGCAGCCCTTGGCATTAATGCCGAGTTGCTTGTCAATATGCAGAGCCGCTATAATATTGCTCAGTCGCGTATGCGCCCAGCTATCAAATTAAATATTGACAGGGTTCGAAAAGTTTGCGCTTCTTGGTTGTTGTAATAACGCCAGTCTGATAAATTAACGTGAGTTCGACGAAAAGCGCCGAAGGTGCGACACCTAAAAGGGTAGTACGCAAGTGCTACCTATAGCGATATTTTTTTTAGTGAGCGCCGTAGGTGCGACACCTATATAAATATAATAAGTGTCGGTCCTTCAGACCTCACACCCTAAATAACGTCTTTATATCCAGGGCTTGCGCCCTTCGCTATTAGGTATCGCTCCTTCAGAGCTCTTTCAACTACATGATAATCAACAATATACAACTAAAGAATTTCGTAGAACTCACGTTAAACATATTTCTTTGTAATTTTACGTTAAAGAATAAGGGAAACGGATTTATACGATTTATCTGAAATTAATCGCGCAAATAATACTGCACCAGCTTTCGGAAAAATCAGAAAAATCCGTTTCCCTTTTTTCATCGAAATTTGTCGAAGACCTACTGACCTTAGGGAGGTAAATCAAGCTATTTACGTGAATTCGATAAAATGATTACAAAAAAAGGGTTATTTTCCCTTGAAAAACATATGTTACTCCATCGTTACTCCATCACAAGTCCATCGTTACTCCATCGAAACGATGGAGTAACGATGGAGTAACGATGGAGTATCGATGGAGTAACATAGGAGGAATAGCGAAGAAACAGCGATTTTATTTGCAACTCTATATGGTGGTCAAGTCATTCCAATATCATGCAAAATGCTTTATGAACATCCGGAATATGCTATCTGAATATGACAAATCATAGCGGTTAAGCCTAGTTTATGTTAAATAATGTAAAAATGGGGGGTAAATATTGCTAAGTATTGACCAAATACATTTTTTTCACTATCTTTGCGTTACAGAATCCTTTTTCTGCAATCATTAAAAATGGGATGGCCTTATAACCTCCCTTATCTGTCAACATTACAAATTTAACTAAAGTTTCAAATATGAGAAAAATATTATTGATAGTATTTATGTGCACATTCTGTTTGGAAGTAATCCATGCAGATGTGGAGTGGACTCTATCTGAGGATGGCACGCTTACCATATCAGGAGAAGAAATGGATGACTATGATGAAATCCAAAAACCCGCTCCTTGGAGAATTCATGGTATTGATCCCAAAGAGAACATTATAATAAGAAAGGTGGTAATAAAAGATGGTGTTACAAATATTGGCAATTATGCTTTTAGCGGTTGCGAAAGTATCACTTCTATAACAATCCCTAATTCTGTGACGAATATTGGTCGGTATGCTTTCTATCTTTGTACTGGTCTTACATCAATTTCTTTACCTAATTCCGTGACAAGCATTGGGCATGATGCTTTCTCTAACTGCAAAAATCTTAAATCTATAACAATCCCTAACTCCGTGACGAGTATTGGTATTTTGGCATTCTCTAATTGTACATCATTGACAACCTTAATTTGTTATGCAGAGAAATGTCCTACAGCTATAATAGAACCTTTTTATTCAGGACTAAACTGGTTTAACAATGTGCCAACTTCAACAGGCACTCTGTATGTACCTGCCTCTGCAATTTCTGCATATAAGGCTGCAGATCAATGGAAGGAATGGAAGAATATAAAGGCAATTGAAGATGGTGTGACCACAGGTTTGAGGAATGTGGTTGATGAAAAAACGGCTGATGAAAGGATGTATAATCTGAATGGTCAGCGCATCAACGGATTGAATGCCCCAAAGGGTATTTACATCAAGAACGGAAAGAAATATGCAAGATAATCAGAATGTTTAGATAACGTGTAATTAACGTGAGTACAAAAAATAAACGCTGAGATTTGTCGAAGACCCACAGACCGTAGGAAAGGACTTGCAAATCCACAGGAAGAATGAATAGTGTTTGACAGTTTTCATAAATATCTTGTACATATATTGCTATTGATACCACTCTGTTGCTTCGCTGAAAATGACTCAACGGAATTTCAGCGAAGAACAGCAGAGTTGGGTATTGAAATGTCTGCACTTAAAGACTATTCATCAGAATCCAAGATAAAAATTGCAACTCCACAATGTGCATATATCAATATCACGGGCATATCACAAATGCCAAAGACCAAGACTGATAATTTGCACGCTATGATGGAGTTTTATGACTGTCAAGGTGGATATTTCTGCAAGAAAGTAATCCTTAATGCACAGGGTAACAGTTCCTTGAACTTTGCAAAGAAAAATTTTGCCGTGGACTTCTGCGAGGATGACTGGATAGGGGACAAGACAACAGACATTACCATAGGTGACTGGGTAAAACAGGAAGCCTTTCATTTCAAAGCCTATTATAATGATACTTTTCGTGGAATAGCGGTAGTAGGGTATAAGGTTTTCTCTGATATGCTAAAAGACGAGAGTACCTATCAGGATCGTGCGGGATTAACCGACTATGATAAAAAAGCGAAATGCTTTCCTGATGGCTTTCCCTGCATAGTATATTTCAATGGTGATTTCTATGGCATCTATTCATGGCAATTAAAGAAGCATAGGAAAAACATGAGTATGGATAAATCCGTTGAAACGAATATCCATCTTGATGGCGCCATGAATAATTCAACCCTATGGACGGATAGCGTACAATGGAGTAACTTTGAGGTACGGAATCCCAAGAATCTTTATTCTGCAACCCCATTTGAGTATATCACATACTATTATTCTGAATTGTCTGATAGTTCGGAAGTAGATAGCACGTGTGTTATTGCAGAGGGAAATCCTATGGAATTTCTATCAGATACAATCACGTTAGAGTCCCCTCTGTTTTATAAAAATACCACAGAGAATGGTAATGCCGTGTTTTACAAGCTTACAGAGCGTTTATGCTATCGTGCCAAGGAATATGATGGACTTTATCCAGATGAACTAATGAATGAAGAGAGTGAATACTATGATGCCAATAATAAGAATCACGTGCTTTCTGCAAAGGTGAAAGCTAACATATTGTCATTCAGCAAGTATATGAAGGAAATTCATGAACTTGCAAATAATGGAGCTACCGTTGAGCTTATAAAGGCTACGATAGAAGAGCGTTTTGACGTTCCGGGACTTATAGACTATATCATTTTTTCTCTTGTAACATCCAATTATGATGGTTTCAAGAAGAACTGGCAATGGTTCACCTATGATACAAGGAAATGGTTTGTGACACCTTATGATTTAGATTGCATATTGGGATATAACGATACAGCCTTTAGGCTTAGTCCTGCGGAATGGTCAGAGATGTGGTCTTCGCACAATATGAGATCATATATCTATAATGGTCCTACGGAGTTTATCCAGACATACTATATGCCAGAGATAAAGGAAAGGTATGCAGAACTTCGTGATAAGCAGATACTTACCCCAGAGAGGTTTCTTGACTATCTTCATCAATGGTATGATGCCATAGGTGAAGAAAATTACGAGTTGGAGTGGAAACGCTGGGATAAGTGCAGGAGTCATAGTGAGATTATTACGAATGAGAATTGGGAAATGTTGGAGGGATATGAAGATTGGTTTACCCTCAAGGATTTCTCAGCAGACAGCACATATAATGCTGGTGATAGGTGCATTTATAAAAATGCGATATGGAAAGCTACTAATACGGTTTCAGGCATAGAGCCAGCTATGCAGATGGGCTATACTGATACTTTTGAGCGTGTAGCGGATTGGCTTACAAAGCGTATAGCACTCGAAGACGAATATCTTGAATATGATTCAAACACTTTATCCGTTGAGCAAATTGATTCTCCATCAGAGAATAGCGGTCATCCTATAGCTTATTATAGTATCGCAGGAATAAGAATGAAACAGGCATTCCTGGGAATTTCCATTGTAAAGATGAATGATGGTAGTGCTCGGAAAGTAATAAAATGATTCAGGTTTGCTTTCGACTTTCGCAGAATTAAACAAAAATTATGTTAAGATTAAACCTATGAAAGGGAGTTTCGTCTATATGATAGTGTTGTTTCATAAATATGAATGGGTGTGATACTTAAAAGATGGATTTCAGCCTAAAACGCTAAATTAACCTAAAAATTAATAAGGGGATTTGGATTTTGTCAGGATTTTTTGTATATTCGCACTTCATTTTTTTATAGATACACTAAAACGAAAACAAAAACCAAAACAAAAATGCTTAAGCGAATTCTTTTCTTGGCGGTATTGACTTGTGTCCTTCCATTGGGTAAGGGTGCGGTGTGTTGCTATGCTACAAATTCTCATCTCTGGTATGATAAACCTGCTTCCGTATGGCTTGAAGCTTTGCCTCTGGGCAATAGCAAGCTTGGTGCTATGGTCTTTGGCAAGACTGATGTAGAGGAAATACAACTCAACGAGGAGACTTTCTGGAGTGGCGGTCCTCACAATAATAATAGCGCTTCTTCTATCTATTACCTCAACGAGGTGCGTAGCCTCATCTTCCAAGGTAAGGAGAAGGATGCAGAGAACCTTATCAACCGTGAGTTTGTAAAGGGACCTCATGGTATGCGCTTCCTCACTCTCGGTTCTTTGAAACTCGATTTCGGACATAAGGATGCAAAGAACTATCGCCGTGAGCTGAACCTCAACAATGCGGTTTCTACTGTATCATATACTGCTAATGGAGTAAAATATATTCGCGAGACATTCGCCTCTCTTGAGGATGGTGTTATCGTAATGCGCATTAAGGCTTCAGGCAAGGGTAAGCTAAACTTTACGCTCGATCATGAGTGCAAGCTAAAGGCTACCCCTAACCCCAACCCTTCCCCCGTGATGGGGAAGGGCGTTGGAATGCTCACGAGAATTATCGAAGGAGTTGAGCAAGAGGGTGTTAAATCTGCCCTAAACGCTGAACTCGTAGCAAAGGTTATTGCAGATGGCAATGTTTCTTCTGCTGACGGTAAGGTAGATGTAAAGAATGCCACAACTGCAACTATCATAATCACAGCTGCAACTAATTTCGTAAACTATCACGATGTAAGCGGTAATGCTTCTGCAAAGAATGAGGCAACTCTCAAAGCTGTTGAGGGTAAGACTGTAGATCAGCTTTTGAAGCGTCATGTGGCAAAGTATCAGGCACAGTATAAGCGTGTGGCTCTTGATATTTCAGCCGGAACAGCAAAACCATCACCTAACACCCTACTCCCAACCGACCAGCGTCTGGATAAGTTCTATGGTAGTGACGATATGGGTATGGTGGCATTGCTCTTCAACTATGGTCGCTACCTCCTTATCTCTTCTTCACAGCCAGGTGGTCAGGCAGCTAACCTTCAGGGTGTTTGGAATGATAAGATGAATGCACCTTGGGATAGTAAATATACTATCAATATCAATGCAGAGATGAACTACTGGCCAGCAGAGGTATGTGGATTGACAGAGGCTGCAGAACCATTGTTCTCTATGATAAAGGATTTGAGCGTGACTGGTGCTGAGACCGCCCGTAAGATGTATGGTTGTCGCGGTTGGATGGCACATCACAACACCGACATCTGGCGTGTGGCAGGTCCTATCGACGGTGCATTCTGGGGTATGTTCCCTAATGGTGGCGCTTGGCTTGCAACACATATCTGGGAGCACTATCTCTACACACTCGACAAGGATTTCCTTCGTGAGTACTACCCTATCCTGAAAGGTGCAGCAGATTTCTATCTCGACTATATGGTAGAGCGTGACGGTGAATTGCTCGTAGTGCCTTCAGTATCTCCAGAGCATGGAGGCAGAGGCAAGCAGTCACCTGTTTGTGCTGGTTGTACGATGGATAACCAGATTGTTCGTGATGCTCTCACTCAGGCTATAAGAGCAACTGAAATCATGCTTCAGGACACAGCCATTGCAGACAAGGATAAGGCAGAGCTTAATGCTTCACTCCTTGCATATAATGCTTCTTTGAAGAAGATACCTGCTATGAAGGTAGGACAGTATGGTCAGCTTCAGGAGTGGCGTGAGGATATTGACGATCCAAAGGATGAGCATCGTCATATCTCACATCTCTATGGTCTGTACCCTTCAAATCAGATTTCTCCTTTCCTCACCCCTGACCTCTTCAAGGCTGCTGGCGTAACCTTGAATCAGCGTGGCGATCAGGCAACAGGTTGGAGTCTTGGCTGGAAGACAAACTTCTGGGCTCGTATGCTTGACGGCAATCATGCCCTTACAATCATATCAAATATGCTCCGTCTGCTTCCTGATGAGAATAGGATGCGTGATTATCCAAACGGTCGCACATTCCCTAACCTCTTCGATGCTCACCCACCATTCCAGATTGACGGTAACTTCGGTGTAACAGCAGGTATCGCGGAGATGCTGATGCAGAGTCAGCTATCACCTAATGCAAAGGATCTCTCACCTGAAATCTTCCTATTGCCTGCTTTGCCTGATGCTTGGAAGAACGGTAGTATTTCAGGTATCAAGGCTCGTGGTGGATATACCGTTAGCATCACTTGGAAGGATGGCAAACTGAAGTCTGCCACCATTATGCCAAAGGTATCAGGCAAGCTGATTCTCCGTACAAAGACACCTATCAATCAGGGTAATCTCGTGAAGAAATACGAGGATCTTGGTGTTTATGAGTATGAGATAAATGTGGTAGGAGGAAAAATACTGACTATTACGGCCTAACCCGTCCTTTCTTCCCTATGGTCAGAGGGTCTTACGACAAATCTCCCAAAGGGAAGGCTCCACCCCCTTCACCCCCTCCAGGGGGAGTAGTTAGTAATAGAGAGCCAAATATAACGGCTAAAAAATAGAAAAAGTGAATAAAATAAATAATAAACCTTCATGTAATTAATATGCTTTAACCTTCCGGCTCCCTCCCTACGGGGGAGGGCGGGGGGAGAGGCCGTTTTTCTTATGAAAAAATTACTTTTAGCGTCTCTACTATCACTTCCTCTCGTAGGAGTGCAGGGCACACAAGCCCAGAATCCGGTCATTCGCAATCAGTATTCCGCTGACCCAACCGCACGTGTCTTCAATGGGAAACTATATCTCTTCCCATCGCACGACATCATAAGTCCTGTTGAGCCAGAGAGAAAATGGTTCTGCATGTCTGACTATCATGTGTTCTCGTCTGATAATCTCACAGACTGGACTGACCACGGTGTCATCCTGTCTCAGGAGCAGGTACCTTGGGGAAATCCAAAGGGATACTCTATGTGGGCTCCAGATTGTATTGAGAAGGATGGTAAGTATTATTTCTATTTCCCAAATACTCCAAAGCCAGAGGAAGGTTCTAACGGCAGAGGTCGTGGATTTGGTGTAGGTGTGGCTATTGCCGACCACCCTTACGGCCCTTACAAGCCAGAACCTACAAGCATTCCAGGCATTAATGGTATTGACCCATGCGTGCTTCAGGCATCTGATGGCAATGCCTACATCTTCTGGGGTGCAGGTCGTTGCGCTAAGCTCAAGCCAAACATGAAGGAACTTGCCGACGATACACCAAAGGAGAAGGTAAAGTTTGGCGATCACGAGTTTGAGATGTACGGTGTAAACTGTCTCAAAGGCTTGCCAAGTCGTCAGGCAGAAGGTCCGTTTGCCTTCGAATACAACGGCAACTACTACCTTACCTATCCATACGTAAGAGATTCGACTGAGGTTCTCGGCTATGCTATGAGTAAGAATCCAATGGGTCCTTACGAATACAAGGGTCTCATCATGGCTGAGCATAAGAATGGTTGCTGGACTAACCACCATAGTATCGTAAACTATCAGGGACAGTGGTATCTTTTCTATCATAACAACGCATACTCTCCAAACTTCGACAAGAACCGCTCTGTATGTATCGACTCTCTGCATTTCAATGCCGACGGTACTATTCAGGAGGTTAAGCCTACATTGCGTGGCGTAGGTATCACCGATGCACGTTCACAGGTGCAGATGGATCGTTATAGCAACATAGGTGGTGGTGCAAAGATTCAGTATAACGACACAACTAATTACTTCCTCGGCTGGAGAACAATACTTCCAAAGGGCGGTTGGGTGTCTTACGGCAACGTGCAGATTCCAGAAGGCAACTACACCGTATGGGTAAACCAGCCTGGTATGTGGGGCAGGGCTCAGGTAGTAGATATCAAGACTACAAAGCTTGAGCTGAAGGTCAACAAGCAGCCTAACGGCTATCATGAGCTTGTGCTTATCAACAACGGCGACAGACCTGCTGAGGTTGATTGGATCTCGCTCAATGCACACAAGCCACTCGTACCTTCTACTTCAGGTGGTATCTCCACAGGCTCATACCGTAACATCTTCGCAGAGGTAGGCTATAGCGAGGCAGAGGTAGAGGCAAAGCTAAAGGAAGTGTTCAACGATGTATTCACAGGCAAGAACAAGTGCTACTTCGAGGTAGGCAAGGATCTGGGCTATATCAGCGACATCAAGAACAAGGACGTGCGTACAGAGGGTATGTCATACGGTATGATGATTGCCGTGCAGTTTGACCGTAAGGACATCTTTGACCGTCTATGGCGTTGGAGCAAGAAGTATATGCAGATGGAGGATGGTCCTATGAAGGGCTATTTCCGTTGGAGCTGCAAGACTGACGGCACACCAAATGCTCAGGGTCCTGCTTCTGATGGCGAGCTTTACTATATCACTTCTCTCATCTTTGCTAACAATCGTTGGGGAAGTGCTGGCGAGATCAACTATCTCAAGGAGGCTCAGTATATCCTCGACTGCATTCAGCCACATGAGACAGAGTTCACTATGAGGCGTGGAAGAGACGGTAAGCCTCTTGAGAATCCTATCACGATGAAGCGCACCGTTTCATTGATGGATCCTAAGACTGGTCTTATCAGTTTCGTACCTGGTATGCCATTCACCGACCCATCTTATCACCTCCCTGCATTCTATGAAGTATGGGCTCGCTATGCAGAGGACGGTCGTGCTTCTTACTGGCGTGAGTGCGCTAAGAAGAGCCGTGAGTATCTGCACAAGAGCGTTCACCCATTGACAGGTCTCAACCCAGACTATAATAATTTCGATGGTTCATTGCTCAAGAACGGTCAGGTTCTCGGCGATGCCTTCCGCTATGATTCTTGGCGTGTACCTATGAACATCGCGCTCGACTATAGCTGGTCTTGCTCTGATAAGGAGTGGCAGCAGCAGTATGGTCACACCATTCAGAACTTCCTCTACTCTCAGGGTATTGACAAGTTCCTTGACCAGTACAATGTGGATGGCACTACACCTGATAAGATCCTCAAAGCTGGCGAATATCCAGAAAAGCTCCGCCACTCTATCGGTTTCGTAGCAACTGCAGCAGCAGCTTCCATCATGTGCTCACATCCAAAGAGCGAGGAGTTCATCAAGCGTCTTTGGGAGGCTAAGCACGAGCCAGATGCTGACGGCTATTTCGATGCTTACTATGACGGACTTCTCCGCCTGTTCGCATTCATGCACCTCAGCGGTCACTATCGCGTTATCGAGACTACTCCACAGCTTGAGACATACCTCAAGCCTGTTTCTACTCCAACAGCTACTCCTGACTCTGAGGGCTTCGTTCGCCGTTGGATGCTCCGTGACCCTATCGACAAGCCAAACAGAACAAATACCGTATTTGTTGATACATACCTCAACCAGACCTTCCCTTCTGCTATCACATATAATAAGAAGGATAAGGCTTGGCACGCATACGACAGCCAGTTGTTCAACGTGAAGCTCTACCGTATGGCTACCTGCACCAAGCAGCAGAAGTACGGCGTTATCTTCTGGGCAACAACTGTTATCGAGTGCGACGAGGATATCAAGGATGTACGCTTTGCCATTGGTTCTAACTCTGCTTCAAAGTGGTGGGTTAACGGTCAGGAGTGTGCTCTCCTTTCAGGCGACCGCCGTATGGTGCGCGACGATGTAGTTTCTCGTCCTGTTACTCTCAAGAAGGGTCGCAACGTAATCACAGGTGCCGTTATCAACGGTCCTGGTATGAGTGACTTCTGTTTCCGCATCATCAATGCAGATAAGTATAATCTGAGAATCGTACAGCCATAGAGTTAATAAAAGATTTACTATTCGACTATTTACTATTTACAATTTATGTACTATTTGGTTGATGTACTATTTTAGTATCAATCAACGGGGAAATAGCAGGATTGTAAATAGTAAATTAAAAGAAAATAGTAAATCAATAGTCAATAGTAAATAGCTAAATAGTAAATACAAAAATGGTGTTAAAGAAATATATATTAGCAGCAACATTAAACATGGCGTGGCTTGGCTCTGCTTTTGCTCAGATTGGTCAGCCTTGGATTCATGACCCATCTACACTTGCTGAGTGTGATGGTAAGTGGTACACATTCGGTACTGGTGGTGGCGGTATAGTGACCGACGATGGTTGGTCATGGCATAGCGGCCCTGTTCGCCCAGGCGGTGGTGCTGCACCTGATGCCCTGAAGATTGGTGATCGCTACCTCATTGCATATAGTGCTACTGGCGGTGGTCTCGGCGGTGGTCATAACGGCCGTGTGCTTACCATGTGGAACGAGACCCTTGACCCACAGTCACCTCGCTTCAAGTTCACAGAGCCTATCGAGGTTGCCTCTTCTGATGGTGATGAGGATAACGATGCTATCGACGCTGGTCTGCTTCTCGACCCTACTACTGGTCGTCTGTGGCTCTCTTACGGTACTTACTTCGGTAATATCCGCATCGTGGAGCTTGACCCTAAGACTGGTGCTCGTGTGGATGGCAACAAGGCAAAGGACATCGCTATCGACTGTGAGGCTACCGACCTTATATATAAGGATGGCTACTACTATCTGCTCGGTACTCACGGCACCTGCTGTGATGGCGTTAACTCTACATACAACATCGTGTGCGGACGTAGTAAGGAACCAACTGGTCCATATATCGACAACGTAGGTCGTGATATGTTCCACGGCGGTGGTCGTATGGTTGTTGCAGGTGGCAAGCGTGCCGTAGGTGCAGGTCACTTCGGACGCACAGTCATCGACGAGGGTGTTGAGATTGCATCATTCCACTGGGAGGCAGACCTTGACCGTAGCGGTCGCAGCGTTCTCGCTATCCGTCCTCTTCTCTGGAAGAATGGCTGGCCATACGCAGGTGAGAAACTGGAGGATGGTAACTACTCCATCATCTCTGAGCGTCGTGGATATAGCCTCGAAATATCTGTCGATTTCGTCCGTATGGAGCAGGAGCGTGCCATGTGGCATCGTGTAGATCCTAATCAGCCAACAAAGTCTATTCCTAACCAGACTCTCGATCAGGTGAAGGAAGGTTGGAATGCTATCGCTGACGCATGGAAGAAGAACGGTAACATCGGTGTCCGCATTGGCGACTATATGGGACGTCCTCATCAGAACTGGACTATCACTGCAGTTCCAGAGGCTGGTGGTTATCTCTCTAACCCATACTTCAAGATCACAATCGAGGGTACTGAGCGTGCTCTCTGCGCAACTGCCGATATGGAGGTTGAGACCGTTCCACAGTTCACAGGCGACGAGTCACAGCTCTGGCGTATTGAGCAGCTTACCGATGGCACTTACCGCATCATGCCTAAGAAGATTCCTGGTAAGGAGGGTGTGAACAAGGAGTATGTTCTCTACTCTATCGGTGACAGTACTCCAATTCTTGAGAAGTACGACTTCAATAGCGATAACTCTAAGTGGAATCTTAAAAAATAAGAAGTAAAAAGTAAAAATTAAAAAGTATGATTACATTATTATGCGACAAACGTGATTTGCAAATTCTTACTTTTTAATTTTTACTTTTTAATTTACAAAAAAACGATCATGAAACAAACTTTTACTTTTAAGCGCATCATTTTGGCGCTATGTTTTTTAGGGATGCTTCCTTTTGTAGAAGCAGGGGGAACTTGTCACGCACAGGGTAGCGTGAAAAATGCCTACATCTGGTCTGACTATCCAGACCCTGACATCATCCGCGTAGGCGATTATTACTATCTCGTAACAACCACCATGCACCTCTTCCCTGGCGGTCCTATCATGCGAAGCAAGGATCTCGTAAACTGGGAAACGGTTTCCTATCTCACAGATGCTATCAAGGACACTCCTCGCTATGATCTCAGCGAAGGTACGGTGTATGGTCGTGGTCAGTGGGCTACCTCTCTCCGCTACAACAAAGGCACTTTCTGGGCTCTCTTCGTAGCTAACGATGACCCACATAAGTCAATGGTATTCAAGACCGACGATCCTGCAAAGGGATGGACGCTTCACAGTCGTCTGCCTGCATATCACGACTCTTCTCTCTTCTTCGATGATGATGGTCGTGTGTATGTCTTCTCAGGTAGTGGTAACATCCACCTCGTTGAGCTTGAGCCAGACCTCACGGCAGAGAAGCCGGGTGGCGTGAATAAGGTTCTTGAGCTTCAGGGTAAGCCACAAGGCTTGCATGAGGGCAGCCGCGTTATCAAGCACGACGGTATGTACTACCTCCTCTGCATCTCATGGCCAAGAACTGGTCGTCAGGAGATTTGCTACCGCAGTAAGAACATCGAAGGTCCTTACGAGAGCAAGGTTATCTTCAAGAGTCCATTCGGCGGTTTCCCATTCGCAGGTCAGGGTACTATCGTTGACGGCAAGCGCGGTGAGTGGTATGGCGTGATGTTCCAGGATCGTGGTGCTGTGGGTCGAATCCTCACTCTTGAGCCTTGCTCATGGATTGACGGCTGGCCAATGCTTGGCAATAACGGTGATATGCTCATCCCTGACTCCGTTAAGCTCTATGATGTGGATGCTACAACCTTCCAACAGCTAACACCCACCACCCAACAACTATCCAACGGCGTGACCGTGACAAAGGACTATCAGTGGAACCACAACTTCGTTTCAGAGGCTATAAGCGCAAAGAATCCGCAGGGTGAAGTGATTGCCCCAACAAAGATCGTTAAAGGCTCTACAATCACTCTCAAGGGCATTCTCAACAACGACCTGCCAAACAACGTGAAGGGTGGTCTCTATTCTGCCCGTAACACTCTCACTTGGCGCACTTGGGGACCTACCTGTTCTGATACTATCACTATTGATGCGTCAAAGATAAAGGACGGCGACTGTGTAGGTCTCTCAGCCCTTAATGGCGATGCAGCTCTTCTCACAGTCAAGAAAGAGGGTAGCAAGTTCTTCCTCGTGTTCACGGAAGAGAACGTACAGCTCTCTAACGATAAGAAGGAGATAACCGAGGTTAAGCGCAAGGAAGTAGCTCGCGTTCCACTTGCCTCTTCAAAGGTGAAGGACATCCGCATGGTTATGAACTGCGATTTCAACCCAGGTCGTGACATGGCTACCTTCTCTTACAGCATCGACAAGGGCAAGACATGGAAGTCTATCGGCAACGAATATAAGATGATCTTCGACTATCGCCGTCTCTTCATGGGCACTCGCTATGCCGCCTTCTACTATCCAACAAAGCAGGCTGGCGGTACGGCTACAATCTCGCTGAAGTAAACGGAAAGAAGTAAGAATAAAGGAAACGGATTTATTTGATTTATCTGAAATAAATCGCACAAACAATACTGCGACATCCATCAGATAATTCATATAAATCCGTTTTTTTATCTAACTAACGATAATTTGACGAATTCAAGACTGCGAGGGCTGAAAGCCCGACACCTAATAGGGCAGTCCGTAAGGGCTGTTATTCAGTAGATGCGTGATTAAAGGAGCGCTGTAAGTGCGACACCTGAAGACTTTAGATGTCGGTCCTACAGACCTCATCCCTCTAATATCGGCAAATATAACAGCCCTAACGGACTGCCCTTTTAGGTACCGCTCCTTCAGAGCTCTTTCAACTACGTGATAATCAAACAATATACGACTGAAGAATTTCGTCAAACTCGCGTTAACTAATATCAGTTCAAGCACCGAACGTGCGTCTTTCCGTTCTCCTTACACTTGTGAAGTCCTATCGCGAATTAGACTTTGCAAGTAAGTCCCATTCTGGGAATGGGATTTGCAACGGATTTGGTGCGGAATTGAAGCGGAGGTAAGAGGTTAGAGTGGAGAGGTTAGTGGTTAGAGTTGCATTTCCTTTCGTGGCCTTTGATTGGAAAACGTAACTTAAATTTTTCACTCTTCACTTTTCACTTCCAGAGGACTGCCTTCACTATAATTATACCCCTATCCCCCTGTATTTTGGGTTACCTGTTTGTACCCCCAATATACCCCAAAATTACAATTTCAATTATTTTTAAAGATGGACACACTTTTTGCCACCACAGAGAAAGTGTACACTGAATACTATTATATATATAAATATTTATATTTATATATATAATAGACCTCATTTCTCATCAGTATGCGTGCATATTTTTATTGTAATTATGTAATTGTAATTTGAGGATACAAATAGGTAACCCAAAATACAGGGGGATAGGGGTATAATTATAGTGAGGGCATGATAAGTGAAGAACGAATTAAAACGAAAAATTATATTTTGACAAACAATATTGTCACAGAAGCTCAGTGTACAAAGAAAACAAAGTGACAATGTATCCCTACGAAGGAAAGGGTAAAGTATAGAGGGGAAAGTAAAAAGTAAGAAGTGGCTAATCACGTCCATTAGCTCAAAAGCTAACCATACTTTTAAATTTTTCATTTTTATTTTTTACTTTTATTTTTTCGTGATTTCAGATTAAAATGATTAACTTTGCATCGGATTTAAGTAAAGAGACTAAAGTCTAAGGTATAAGGTCTTTAGCTTTTTGACATTTGACAAAATTAACAGAAAAATGAAAAGAATACTATTGCCACTTCTTATGGTTTTAAGCTTTGCTCCTTCACAGGCGCAGAATACTGATGATGATAATATGTATCTGGGTATGGTGAAATGGAGTGATAGAAAGCTTCGCTGGGATGATTTCAGAGGTACTAAGCCGATGCTTAGCGATGATAACAATGTAGCACATCTTTCTCTTTATTCAGAGACTAAGGAATGCAAGAAGAAGGTGGATGGCATTGTATATAAATATTATGGCTATGACACCTATATGGATCAGGATGAGTCATGGATTGACCATAAGAATATGAGCGAGTCTGTACTGAAACATTATCAGAATCAGTTTGACTTGTGGGAATGTCTCACCCGTGAATATATTATCAACGAAACGGAAGAAACTAACGGCGTTGCCATGACGAATAGCTTTTCAAGACTCAGGGCTCGGTTTGAACAGGAGGCGAAGACTATGAATAAGCTGACTAATAATGGAGAAAAAAAGGCTATGGTGGATAGTATAGCCGATTATCTTGCAGACAGGCTTCATGGCACGGAAGCTGACCCTTCTAGGATTGTGGCAGGCTATGTGGATGATATATGGGCTTATGCTTTTAATTTTGGTTTCTCATCACATTTCCCATTGAATACAGAATATCAGAAATGTTCCTATGGCTTTTGTGTTGGATATGACATATTCATCAAGAAATTCGTGTTTGGTATGGATTTTGACGCTGAGTTTGGTAGCAAATGCAGGAAGACAATACATGCAGACAAGGGTGATATAGAAGTGGGTGATAAACTTGAAAATGGTGGACTGACGGTATTTGGAGGATATAATGTCAAAAAAGGTCGTTCATTTGCATTGACACCTTATGCTAACCTTGGTGTCCGATTTATGAATGGTGGAGAGAAATATAAGGAGGAGAATAACAAATATATTGTGACAAACGGTTTTACAGCTGGAATTGGCTTTATGGCAGACTTTATCTTCCGTCGCACGATAAATACGAGAAATATCTTCTGGTCTGTGGCAAAGAGCGAGCAGAGTATAAGGGTTAAACCATATTTCTCTATTTCTAATTACCGCCATGGGATAGGTTGGATTCCTGAAATCAATATTTCCGTGGCATATAATATTAAAAGGGGTGGAATGAAGAAGCGAAGAAGTTTGATATATTAATTGGGGGGGATGAAATCATTTATAGCAAGTTGCAAGCAGCTTTTAACTGACGATCATATTTCGCCGAATTCGCGTTATCTTATTGCCTTGCAATTCTAACTTCGCAGACTATTTTTGGAAAAGCTGAACAATGTTTCTTCACTGAAACTCTGTTGCTCTTATCTATTCTCGTATTGTTTCTTTGAAGGTTTCCGCATTTAAAGATAATACTATCTACCTTTTAAGATCCACTACTCCAACAAGAATAGTGTTTATAAGGAAATCTTCCTTTGACATCAAGCAATAGCCTTTCATGCCCCATTGCTCTCCCCATGAATTCTTGCAAATAAAGCGTGTGTCGCCTTGTTTTGTCTTTGTCAGGCCTACTATAGCCATTGCATGTTGATCGGTGGTCTGGAAGCGTTCTAAGGCACGTTGACGAAGCAAAGGGAGATTGCCGTCAATAGACGATTTCCTTTTGCGTGGCATCTGACCTTCCCAATATACAGGATGATGGTTCTTCAAGGCATTTATGACCTGAGAATACATATCATTAACAGGTACATTCATAATGGCATGACGACGATGGTTGTCGGGCACTTCAAGCACGAATGGCTCGCCGTATGGATGATGAGTATAGGATGTCAGCCACTTGAATGTAATGCCATAAAGCAGACTCTCTCCAAACTGCTTTGGAGTATAGTGTGCGCTATATAGATAGAATCCTTTTCTGAGGTTATGCGGAATGAAAGGCAGAGCCTCATCAACCTCATTGTTCAGCCTTTCCAAGCCCATACGGTTATTGACGGCTATCTTCACCTTTTGACGGACAATTCTCTCCAACACCCTACTATTGAGGTCGTCAGGACAATAGGTGCTCCACTGCACCATACCATATTTCTTCAATAAACGCTCTGCATCTGGTCCTATGCCTCTCACACTTACTGGCATAGCACCTCGTGAAAGATAGCTCTCAGAAGCCTGTTCTAATAGCAGATTCCTAACCAACCATATAGGTGACAGGTTCATAGAATCTCTAAAGTGCTCTATTCGTTCTGTCTCTATACAGGCAAGATAGGCGTATATCCAACAAGCTTCCACCTTTCCCTGATCCTTGACGGGGGTGGTGGAAAAGCCCCCCTCCATCTCCCCCGAGTGGGAGGGATTTAGATAGCTCTTATCGCTTGAGTGTTGTGTGCAGGAAGAGAGGAGGAGAAGGAAGAATAGACCCACCCCCAAACCCCTCCCATAAAGGGAGGGGAGTAGATTGTAATGAAACCTCATACTTAACGAATAATAATAAATTATTAACGTGCCCTTTCCTCAACGAAAAACGGTATCTACTCCCCTCCCTTTATGGGAGGGGCAGGGGGAGGGTCTTTATTTAATCATCTCCAACAGTTCCTTACCCGTTATCTTACCGCTCATATCAGTACCTTCAAGGATATTCTCTGCGAGATCACGTTTCTGTTCGTGAAGTCGCTTGATCTTCTCCTCAATAGTGCCAGAAGACAAGAAGTGATAAACGGTAACGGCATTATGCTGTCCCATACGGTGAGCACGGTCGGTTGCCTGTTGCTCAATGGCAGGATTCCACCAAGGATCAAGGTGGAATACATAGTTGGCACGTGTAAGGTTGAGACCTAAGCCACCTGCCTTGAGCGAGATGATGAACACAGGACATTCGCCATTCTGGAACTTCTCCACAAGTTTCTGACGCTCCTTCACAGATACCGTACCATCAATATACAGATAAGGTATTCCTGCCTTATCAAGTTCTTTCTGTACAATGGCAAGGAATGAGGTGAACTGACTGAATACAAGTGCTGCATCACCACTCTCAATGATAGGTTCAAGAGCCTCTATAAGAGCCTCTATCTTTGAGCACTTACCCTTCCAGTTCTTCTCCACAAGCTGTGCTGCACAAGAGGCCTGACGTAAGCGTGTGATCTCAGCAAGGGCATTGATAGAAACCTTTTCGGAGTTCTCTGCCTCAAGCATCTGCTGAGCATTCTCACGGATAATCTCATATACAGCCATTTCCTCTGGAGAGAGATCAACGGTCTGGTATATCTCCGTCTTCTCTGGAAGCTCGTCAAGCACTTTCTCCTTTGTTCTACGGAGCATGAAAGGATGCACAATACGGTCAAGCTGCTGCTGACGCTCCTTATCCTTTGCCACCTCAATAGGACCTATGAAACGACGTGAGAAATCCTCATAGCTACCCAGAAGTCCTGGATTGACGAACTGGAAGAGATTCCACAGCTCGCCAAGGTGATTCTGCACAGGAGTACCCGTAAGCATTACGCGATACTTAGTCTTTAGCTGCATGGCAACACCAGAAGTCTTTGCACCACGGTTCTTTATCACATGAGCCTCATCAAGTACGGCAGTAGTCCATTCCTTCTGCGTTATCTCGGTCTTAACTGAGAGAAGCAAGCCGTATGTACAGATTACCACATCACCAGCCTTAGCCTCTGAGATAAAGGTAGAACGATTATTGATGAAGTTAAGGATAGAGACATTAAGAGAAGGTGCAAACCTTTCAATCTCCGTCTTCCAGTTAGGTGCTACTGAAGCAGGTGCAATGACAAGGGCTGGGCCTTCGTTTGCCTTAAAGAGCAGATAAGCGATGGTCTGCACGGTCTTACCAAGTCCCATGTCATCGGCAAGCAATGCTCCCGCACCCCATGAGTTAAGACGCGCAATCCATTGATAACCCTCTACCTGATAACCACGAAGGGTAGCGTTGAGAGTCTTTGGAATCTCTGGCTTATATTCGCTTGAGTCAAGGATTCTCTTTCTTGTCTCTATAAGTTCTGGATCAACCTCCAGTTGAAGTTCACCGTCAACCATGCTTGTATCGAGCAAGGCTGCAGAGAAAGCCGACATCTGCAAACGACCACGCTGACGAGAAGCAAGGGCATCAAGTCCCATGAGCTGACGATGCAGTCGCTCACTCAATGCTATATACTCGCCCTCACCAAGTCGGATGAAGCGGTTACGACTCTGACCAATAAGATCTAGAAGGTCTGCAACAGAGATTTTCGTATTCTCATCCAACTGTACAGTTCCTTCCATCTCGAACCATCCGTTCTTATTCTTCTTCAAGGAAGCACTCCATTGAGAGGCTGTAGAACGTTTGTTGAGCCTTAGCTTATGACCTTCAGGCCACTCCACGGCATAAGGACAGTTCTCGCCTTGCTCTCGAATGAAATCAAGGATAGGGAGAAGTCCGAAGGCATCCACCTGAAAGGTTTTCTCTGGTGGTAGAGTACCCTCTACGCCATTCACAAGATTATAATAGTTGGAACGTTCTTTCTCAAGATCTCGCTCCACACAGACACGCGTAGCACCTGAAATATCGAATATCACCGAACTACCCTCACCTGGCACACATTGTGCCCTACCATTGGCAAGCGGACGACAGAAGATGCTCACGATATAAGCCTCCTTGCCCTGTGGACGCATCTGAAGGGTGATGTCTGATGTTCCCTTTACAGTTTCAAGCGTAGAGCCACCCTTTATAAGGGAAGAGTGAACCTCAACCTTACCACGAAGACTTTCAAGGAAGCGTGACAAAGTTTCCTCTGCATCAAGAGGGAACTTACCAAGATCGAGCAACTGACTAAAGTAAGGTCGCAACTCTGGTGTCATTCGAAGATAGTTGATGCTCGAAGCACCACGAGAGACTATCACATAGTCCTTATCCACCTGTTCTTCTGGCACATTACTCTTGATTGTAAATTCTGTATCTGAACGCTCTATTACCAGATAAGGCATTTCCTCAGAAACGGTAACAAGAGAATAAGGTGCCCAACGACCAACATACAGTCGGGAATGTGAGGTCATTTCAGGAAGCACATTGGCAAGGCTCACATAATAAAGAGAACCCTTAGTTCCATAGCGTTCACGATTGCGAATACGGACATCCTCTGGATCCATGTTCTCGTCAGGCATAGCCATAAATGTGGCATAGCTAACAGCCTTTCCAGCACTCCATCCACCAGACTTCAAGATCTGCTGCTGACGTACCTCACATACATTATCATCGACGCTGTGCATGAAATATGCCAGACGCTCTGACTGCTCTGCATCCTTTATCTGCTCCATCTTATTGGCAGACAATGATTCAAGCACATACTCCCATTGCTGCTTTACATAGATAGATGTCAGAAGATGATTCTCATAGAATGACTTCTCAGCCTGCTTATGTTCCTTTTCGCTTAATGGCTTGTATTTCTCATTATCATATTTGAGACAAAGCCACTGAGGTGAGTTTTCTTCTATTGCTTCCTCCGTGAGTATATTCGTTCTTCCGAGATAGTTGACGAGAAGCACCAAGAGCTGCTTTGAAAGCTTGTCCACAGAAGGGAAGATAAGACGGATGTCAGTAACATATCCCTTTCTGTTGGTAAATGCACAAGCCAAAGCCCATGCAGCCTTTACGGAATCTTCCTTCATCTTCTCATTACGACGGATGAAGTTGGCTATCATGCTTTCGCCATTGGCAGTACCCTCACGTTTGCAGCAGATGATGTAAAGGAAGTTGGCAATGCTCGTTGGCAAGTTTGTGCTTACTATTGTCTTTGAGGTCTTTGTGTTGTATAAAACCTGTGCCTTACGGAATTCCTTCAAGGCATCAGCATATTGTCCCTTGAAGGTGAGGATTACGGCAGAAAGTAAATGAGCATCGCACAATGGCTTGTCCGTGATATTCTTTGGCTTCTTTCCCTCTGCAAGATAGGCATAGAGATAAATGGCATAAAGCACCTCATCACGTCTTAAATCCGTGGAATAGGTACGAGCCTCGGCAAGCGTTGTTATGCGCTTGCTCTCAATGACCATCTCGCCCTGATAGCATAGATTGAGTACGTTTTTCACGAGTTCCACAAAACTTGCCTCTGTGATATGCGACAACAAAGCCATATACTTATCATCATTGATGATAGGCTGTAGGTATGGAACATCAGTACCAAAGATGATAGATGCCTCTGATGTGTTACGATAGTTACTGCGGATATACTCGCATAGTGCTATCTGGATAGGTTTCTGGTTCATCTGGAAGTATTTGAATACTTCGCACAAAACCTTTAATATATTGTTTCCCTCGTCAGTATCATATAGCCATTCCAATACCTTCACCATAACATTTGGTGAGATACGGTACATCAGCTCACGATACGTAAAGTTATAGACGCCACGTTCTAAAAGGTTCTTATTGACAAGCTGCAAGTGGAGGCTTCCCCCCACAAACCCCTTATCAACCTTAGAAATACGTGCAACGATATCAGCAGGCAGGATATTATCAGTATCCTGGGTAGCAAAATAACCGAGTAAAAGTTTTTCTGAGTAAGAAAGTCCCTCTAACATTCTTTTTAAAAATGAAATTATTAAATGAAAAATGAAAGTTGTATTTTATGATTTTTCATTTTTAATTTTTCATTTTCCATGCCAGAGCGTATGCTTTTATCTGTTTTACCATAGCAAGAAGACCATTAGAGCGTGTTGGTGAAAGATGATCCTTCAGACCTATTGCTTCTATGAAATAGAGATCTGCATCAAGTATCTCCTGTGGCTTATGTCCGCTGATAACACGTATCAAAAGTGCAATGATACCCTTCACGATCAAGGCATCACTCTCTGCTGAGAATACGAGATTACCCTCAGCATCACGGTCACATTGAAGCCATACACGAGACTGACAGCCGTCAATAAGGTTCTGCTCAGTCTTGTATTTCTCGTCAAGAGGCTCTTGCTCATTACCTAAGTCAATGAGCAACTGATACTTATCCATCCAGTCGTCAAACGCGCTGAACTCTTCTATTACCTCGTCTTGTATATCGTTTATAGTCATTTTTATAATTACGAATTACTAATTACAAATTACCTGGTTTGTGTTATATCATTAGAGCTTAGTGTTTAGCGATTAGTGCTATCTACATTACACTTTACTCTCCTTACTTTACACTTTCTAGGATAAACAGCTTATCACTTGGCCTTACCTTATCAGGAACGGCGATGCTGATTCTCCAGCCCTTCTTTGCCGTCTGAACAGGCTTTAAATCATAGCGTATCTCATTGCAGTCGAGATACATGGCACCAGTCGTAGGACCTGTGATAAGCAGCTTATCTCCAACCTTTATCTCATGAGCCTCAACCTGAAACTCTGCAACGCCAATTTTTGAGAAGTATTTTATCGTTTTTGCACAATATACCTTCTTCTCCGTAGCCTTTGAGCCGTATGAGTCGTTCCACTCTCCAAGTGTCTGTCCCTGATAATATCCATCCCAAAAACCACGGTTGAAGACACGAGCAAGACGCTCGTCCCATGCGTCCTTAGCAGCCTCAGTAAAGAGTTTCTCTTCATCCTGTGAAACTTCCGCATCATGAAGAACGGCATTGATAGCCTCGCGATAGCAACGAACGACAGTATCTACATACTCAGGACCACGTGCACGACCTTCAATCTTGAACACACGCACACCAGCATCCATCATCTTGTCAATGAAACGGATAGTCTTCAGATCCTTTGGTGACATGATATACTTATTATCAACAAGCAGTTCATTGCCTGTCTCAGCATCAGTAACATCATATTTTCTACGGCATATCTGAACGCATTCTCCACGATTAGCCGAGCGACCTGCATTATGAAGAGAGAGATAGCACTTGCCTGAAATAGCCATACACAAGGCTCCATGACAGAACATCTCTATGCGTATAGGCTCACCTGAAGGACCGCAGATGTTCTCCTTTACTGCCTGCTCATGAATAGCCTTCACCTGATCCATGCGAAGCTCACGCGCAAGTACCACTACATCAGCAAACTGGGCATAGAAACGTAATGCCTCTATGTTTGAGATATTGAGCTGTGTTGAGAGGTGAACCTCCTGACCAACCTTTCGGCAATAGGTCATCACAGCCACATCAGAAGCAATAACGGCACTAATACCTGCCTCCTTGGCTGCATCTATTATCTCGTGCATCTGCTCTATATCCTCACCGTAGATGATAGTGTTCACGGTAAGGTATGTCTTTATGCCCTTTGCATCACACGTAGCAGCTATCTCACGAAGGTCTTCTATCGTGAATGTTGATGCTGAATGAGCACGCATATTTAGCTTCTCAATGCCGAAGTAGATTGAATCTGCTCCGGCATTGATTGCAGCAGCAAGTGACTCGCGAGAGCCAACAGGCGCCATAATTTCGTATAGTTCTTTTGTCATAAAAGCCTAACCAAGCCTTCCCAAAGGGAAGGATGTTTAATAGTATTTATCCCTTATAGGATTGTAGCTATCATTATTTTATGTTCCTCCATTGATTAGAAATACTATCTACTCCCCCTTGAGGGGGGAAGGGGGGAGGAGCCCTCCCTTGGGGAGGGACTGGGTGGGCCGCTTAAAGCGTCCACACCTGCCCGTCCGCAGTATCCTTTACTATAAATCCTGCATCATTGAGGGCATCACGAATAGCATCACTCTTAGCCCAATCCTTGTCGGCCTTTGCCTGAGCACGCATATCAAGAACCATATCCATAACCTTACCAAATGCCTGTTCACGACTTGGATCACCAGCCTCAGCAGATGTCTTCAGACCAAGAATATCTTCAATCCATGTATGGAGAATCTTCTCAATTGTCTCAAGATCAGCAGCACTTATCTTTGCCTTACGGTCAACAAGGGTGTTGATAACCTTACAAGCCTCGAAAAGCTGAGAGATCACGTTTGGAGTCTGGAGATCGTCATTCATAGCATCATAGAGCTTGCCCTCCAGCTCTGCAACAAACTTACCAACCTCTGGCTGTGAACCCTTTGCTGTCTGAATACGCTTGATATCCTTGAGCGATGTAACCAACTTGTTATATCCCTTCTCTGCTGCCTCAAGTGCCTCTGAAGAGAAATCCACAGTTCCACGATAGTGAGCTGAAAGAATGAAGAAGCGGATTGTCATAGGGGTGAATGGCTGTGTAAGCAATTCGTGCTCTCCCTTGAAGAACTGGTCGAGGGTGATGAAGTTATTGTATGACTTACCCATCTTTTGACCGTTGATGGTAATCATATTGTTGTGCATCCAATAGTGAACGGCTGGGTGTCCCATTGAAGCCTGAGCCTGAGCAATCTCACACTCATGATGTGGGAAAACAAGATCCATACCACCGCCGTGAATATCAAACTCCTCGCCAAGGTACTTTCTTCCCATAGCTGTACATTCACAATGCCAGCCAGGGAATCCCTCTTCTGGTATTGCCTCCTGCTTTTCATTTGCTGGCATCAGCCAAGGCCAGCGCATGATGTGTTCTGGCTGTGCCTTCTTCCAGAGGGCGAAGTCTGCCTGATTCTTCTTCTCACCAACACCTGCAAGGGTATCACGAGAGGCATCCTTGATGTTCTCAAGCGTTCTGCCAGAGAGAATGCCGTACTTAAAGTCCTTGTTATATTTCTCAATATCGAAATACACAGAGCCATTTGAGATATAGGCATAGCCGTTATCAAGAATCTCCTGAACAAGCTGCTGCTGCTCAATGATATGGCCTGTTGCGTGTGGCTCAATAGAAGGTGGCAATACGTTGAGCTTTTCCATAGCAGAGTTGAAGCGACGGGTATAGTACTGTGCTATCTCCATTGGCTCTACCTGCTCTAAGCGTGCTTTCTTTGCAATCTTATCCTCACCCTCGTCTGCATCATGCTCCAAGTGACCAACATCCGTGATGTTACGGACATAGCGCACCTTATAGCCGATATGCTGAAGATAACGGAAAAGGATATCGAAAGTGATAGCGGGACGAGCATGACCAAGATGTGCGTCACCATAAACTGTCGGACCGCAGACATACATGCCTACATGACCGGGATTGATTGGCTTAAAAGCCTCCTTCTTACGAGTAAGAGTATTGTATATTAATAATGTTTGTTCCATAAGCCTAATTAAAAGCCTAACCAAGCCTTCCCAAAGGGAAGGATGTTTAATAGTATTAATCCCTAATGGGAGAAGTTGTTAATTTCTTTAATTGAAAAATGTATCTACTCCCCATCGCCTTCCGGCTCCCTCCCTACGGGGGAGGGCGGGGGGAGAGGCCTCTTTTATGAAAGCTCCAGCATCCTATTTATCGGCTTAACCGCATCCTTCGCAATATCAGCATCCACCTCTACCGTTGGCCACTCATACTTTAGCGTATTGTATAGCTTGCGAAGCGTATTCATCTTCATAAAGTTACACTCATTGCAAGAACAGCCTACACTTCCTTCTGTCACCTCTGGTGGCACAGGAATAAATTCTGTCTCAGGACAACATCGCTGTAACTCGTGCATTATACCTGCCTCTGTAGCAACGATATACTTGCTCTGTGGATTAGCCTTGGCATACTTTAGCATATCCGCAGTACTTCCCTTTACGTCTGCAAGGGCAAGAACAGGTCCCTTACACTCAAGGTGAGCCATAACGATTGCATCTGGATTTTCCTGCTTCAGACGTGCTATCTCACCTACAGAGAAACGCTCATGAACATGACAACCGCCATTCCAAAGTTCCATCTCGCGACCTGTAACAGAGTTGATGTAAGAGCCGAGGTTATAGTCAGGACCAAAGAGAATCTTTGCATCCTTTGGCAACTGGTCGATCACCTTCTTGGCATTACCAGAAGTAACCACAACATCAGTAAGTGCCTTTGTAGCAGCTGTTGTATTAACATACTGCACAATCATATACCCTGGATGCTCTTCCTTCCATTTCTTCAAATCAGCAGCCGAACAGGAATCAGCCAACGAACAACCTGCATTGATGTCTGGTGAAAGCACTATCTTATCAGGAGACAAGAGTTTACAAGTCTCTGCCATAAAGTGAACACCACACATCACGATGATTTTTGCATCTGTCTCTGCAGCCTTACGGGCAAGGGCAAGGGAGTCACCAACGAAATCAGCCACCTCCTGAATCTCACCAAAGGTATAGTAGTGAGCAAGCACCACAGCCTTTTTCTCCTCGCACATTCTGCGTATCTCAGCCTTCAGGTCGAGATTATCATCAACAGGCTCATCAATATAGCCAAGAGCTTTCCATTTGTCTATCATAATTACGAATTACGAGTGTATGAATAACCTTATTTGCTTTGTTTCCCTCATAAACCCTAAATTCCCCTAAAGGGGGAAAGGGGCAGGATAGAGGTTACAAAATTACTAATAATTCTCTTGACTACAAAATTTCAATGGGAAAAAAATAAAAAATATTTTTCATTTTCTGATTTTTCAGAATATTATTAGTAATTTTGCGAACTATCTGGAGTCTCTAGATAATCCAGTATAACTAGTAAGCCTAGTTTAACTAGACTATCTAGACTAACAAATATCATCCCAATGAACCATCTCAAAGGCTATATCTTTGCTGCAATCGCGGCTGCTTCCTACGGAACAAACCCCATTTTCGCTATACCTCTCTATCACGAGGGTATCAGCGTCTCGTCTGTTCTGTTTATGAGATACGCTATGGCTGTTGCGATAATGTTTGTATTTACTATGATAAAAAGCCCGAAATCCCTCATCATCAAGCCAAAGCATATCGGAGTTCTTGCCTTTATGGGGATATTGATGGTACTCTCATCTATCGGACTTTTTGCCAGCTACAAATACCTCTCTGCCGGAATTGCCTCCACCTTACTCTTCTTCTATCCTGTAATGGTGGCTATCATAATGGCGATTTTCTATAAAGAACGCCTCACGAAGAAGTCGTGGGCTTGTCTTGTAACAGCCTTTATTGGTGTTGTCATTCTTTCCAAAGACGATGACGGAGGTTTCATAAGTCTCTTGGGCTTAGCACTCGTTATGTTCTCGTCTCTTGCATACGCCATTTATCTGGTGTATATCAACCGCGGACCTATGAAGAATATTGATACCTCAACAATCACTTTCTATGTCATAGTGGGAGGTTTCTTTGTAATGATTCTAAACTGTATCATAGATGGTGGAGTTACCTTTCCTGCAACTACCAAAGGCTGGATAAATGCCGTAGGACTTGGTGTCTTCCCAACCGTTATCTCTCTCATTTTCACTTCTCGTGCCATAGCCCTTATTGGCAGTACCGAAACAGCCATTTTCGGAGCTCTCGAACCTCTCACAGCAGTTATTCTCGGCATTCTCATTCTTGGCGAAACCCTCACCATAACACCTGCCATTGGAATGATTCTGATATTCGTGTCAGTTACCGTACTTATGATGAAGAAGAGATAACGACTTTCTCTACTTCAAATGTTGAAATTCCTTTTCTGCCTTATTAGTATTTGGATCTACAAGAAAATATCTTATTAACAAGGAATCACCAATTTCATAGGAAGGAACCACTTCTCTTAGACTTCCTTCATATCGTTTTCCATCAACATAGAAGTAATAAAACTGAGTACTATGACTATGGCTGGCACTGGATATTTTATATATATAGCCAGTCGTAACTTTATTATATGCTTTTAAATCTGCATTACGAATACATCCTCTAATAGACCATACGATCAAAAATAGGATTGCAATATAAAACAGATATTTTATAGGTTGTTTGGATGTCTTCTTTGTGGAACTTTTCATTTTTTAATAAGTAAAGAAATAAAGTCTCTAATTCTTTCAGATTGCAAAAGTAATCAAAAATCCCAATTTCCCCAAGAAATTATATGGGAAAAAACTTTAATCCCTATATTTTCCTTCGCTCTGGGTAGGATGTAAATACCATTTAATTACCATTAAAATACAATTAAGATACCATTAAAATACCATTACTAATGGTAATATTATGGTATCATAATGGTATTATCATCGGAGGAAAAGCGAAAGAACATACAAATTTATGCAGCTCCATTACGATATCATCGAGTTAGCGGTACCTTATGCTCAGGATCATGTTTGTCTGCCCAACGGTCATATCTCTTGTAGAGTTCTTCAGGCAGATCATTATACCAACTATATTTTACTGGTTTTATGGAATATCCAAAGAGTGTAAGGAATTAAATAAGTTCAACACATGATAATCCACTACCTGAGAATGATGAAAAAAAGAGTAAAATAAGATAGGGAAGGACAGAAAAAAATCCGAAATGCTATGTTTCAAGCACTTCGGATATATCTCGCATTGTTTACCGGACACCGGTAATAATAAGTTTTACTTTACTTTGTCATTGGCACCTTCTTGTCACCATAGATAACAGTAACGCGACCAGGCTGCTTGTCTGAGCGCACGTTATTGAGCTGATATGAAGTTACCTCACCATCTTTCCATTCAAAGTCGATAGTGTAGCCACCACGGCATTTAATGCCCTTTACAGAGCCTTGTGCCTTCCATGCCTTTGGAAGGGCTGGGAGAAGGGAAATAATGGCTCTATCGCGCTCTACAAGCTCACTCTGCACGAGCATCTCTACCAAACCGGCTGTACCACCGAAGTTACCGTCAATCTGGAAAGGTGCATGAGCATCAAGGAGGTTAGGATATGTGCCGCCACCTGAACGACGATCCTTACCCTGATAGCCATCTGGAGAAACATAGTTGAGAAGTACACGATAGATGTGGTATGCGTTCTCTGCCTCACGAAGACGTGCCTGAAGGTTCACTCTCCAGCCTGTGCTCCAACCTGTTGTCTTATCGCCCTTGATCTCAAGAGTACGCTTGCAGGCAGCAGCAAGGTCAGGGGTACGTGTTGTAGTGATCTGATGACCTGGGTAGAGACCGAACAGATGACTCTGATGACGATGCTGAGGATCCTGATCCTCCCAGTCGTTGAACCACTCCTGAAGATTGCCGTTCTTACCTACACGATAAGGAAGGAGGTTCTTGAGCGTGTTGTTTATCTTCTCGATATACTCATGATCCTCACCGAGGATAATAGCAGCATCACGGGTGTTTGTGAGACATTCACGAATCATCGCAATATCAGCAAATCCACCATAGAGGGTAGCGCCTACATAACCAGCAGGAGTCTTGTATTGATTCTCTGGAGAGGTAGAAGGTGCTGTGATGAGATAATTCGTATTAGGGAGCTTGACAAGCCAGTTCATGCAGAAGTCAGCAGCACCCTTGAGAGTAGCATAAACCTGATTGAGATAAGACTTGCTCATGTTGAAAGCATAGTGATCCCAGAGGTGAGTAGAGATCCATGCTCCACCCATATTCCAGTTAGCCCACATAGGATCACCACTACCCTCGCCTACTGGGCATGTCATACCCCAAATATCGGTGTTGTGGGCAAGACACCAGCCTTCATTAATTCCATAGTATTCGGCAGCGGTCTTAACGCCTGTAGTTGGCAGTTTCTGAATAAATGTGAGCAGAGAGTTATGCATCTCTGGAAGGTTACAAAGTTCTGCAGGCCAGTAGTTTTCCTCTACGTTGATATTGCTTGTGTAGTTAGAAGACCAAGGTGGCAGGATTGACTCATTCCAAAGGCCCTGAAGATTGGCAGGAACTGCGTTTGTGCGAGAGCAAGAGATGAGGAGATAACGACCATAGTTGAAGTAAAGCTCCTCAAGGTCAGGATTTACCGTTGCAGTATCGCTATATTCAAGAAGCTGAACATCTGTTGGCTTTGCAATGATAGAATCAGCCGTTGTACCGAGGTCGATACTTACACGATTATAATACTGCTGATAGTCGTTTACATGAGTTTCGAGCATAGAGTCGAATGACTTGCCAAGCGCATTATTGATACGTGACTTAGCTATTGCCTCATAGTCACGACCATCCATTACAGGATCATAATCACTACCGTTGAAGCTTGTAGCATTAGCGATAATGACAAGAGCCTCAGAGCAGTTATTTATCTTGAGTTCGTTGTTCTCTGCTGTTACCTCACCATCCTTATTGATAACGTGGAGGATAGTGCGGAAATGAATGCCTCGCTTCTCATCATACACGAAACTATTCTCACCACCTGCATAGCCTGGCTTGCTTGTATAAGCGCAATAGCCGTCGATAGTCATCTCATGACCAGCAGCAGAGACGGTATTCTTCAACTGGCAATTATAGCTCAAACGCTTGTTGAGTAGCTTACCACCTGTTGACTTCATGCGAATGACGATTACAGAGTCAGGAGCAGAAGCAAAGTATTCACGCTGTTCACCCTGATAGCTTACTGTGGCAAGTGCACGGGTAAGGTCAAGAGTACGTGTATAGTCATTGCCAGAAGTCTCGTTGAGATTATGTATAGTCAGAGTACCGAGAGGCTGATAGTTCTGCGTATAGTGTCCCTGCACCTTCTTCTGAAGTTCATTGGCAGTCTTATAATCCTCCTTGAAGAGAGCCTCACGTATAGCAGGAATGGTCTCAAAAGGCTTTTGCTTAGGCTTATCCAGAGCAGCAATAGAGTCTGACTTAGCCGCAGCTTCCTCTTCATCAACAAGGAAAGTCTTAGGAGCTTCTGGTAAGTCGAGATTTTCAAGATTTTCGAGATTCTGATTAGCATAAATCGTAGAATCAGGCTCACCAGTCCATAGAGTGATGTCGTTGAGAGAAATCTTATCCTCTCCTACACCGCCATAAACCATAGCACCCTGAGTGCCGTTACCAATAGGAAGAGCCTCTTCAAAATAGGTTGCAGGACTCTTGTAGTGAAGGAGATTGGACTGGGCATGGATATAGCCCCCCATTCCCCCAAGGGGGAGCAAATTGATAAGTGTTGCCCCAAGAATGATTTTCTTTAGCATATTATTAATTACAAATTACTAATTACCTGTTTTCAATTACTAATTACTAATTACTAATGACCTGTTTACCTTTTATCGCTTACACCTAGCGAAAGATTGTAACTAGGTAATTAGTAATTCGTAATTAGTAATTATTATTTCCTCTTTTTCTTCATTATTCTCCTATCTCTTTTACCCATTGGTGCAACAGGTGACTTTATCCTTTCTGCAACAAGATTGGCTATCTGCTGACAACCTTTCTCATTTGGATGCACACCATCCCTGAGCAGATATTCCTTCTGGAAGTTCTCAAGAGACTTTGTAGCGTTATATAGGTCGAGATATTCAAGATTCTCATTCTTCACAAACTCCTGTATCTGCGGAATAACTGCATTTACAGTTACAGAGTCACGTATATCCCAGACATTCTTAAATGAAGGGATAGGAGCCGCGATTATGATACGTGGATTAGTAGGAAGTGCACGAAGTGTATCAATCATTGTCTTCATACTTGACTTGATATCGCCCTCGGCTGTCTTCCAGTTATGGGTCTTTGTATCATTAGTGCCAAGCTTTACTACAACTACATCAGGCTGCCACTCAAGGCATCTCTTCCAAGCCTCCTCCTTCTGATAAGGATAATCGCCTGAGTTAGAGAGAGTACGACCACTCACACCGAAGTTCTTAACGGCATAGCCCTCACCAAGAGTAGAGCCAAGACGAGCAGGATATCCATATAAATCTGAAACATCTATACCATGACCATCGGTTATGCTATTGCCCACGCAAGCCACCTTTACAGCCGATGCAGTAGGCATTTTCAAGTCATTGAGCCATTGTGTAAGCTCTGCAATCATAAGGTCATGATATTTGAAGAATGTCCTGAATCCCCATCCATGACCACCTGTTGGATAGCAGAACATAGAACAGTTGGCACCTGCACTACGGAGTGCTGAGTAATAGGCAACGGCATTTGTAGCAGGAGGCACTACCTTGTCATCGTTTGAGAAGATGAGTATTGTAGGAGGCACCATGTGGCGACGAACTGCCTTGTCGCTGCTCCATTGCTTCTGAATGTTCTCATCATTACGCTGTTCACCAAGGAAACCCACGCAAGAGCCTCTGTGTGTCAGTCGCTCGTTCATGGAGATAACAGGATAGAAGAGGATGGCGAAGTCTGGACGCACGTTCATTGGTGCATGGGTAGAAACGGCACTTGCCAGATGTCCTCCGGCAGAAAAGCCCTGAATACCCACATTGTGCGGATTCACATGCCATACCTTAGCACTATCCCTCACCGTGCGAATGGCATTATACGCATCGGATAGCGGAATATTACGATCTCCATTTGGCATACGATATTTCAGCACGGCAAAGCCTATTCCCTGCTTGTTATAGTATTCTGCCCAGTCATGTCCCTCATGCTTCATTGCAAGATGCGAATAGCCACCACCAGGACAATCCACTATAAACCTGCCATTCGACTTAGCCAATGCTTCTTCTGATGGAAGATATACCGTCAGTTCTGACTTGCCGTCAGCAGAATTCACGAGGGTGAACTGACGAGCGGTCTGGGCATAGGAGGAGCCTAACCAAGCAAAAAGGAAAAGACCCACCCCCAAACCCCTCCCATAAAGGGAGGGGAGTAGATAGTCTTTTCGATTAAATATATTTGCTATTCCTTGAAATATTCTATGCATTTGTTTACTATAATGTTATAAATTAGTATTATCCTTCCCTCCATCGCCCTCAAGTGTATCTACTCCCCCTGGAGGGGGTGAGGGGGGTGGAGCCTTCCCTTGGGGAGATTTGTCGTAAGACCCTCTGACCATAGGGAAGAAAGGACGGGTTAGGCTTCAATTTGTAATCAATAATACCTTCCCATCATACGATGCCCTATACCTCATCAATTTATCACCGCTCTCGCCTTTCACTATAAAGCCATTGTTGTTAAGGTCATATACCCTTTCGCATTTAGGGCATTTCAGCCAGAGACCGTTGTTCTCCCATTGCAAGGCTTTTAATGTTCCGTTATTGGCACAATTGGGACATTGCCTATCAAAAGCGTAAAGCTGACCTTCATATAGAGTAGAGCAGCCTATTACCAAACCATTGTTTGCACCAAGCACGCAAGAACGTCTTCTCTCAATGTCGGTGGTGATAGCCACATCCTCCGCTTGCTTGTTATAGAGCTGTATCTGAATATGATTCACACCACCACTATATTGACTCCACACCATACAGAACACTCCAGGCGATATGGGGTTCAGGCAGTTTTGCAAGGTCGTACCCTGATGTATTCCGCAATCAAAGGTGAAATAGCATTGGTATTTCCTCTCATACTCGAAATCATCGGTGACACAAGAAAATAGGATGAGACAAACCAGACCTACCCCCCAACCCCTCCCATAAAGGGAGGGGAGTAGATACCTTTTTTTGCTGTGGAAAAACCACTTTATCCTATCTTTTATATTCTTCTGCACTTCCATACTAACTACTCCCCTCCCTTTATGGGAGGGATCAGGGGGTGGGCCTTATTTATCCTAGCAGCTTTTTCTCTGCCTCTTCCACTTTCTCGAAGTGGAAACCGTCGAGTATGCTCTGCATAAGAGCCTGAATACGGTCGTTGCAGAGATTACCTATACTACCCTCGTGAGTGTGGTGTATGTTCTTGTTTGGAGTGAACTTGCCAGCCTCGATATCCAGACCTACCTTCTTATAGGCATCACGGAATGGCATACCCTCAACAGCAAGTCTGTTCACCTCCTCTACTGAGAAGATTGGATCATACATTGGGTTATCGAGAATATCCTCACGAACCTCTATCTTATTGATGATATAGGCAGTCATGTTCAGACAATCCTTCAGCTCGTCAAATGCAGGAAGGAATACCTCCTTGATAATCTGAAGGTCACGGAAGTAACCGCAAGGCAGATTGTTCTGAATGAGAGTAACCTGAGTAGGAAGTGACTGGAGCTTATTACTCTTAGCACGGATAAGCTCAAACACGTCTGGGTTCTTCTTATGAGGCATTATGCTTGAACCTGTGGTACACTCCTTTGGAAGCTTCACAAACTGGAAGTTCTGTGAGTTGAACATACAAGCATCAAAAGCCAGTTTTGCGAGAGTGCCTGCAAGTCCGGCAATAGAGAATGCTACGTTTCTCTCCAGTTTTCCACGACCCATCTGAGCATAAACCACGTTATAGTTCATTGTCTCAAAACCGAGAAGGTCTGTGGTCATCTGACGGTTCAATGGGAAGCTTGAACCATAGCCAGCAGCAGAACCGAGAGGGTTACGGTTTGTCATCTTATATGCTGACTGAAGGTACAGCATATCGTCGGTAAGAGATTCCGCATACGCACCAAACCAAAGTCCGAAACTGCTTGGCATAGCAATCTGGAGATGGGTATAGCCAGGCATCAGCACATTCTTATACTGCTCTGACTTTGCAATAAGCTCGTCAAAGAGAGTCTTTGTGCTTTCTACCACCTCACGCAAAGCAGCACGGGTGAAGAGTTTCAAATCAACAAGTACCTGATCATTGCGAGAGCGACCAGAGTGAATTTTCTTACCCATATCGCCGAGAGCACGGGTAAGCATAAGCTCAACCTGAGAGTGAACATCCTCAATGTCATCCTCAATTACGAACTCACCTTTTTCGCAGATAGCGTAGATCTTGCGCAACTCATTGAGCAGCAGAGGCAGCTCATCATCAGCAATAAGTCCTATGGAATTAAGCATAGTTATATGCGCCATGCTACCCATCACATCATATTTCGCAAGATAGAGATCCATTTCACGGTCACGACCAACCGTAAAACGCTCTATCTCCTTATTAATCTCAAAGCCCTTAGACCAAAGTTTCATTTTTTCTTAATATTTATACTACTAAATATACCTATTTACACGTTATCAGGTTGCAAAATTAATGATTTTTCCACAATTATCCAACAGATTGTAAAAAACAATCGTGAAATTTTACTTTTTTTGTTCTTTTCGGATGATTTTACACTAAATGTTCATAATATTTTGGTGTAAAACAACGATTTAGCGTTTTCAAGAAAATTAGCGACGATGACCAGAAAATTTGTTCCAGAAAATTAAATTTCATTCAAATCATAAGCAATTGAAAAAGTTATTTTTGTTTAATGCATTAAATAAAATTATCGTTTTTTATATAAATCCGTTAAATAATTTGTATCTTTGCACTCGAAATTCATTAAGAATGGTCTTCATTGTATAGGACAAACGAAATTAGAAGTTATAAAGTTATGGATAAGCAGTTGTTAAAGCAGATTCTTTTAGATAATCAGCAAGAAATAGAACGATATACCATTGAACATAGAGAGCATAGGATTGACAATTTCCCATGCAGAGTGCTTGTTGGTGTAAGACGTGCAGGAAAATCCTATATGCTATACCACAGAATACAGAAACTTCTGGCTGAAGGACATAAATGGGATGAAATGCTCTATCTTAGTTTTGAAGATGAACGTTTAGAGAATTTCAATACCGAAGACTTCAACAAAATCATAGAGTGCCATCAAGAATTATATGGAAAGCGACCAATGTTATTTCTTGATGAGATTCAAAATATAAATAGCTGGGAGAAATTTGTCCGTAGAATGGCTGATACAGGCTATACAATATATATAACAGGCTCAAATGCAAAAATGCTTTCAAGTGAAATAAACACCACACTTGGCGGTCGTTTTCTAATAGATGAAGTTTATCCATATAGTTTCAAGGAGTTTCTTTATGTTCGACACATACCAGTAGATGAAAAAAATCTTTTGACAACTAATGGACGTGCAGCTGTAATCAGACATTTCAATGAATATCTGCATGATGGTGGACTCCCTGCATCTGTAGGACTTCCTGTGAAAAGAAACTACTTGAGCTGCGTATATCAAAAGATATATCTTGGCGATATTATAGCTCGAAATAAGGTCACTAATGTGGTGGGAATGCGAGTACTGGTTCGCAAAATGGCAGAAAGCGTATGCCGACCTATTTCATATAATCGACTGAACAACTTGCTTTCAAGTGTTGGTGGTAAATTGAGTCTTGCAACTACCATTAAATACGTAGAGTATTGTGAGGATGCATGGCTGTTAATGCGTTTGCGCAATTATGTGAGTTGTCTGGCTGACAAGGAAAGCAACAGTAAATATTATTTTATTGATAATGGAATACTGGGATTATTCCTTATAAACAAAGACACTATGCTATTGGAGAATGTTGTAGTTCTCCAACTTTTCCGACTTTATGGTCATAATATAGAAAATGAGCGTGTGTTTTTCTATAACGATGGTTTTGAGGTTGATTTCTATATTCCTGAGGATGAGATAGCCATACAAGTATCATATTCGCTTAATGACGAAGAAACGTGGAAACGCGAGATTGAAGGTTTGCAAAAACTCTCTAAACGATTTCCTTGCAAGAAACGTCTTGTTCTTACTTACGATGAAGAAGATGTCATAACAGATTGCTATGGAGAAATCTCCATCATCCCTGTTTGGAAGTGGTTGATACAATAAACCATCTTGAAACCAAAATTAGTAATAGAAGACTATATTTTTATTTAATCTATTAAACAATTTATATTTTACATCTGTAAATAACATCAAATATTGGGATACTTTTCACCATACTTTACACATGATTATCCATGCTTGATATAAGCGTAAAGCAGTTTATGGCGAAATAATTTGGAAGTGTCAGATATTTTGTATATTTTTGCACGCAGAATATAGTAAACAAAATTATTAACCCTCAAAACTTAAATAACAAGAAACAGAAAGTAATTATTAGAACAAACTCAGACGAACGGTAACCGTTCCCCAAATCGGCTTTCAGTATCAGATACTGATAACCGCATGAAAGTTATCAACTTATTATATTAACTTGGGTGAGCAACTACCGATTCTCTCGACATATAATATAACATTGAGCTTTTGCTCTTGTTCTCAGATTCAGAAATCGCCAGTTTCAAAACGCGAGAACAGGTATGCGAAAAGTTCCATGTCCTGTATAGGACGTGGACTTTACCGTATATACTTGTCTGCGTTAATGGTGTTTGGCGATACCTTGAATCTGGACGAGACTATCGGAAGGTCTGCGCCCTTATTTTATTTTTTATCATGAAAAAGATCTTCACACTTATTTTTCTTAGTATATTATCCTTTAATGTAATACATGCGGAGATTACTTGGACTCTGTCTGATGATGGAATATTAACCATATCAGGAACGGATATACCAAACTATTATTACGCTAATGTGCCTTGGTATTCTCAACAAGACAAAATAAAAAAAGTGATAATTGAAGACGGAGTAACGAATCTTGGAGATTGTACTTTTTATGATTGCTTCAACCTCACTACTATCACCCTCCCTAACTCTGTTACAAGAATTGGAGACGATACTTTCAAAGGATGCTCCAGTCTTACCTCAATCACTATCCCCGATTTTGTGACGAGTATTGGAGGGAGCGCTTTCGAAGGATGCTCAAGTCTCACTTCAATCACTATCCCAAATTCTGTGACAAAGATTGGAAATTATGCTTTCTATGGTGTTAAACTTAGAACCATTGTAGTCAAGGCAAAAACAGTTCCTTCCATAGATATGTATTCTTTTAGTGATCAATCCTATTATCATACCACCCTTATAATTCCTGAAGGATGCTGGAATAAATATGTATATGATAATAAATACTGGTATAAATTCATTAATATCCGTGAAATGGCGTATAATGAAGCTAATCTGACAAATAGCAAGGCGTATATGATGAAGTCAGCAAATGAAGGTTCATATCTTTTCTATGATAGCGTGAATGATTGTGTTGGTGAATTAAACGAAAATGCTCTTGACGATACAGAGGAAAACAATACTTGGATGACCGTAGAGGTTGAAGGAAAGCATTATGTCTATAATCTTGGTGCAAAGAAATTCCTTGTATCAGGCAAAGCAAATACTGGATATAGTCTTTCTGACATTCCTGTTTCTATCGACATAGAAGATGGTAAGGATGCAATAGTCTTTGGCAAAGGCAAAGAGTTTTATATGGTTATCAACGACAAGTTGAATGTGCTTGAGAATCTTGAATCTCAAATCGCAACAACTACTGGCATAAAGGAAATAAGCGCAGATGCTAATCAGCCAACTATCATCTACAACGTAAACGGTCAGATAATTTCAGACAACGCCAAGGGACTTTATATCAAGAATGGAAAGAAATATATCAAATAATTGGTAAATGCCTAAAAACTATAGGAGCACTCTCATGTCGAGGGTGCTCCTTTTGTTTATTTCACAAACTCAATTTTTCAACATTGTCATTATAAGTTTTTAGGAGTTCGGAATTGCCTTCCAGGCAATTCTGAATTTCAAAAAATTTAATCATAAGAAAACTGCGACAGAGCGTCGCAGTTTTGCATTCTATTGGCATGTGTAATATCCACAGACATAAAAATGAAAAAAGTTTTTAACGCATAGTATTACACCAAATCTTGGACGGCAGAAAAACGATTGTATAGCAGTAATATGAAAATTAGAAAAGTTTTTAGGCTACACCGTTGCACCTTTGCTGATATGAGTATATATTTTAGTTGATTATCAATGCGTTAGATGCGGTGCAACGGTGGCAAAACCGTTACACCAAAAGGTGTAACAGTTTTAGGACTGTTGCACCCAAGATAAATAATTGTATTTCAAAATATTAAATAGCTCAAAACTGCAAAGATGCAACGGTGTAGCCCAAAAAGTTTTCTCTTTTTAATTAAAAATGACCAAAGAATTTGTCAAGGGGGGTTACACCTTTTGCGTTTTTTCGACTTTTATATACTGATTATCAATAACTTACATAGGGTGTAACCCCCTCTAAAAATAGGGTGCTTTTTAAGAGGGGGTTACACCCGACTTTATCATCTGATTTTCAGAGCGTTAGAGTGATAAAACAGGCAAGGGTGTAACCCCCTTCGAAAAAAACTCTCTGGAAAATTACAATAAAAGCACTTTGCGGTGCTTAAACTTTCCAGAAAATAATAATTTAAACGCTAAGACACGGAGTCACAAAGTTTTTTTTGAACACAGAATGCACGGAACAAACGAAAAAATAAACGCTGCGCTTGGCTACACGAATTGCCCATTAATTATCACGAATTAATCATTAATACTTTTTAGATAAAAATTTATGGAAAATTCGTGGCTATTCAAGGTTAATTCGTGTAGTCCCACGCAGTGGATTTTGCAGCTTGCTGCCATATTTTTTTCGTTTATTATGTGTTTTCCGTGTTCAAATTCTCAGGTTCGCTTCTCCTCCGCTTTAAAGCCGTTCTAAGTCCGTTGCAAAGCCGTTGCAAGTCCGTTCCTTAGAATGGGCGAAAAATGGGATTTGGTAGGGATTTGCAAGGGAATTGCTTGGGAGGTACATAGGACTTAGAGAAATGAAAAAAATCCCGCTCTCAGCGCATTTTATTATGCTTGCTGAGAGCGGGAGGCTTTTATATGTAATTGACAAAATATAGGATTGTCAATTATCATCATGAATAATTATTCTGATTAAGCCTTTCTCATCTTGATAGAGTACTCACGTGGAGTGCAACCCATCTTTTCCTTAAAGATGCGACGGAATGTGTATTCGCTGCTGAAACCTACAAGGAAAGCAATCTCACTTGCACGCTTTGTGCCCTTCTCGAGAAGTGGCATAGCCTCCTGAAGACGGAGATCATTAACGTATGCAGTGAAAGAGGTACCTCTTTCCTTATGGAGATATGCACTGAGATATGTGCGATTACTATTCATGTCACGTGCCAGAGTCTCGATATAGACGTCTGGGTTAAGATAGAATTTCTCAGCCTCATACTTCTTGAGAAGTGCGGCAAAATTCTTTGGTTTAGAATTTCTCATTTTAATTTTACTAATGTTATTTGTTATCCGTTTTAATTAAATTTCTATTTCCATTTTTTATAAAGTAGATTGTTGTCATCCTTATAACCCTAATGAGTGCTTACAGAATTCCTTATTGGCGAATAAAAATGCAATATCTACCTTAGGGAAACCCATTTTGTGTTGCAAAAGTACAAAAAAAAATCTATTTTGAGCGCGTTTTTTTGAAAAAAGATAAAATTTGTTAAGTTTTTAACAATTCATTGTAAAAAAATTGCACACACAAACAATTGTGTGTGCAATTTATCCATAATAAAGAATTGTTTTAACAAGATTCCTTATTTTACTTCCCAAATATCATTGGTCTCAAGAAGCTCTGCAAAGTTGTGATATTTCTTAGCAGCCTTGACCTCTTCAATCTGTGCTGTAACGCAGTCATCGTAGGTTGGAGCATCAACATCACGGATTACACCGAGTGCTACAGGGAATCCGTCGCCGTTGCCCATGAGAGCGAGCTTGAGCTGGAGTGTGTTGTCCTCACAATGTGCATCGTGAACAAGAATATCCTTCTCTGTGATGCCATTCTCACCGATCTTAACAACCTTGAGGCCGAAACCTTCCTGAACAAGTCCGAACTCACGATCCTTACCGAAGATCAATGGCTTGCCATGCTCTACGTAGATAGCGTTCTCTGCACGACCTGCTGAGTTATATACAGAAGCGTGTGTACCATCATTGAAGATAACACAGTTCTGGAGAACCTCAGTTACAGAAGCGCCCTTGTGCGCATTTGCGGCCTTCAGGACCTCAACAGTGTGCTTGCCGTCAGTTGCAACGGTACGAGCGAAGAAATGGCCACGAGCGCCGAAACAGAGCTCTGCTGGACGGAATGGATCCTCCACTGTACCATAAGGAGATGACTTGCTGACGAAGCCACGTGGAGAGGTTGGAGAGTACTGACCCTTTGTAAGACCGTAGATACGGTTGTTGAGAAGGATCATGTTGAGGTTGATGTTACGACGGTTAGCGTGGATGAAGTGGTTACCACCGATAGCCAGTCCGTCACCATCACCTGAGATCTGCCATACGCTGAGGTCTGGGTTAGCAACCTTAGCACCTGTAGCGATAGCTGCTGCACGACCGTGAATAGTATTCATGCCGTATGTAGCCATATAGTGAGGCAGACGTGAAGAACATCCGATACCTGATATAACTGCTATGTTCCAAGGATCAACGCCGATTTCTGCCATTGCCTTGTGGAGTGATGCGAGGAAGAAGTGGTCACCGCATCCAGGACACCAACGTGGCTGTCCTTTCTTATAATCGTTAGCTGTATATGCCATTTTGTTTATGCCTTTTGAAATTAACCTATGATTTTGTTGAATGCAGCGACAAGCTCATTAACCTTGAATGGCTGTCCCTTAACTTCATTATACTGTGCAGGTACAAAGTTATCAACCTTCATACGCAACCAAGCAGCGAGCTGACCCATGTTCTGCTCAGCAACAACTACCTTTGGATACTTCTTGAGTACCTCAGCAGTATTCTTTGGCAGTGGGTTGATGAACTTGAAGTGTGCGAGGGCAACCTTCTTGCCAGCAGCACGCATCTCGTCCATTGCAGCGTGGAGGTGTCCGAATGTACCACCGAAACCTACGATAAGAAGCTCTGCATCATTAACATCACCCAAAACCTCAAGGTCTGGAACCTGAATGTTATTGATCTTAGCCTGACGCTTGCGTGTCATGAGATCGTGGTTCTCTGGGTTTGTAGAGATAGCACCTGTCTTGTCGTCCTTCTCAAGACCACCGAGGATGTGCTCGAAGCCCTGACGACCAGGAACAGCCCAATAGCGTGTACCGTTCTCAGCACGCATGTAAGGAGTCCACTGTCCCTTCATTTCCTCAGGAACGTATGGAGGGTTGATAGCGTCCATCTTAGCGAGGTCAGGGAGCTTGAATGCGCCAGAACCATTAGCTACGTATGCGTCTGTGAGGAGACAAACAGGAGTCATGTGCTCAAGGGCAATCTTTGAAGCCTGGAAAGCTGCATCGAAACAGTCTGTTGGGCTTGTAGCAGCGAGTACTGGCATTGGAGACTCACCGTTACGGCCGAAGAGAACCTGAAGGAGGTCAGTCTGCTCAGACTTTGTAGGAAGACCAGTAGCAGGACCACCACGCTGTACGTCGAGAACAACGAGAGGAAGCTCCATGATAACGGCAAGGTTCATAGCCTCTGACTTAAGACAGATACCAGGACCTGATGTGCTTGTTACGGCAAGAGCACCTGCGAATGCAGCACCGAGAGAAGATGCACAACCTGCAATCTCATCCTCGCACTGAACTGTTGTCACGCCAAGTGACTTGTGCTTAGAAAGCTCGTGAAGAACGTCGGTAGCAGGGGTGATAGGGTAAGAACCAAGATAGAGCTTGAGTCCAGCCTTCTCAGCAGCAGCGATGAAGCCGTATGCTGTTGCCTTGTTACCTGTGATATCCATATAGCGTCCAGGAGTCTTCTCCTTTGACTCAATACGGTAAACGTTAGTTGCTGAAGAATGTGTGTTGTGACCGTAGTCGTAACCAGCCTGGATAACCTTGATGTTAGCCTCTGCGATAGCTGGCTTCTTAGCGAACTTCTCGCGGAGGAAGTTAGCAACGAGGTCGAGGTCACGGCTGAAGAGCCAGCAAACAAGTCCGAGTGCGAACATGTTACGGCACTTGAGCATAGCCTTGTTGTCCATGCCTGTGTCAGCAAGAGCCTCCTTTACGATAGTTGTGATAGGGCACTGGATAACACGGTCTGGATCAATACCCATCTCACCGAGATAGTCCTGAGTCTCGAAAGCAGCCTTCTTAAGGTCGCTCTCAGCGAAAGAATCAGTATCGATGATGATAGTTGCGTTTGGCTTAGCGTAGCGGTACTGAGTCTTAAGGGCTGCAGCATTCATGGCTACAAGTACATCACACTCGTCACCAGGAGTATAAACCTGACTTGCACCGATGTGAACCTGGAAACCTGATACACCAGTAAGCGAGCCTTGTGGGGCGCGGATATCAGCTGGATAATCTGGGAATGTTGAGATACTGTTACCTACGGTAGCAGATACTGTAGAGAAAATGTTTCCTGCAAGCTGCATTCCGTCACCGGAATCACCTGAGAAGCGGACAACAACCTGGTCCAACTCCTTAACTTCTAATTGTTCTGCCATAAATGCTTTTGTTATATTTATGAGTTATAATTTTCTTCTTTTTTCCTGTTGTTTGTTACAATCTGTTGCAAAAGTACATATTTTTATTGACAAATACAAATTTCTGCCTATAAAACTTTACTTTTTGTTAGTAAATTGTTGTATTCTGCACGATTTTATTATGTTTTTGCCTAAAGTTCCACTCTTTTAACATTTACATTCTCATGAAGGAACATAGCCGCACATTCCTTGAATCTCTCAGGATTTTCGGTTGTGTAATATGAGATTTCTCCATTCTTGGAACATCGGTCATCCATCTCCTTATGACGCTTTAGATAGTCTTCGAGACTTGCAGCCACATATTCTCCCTGTGGAACTATCTTTATTCCTTCAGGTACTGCCTTTCGCAAAGCGTTCATAAGCAAAGGATAGTGAGTGCATCCTAATAATATGGTGTCTATCTCGTTGTCCTTCTCAAGAAGCTGATTAATTCTTTTCCTGACAAAAAATTCTGCTCCTTCTGTTTCTGCCTCACCAGCCTCCACGATAGCTGCCCAAAGAGGACAAGCCTGTCCTGATACCTTGATGTCAGGATAGAATTTCTGTATCTCAAGCGTATAGCTCTCACTACGTACCGTTCCTTCGGTTGCTACAAGACCAACGTGACGTGTTTTCGTAATGTTACCGATAACCTCTACCGTAGGACGTATAACGCCAAGCACGCGCCTGTCAGGATCAACGAGGGGGAGGTCATTCTGCTGAATAGTACGAAGAGCCTTTGCAGAGGCTGTATTACATCCGAGGATTACAAGCTGGCAACCCATATCAAAGAGCTTGAGTACGGCTTCTCTCGTAAACTGATATACAACATCGAAAGAACGTGGACCGTAAGGTGCTCGGGCGTTATCCCCTAAATACAGAAAATCATACTGCGGTAGTCGCTTACGCAACTGCTGCAGTATGGTCAATCCACCATACCCAGAATCAAAGACTCCAATAGGTCCAGGGGTTTTATCTCCTTTTATCATCTTATTCTGTTGATAAGTATTTCTGTCACATCCTCTCCCAAAACAGGATTGATGTATGGAGCTGCATTATTATCAGTATTAAGGATTACAATAAAGTCCTTCTCACTTCCTAAAGACTTGATGGCATTATCAAGCTTAGCACGAAGTGGAGCCAATGCTTCTTCCTCGGCTTTGGCAAGAAGTCTTTCTGATTCCTGCTTGAAAGCCATATTACGCTCTAATATGCTTTGCAACTCACTCTGACGCTTCTCACGGATAGCAGATGCCATTCCATCTTGATTCTCAATGAAATTTTCATATTTCTCATTGAAATCCTTTTGTGCTATCTGTATCTCAGCATCATATTGTTTTTTAAGATTCTCTATATTTGCAGTAGCCGTGAGATAGTCAGGTGTAGCCTTTAATACTGCATTGTAACTAAAATAACCTATTTTCATCTGCTGTGCACATACAGGGAGCATGATGAAAGATATAAATAAAAGGAGTATATATTTTTTCATTATCTCTAGTCACTAAACTCTAAACACTAATCACAAAACGAAAAAAGGGCAGGTCTTCAGTCTTTCGGCTGAAGTGACCTGCCCTATATGTCGTATGTCACTTACTTAAGCTTGTTGAGTTCAGCCTTTACCTCAGCTGTAACATCCTTTGAGCCTGCACCAACATAAAGGGCAGCACCCTGCTCGAAGATATAAGTATATTGACCTGCCTTACCTACGTTCTGAATAGCAGTCTGCACTTTCTGATATACAGGAGCCATCTTTTCCTGCTGCTGCTTCTGGAGTTCCTGCTGATTCTGAGCGTATGTCTGCTGAATCTTCTGATACATTTCCTGAAGAGAAGCCTCAGTCTCCTTCTGAGTTGTAGCGTTCATAGTAGCCTTTGCCTTCTCAAATTCATCAGCCTTGCGCTGAAGCTCATCCTGCATAGCCTTGAGCTCGTTCTCAAACTGCTGGGCAGTAGCCTGAAGCTCACCATTGATCTTTGCAATCTCAGGGAGTGTTGTCATGATGCTCTGTGAATCAACATGTCCAAATTTCTGAGCCATTACAGCCATTGGAGCAAAGAGCATCATCATGATGATAAATTTTTTCATTTTTCTTTGTCGTTTTATTATTATTATTTTTATTCGTTATTATTTTCTCCGGAAAATCCTGACATTCCAGAAAATCCAGAAAATTCTGATTGACTCTGCAAAAACTGGCTACAAAGTTACTATAAAAGCACGAAACTTCAAAATTTATATGCCAATATCGCGCAAATATTGTGAATTATTAATAATCCAAAGCACTATTGAACATTATAACCCAGTTTCTCAAGCACTTCTTTACTTATGTCAATCTTTGGTGAAGCATATATCATACCATTGTCTGAAGCACGATCAATTACCATTGAGTAGCCTCTCAATTCTGATATTGCCTTTACGGCATTGTATATTTCTTCCTGAATTGGCGACATCAGGGATTCGCGCTTTTTGAATAGTTCACCTTCAGGACCAAAATATTTTTTCTTGAGATCAGAAGCTTCCTTTTCCTTCTGCATTATTGCCTCTTGCTTTGCCTTCTTCTGCTCCTGTGACAAGAACACAACCTCATTCTGATAGTTCTTATACATAGTGGAAGCCTCAAGGTTTATAGCCTCGACTTCTGCCTGCCATTTCTTTGAAACCTGATTCAACTGCTCGTTTGCACGCTCGTATGCAGGTATATTCTTGAGAATATATTCCATATCAAGAAGAGCAAATTTCTGAGCCTTGCATGAACTACTGATACCAAACGAAAATATTCCGAAAAGGAATGCTATTAACAGAACTCTTGATTTCATAATTTTTAATTTTATAATCTGGCAATATTACCGATTGCAAATTTATTCAGTTTTTGGCTTTAAACAAAAGAAAATTCCCTATAAAAATAGAGAATTTCCCTATGAATATATATACAATGTATATTTTTCAATTTAGAACTCCTGACCCAGGATGAAGTGGAACTGACTTCCACCTCTTTTTTCATCAGCAGATCCTACATATATCTTGTCAAAACCGTAAGCCCAGTCAATACCCATCAAACCTACCATTGGCAGATAGATACGTACACCAACACCAGCACTTCTCTTCAAGTCGAATGGGTTGAAATTCTTAACCTCGTGCCATGCATTACCAGCTTCTGCAAACGTAAGTCCGTAGATTGTTGTATTACCGAGCATGAATGGATAACGAAGCTCAAGTGAGAGACGGTTGTAAGCATAACCCTCCTGGAAACGTGGGGTAAGCGAACCATTGTCATAACCACGAAGACCAATAGTCTCTTCTGCATATCCTGTAGAGTAGCCTGACATACCATCACCACCCATATAGAAGGTCTCGAATGGAGACTTGTTATACTTGTTGTATGAGCCAAGAATACCAAGTTCTACACGTGTCATAAGAACGAAACACTTTGCACCACTTGTGAGGGCTGTGTAGGTCTTGCTCTTGAACTTCCACTTATGATATTCAAGCCAGCGATACTTTTCCTGACACTCATTATTATAGTTTTTTGAATAATAATTCGTGGCAAGATTCTTGTAGTCCTTTCCGTCAAATGCTGACCAAGGTGGAGTAATTGACAATGAAAGATCAAACTCAGAACCACGACGTGGGAACAGCTGATTGTCAGTAGATATACGTGACAGACTTATACCCAAATTGAGGCTATTACAATTACCATTACTTACAATAAAGTAGTCAAAGTTCTTAAGCATATAACGTGTATATGAAAGTGACATTGACAACTGGAAATAATCGTCAGGCCAACGTAGGCGCTTACCAATACCTACACTTGCACCAATCAACTTCATATACTTATCAGGGTCTAAGGCGCTCTCATAATAGTTAGAACCTAATGAAGAATTACCATACATATTATAAGTGTAGTAATTCATATATCGACTAGTGTAATAGCTTGAGTTCACACCTGTCTGCTTAGAGTAAAAACCATTGACAGAGAACTGAAGTGGACGCTTACCGCCCAACCATCCAGTTGTATAGCCTGCATTATATGACTGATAGTATGAACCATTAGACTGTGCACCTATAGAAAGAGTCTCACCATCACCTATTGGCATGATACCTCTATGCTCCTTGTTCTTATTGAAGAGATTAGCCATAGAGAAGTTGTTAAGCTTCAGACCAATCTTACCAATAATACCTGTCTGTCCCCAACCAAGTGAGAACTCAATCTGGTCATTAGACTTCTGCTCAAGATCCCAGTTGATATCCACAGTACCCTCTTCATAGTTTGGCTTTACATCTGGATTTACCTTTTCAGGATCAAAATGTCCCATTGATGCAAGCTCACGGGCAGAACGCATGAGAGCCTCCTTAGAGAACAGATCGCCTGGCTTTGTACGAAGCTCACGACGTACCACATTCTCATACAAACGGTTATTACCATTGATACGAACGTGTGAGATATGAGCCTGCTGACCTTCCAATATACGCATCTCAAGGTCTATACTATCACCAACAATATTTATTTCCGTTGGATCAAGGCGATAGAAGAGATAACCGTTGTTCCAATACTCATTACCTACGGCATCTTCATCCTCAGAGAGACGCTTTCTGAGCATTTTCTGATTATATACATCACCCTTCTTCATACCAAGTAATCTACCAAGATATTCAGATGGATATACTGTATTACCTACCCAGGTAATATTACGGATATAGTATTTCTGACCTTCTTCTATATTCAGATAGATATTAACATGACGGTCATCGTATGTACTTATACTATCCTTGAGAATTGTAGCATCACGAAAACCAAGTTCATTATACTTCTCTATAAGACTTGTCTTAGCCTCCGCAAAACGCTCTGGAGTGAATTTCTTTGACTTGAAGAAGCTTGAAAGCTTACCAGACTCGTTGATTTTCTTGAGTGCACCCTTAGTGAAGAGACCACCCTTTATCTTCTTGTCAGTAAGATTCTGATTACCTTCAATAGTTATCTGGTGAACCTTTGTCTTTTCCTTCTTATCAACATCAATATCAAGGATTACGTGATTCTTCTGACTTACATCATCACGCTGACGAATGATAATATCAGCATTCTTGAAACCCTTGTCATCGAAATATCTCTTTGCAAGAATCTTTGCACGGTCTATCATATTAGGAGTAATCTGTGAACCTTTCAGCAGACCCAGTTTTTCCTCCATATCATTTCTCTCAGTCTTTTTCAGACCTATATAATTGATGGTAGAAACACGAGGACGAGTCTTTAGATAGATGTGCAGATAGATATCCTCACCAATGATAGAGTCAGCAGCAATCTTTACCTCAGAGAAGAGTCCATGACGCCAATAACGCTTCACAGCCTCTGTTATCTCATTACCAGGAACGGTTATCTTCTGACCAATAGAAAGACCTGATATGCTTGTGAGCATATAATCCTCATAGTCTTCCACACCGCTTACGGCAATACCCTTGATAGTACAATCACGTGCCTGTCCCGCATAACTGATATCCGGATTTACAATCTTATCTTGTGCGAAACAAGTTAAAAGTGAAAAGTTAAAAGTGAAGAGTACAAATAGAATTCTTCGCTTGAATGATTCACGCATTTTTTTATAGTTTAAGCCTCTCCTCCGCCCTCGGAGCAAGAAGGATAAAGGCGATTCAATTATTCATTAATAATTATACATTATTCATTAGCCTCTACCTGTGCCTCTGTCTTGCCAAATCTTCTCTGACGAGACTGATAGTCCTCGATAGCCTTGTGAAGATCCTCTTCCATGAAGTCTGGCCAGTAGGTATCACAGAAGTAAAGCTCAGAATATGCTATCTGCCAAAGCAGGTAGTTGCTAATTCTCTGCTCACCACCAGTACGGATAAGAAGTTCTGGATCAGGCATGAAATTGGTAGCAAGATGTTCATTAACGGTCTGCTCCGTAATGTCCTCCACCTTGAGCTTTCCTTCCTTCACTTCCTGAGCCACATCAGCCATAGCCTTTGTAATCTCCCAGCGTGAAGAATAGCTGAGTGCCACAACCATTGTCATAGCATCATTCTTTGCTGTATGTTCCTCAGTCTCGGCCAGCTTCTTTCTAACCTCATCAGGAATACGGCTAAGATCGCCAACCACGCGGAAACGCACGTTGTTCTTCATGAAAATCTCATCCTCAAGACTCGTGAGGACAAGTCCCATGAGAGCTGCAACCTCGTCAGCCGGACGATTCCAGTTCTCTGTAGAGAATGTATATAGAGTAAGGAACTTCACGCCAAGGCGAGTACATTCAGATGTTATTCTACGAACAGTATCTACACCTGCCTGATGTCCGTATGCGCGAGGCTTACCCTTTTCAGTAGCCCAACGTCCATTACCATCCATCGTGATGGCTATATGCTGTGGAATTCTTGTTTTATCTAACATAAATTTTATATTTATTCAGAGCATAAGGATTTTTACATCCTACATTACTCTTTATACTTTACTCTATTCCTAATCCTTAAAGCACGTCCTGCATTTTTCCCAGAAACTATAGGTGATGGACACCTGCAGATTACTGTAACAGTCCGTATTCTTGAATATTCCGCTACTTGATATGTGGTATGGATCCTTCACGCCATCAAGCTTGTCGGAAAGCGTGAAATGCATCATCCATTCCAAACCAAGATTTACTCTATCGGCAACCTTGTATTTAATGCCAAATGCTATCGGCAGATTTGCCGTAAATACCCCTTTGCTTCCTGTCATTTCAGGAGAACCGAAAAGGTCTGATGAATTATTCACTACTCTGGCTGGCACAGCCGAGAGGTCTATTGTGCCATTCTTGCAGTTCACGTATGTAAAACCAAGTCCTACTCCTATAAATGGTGTAAGTCTTTTTGCCCCACGATAGTCCCTTCCTGTTCCGTATGGAAAGAAATTATACTCATAGAGCGCATTGAAATCTACAAGAGTGTTTTTAAACTCGTATGACTCTCTTGCCGATTCAACATACCTTGTAGTGTTGAAATCTGGATAATAGGTCGATAGATTCTTTGAAGAACCTTTTATTGAGCCAAATCCAAATGCAAAGCGAAGTGCTGAACGAGGATTCATCACCCTTCTTAGCATTATTGAGGCTGAAGGTGACATGTTTTCACCAGAAAGAATAGATCCGTTAAAATCACCCTCGTATGTCATAAGTCCTAAGCCAGCACCAAACTCCATACGATACTCAGGGTCGTCCTGCGCCATAATTGTGGAGCAAGAAAACAATATCGCTGTTGTTAGAAATGACCTAAGTCTCATGATTATCTGTCTTTACCAACCTAATTCATTCAACCTACCTCTCCATATCTGACCTGTACCTGTGCACACAATCCAGATATAGTTATTTGCATCAACAGCCATAGATGCTGTTTCTGCAGAGAATCCTTCTGGTAATACGAAGCGTGTATCTTCTTTCCATGTTATGCCACAATCAATGGAATAATACATCTTTTCATATTTTCCACCTATGGCAATCAAACCGTCAGCGTAAGGAATTACGCTCAAGTCATTCATCTTAGGAAGAGTATATTTATTGATTCTCTTAAATTCCTGATACATCCAAGGAATATCCTTTGAAGAATCCTCCTCTATTATCTTAGTCCATACCACAGCATTTGTATTGTCTGCTGTAGAGTTACCGATAAGGAAAGCACGCTTTATGTCAGCATTTGTAGTTGTAGTGCTTGCTATGAAATTGAAATCAGAAGAAGGTAATAATTTTGCATCTTCGTCAATAGCATCTACCCTCCAACTATATCCCTTATCAAGAGACACCATAATGTCATTCTCATCTGACATAGCAAAGAGTTCTTGTCCACATACACCGAGAACTGTCTTTACATTGGCAGAAGCACTATTCCAGTTACTCAGATTTGTATCTGATGAAGTATATACATTGCCACCATCAGTAACGCAAACCACATTGCCGTCACTCACCATAGAAGCCTTTTTACTAAAAGTCTTCACTTTCTTCCAGCTACCGTCAATAAGAGCCTTGAGCTCTTTGCCGTTATCTGTTTCACCAAGCACAATAAGATTATTGCTATGTATGCCAGCCTTTACGCTCTTGTAGTTCTTTATATCGTTGTCAACATCAAACTTACTCCACTTGAATGTGTCGGCATATTCCTTATGTGCAACGATAGTAACTGTATATTTACGAAAATACTGACCAGAAGAAGAATACACATACAGGTCTCTTGGTTTAGAGAAATCAAGAGAATCAGATGTGCTAAAAGACGAAACAGTATCGCTTGTCAGACTCTTGATACCAACAATACCATTATTGAGAGTGGTTATTGATGAGAATAACACCTTTGTGAGATCAGTACCCACAGGAAGAGAATCCGATGCGTTAGTTATAGTACGGTTATATTGATCAATAGTAAGACTACCACCTGTCACAGTACCTTTCTTATAGAGTAAATCCGTCACTCCATCAGAAGCTTTTTTATAGCCATAAATATTCAGCGTTCCGAGAGTTATCCCAGTAATAGCCGTATCATCATAATAAGTGTATTCTGTGTCATTATCACCAAGACACGAAGACACCATACACACTGTAGCAAATGACAGTGCGAAAATAGATATTTTAGATTTCATTTTATACTAATTTCGAAATTTCACTGCAAAATTACTTAGAAATTCTCAAAAAACTAAATAAAATCTACGTTTATTAGTAAATTATATCTTAAAACTTGATTATTTAAGGTTAATTGACAAAAAAAATTAGTATAAACACCTAAAATTACATTTTACAATCAATGTAACGTGTTTTTCTGTATTCCCATGTACTTCCTATGTAAATCCCTTCTAACTCCTATGTGACAAGGAACCAAACTCGATGAAAGTCCGTTCCTATAGCGAACAAAAAGCGAAGGTTCATCGAGTTTGGTTCGGAAGAAGAGCGAAGTTAGGACGAATGATCATATATTTCATAAAAAAGCCAATAATGAATATTCATCATTGGCTTTTTGTATTTCGTTTAAGACCTAATTACTTAGGCTGCTTACCAATATATGCAAGGATACCGCCGTCAACATAGAGAACATGACCGTTTACGGCATCAGAAGCCTTTGAAGCAAGGAATACTGAAGGACCACCAAGCTCTGCAGGATCAAGCCAACGACCAGCAGGAGTCTTTGCACAAATGAATGAGTCAAATGGATGACGACTACCATCTGGCTGAATCTCACGGAGAGGAGCTGTCTGAGGAGTTGCAATATAGCCAGGACCAATGCCGTTACACTGGATATTATACTCACCATACTCTGAGCAAATATTACGAGTAAGCATCTTCAAACCGCCCTTTGCAGCTGCGTATGCAGAAACAGTCTCACGACCAAGCTCTGACATCATAGAACAGATGTTAATAATCTTACCCTCCTTACGCTCCATCATCTCTGGAATAACGGCAGCAGAACAGATGTAAGGTGCAACAAGGTCGATATCGATAACCTCCTGGAACTCAGAACGCTTCATCTCGTGCATAGGGATGCGCTTGATGATTCCAGCATTGTTTACGAGGATATCAATCTGACCCACTTCCTTGTGGATCTTATCAACGAGTTCATTAACAGCTACCTCGTCAGTAACATCGCAAACATAGCCACGTACATTCTCAATGCCAGCAGCCTTATATGCAGCGAGAGCCTTCTGAACAGCCTCTTCACTACGAACATTAAACACGATATTCTTAATGCCTGCGTTTACGAAAGCCTCAGCAATAGCGAAGCCAATACCATAGGCAGCGCCAGTTATCCACGCATTCTTTCCCTCAAGAGAGAAATCTTTTAAGCTTGTCATAGTTTGGTTTTATGATTTAAGTTAATGATTAATGTATAGGAGATTAAGGAATAGAGTTTGTCAGTTTGTAAGTTTTCAAGCCATCAAACTTTTCATCATTATTCCCTTCATCCTTATTCCGAATTCTGAGTGCAAAGATACAATTTTTTTTTTATTTACGCACATTTATTCCATTGTTTTATAATAATTTTTCAAAAACAAGCATATACATTTGTATTACCCACCTTCCTACAATAAATATTATAATAGGTAACAAAAGGTCGTAAATATCAACATTTCTTTTATTATACTTATGTAATAATATGTGAATTACAGTAAGCTTAATTGAGATTGATAATTTTTATCTCGTAATATGTCATCAAAAGAACTTTAAATTGTGTTTTATACACTTATTCCGTAATGGTAAAAATACTTATTAAGTGTAATAAATACATCATTATTAATAACTTATGCAATTCATATACTTTTTTAGATGTTTTTTACTTGTTTAGGTGCATAAAACATAAAAAATACAAGAAATTTGTGAAAAAACTAACAAAAAAATTTGGAAGTTTCACACATTTTCACTATTTTTGCACTCAGAAACAATACAGTATACTGTGGAAAAATTCAATCTCGCATAATAAAGCGTTGACAAATACTTATCCTGTAAGATAAACATAAAAAGGAAGTAAGAGTTGATTCCCCCGTTTTCATTATGTGAGACTACCCCTCAAAAAAACAACCTCGTGGTAAAGGGAGTCCGCCATGAATATTTATTTCCAAAAGCTATGAAAAAGTATCTATTACCAATTATCCTAAGCATTTTCTCATTCAATGCTATTTTTGCTCAGAGTGGCAAAACCTATACAGTAACACTTGATCATAATGATAAAACAGGTGTTAAAGAGCAGATAACTGCAACCTATGGTAAACCTATGCCTGAAGATATAGGATTAGTTGCACCCACAAGAATAGGATATGATTTTACAGGTTATTCCTGTAAGGGCACATACTATTATGATGCAGATTTGAAAAGTGTACGTAAATATAATAAGGCAAAAGATTTTACTATTTTCGCAAATTGGCAAGCTCATACAACAATAGTATATCTTGACTTCCAAGATGGTGAAAATGGTACTACTCAAGTTATTACAACCTATGGCGAAGCAATGCCTACAGGTGAAGAAATAGTTGCTCCAGTCAGATCTGGATATATATTTGAAGGCTATTATACAGATATTAACGGTAATGGCGTTCAATATTATAATGCAGATATGACAAGTAAACGTAAATGGAATAAAGATGTAGAAGAAATACAATTATATGCTTATTGGACTCCAAATATTATAAATGTAACCGATATAACTCTTAGTGATTTTACAGCAAATCTATGGGTTGGCGAAACAAAGACTCTTACAGCAACAATTACTCCAGCCGCAGCAAGTAATACTAATGTTATATGGTCTTCTTCTAACGAAAGTATAGCTACAGTATCTTCTGATGGTATTATTACAGCAGTAGATAAAGGTTCTTGTACAATCACTTGTACTGCAGCAGACGGATCAGGTATTACATCTACATGCGATGTTACAGTTAAACAACAAGTTGCTTCCATTGACTTTGGATATGAGACATTGGATATGACTGCAGGTACAGTAAAAATTCTAACAGCAGACATTACCCCTTCAAATGCAGACATAGAAAATCTCGTATGGGAGTCTAATAATACTAATGTAGTAAATATAACATCAGAAGGTGTTCTTACTGCAATTACTCCAGGTACAGCTACTATAAAATGTACAGCTAATGATGAGTATGAAGCTACTATAATAGTAAATGTTACACCTCTCTACATCACAAATGATAAACCTGCAATAGCAGAAGGTACTTATGGTGAAGGTGGTATTATTTTAACAAGATCAATCACAGAAAAAAATTATGCTACATTCTGTATGCCATACGATGTAGATCTTAGTGAATACACAGACAATTTCTCTAAGGTATATGTTCCACTGGGAATGGCACTTCTGAAGTCAAATGGAACGCTGATGATTATGTTTAAGGATGTACCTTTCACAGAAACAATCCCTGCAGGACAGCCATTTATAGTAAATAGTGCTCAATCAGGTTCTGTATCTATTAAGAATTGTTCAGAAGTAACCATCTCTTCTCTTGCAAATCCAGAACCAATCAACCTTGATGTTTATAATTGGAATGGATCTAATGGTTTTATGACTTTTAATTCTGATATTTCATTAAAGATTGGTGGTAGCTATACTAAACTTTCAGGTCTTGATAAAAAGAATTATGTGTTCACTTCAAGCGGTTCTATAAAGAATGGTACAAGTGTATCTCCATATCGTTTATATGTATATAAGAATGATGAGATTAGCAAAGCTAAAATCACTGACATTCAATTCTCTCTCAACGAAGATAATACAGTTACTGGAATTGAGAATATTGTTGATGAACAGTCTAGCAATGACAATGTTTATAACCTAAACGGTCAACGCATCAATATTTCTAATGTTCAGAATGGTGTTTATATCTTTAATGGAAAGAAATATATGAAATAAAAATAATATTTAGTAATCTAAGGGAGGGTGCATCAAAAGTCTTACGACTATTGGTGCACCCTTTTCACATATTTTTATAAAAAAACTAAAGTCGTTTCCTTACTTTCTTTATATTATCCTCTTTGTATAAAGAAAAAATTTAATGAAATAGAATAAGAAAAGGTAATAAGAAAGGGGTGTGGAAATGTGGATATTGTATGTTTGACACTCATAGTCAATAAGATGGAAAAATAATAAGTGTACGGATAACACGTTTATATCAATTTTATAACCTGTGGATTATCCACTATCCCCCTTGTGGATATATGAGGGGTGTGTATAAGTGGCAAGTTATTATTTTTCTATCAACGGTATTTCCACTACCTTTACACGGCATTTCAACGTGTTATAAACGGGTTTTACATATACTTTTCCATATAGTTTATCCACAATCTGTGGAAAAGTCATATTTTAGGTACGAATTACTAATTACGAATTATCAAGTTACTTTTTTTTGTAAAAAAATCTATCTGGATAATTGGTAATTAATATTTATTTTTGTAATTTTGCAAAATGCACATTGATATGTTAAAAAAACATGGTATCTTGGTAATTAGTAATTTGTAATAAATAAGGAATTATGAAGAAGTTGTTTACTCTTTCGCTGTCTTTATTCTCAGCCCTGTGGATAAATGCCCAAGAGGTGTCGATAAACAGTTGGACGGCGGATAATGGGAATGGTACTTACACCAATCCCCTACTCTATGATGAGTTTTCTGATCCTGACATCATCCGTGTTGGTGATGACTATTATCTTGCAGGTACTACCATGCACTCTGTGCCTGGATTGGTTATTCTGCATTCAAAGGATCTTGTGAACTGGGAAAACATATCCTATTGCTTTGACCGCTTTGACTTCAATGATGATGCCTTCTCTCTAAAGAATGGCAAGGAGATATATGGTCAGGGAATCTGGGCACCTTGTATAAGATATGCCAATGGGCAGTTCTATCTCTTCTCTAATATCAACGGTAAGGGATTGCAATGCTATACCTCAAAGGATATTCACGGCCCTTGGGTGCATCATAATATGCAGGGAAAGATATACGACCTTGGTGTACTTTTTGACGATGATGGCAAGATATACGCCATTCACGGATATGGAGAGGTACATTGTACAGAGTTGAAGCCAGATATGAGCGGACCTGTGGAGGGAACTGATAAGGTTATAATTCCTGAAGGTTCTTCTGTTGGTGAGGGTCATCACATGTATAAGATAAACGGAATGTACTATCTTATATCAACCGACTACAAGCCTAATGGTCGTACTCTCTGCTCTCGCTCAAAGAATATCTGGGGACCTTACGAGCAATGTGTCATTTCTGCTGATGAAACTTTCGGCTATCATGCAGTAGGACTAACGGAATGGAAAGGTCGTATTGTGCCTGACGGAACAAAGTTCAAGATAGGTGCAGAGGATAAGGATGCAACGGCTTGTACAAATATTCATCAGGGAGGTATTGTGCAGACTCAGAAAGGCGATTGGTATGCCCTTCTTATGATGGATTTCCATTCGGTAGGCCGAACCGTTACCCTTGCTCCTATCACTTGGAAAGATGGTTGGCCAATGCTTGGTTTGGAAGGAAACCTCGGTCGTGCACCTCGCACATGGTTAAAGCCTGATATTCCTGGAACGGAGAATATAAAGCCATACGTTGCATACGAGCGTAATGAGGACTTTAACGGAAAGAAACTTGGTAGGGTTTGGCAATGGAATCACAATCCAGATGATACTAAATGGGCTTTGAAGGGAGGCAGATTGCAGTTACAGACAATGCCTGCCGATCAGCTTATGTGGGCAAGGAATAGCCTCACACAGCGCGTTGTAGGTCCGAGAAGCGTATATACAGTGGAATTGTTCACTAACAAGCTGAAAGACGGTGATGTGGCAGGAATAGGCAATATAAACGTGCCTTGCTCATGGCTTGGTGTTGTTAAGGAAGGAAAGAACGTGAAACTGCGTTGCTTTGAGCAGTTGAGTAATGACACCATCGACTATGATGCCTTGAATATAATTGGCGGTAATGGAAAGATGGATCACCTGTATTTGCAAGTGGTAGGCGACTGGGATAATAACATCATGCACTATGCTGTTTCGGGTGATGGTGTGAACTTCCAACAGGTAGGTCATAAGATGAAACTGTCGTATCAGTTAACTACCTTCCAAGGCTCTCGTATCACACTCTTTGCATTCAACAAGAATAAGGTTAATGGTGGTATTGCGGAGTTCGATAACTTTACTTGCAAGGAACTTGATGCAGACCGTTCAGGCAATATACCATTGGGTAAGGAAATCCGCATTATCAACCTTGCGACTGGTAAGCCGATGATTGCTCTGCCTCACGGACTTATGTACGATACAGACGTGAAGGATCAGTCGGCATTAACCAAGTTCAAGGTTATTGACAAGGGCAATGGCAAGGTTATCTTGCAATGCTCTGATGGTAGGTATGTCTTTGTATCAGGAATGGGATTGCCGGGTGATGTGCGTCTTACGAATGATGAGTCAAAGGCAGAAGTATTTATGTGGCAGGACTATCTCAACAAGGAATTTATGCTTATGTCTATGCGCACACATACCTATATAGGAAAATCCCCAACCACAGGCAGTCCTTACTCTATGGATTATAAGGGTGCAGATCCAGGAAGAAGAAACGGAGCTGTGTTTGTTTGGCAGGAATAGATAGAAGAGTATAAAGTAGAAAGAATAAAGTGTAAAGAGTAATGTAGATACTAAAGCCGTTTGAGGAGCAGTCCCCAAATGGCTTTATAATTTTAAATTTTCTGGAATAAATTTTCTGGCCATCGTCGCTAATTTTCTTGAAAATCCAAAGGAGCGTAAGCTCCAAAAAGAATATTTTTAGTTATATCCTATTATGTCTTGACTATTTTCTGAATAATTTTCTTGCAAGTATGGAAATAAAACATTATTTTTGCAAGCGAAAGCAAACAAAAAGACAAATGATTAAACCTTAAAAAGATTAAGATATGAGTTATAACGAAATGGCACGACTGGATGCCCTCAATGTCGTTCAAGGAATAAATACAGAGGCTGAATATCTTGATTTCCGCAATCTCCTCGCCCGCTATTTTGCAGAAAAGGCGCAAAATGCGATAGATGCAATGTGGGACAAAGGTGAGATAACTGAAGCTACCATCGAAAAATGGGGCAATACAAAGATGAGAACTCCCTATCGCTATGCGTTACATCGTTCTTGATACAAACTGCCTCTTACAATCCCTACCATCTAAAAGTCCATATCACAAAATATGGACTGATGTTATGGCAGGCGAGATAAGTCTGTGTGTAAATACAGACATCCTTGAAGAGTACGAGGAAAAACTCTGTGAATATTCATGCGCAGAGATAGCACACAATGTTGTTGAAGCCATTGCAGCTCTCACAACAACGACAATGCAAAACTCATATGTTCATTTTAGACTTCTTCCTGGCGATGCTGATGACAATAAATTTGTCGATTGTGCCATTGCTTCCAATGCTGAGCTAATAGTCACAAATGACAAGGATTTCAATCCGCTCAAAAACATTCCATGGCCAAAAGTAGAAATAATGAATATAAAAGATTTCGTGAGGTTAATCACACAATAATACAAATGACACAAAAGGAACTCAGATCATATCGTCTTAACTCTTCCGAAGAACCCACGGACGAGATGCTACACGCAATCATGCTTGGCGTTCAAGAGACTGCTCGACAGTCAACGATTAAGGCTGAGCAAGAACTAAACCGTAGGTTTGCCGAGGCAAAACGACAAATAGCAGAATATAGGGCTACACAAAATGGACTCAACTCATAAACCCACCCTATGTGTTGTTGCAGGGCCAAACGGCTCTGGCAAGACATCAATGACCGTTCAATTGTTAGCAAACGAATGGTCGGAAGGGAGTCTATATATTAACCCCGACAATATCGCACAAGAACAATTTGGTGATTGGAACTCTCCAGAAGCCGTTCTCAAAGCAGCAAAATACGCAACAGACCTTCGATATAAGTGCCTCAACGAAAAGAGAGATTTCGTATTTGAAACTGTTTTCTCTTCTGATGAGAAACTTGAATTTCTACGCAAGGCACACGAATCTGGGTTCTTTATCCGCTTCTTCTTTGTCTGCACAAGTAATCCAAAAATCAACGTATCACGCATCACAAAAAGATACCTTGAAGGTGGGCATGAAGTCCCAATATCAAAGATCATATCACGATACTACAAGTCTTATGTAAATGCTACTAAGGCGATAAGTTTTGTTGATCGTGCATACATTTACGACAACTCTGTAGAAGACCACCTACCCCAACTTCTCTTTAGAATGACCGAGGGCAAGGTTTTCAAACAATATACAGAAGATATTCCAGAGTGGGCAATACCACTAATGAATAAATAAAAGCACAAAAATCTCTTGCTACTATTTGTTCTTTTCATTTATTTTTAGTATTTTTGCCCACAAATTATAGATTTAACAATAGTTATTAACCCTCTAAACTCAATTAATAAGAAACAGAAAGTACTCATTAGAACAAACTCAGACGAACGGTAACGTTCCCCTAATCGGCTTTCAGTATCAGATACTGATAACCGCATGAAAGTTATCAATTTATTTTATTAACTTGGGTGAGCAACTACCGATTCTCGACATAAATATAACATAGAGCTTTTAGCTTTTGTTCTCTCCTTATTGAACACGGCCAATTTTCAAAGCGCGAGAACAAGTAAGCGATAAGTTCCATGTCCATTTAGGGCATGGGCTTCTCCGTATACTTGTCAGCGCAAAGGTTGCTTGGCCGTGACCTAATAAGGAGGACGAGACTAATCGGAAAGTCTGCGCCCTTTTTTTGTTTTCAAATTATGAAGAAAAAATTACTGCTAATTATCCTTAGCGTATTCTGCTTGAATACTATTAATGCACAAGTAACATGGGAGCTGTCAGAAGATGGCACATTGACAATATCTGGAACTGGTGATATGGAAGATTACAATAGTGTTTCTTATGGTACTAATGATGATGAATGGATGGGTTCAGACGCTCCCTGGGACGGTGGCTTGCAGCAGAAAGAATTGAAAAAAAGTATAAAAAACATTATAATCAAGAATGGTGTGACAAGTATTGGAAATGTAGCTTTCAATGAATGTAGCAATCTTACCTCTGTCACGATTCCAAATAGTGTGATAAAAATTGGCAAAATGGCATTCGAGGGCTGTAGCGCTCTTACATCTATCACTATCCCGAATAGTGTGACCTACATAGGTAATTATGCTTTCAACAACTGTAGTGAACTTTCTTCGATAGTTTTTCCAAATGCATCAAATTGTGATTGGGGAAGTAATGTGTTTGATAACACTAAATTGTTTACAGGTGACTATTTATATTTAGGTGATTGTTTATATCGTTATAACGGAAATGAGAAAACTGCAACAATAAAAAACGGAATAATAAAAATTTTATCAAGAGCATTCCAAGATTGCAAGACTCTTACCTCTGTCACTATCCCGAATAGCGTAACAAGTATCGGCAGTTCCGCATTCTATAATTGTTCTGGTCTGAACACAATTACTATCCCTAATTCTGTGACGAATATTGGGCAGGAGGCATTCTCTGGTTGTTCAGCTCTCACCTCAATCACAATTCCTGAGTCTGTGACGAGTATTGAGCAGGAGGCATTCTCTGGTTGTTCAGCTCTTACCTCAATCTCAATTCCTGAGTCTGTGACGAGTATTGGATGGGGGGCTTTCAAGGATGCTAAGCTTAGAAATATTGTAATCAAGGCAAAGACACCACCATCAGGATATAGTGCTTTTAGTGCTCAGTCATATTACCATACTACCCTGATGGTTCCAGAAGGAAGCTGGGACGCATACGCATATAGTGATAAATGGTATCAGTTCATCAATATCCGTGAAATGACGTATAATGAAGCTAATCTGACAAATAGCAAAGCATATATGATGAAGTCTTCAACAGAGGGTTCATACCTTTTCTATGATAGTGTGAATGATTGCGTTGGCGAGTTGAATGAAACCGCTCTTGACGATACAGAGGAAAACAATACTTGGATGACCGTTGAAGTTGAAGGCAAGCATTATGTCTATAATCTTGGTGCAAAGAAGTTCCTTGTATCAGACAAAGCAAATGGAAACTCAGGATATAGCCTTTCTGACTCTCCCGTTTCTATCGACATAGAAGATGGCAAGGATGCAATAGTATTTGGCAAGAGCAAGGAGTTTTATATGGTCATCAACGATAAGTTGAATGTGCTTGAGAATCTTGAATCTCAAATCGCAACAACTACTGGCATAAAGGAAATAAACGCAGATGCTAATCAGCCAACTATTATCTACAACGTGAATGGTCAGATTGTTCCAGACAACGCCAAGGGACTTTATATCAAGAACGGAAAGAAATATGTCAAGTAATTAGTAAAGAGAATATAATATATAAAAATATAGGAGCACTCTCACACAAAGTGAGGGTGCTCCTTTTGTTGTTTTCACATATTCATTTTCCAACATTTACATAATAAGTTTCAGAAATTAGGATTTGCCTGGAAGGCAATACTATGAGTAACCCCGTACATACGAGTGAAACGAGGATGTGCGGGGATTAAATCCATAATCATTCTACTGCCTGGAAGGCAGTACATCGCGAAATATCATGCGTAAAAGCCAATCAGGTACAGCCTTCCAGGCTGGTAGGGGGTGTGGCAGTTTCTATCCGAGGGCATCCTCTCCTTCGTCGAGTATGCACCTCGGTTACTCATAGTATTGCCTTCCAGGCAAGTCCTAACTTGCGGAACTTAAAGAGGTGTAACACCCTCATAAGTAAAAATTAGAAAAGTTTTGAGGCTACACCGTTGCACCTTTGCTGATATGAGTGTATATTTTAACTGATTATCAATGCGTTAGATGCGGTGCAACAGTACCAAAACCGTTACACCAAAAGGTGTAACAGTTTTTAGACTGTTGCACCCAAGATAAATGATTAGTTTTCAATATGTTAAATAGCTCAAAATGGCAAAGGTGCAACGGTGTACCCCTAAAACTTTTCTCTTTTTAATTAAAATTGACCAAAGAATTTGTCAAGGGGGGTTACACCTTTTGCTATTTTTCGGCTTTTACGTATTGATTATCAATAACTTACATAGGGTGTAACCCCCTCTAAAAACTGGGTGCTTTTTAGGAGGGGGTTACACCCGACTTTATTATCTGATTTTCAGAGCGTTAGAGTGATAAAATAGGTAAGGGTGTAACCCCCTTCGATAAATTCTCTCGCGAAAAAACATTCAAACGCAGAAACGCAAAGAAAAATCAGATAAATCATATACATCTGTTTCCATAAAAATTAAGGGAAACGGATTTATATGATTTATCTGAAATGCTATTTTTCACTCTCATTTCTTCCCCTACCCTACCTTCGCTTATCCTCCGTTTCAAATCCGTTGCAAAGCCGTTGCAAGTCCGTTCCTTAGAATAGGCGAGAAATGGGACTTGCATCGACTTTGGTAGGGATTTGCAAGGGAGGTACATAGGAATCACAAACGCACCTTGCGGTGCTTGAGGCTTTCAAGAAAATTAGCGACGATGGCCAGAAAATTTATTCCAGAAAATTAAAAACTGTAAAGCCGTTTAAGGATTGCTCCCTCAAACGGCTTTACTATATACATTAATTTACAAATTTTCTTTCTACTTTATTCTAAATAATAACCTTTTCAAGGTGATTAAACACGTTCTCAGGCGTTATTTCGTTTAGGCACTTATAATTGCCGTACTGGCATGGAATATTGCCGTAGATAGAGCAAGGACGGCATTTTAGGTCAAGTTCCACTACATTATCCACACTTTGATTCCAACCGAGGAAACCAGCATAGCGGTGGGTTGCGCCCCAGATGCTTATTACAGGACAGGCAACGAGAGATGCAAGATGCATATTGCCTGAGTCCATTGAGATCATAGCATTCAGGTGTGACATAAGGATAAGCTCCTCATTCATATTCTTTAGCGTTGAGGATGCTGATGTCACCTGTGGATATTTATCCTGCCATTCCTTCATCTTCTGAGCTTCCTCTCCCCTTCCGTGGAAAAGGAATATACGGCAGTTAGGATGTGCCTTGATAATCATCTGCATCACTTGCTCCATCTTTTCAAGAGGATAAATCTTACCCTTATGAGCAGCAAATGGTGCTATGCCTATCCATTTGGTGAATGATTTCTTCTCACCTATCTCTGGTGGCAGAAGACGGAGGTTTCCCCTACCCTCTCCAAATATGCTTTTGAAGTCAGGAGTTATGAAATAACCGAGTCTTTCGAGCACATCGGCATAGTTGCGGAAAGATGTGGATAACTGATGGAAATTAGTCTTATCCTCATTAAGAAGTGCGCGTTTCTCCTTACGATGCTTGTCTATGTGCTCAACCTTATAGTTTGACAACATAAAACGGAGACGAAGGTAGTGAGAGCGCAGTACGCCATGCATATCAGCCACATGAGTGAAATGCTTTGCCTGAAGTCTGCGATATAGTGCGTTGAGTCCTGAAAGACCTTTATATTCATCTTTCAGATCAGCACCCATGAAACCTACATTATCAGCAAGATTCTCGAAGAAAGGACGCGCAAATGGGCGAGACAATACCGTAATGCGAACATTTGGGTATTGCTTTGCCAATGAGCTAACCACTGGTACGAGCATTGCTACATCGCCAATGGCAGAGAACCTTATTATGAGAATGTGAGGAGTCTTCAACTTTTTAAATTATAAAATGAAAAATAATAAAATACAAGTTAGTATATAATAGCTAACAGATACACCCGAAAAGCGTAATCTGTATTTTTCATTTTTCACTTTTCATTTTTCATTTAGGATGCTACTTCTTCCCGTATAATACCGGATTTGTATCAGCATCATTATACATCTTCATCTGGCGATATACCTTCATATATTTCTTGCCAGATGCGATGTCAGCAAGTAGCTGGTCGATAGCTGTTGAGAGGTCAACCTGCTGCTCAAGGAGAATATCCAATTTTCCCTGACACTTAGCGATATGCTCTGGAGTGGCATCTGTACGCTCTACCTGCTCCTTCATGTGATAGATCTTGAGGGCAAGGATAGAGAGGCGGTCAATCGCCCATGCAGGTGACTCTGTGTTGATAGTAGCATCAGCCAGTACCTTTACATCCTTATAATGCTCACGGAAGTATGTGTCGATATTCTCAACCATATCAGTACGATCCTGGTTTGACTTGTCGATTCTGCGCTTCAGAACAAGAGCTGCGGCAGGGTCGATATTAGGATCGCGGATGATATCCTCAAAATGCCACTGTACGGTGTCAATCCAGCATTTGTGATAGAGGATGTTGTTGATAGTACCCTCTGGGAATGGATTCTTTATAGGTGTGTCAACATTATCGGTGATGTGATAATCAGCGATTGCGTGACGGAATATTTCATTGCTTGTTGATGTAAATGACATAATGATAGATATCTTTGAGTAAATTAAAAATTAAAAATGAAAAATAATAAAATACAAGTTAGTATATAATAGCTAACAGAAACACCCGAAAAGTGTAGTCTGTATTTTTCATTTTTCACTTTTCATTTTTTATTTATATTCTTTTCCAATGCAAAAATAATGGAATTATTTGAAAAATGCAAATTTTTCTATTATTTTTTGCTTGAATTGAGGAACTCAACGAGTTTTTCCACCGCTCTTCCACGGTGTGAAATGCTATTTTTCTCTTCTGAGGTCATTTCTGCGAAGGTTCTGTCATAGCCTTCTGGCTGGAATATTGGGTCATATCCAAAGCCTGTAGTGCCACGTTTTTCCTCCATAATATGTCCCTTGACAGTACCATTGAAAAGGTGCACCTCACCATGATAGATAAGGGCGATAGATGTACGGAATTGAGCCTTACGCTCCTCTCCTACCCTACCCTTCAGCTTATATATGAGCTTACGCATATTAGCCTCTGAGTCATGATCCTTTGTGATATCCATATCAGGGTCGCTATAATCAGGATCCTCAAGGTTGGCATAGCGAGCAGAATATACTCCAGGAGCACCGTCGAGAGCCTCTACCTCAAGACCAGTATCATCAGCAAAGCAGTCAAAGCCATAGAACTTGCTGATATACTGTGCCTTCTCAAGAGAGTTCTCTTCAAGTGTGGCATGAGTCTCTGGAAGTTCGTCAAAGCATCCTATTTCCTTCAATGAACGAACCTCAAAGCGGTTGCTGAGAATTTCGCGAACCTCGCGAAGCTTATTCTCATTATTTGTTGCAAAAACGATAATTGGTTTCATACCTTTTACTTTTGTCTTCATCTTATCAAAGCCCTCTCCATATACGTTAGAGGCATTTGATACAGTTACGAATGCCGTTGGATCTACCCTCTTCACAACCTCGAACACCTCATGTGAATAGTGCTTGGTACATACGCACATAAGTACCTTACGCTCAGTCTTTGTGTACCACCCCTCACCATCGAGTACGGTAAGTCCGAAACCTGCCTTGTTGATAGCATCAGCAATGACAGAGTAGTTTCTGGAAAAGATATACACCACCAGACATTGATTGAATCTTCGGGTGAAGAAATCAAGGGTTATGGATGAGAGAACGAGCAGCACATAGCCGAAAATCACCTTCTTAGGGTCGTGAAACAGGAAATATGAACTTGACACGATGATGATATCAAGGTACATAAGTACCTGTCCCAGAGATATATCACGATATTTGTTCACTACGGCTGCTATGATGTCTGTACCGCCCGTAGATCCATTGTAATGGAAGCACAGGGCAAGTGCAAAGCCTTCTATCAGCGCACATAGTACACAAGCCATGAACATATCACTTTCGCCTAAGAAAGCAGGCAACTGATGTGTCACGGGGTCTTCAAGTATTCTCTGACAAAACCATAGCCAGAAAGAGACAAGTCCGAAACCCCAGATGGTCTTCAGGCTGAACCTAAGTCCGAGAATTTTTCCTCCGAGAGCTAACAGTACTATATTAATAGCAGCATACGGAATTTCCACGCCTATGCCGGATGAGTAATATATGAGTGCTGCTATACCAGAAACGCCTCCTGTGGTAAGCTCGTATGGCAGAAGGAAAAGAGTGAGACCTATAGCATATATAAAGGTGGCTATTGCCACCATTATATAATCGCGTATCTCAAGTAATAATTCGTGTTTGGTAAACATATTTTAGCCCCCCACCCCCCCCAAGGGGGAGTTTTTTAATTACATTTTTTCCATCAAAGTGTTTCTTTGAGGTTTTTTTACTATAAAAAAGCTCCCCCTTGGGGGGATGGGGGGCTTTTTTTTTGTTATTTCACCACAATATTGATGATTCTTCCAGGCACAACGATTGTCTTTACAATCTGCTTGCCCTCAGTATATTTAGCTGTGCGCTCGTCAGCAAGTGCAGCCTTCTCGGCATCTTCCTTGGTGACATCAGCAGGAAGCTGGATTGTGAAGCGAGTCTTGCCACAGAACTGAACAGGCATAGTGATCTCAGAGTCCTTCATCTTAGACTCATCGAATACTGGCCACTGTGCATCGCATACACTACCCTCTTCGCCCAATGTGTGCCAGAGTTCCTCGGCAATGAATGGAGCGAATGGAGCAATGAGGATTGTGAGCTGCTTGAGAACAGACTTGCTATGGCACTTCTGAAGCTCGCCCACAGCAATCATAAATGCTGCGATAGATGTGTTGTAAGAGAAGTTCTCTATGTCCTGAGTAACCTTCTTGATCAGCTTATGGAGTGACTTCTCCTGATCTGCTGTTGGCTGCTCGTCATTAACCTGATACTCGCCCATACGGTCGTAGAACAAGCCCCAGAACTTCTTCAAGAAGCGGTGACAACCGTCAATACCGTTGGTATCCCAAGGCTTTGACTGCTCAACAGGACCAAGGAACATCTCGTACATACGGAGTGTGTCAGCACCATATTTCTCGACAATCATATCTGGGTTTACAACATTGAACATAGACTTTGACATCTTTTCAACTGCCCAGCCACAGACATACTGTCCGTTGTCGTTGAGAATAAACTCAGCATTATTGTATTCAGGACGCCAAGCCTTAAATGCCTCTATATCAAGAATATCTGCGCTTACGATGTTTACGTCAACGTGGATAGGAGTAACATCATACTCGTCCTTCTTGTCATAAGAAACAAAGGTGTTAGTGTCCTTGATACGATATACAAAGTTAGAGCGTCCCTGAATCATACCCTGGTTAACGAGTTTCTGGAATGGCTCTTCCTTCTTAGAGATACCAAGGTCGAAGAGGAACTTATTCCAGAAGCGAGAGTAGATAAGGTGACCTGTTGCGTGCTCTGAACCACCTACATAGAGATCCACGTTCTGCCAGTATTCAGCAGCCTTTTCAGAGATAAGAGCCTCGTTGTTGTGTGGATCCATATAGCGGAGGTAGTATGCAGAAGAACCTGCAAAACCAGGCATTGTATAGAGTTCGATAGGGAAGATGGTCTTATTGTCAATAAGAGCCTTATCTACAATTTTCTTGTTTGCTTCATCCCAAGCCCATACCTGAGCGTTGCCCAATGGAGGCTCACCAGTCTCAGTAGGGAGGAACTTATCAACCTGTGGAAGTTCGATAGGCAGACACTCTTCTGGAATCATTGTTGGGATGCCGTTCTTGTAATATACAGGGAATGGCTCACCCCAGTAACGCTGACGAGAGAAGATAGCATCACGAAGACGATAGTTTACCTTCACACGACCAATACCATGTTTCTCAACGAATACCTTTGTTGCCTTGATAGCTTCCTTAACGGACATACCGTTAAGAACAAGGCTCTCGCCGTCATATTCAATAGCAGTCTTGCCTGGGGCAGGGGAGTTGCTTACGATACCTTCCTTAGCATCGTATGACTCTTCGCTGATGTCAGCACCCTCGATAAGTGGGATGATAGGGAGGTCGAAATGCTTTGCAAAGGCATAGTCGCGTGAATCATGAGCAGGTACAGCCATAATAGCACCTGTACCATAGCCTGCAAGAACGTATTCAGAGATATAGATAGGGCACTTGTCGCCTGTGATTGGGTTGATACCGTAAGCGCCTGAGAATACACCTGTTACGGTATGGTCAATCATACGCTCACGCTCTGTACGACCCTTAACATATTTTACATACTCATCAACAGCCTGACGCTGATCTGCAGTTGTCACGAGATCAACAAGTTCGCTCTCAGGAGCAAGTACAAAGAAGGTAACACCGAACATTGTATCTGCACGGGTGGTGAAGATAGTAAAGTCAACATCAGAGTCTGCTACCTTGATCTTAACCTCTGTACCCTCTGAACGACCAATCCAGTTCTTCTGTGTCTCCTTAATAGAATCGCTCCACTGGATAGTCTCAAGACCGTCGAGAAGTCGCTGTGAGTAAGCACTAACACGGAGGCACCACTGGCGCATCTTCTTCTGCTCAACAGGGAAACCGCCACGAACAGAAACACCATCTACAACCTCGTCATTAGCAAGAACGGTACCAAGACCTGCGCACCAGTTCACCATTGTCTCGCCCATGAAGGCAATACGATAGTTCATCAGAACGTCAGACTTCTTCTTCTCGTCCCAGCTGTTCCACTCCTCGGCTGTAAAGTGAAGTTCCTCACTTTCAGCTATATTCCAAGTGCCTCTACCATTTTTCTCGAAATACTCTATAAGCTTTTCAATAGGCAGAGCCTTTTGGAACTTGTTGCAGAAGAAGCTATTGAACATCTTCTGGAATGCCCATTGTGTCCACTTATAGTAGCCAGGAGCACATGTGCGAACCTCGCGATCCCAGTCGAAACAGAAACCAATCTTATCCAACTGCTCACGATAGCGGTCAATATTCTGGAATGTTGTCTTTTCTGGGTGCTGACCTGTCTGGATAGCATACTGTTCAGCAGGCAATCCGTATGCATCATAACCCATTGGGTTTAGCACGTTGAAACCCTGAAGACGCTTGTAGCGTGCATAGATATCACTTGCAATATAGCCAAGTGGATGACCAACATGAAGACCCGCACCAGAAGGGTAGGGGAACATGTTCAGTACATAGAATTTCTTTTTGTTCTCATCCTCACTAACATGGTAAGTACCATTCTCTTTCCAGTACTCAAACCATTTCTTCTCAATTTCTCTGAAATTATATTCCATTTTCTTTTGTTGTTTTTTCTTAATTTGAGTGCAAAGTTACTTAATTTAATGAAGAATGAAGAATGAAGAATGAAGAAATTGAAAAAAAATAACTAAATTTGCACCCGAAATGGTAATTAACAATTAATAATTAACAATTAACATGCCTTTTGCGCTCTGGCTCCCTCCCTACGGGGGAGGGCGGGGGGAGAGGCTGAATATATAAAAATGGCAAAGAAAGACGGTGAGCTAACGCCAATGATGAAGCAGTTCTACGAGTTCAAGCATCAGCATCCTGATGCCTTGCTCTTGTTTCGCTGTGGAGACTTCTACGAGACATATTGTGATGATGCTGTGGATGCAGCTCAGATTCTGGGTATCACTCTGACAAGAAGAAACAATGGAGCTAGTCAAGGTGATGCTATGGCTGGATTTCCTCATCACGCTCTTGACAGCTATATCCCGAAGCTGATAAGGGCGGGTAGGAGAGTGGCTATCTGCGACCAGTTGGAAGATCCTAAGCTCACCAAGAAACTCGTGAAGCGTGGCATTACAGAACTTGTCACTCCTGGTGTGGCAATGAATGATAATGTGCTCGACTGCAAGCAGAATAACTTTCTCTGTGCCATTCACTTCGGAAAGAATTCCTGTGGCTTTTCCCTCCTTGACATAAGTACCGGTGAGTTCCTTGTCGATGAGGGATCGTTTGACTATATTGACAAGATGCTTACTAACTTCAATCCAAAGGAGATTTTGATAGAAAATGGTAAGCGTCGTCTGTTTGAGGATTCATTTAACAGAATAGGTGGTGCGTCGGACGGTAGTCTTCTCTATGACAAAATGGAAGACTGGGTGTTTACTGAGCAGACGGCACGACAGAAACTCAATGCCCATTTCAAGGTAAAATCTATGAAGGGCTTTGGTGTGGATAACCTAAAGAACGGACTTGTGGCTGCAGGTGCCATACTTCAGTATCTTGAGCGTACTCAACATACTCATATAGGTCATATCATTCGTATTCAACGTATTGACGCAGAGCGTTATGTACGTTTGGATAACTTCACAATCCGCAATCTTGAATTGCTTGACTCTATGCACAATGACGGGGCAAATCTTGTATCAGTAATAGACAAGACCGTTTCGCCTATGGGTGCTCGTCAGTTGAGGAGGTGGATAGTCTTCCCATTGCGTGAAAAACGTAAGATTGAGGAGCGTCTGGATATGGTTGACTATATGTTCAAATATCCTGATTTCAGATGTGAGATTGACCAGAATCTTCAGGTTATAGGCGACCTTGAGCGCATATCTTCAAAGATTGCAGCAGGAAGGGTTTCCCCTCGTGAACTTGTGCAGTTGAAGAATGCACTTTCCGCCCTTCAGCCTATCAAGCAACTTTGTCAGGATTCTGAAATTGATATACTCAGAAGGGTAGGGGAGAGGATTGATCCACTTACCGAACTAAGGGACAGAATTGAGCGTGAGATAATGCCAGAGCCACCTCAGTTGGTCAATAAGGGTAACGTGATTCGTGATGGTGTTAATGCCGAACTTGATGATCTTCGTCATATCTCAACCTCTGGTAAGGATTATCTGATGCAGATTCAGCGTGCAGAGGCTGAGCGTACAGGCATTTCATCGCTCAAGATAGGCTATAACAACGTGTTCGGCTATTATCTTGAGGTTAGGAACACGTTTAAAGAGAATGTACCGCCTGAGTGGATTCGTAAGCAGACTTTGGCTCAGGCAGAGCGTTATATCACCCAGGAACTCAAGGAGTACGAGGAGAAGATACTTGGTGCGGAGGATAGGATTCTCGCACTTGAGACACGTCTCTTCAACGAGCTTGTAGAGTCAATGCAGACATCAATAGAGGCTATGCAGATAGATGCCCAGATAGTCGGAAATCTTGACTGTATGCTTTCTTTCTCTAAGGTGGCTGTGGAAAACCATTATGTGCGTCCTGTTATTGAGGATAGCAAGGAACTCGTCATCAAGGGTGGCCGTCATCCTGTTATTGAGAAGAATCTGCCTATTGGCGAGAGCTATATCCCTAATGATGTAGCTTTGCAAGGCGGAGGACCCTCTAAATCTCCCTTAAAGGGAGACTTGGAAGGCGAAAGCGGCTCTCTCCCTTTAAGGGAGAGCGGGGAGAGGGTCTCCTCACCTCAAATAATAATAATCACCGGCCCTAACATGGCTGGTAAATCGGCTCTGCTGCGTCAAACGGCCTTGATAGTACTGATGGCCCAGATAGGATGCTATGTGCCGGCAGAGAGCGCGAAAATAGGCATTGTGGATAAGATATTCACTCGTGTGGGTGCTTCTGATAACCTTGCCGTTGGAGAATCTACCTTTATGGTGGAAATGACAGAGGCTGCTAATATCCTCAATAATGCCACAGACAACTCTCTCGTGCTCTTTGACGAGCTTGGTCGTGGTACTTCTACATACGACGGTATTTCTATTGCCTGGGCTATCGTGGAATATCTTCACGAGCATAGTGGGGTAGGGGCTCGTACTCTCTTTGCCACTCACTATCATGAGCTTAACGAGATGGAGAAGCATTTCCCTCGTATCAAGAACTTCAACGTGTCTGTTAAGGAAATGAACGGAAAGGTTATCTTCCTTCGTAAACTCGTTGAGGGTGGTTCAGAACATTCATTCGGTATTCATGTTGCCCAGCTTGCCGGAATGCCAAATGCCATTGTTAAGCGTGCTAATGTCATCCTCAAGGCTCTTGAAGAGGAAGGTAATCAGGTAGGAAGTGCTGGTAAGCCTGATATGGAGGCTGTTTCAGCTAAGGCTAATGCCCAGACACAGCTCTCATTTTTCCAGCTTGACGATCCTGTTCTCTGTCAGGTGCGTGATGAGATTCTCGGTCTTGACGTGAACAACCTCACCCCTCTTGAAGCTCTTAATAAGCTGAATGAGATAAAGAAAATAGTATTGAATTAGACCCTCTAAATCTCCCTTAAAGGGAGACTTTTGGGCGTTAGGAAGTCCCCCTTTAAGGGGGATTTAGAGGGTCTTGAAGTATTTCTTTATTGCTTCTTGCAGATTCTCCTTGTCGCTTATTCTACCGAGGATTGTACCATCTTTATCAACAAAGAAATAGCATGGACCTGTCATTGGACCATATCTCTCCATAATATCCTCTGCATTTTTCTTGTCATTCCATTCATGCCAAGGGTCTCTGCCGTACTTATTAGGATCTTTACATTCTATATCCCAATAATACCAAGAATCACAATTCACCATTAGCATATCCACCTTGTCGGAATGGTTCTTGTAGAGAGCATTAAGGGCATCATTTTGACGATGCTCCATACATGGAACGCAGGATCTTGAGTTGAATTCAAGCAGAAGGTACTTGCCATTACCATTAAATTCCGTCAGGTGATGTTCCTTATCCTGATGGTCATATAGCACGAAATCATGCAACTTCTCACCATTCTTTATAGGCTCGTACTTAGGCATCAAGAATCTCTTCGCATCATAGATGTATTCATTTTCCCATCTGTTTTCTACCTTTGGAGCTTTTTCCAACAGTTTAGCAGCCCTTTCCCTTATTCCCATTCTTTTATTTCTACGCTCTCTAATATATCCTGCAACAGTACAGAGGTTCTTAGCAAAGACAGAACTGTATTTTCTGTCTTTCATGAATTCAATCATGTACTCAACATATAGAGAATCTGCTTCTCTTACCTTCTTTTTAACAGAGTAATAGTCATCATCCTCTTCATTAACCCAGTCATTTCTTCTTTGCAAATCCCAGTATCCTGGGAGTTTCTCATCCAAGTAGGCACGATATTCATTTGCCTCAATTTGTTTTGGATTGTCACTCTTCGCATACCAGTTTGCCGGATGAATTCCTTCACCTTTTATAGTAGCCTTTGTGCCCGGAGATGCATAGAACATAAAATAATGACGAAGTTGTGCCCCATTATACATCGCCGTCATCAGATATTCATCTGTTGGGCTATCTGGTGTGTATATTATTCTGAATTTACCATTTCTTAAAGTATCCCCTTGATTTGGACCATAAGAATTAAATCCACCCATGCGCCCCCCTACCATAACGACCGTACCATCAGGCACACGCTCTAAAGTACCTTCAACAATTATTGGAGGAATGGAATCTTTTTTCTCGGTCTTTGATTCCTGTGCCCATCCTACAAGAGCAAATAGCATGAGCAATAATGATATACCGCTTTTTCTCATAGATTTTAGAATTGTTTAGTTATTATGTAATTGATTGCAAAGATATGTGTTTTTTCTGATACCACCAAACTTTTTTAAAAAAATATTGATTGTTGTCTTTTTTTCTCAGAAACTTCCATTTCCCAAGGTATAATTCTATGCTATTCCTCCTATGTTTCTCCATCGTATGTCCATCGTTACTCCATCGTTAGTCCATCGATTCGATGGAGTAACGATGGACTAACGATGGAGTAACGATGGAGTAACCTCGGACTTTTGACCTCTTTTCTGCCTAAAATAATATTCCCTTCTATGTTGCAGACCTGTTATTTGATTTGCTACATAGAAGGGAATAAAATAGGAATCAAGGTGTTGTTTTTGACTTATTTGCCTAAACTTATTATTCTTGCCTTACCTGTTGTGGTGAGAATTTCAAGTTTATCGTTATTCTGCCATATTTGCTTCACATCATCCGCTACAAGTGTGGCTTGATCGGAATTGAAACACCATAGTTCATTATTGCTTTTGCCTCCTTGATAGAAATAGAGATCATTTATATGAGCTATCTGAAGGTATATGTTTTCTTTTTTAGCAATAATCTTCGGAACATATTCCTTGATATTAGCTACAAAGCCGCGAGTAGTCAGTACAGGAGTATATTCTTCGGTACTCTTTATTTCAGAAAAACTATTGTCGTCGTTCTTTGCATAGCACATTTTGTCGGTGAGATAGCAAACGAAATGCCCCACTTGGGTTGTGTCACGATCGCCAAAGGTAATATATCTGTCAGCAAATCTGTATTCTGCCTCACGATTGTAGAAAAGCACCTTTATGCAAGAGTCATTTACGTATGTAGAGGAAACAGTAACCGAGTCATAGCCAAAACGTTGATTGTCAAGAGCCTTGCCGTCCTTGATATTGAAAGAAGAAATATGTGGAAAGTTATTAAACTTATATCCATATTGAGGATAAAGTCCATATCCGAGGCTTACCACATAGGCTGTATCACCTTTTACTATCAATTCTGATTTACTTTCCTTTATGGAAGTATTTATGGTGCTGATTTTACTATTATATATTTTTGTTCTATAGACAAGTTTTAGACTATCATCAAAACACATGAAGGAATTGTAATCTGCATAGTAGTTGAGTCCGCCTTTTGACACTATGTTAGAGTGCATTCCACTAACCATAGTTGATGGTTGCATGAAAAGCTGTCGGTCGTTTGTACGCATTTTTGTGTCATAGTCATGACGCATACTCTGAGTAGCCATATATGAAGAATAGCCAATGAGACCATATCGACCAAATGCCATATACGCAAAGAATCCAGCACTATTATTATCTGGAATACCTGTTTTTGATTTGAGTTTGAGCATATCGCCTGTTGAAAGGTTTATGCGGTATAGATCATCGGAAATCAGGTAATTCCATTTGTTATCAATAGGCTGACAGTAGGTAATACCATAGTTTGTGTTCATTTTGCATGACCATATTTTCTCGCAATTATTTGTATTAAATGCGGTAATGGCATTACCATAACATGCAATAAGACTATCTCCTAACATTCCTATGAAGTTAATGTCTTTTTTCCATATCTTCGTACCATCCATTTTGTTCAAAAGGGTGATGTAGGTAATCTTTGGATTTATCTCCATAACACCCTGTCTTAGGAATTTATATTGGGTATCTTCGGGTCTATAATCCTTTGACCACATCAGTTTCTTATCAGCAAGACGATAAACCTTGAGAACATGTTTTGGATGCTTTTTCTTTGCTGTTTTTGGATCAATACAGTCGAGAGCTATCATATTACCTTCTGGGTCAGTAAGATAGCCTACGGCTACATCAGGCAATTCTATATTCTGTTTGGTTATGTCTATTGAGCTTTTGTTTACTGTTAATTTGTCTGCCAAATAATTGTTCTTCGCCATTACAGAACAGAATGCAAAGGCAAACATTAGCATTATAATCGTTAGTCTTTTCATTATTTTTTTTGTTTTATGGTCTTTATCATGTACAATTTACCATTTACAATGTACAATCTTTAGGCAATAACATCAAATTGTACATTGTAAATGGTAAATTGTACATGGAATCACTTTTCTTTCGCTCCAAGCTTTACGAGCCAAGATCCGCCTATTGTGCAGGCAATACCTATGATGATGAACGGAATTGAGAGTATCTGACCCATATCTATTGGCAGGGATGCCTCAAATGCCACCTGTATCTCCTTAGTATATTCTATGAAGAAACGGAAGGTGAAGATAAGGGCGAGATCTAAGCCGAAGAAGAAGCCTGTACCTACGTAGTTTGGCTTTTTCTTCCAGAAATACCATAGTACGAAGAAGAAACAGGCGTATGCTATTGCCTCGTAGAGTTGTCCTGGGTGGCGTGGCTGCATATCCACTCTTTCAAAAATGAAAGCCCAAGGCACATCTGTCGGCTTGCCTATTATCTCTGAGTTCATCAGGTTGCCAAGTCGGATGCAGCAAGCTGTGGTAGGAACTGAGATAGAGATATTATCCAGTACCGTCCATGCGTTCATCTTCAGATTACGGCAGTAGAGTAGGAGAGCGATAATGATACCTATAGTACCACCATGCGATGCAAGTCCTTCATAGCCTGTGAAATGCCAAGATCCGTCCATACCATAGCGCATAGGCAGTATCATTTCAAGCATGTGAGTGCCTGAAGAAAGGAAATATTCTGGCTGATAGAAGATACAATGACCGAGACGTGCTCCTATGAGAATGCCAAGGAAGCAATACACGAACAATGGATCAAACTTCTCGTCCGCTATGTTCTGCTTCTTGTAGAGATGTCTCACAATGAGATAGGCTAATAGCAATCCTATCAGCCATAGCGTTGAGTACCAACGTATTACTACTGGTCCGAGATGGAAGATAACCAGGTCGGGATTCCAGGTTATATATAATAGTTGAATAAGGTTCATGTGATTAAGGAATAGAGTTTGTTAGTTTTGTGGATCATTTATTTTGCTGAAATTTTGGCTTACACTTTTATGTAAGTTAGATAATTGTTTTGAAATTATAATTATCTGTTTTTCTGCTTCTTCATATTCTTCTTTCGTTATGTAACCCAGTTCAAAGGAAATCTCTAATTCACATGATATTTCTGTTAATGAACCAAATGAGATTTCTATAAAACGAGTTTTTTCTTTTGAAGAAAATCTTCCAAAACCTTCAGCGATATTGATAGGTACGGATGTAACAGCTCTACGTATTTGACTGCATAAAGCAAATTTTTCTTCAACGGGAAATTTCTGCAATAGAGTGTAAACATATTTTACTAACTCTTTTGAGTTAGAGTAAACACGTAATTGTCGGAAATAAAATTCATCCATAGTTGAAGTCTTTACTATCAATATTTCTAATGAATAGGATTTGCTGGATTAAGGAGTAAGGTTTGTGTATTGATACTATCAAACCTTAATCCTTATTCTCTTTAACCTTATTCCAGACTACACATTAAACCTAAAGTGCATGATATCTCCATCCTGCACAACGTAGTCCTTACCCTCTATGCCGAGTTTACCAGCCTCCTTGATAGCAGCCTCAGACTTATATTCAATATAGTCCTCGTACTTGATGACCTCTGCACGGATGAAACCTTTCTCAAAGTCGGTATGGATTACACCAGCACATTGTGGAGCCTTCCAACCCTTCTTGAAGGTCCAAGCCTTAACCTCCATCTCACCAGCTGTGATGAATGTCTGGAGGTTGAGAAGAGCGTATGCCTTCTTGATAAGACGGTTAACACCAGACTCCTCAAGACCTAATTCCTCAAGGAACATCTGTTTGTCCTCGTAGTTCTCAAAGCCAGCAATATCTTCCTCTGTCTTTGCTGCTACGATCATAGACTCAGCACCTTCCTCAGCAGCAAGAGCCTCTACCTTCTTAGTCCACTCATTACCGTTTGCAGCAGAAGCCTCGTCAACGTTGCAGACATAGAGAACAGGCTTTGAAGTGAGGAGGAAAAGGTTCTTTGCAGCCTCCTGTTCTTCCTTTGACTCAAACTCTACGGTACGAGCGTTCTTTCCGCTCTCAAGGCACTCCTTATAAGCCTGAAGAACAGCAAACTCTATCTTAGCATCCTTATTGCCAGTAGAAGCCACCTTCTGAGTCTTTGCGTAGCGGCTCTCGATAGTCTCAAGATCCTTAAGCTGAAGCTCAGTATCTATGATTTCCTTATCGCGGATAGGGTCGATAGTGCCGTCAACATGAGTGATGTTCTCGTCGTCAAAGCAACGGAGAACGTGGATGATAGCATCTGTCTCGCGGATGTTACCAAGGAACTTATTACCAAGACCTTCACCCTTGCTTGCGCCCTTCACGAGACCTGCGATATCCACGATTTCGCAAGTAGCAGGAACGATACGTCCAGGGTGAACAATCTCAGCCAGTTTTGTAAGACGCTCATCAGGAACGGTGATAACGCCTACGTTAGGTTCAATTGTACAGAAAGGAAAGTTAGCTGCCTGTGCCTTAGCACTTGAGAGGCAGTTGAAGAGAGTTGACTTACCAACATTTGGAAGACCAACAATACCACATTTTAATGCCATATATGTTTTTTTATTTAGTGTAAAGTGAAATGTGTAAAGTGTAATGTAGATAGTATTTCAGGCGGAAGTGGTATCTACATTAATCTTTACGCTTTAATCTTTAATCAAAACAAATTGCTGACAATTTGTTTAACCTGCTCCGTCTTTGTCATTGTGTAGAAATGAAGAACTGGGAAACCTGCCTTGAGCAATGCCTCGCCTTGCTTGATAGCCCATTCCACACCAACTTTCTTCACGTCGTTATTATTCTTGCAGAGCATAACTTTCTCAACGAGTTCCTGTGGAAGATCCACAGCAAAGGTATGAGGAAGGACTGTGAGCTGAGTCTTTGTTGCGAAAGGCTTCAGGCCAGGTAGAATCTCTGCGTTGATACCTGCTTTTGCACAGTCGTCACGGAACTTAATGATAGTATCTGCATCATAGCACATCTGTGTCACGATATACTCAGCACCAGCATCTACCTTCTGCTTCAGATAACCGAGGTCTGTAAGACGATTAGGTGACTCTACATGCTTTTCTGGATAACCAGCCACACCAATACAGAAATCAGTATTGTGCTGAGTATCAGGCTCTCCGTCTATGAACTTACCATCGTTCATCTCCATTACAAGTTTCACGAGTTCATCAGCATGTTCATAACCTTCAGCATGAGCACGGAAACGTGAATCGCCGTGCATAGCATCACCACGCAAGGCAAGGATATTCTGAATGCCGAGGAAGTCAAGGTCTATGAGTGCATCCTCAATGTCATAGCGTGACTGTCCGCCACAGATAACGTGAGGCACAACCTCCACGCCATATTTTCGCATGATAGCAGCACTAACACCAACCGTACCAGGACGACGGCGCACTATGTGCTTCTCTATCAGTCCGTCAGGACGCTCGGTGTATTTCATCTCCTCACGGTGGCAGGTGATGTTGATAAACGCAGGATTATATGGCATGAGCGAGTCAATAGCACCATATATCTTTTCTATTCCGTCACCCTTGAGAGGAGGAAGTAGCTCGAAAGAGAAGCGTGACTGTCCGCTCTCCTTAGCTTGCTTGATTATATCTATTACTTTCATTTTCAGGCCTCTCCCCCCGCCCTCCCCCGTAGGGAGGGAGCCGGATTGCTGATGGGGGAATCCGAAATTTTTATTGTTCTATATTTTTGCCTCACCTCCCGTGCACGAACAGGCTCCCTCCCTACGGGGGAGGGCGGGGGGAGAGGCCGCTTACACATTAAAATACTTCAGCGGAGTATTAGCGAAGATAAGTCCACAGATACTCTCGCCTGGGTTTATCATATTGCTCTCTGTGAGCGAAATGTCGATAGTCTTGTCCGCCTTTAGCATATCGAGCACAGGAACCTTCAGAGCGTGGTCAGGACAAGCTCCATATCCAAATGCCATTCTGATGCCGTCTGTGCCCCAGAAAAGGCGTTTCTGCATATAGTCCTGTATGTAGTCCGCAAATGCCTCCGCAAGACGGTCACAGAGCAGTTTTGCCATTATTGCGTGATACTCGTCACCCTCCTTGCGATAGTTCTCCTGAAGCTCTTTGAGTCCTACTCCCGCAGTCACCACGAACGGACAGATGAAATCCGTAGCGTGCTGTCCCTGACAACAAGGGCAGTTCGTGAGTTTCCTTGCCCTATATCCTCTCATTATGTGGTCTGCAAGACAATGTGTCTGCTCCTCATCTTTCAGAGAACGAGGGAAGGGTAGGGTATAGTCCTTACCATCGCAAGTGACAATTATCTCGTCATTATCAGTAGAATAGGCTGGTAGTATTCTTGCCGTTCCCTGAAGAGTGATAAGGTTCTTCTCCTTCATCTCATTCAGAAGAGCCTCTGCATCACTACGCAGTTTCTGACCTTCCTCACCTGTTCTTACATCTCCTTTCAAGCCCCATGCCTGATAGAAGAAAGCCCAGTTGATACGATCTTCAAGGTCGCTGATTCTGATATTCTGGAAGTTGGTATTTCCCTCTTCCTTTGGTTGAGAATAAAGCAATACCTGTTCCGTACTTCTTGGTACGGCCACGAGTTCCTGATTCTTGATGAACCTGCGCTTTCTACTCTCTTCAACTGTAAGAAGCGACTTGTCAGCCTCCCTACGGTTATAGTTGTCGCGGATAATCTTCTGCTGTGCCTTTAGTTCGGCGATATACTCCTTTCCGTCGTCTGCAAGAAGTCGGCGGATGATACCAGGATTATCAGCAGCAGCATGAGCACAGATAACAATTCCGTGAGGATATTCAGGTGCTATCTTAACGGCTGTGTGAAGTGCAGAAGTGGTAGCTCCACCAATAATGACAGGCGTTGACATTCCCTTGCTTTCAAGCAGCTTCACAACGTTTATCATCTCTGTCAAGGAAGGAGTTATAAGTCCAGAGAGACCTATGACATCAGCATTACATTTCTGAGCCTCTTCCACTATCGTTTCCGGCTCAACCATCACACCAAGATCTTTTACGTTGAAGCCATTACATTGGGTAACAACAGCAACGATGTTCTTGCCTATATCGTGAACGTCACCTTTGACAGTAGCCATAACGACAGTTCCGGCCCCCTTAGGGGATGAGTTTGTAGTTACCTCAGAATCCTCATTACTATCTAAATTCTCCTCCCCTCGGGGAGGCTGGGAGGGGGTCTTCATATACGGCTCAAGTACCGCTACTGCCTTCTTCATCACACGGGCAGATTTTACTACCTGTGGCAAGAACATCTTACCCTCGCCGAAGAGCTTACCTACTTGCTCCATTGCCGGCATCAGATACTCGTCAATAACGCCAAGTGGAGTGCCAGCCTTTTGGTATGCCTCAAGGGTATCTGCGTCAATAGAATCTGTAATGCCCTTGAGCATAGCAAAGGCGATACGATCCTTGAGCGTGGTAGGCATCTCAACCTTCTTTTCAGGTGCCTTACCGCCATTAGCCTCTTTCTTTGCGTCAAGCTCTTCCTTTAGCTTTGTGGCAAACTCGATAAGGCGTTCAGAGGCATTTTCCACACCTGCCTCTTCTGACCGAGGGGGGCGATTGAGAATAACATCCTCAACGTATGTCCTCATCGGCTCTTCTATCTCATCGTAGATAGTGAGCATGGCAGGGTTCACGATACTCATATCGAGTCCTGCCTTGATAGCGTGATAGAGGAAAACCGAGTGCATAGCCTGACGCACAGGGTTATTGCCTCGGAAAGAGAAACTGAGGTTACTGATACCGCCTGACATGTGCACCTCTGGCATCTCCTGATGGATAGTGCGACAAGCCTCTATGAATGCACGTCCATAGTCGTCGTGCTCAGGCATACCAGTTGCCACAGCCAGTACGTTAGGGTCGAAAATGATATCCTCACCTGGGAAGCCTATTCCGCGAAGCAGTTTATAGGCTCTGCGTGCAACTTCCACTTTTCTCTCGTATGTGTCTGCCTGTCCTTTCTCGTCAAAGAGCATAACGACGGTAGCAGCGCCCATAGAGTGGATGTAGCGAGCCTTCTTCAGGAACTTCTCCTCACCCTCTTTAAGTGAGATAGAATTGATAATGCTCTTACCCTGAACACATTGCAATCCTGCCTCAAGAATCTCCCATTTTGAGGAGTCTATCATGATAGGCACCTTGGCAATCTCCGGCTCTGATGCAATAAGGTTGAGGAAGGTGGTCATAGCCTTCACACCCTCAATCAAACCATCATCCATACATACGTCGATAACCTGTGCACCGGCATCTACCTGAGCGCGGGCAACCGACAGAGCCTCTTCATAGTTTTCTGCCTGAATAAGCTTCTTGAACTTTGCAGAACCAGCCACATTAGTACGCTCTCCGATATTCACAAAGCCTGTGTTCTCGTCAAGGAGAAGAGGTTCAAGACCGGAGAGGGTGCACCTGGGAAGTTTAGAGTTTAGAGTTGAGGGGTTAGAGTCAGAGTCGTTGGTAATTCGTAATTCGTAATTCGTAATTACTCTTGGCTTAAACTCCTTTGCTACCTCGGCTATCGCCTTGATATGGGCAGGGGTAGTTCCGCAGCATCCTCCGTAGATATTGATGAGTCCTTCGCTCATAAACTCCCTTGCCGAGTCAGCAAATGTCTCTGGAGTCTCGTCATAGCCACCCATCACATTTGGCAGACCTGCATTAGGGTGCACGCTTACAGGGCATGGAGCTACTTCTGCTAGTCGCTTTAGCCAAGGCTTCAACTGACGAGCACCAAAGGCACAGTTAAGTCCGATGCTTATCAGATTGCCATGTGTCAAAGAAGCCACGTATGCCTCTACCGTCTGACCTGAGAGCGTTCTTCCAGAAGCATCGGCAAGCGTACCACTCGCCATGATAGGAATCTCTATGCCTCGCTCTTCTTCTACGTTGAAAACAGCCTTGATAGCAGCCTTTGCGTTGAGGGTATCGAAGATAGTCTCTACAAGGATGACATCAGCACCTCCGTCAATAAGACCGCGAACACAATCCGTATAGGTCTCAACAAGGTCTTGAAAAGTAACCTCTCTGGCAGCAGGATTGTTTACGTCTGCCGACATAGAGGCAGTCTTGTTCGTAGGGCCCATAGAGCCAGCCACGATAATATCCCTATCCGACTTTTGACCTTTGTCTTTTGACTTTTGATTTTTGCAAGAACTCGCCACCTCTGCAGCTGCCTTCGCAATTTCATACACTTTATCCTCCAGACCGTAGTCGGCAAGTGAGAAGCGATTACAGTTGAAGGAGTTTGTCTCGATGATGTCAGCCCCGGCGTTGATATAGTCCTGGTGCATCTGTCTAATAGCCTCTGGTTTCGTGATACACAACACGTCATTACACCCCTTCAGAGGGAGGGGGTGATCGTTGAAAATTGTGCCACGGAAATCATTCTCTGTGAGACCCAGTTGCTGAAGATACGTACCAGTAGCTCCATCGAGAATAAGGATGCGTTCACGCATCATCCTGAGTATGTCTTTGCGCTTATATGTCATCAAGGTGCAAAATTACTCAAATTTCTTGTTATGTGCAAATTATTTGTAGAAAATACCATGTTTTAGTGAAAATTAAGGTAAGGCGTTTATATCCGTTAGTAATCTTTCTATGAAAGATATTCTTTCATTTATGTTAATGCCTGCTTCAAAGGCTGCAATTTTTTATCGTATTGCGTAGATTCCATCTTGTTCTATTCTTGATTTCAGATAGGGGTTCATGTTCTTATGAAAACGGACAACATCAACAGAACACTTAAACATATTTTCCAAGAATTCCTTCAAGTTAGCCAGCAAAAAAGGGTTGGGTGTTTCTGTTTCTACGCAAACATCCAAATCACTCGATTCTGTTTGTTCATTTCGTGAAACAGAACCGAATATCCGCAGAGTCTTTATTCCGAAGTCATGAGTTATCTTTGGACTATTCTGCCTTATAGCTGTAATATAGTATTGAGCTGTTCTCATACCAATTTTGAAATCTACACCGCAAAAGTAGAAAAAAATACTTAAATTACCAAATTTTATTTCTTCTTTATTTGTTATTCGACGATTTTTAGGGAAAACAAACAGTTTTATTTCCCTTAATGTAATAAAAAAGCAGTATTATGTTTTTTTCCAGGAAAGATAGCATAATAACAAATATTTTTTCTATCTTTGTACCCAAAATTCTAAACAATAAAAACAATAATACTATGTACGACAAAGAACGGGGGCTATACATAGCCCATTGCGCCAATGGAGCGCTTTCTATTACTGGTAAGATGGCAAACCGTCACGGACTTATTGCTGGTGCCACAGGTACTGGTAAGACGGTGACGTTACAGGTTATGGCTGAGACCTTCTGTCAGGCAGGTGTGCCTTGCTTTATGGCTGATATGAAGGGCGACCTTTCTGGTATATCTCAGGTAGGTAAGATGAGCGGATTTATAGAGAAGCGTATGCCTGAGTTTGGCATTGAAAATCCTGATTTCCAAAGTTGTCCTGTTCACTTCTTCGATGTTTTTGGCGAACAGGGACATCCTATGCGTGCCACTATCTCGCAAATGGGTCCACAGTTGCTTAGTCGTTTGATGCAACTCAATGAAACTCAGGATGGTGTGCTGAATATCGTGTTCCGTATTGCCGATGAGCGTGGACTTCTCCTCATTGACCTAAAGGATCTTCGTTCTATGCTCGACTGGGTATCTAAACACGCCAAGGAATATACTACGAAATATGGTAATATCTCAACAGCTACCATAGGTGCTATCCAACGTTCTCTGTTGCAGTTGGAGAATCAGGGTGCAGACAAGTTCTTTGGAGAGCCTTCTTTTGATATCAATGACCTTATGCAGACCGAGGGCGGAAAGGGAGTCATGAATGTTCTGGCTGCTGACAAACTGATGATGCAGCCTAAACTCTACTCAACTTTCTTGTTGTGGCTTTTGAGTGAACTTTACTCAACCCTTCCAGAAGTTGGTGATCTGCCTCTGCCAAAACTCGTGTTCTTCTTCGACGAGGCTCACATGCTGTTTGACGATACTTCAAAGGCGTTGTTAGACAAGATTGAGCAGGTAATCCGACTTATCCGCTCAAAGGGTGTGGGAATATACTTCATAACACAGAGTCCTACGGATATTCCTGAAAACATCCTGGGACAGTTGGGCAACCGCGTACAACATGCTTTGCGTGCCTATACTCCAAAGGATCAGAAAGCCGTTAAGACTGCTGCTGATACCTTCCGCCCAAATCCAGACTTCAAGACCGATGAAGCTATCATGAATCTCGAAACAGGTGAGGCTTTGGTATCATTCCTTGACGAGAAGGGTGCCCCAAGCATGGTGGAGAGGGCAAAGATCCTGTTCCCATTATCTCAGATTGGTGCTGTAACTGACGGTCAGCGTCTTGACATCATCAAGATGAGTCGCATCTATGGCAAGTATGATAAGCCGATTGATCGTGAAAGTGCTTTCGAGGTGCTTATGGCTGAAGCTGAACAGCAGTTAGCCGAAAAGCAGGAAGAGGCGGCTGCGAAAGAGGAGGCTAAGACCTCTGGCAAGGCTGCTAAGGAAGAGAAGAAAAAGCCTGGCATTATGTCTAAGGTTCTAAAGGCAGTTTTAACGGCTATAACCTCTACTTTTGCCGCTATCCTCGGCACTTATGTCAGCGACAAGGTGACGGGCAAGAAAACCAAGTCAAGAACCTCAACAACTGGTCGTGTAGCTAAGAATGCCACAAGTGCCGCTACCCGCACCATTACAAAGGAACTCACTCGTGATATCTTAGGTAATCTGGTCAAGTAAATTGCTTGACCAGACCACCTCCCAAGCAAGTCCCATGTAGGTCCGTAGTAACTCCCTTGTAAGTCCCATTTTTCGCCTATTCTTAGGAACGGACTTGAAGCGGACTTGAAACGGATTTGTAACGGAGGTAGGGTAGGGGAAGAGATATAAGTAAAAAATAGCATTTTCAGATAAATCGTATAAATCCGTTTCCCTTAATTATGGAAACAGATGTATATGATTTATCTGATTTTTCTTTGCGTTTCTACGTTTGAATGTTTTTTCGCGAGAGAATTTTTCGAAGGGGGTTACACCCTTACCTGTTTTATCACTCTAACACTCTGAAAATCAGGCAATAAAGTTGGGTGTAACCCCCTTCTAAAAAGCACCCTGTTTTTAGAGGGGGTTACACCCTATGTAAGTTGCTGATAATCAGTATATAAAAGTCGAAAAAACGCAAAAGGTGTAACCCCCCTCTACAAATTCTTTGGTCATTTTTAATTAAAAAGAGAAAAGTTTTAGGGCTACACCATTGCACCTTTGCAGTTTTGAGCTGTCTAATATTTTGAAATACAATTATTTATCTTGGGTGCAACAGTCCTAAAACTGTTACACCTTTTGGTGTAACGGTTTTGCCACCGTTGCACCGCATCTAACGCATTGATAATCAGTTAAAATATATACTCATTACAGCAAAGGTGCAACGGTGTAGCCCAAAAACTTTTCTAATTTTACTTCTGAGGGTGTTACACCAAGTATTACACCTGCCTAAAGAATGGCAAAGAGGATGTGCCTATTTTTGACACACCATCTAAAGTTCTTTGGATTACATACGGATTATTAACATTACAAGAGACTTAAATTATTTGCAAACATCCAGTTTGATATTTGTTTTTTCAATATTTCCTTCCCTTCTTTTATGTATAGTTCCATCCAATCGTAATCGATATTTCCATCCTCTGTTATTGGTAAAAGAAGATCTGAATCTAAAAATATTCTTTTAATGTCTCTTACGAGATATGCGTCTAATTTGGGTGTAAGACCATTTAGAACTGTTTGAAGATATAATTTAGCATTTTCAGAAATTTCATCTATACAGTTCACTATGTAAATAAACTGACCTGCATACCATTCACGTTGACGATAAAAAAAGATTTTCTGCATCAAACCAAGGCTAAATGTCCCAGCAGGTTGAATGCCTGAATCGGAAATATAGCTGGTAATGTCACATATTCCTTGATTTTCTGAGGTTCTTGTAATGTAGTCATATGTCTTTTCTCCGTCAAGTATTGGCTCCAAATCACCTTTATCATAACTTGGAGTGGCACTATTAATGGTAAATATTTTATTTGCTTTTATCTTAGCCATTTTATAAGGTTTTCTGATATTGGATTTTATATCAATATCAACTTTTAATAACTTTTGAGATAAATTCCATGAGAATACTTGCTTTAAAGTTTCTGTATAGTCAGATTCTTTAGGTATAGTTGATATTTCTATGTGTCGGTCAGCATTCCAGTCATTCCCATCAGGAGATATTGTATCTTCTGCATAAATGTAGTCTAAATCCCAAAGTTCTGAATGAAAATTCTTATTCTTTGTTGCATTTTTTCCTAATTTGTAAATCAAATAGATATCATTATATCTCTCATTAGGATGGTCAATTTCTTTTATACATCGTTCTGTTCTTTTGTATCCATCATTTCTGAAGTCAATAAACTTAACAATGTCAAAATCAAAGTTATGAGGTTTACCAGATTTAAATATATAAATACTTGTTTGAACTATTGCATTAGGTATAAATAAATCAGCAGGCATTTTTATGCTTGCAATCATAGTATGTTTTAACAAAATACGTTTAGCAGTTGATGAAGACTTACCTGAACCTGCAGAATCTTGGATAATGACGGCTCCTAATCCTCCAACTTCCATGTTGTCAAGTCCATATTCAAGGAAAGGGAGTCCATATTCATCGTAAGAGAAAGGCGGATTTAATAACAGTCTATTTGCCGCAAATTTCTGAAATAGTTCAGATGGAGTATTGAATGTATCCGCTTTGCGGATGTTTGAACTACCATCACCACGTAAAATCATATTAGATGCAGCTAATGTGTACATTTTTGCATCTACTTCAATACCCAATAGTTGATTTTTCTTGATGTTGTTGATTGTTTTATTTGCAATACTTGTATTTTTACCTAACTTGTCATTTGCATCAGAAATCATAAGATCCATAGCTGCAACAAGAAATGCTGCAGAGCCTGTTGCAAGATCCATTACTTTAGAATCTTTGTTTATCTCAAGTATTCTTGCCATCATATTTGTGATATAAGGCGGTGTAAGTACCTTTCCCAAAGAAGCACCATCGCTTAAAGCATACTTAAGGAAGGTTGAATACATTTCTGCCATAATATCTAATGCACCTTGTGTTAGGTCTATTTCAAGGTAAACATAATTATATAGGAAACAGAATATCTGTTTGGTAATAGATGCCTTCTTTGATATCAAATCACCTACAATCTTATCAACTTTGTGTAAAGCGTCACGAGAAGGGTCAAGTGAGATAGAGTTCTTGAATTGCTCTATCATTATTTGCTTTTTTTCTGGTTCAATATCTTTTTGATCAAGATATTCTTGTATATGAGCGATGATAAGTATACTATCTCTCTTTTGAGATGTCTGGATACATTGCAAGTCATCCATTGTTAGACCTGCATCAATGATATTTCCGTTCTCATCAATGACATCTTGCATAGAAAGTAACATGCCAGAAACATATACAACTCTTTGCTCTGTTCCTATATTGCAATTGTTCATGAGTTTATTAAGTTTCTTGGCTTGTCGAAGAATATCAGCTCTTGTTTTGATAATTATTTTATGCCGTTCTTCTTCGGTAATTTTTGCATCTTGCAAAAAAGAATCAAAACTTTTTTTGTTTTGGAGAAAATTTAGATTTGTATATTTAACCATACGTTTTGGTTGTATGGTTGCAGAGAAAACATAGAATACGGAAATTTTAATTTCTTCTTCACTTTCTCCTGTTATTCCTATGGCAATAACTTCATTATATTTTTTTGATGCAATCATATTTTTAGCATAATATATTGCACCATTTACTGCATAGTATTTTATGGAGTTATCATCCATTTTTATTCCTAAACTGGATGATGCTTCATGTTTGTTATTGCTGAGTTTATTTTCTATTATAACAGGAATATTATATTTTTCAATATTAAAATCGGGAACACCAAAGTTTGTCTTTGTTTGGGTTTTAGCAGAACCTCGTAAAGATTCTTTCATATAGTCAGACATACTTGATTTCTCATTATAGTCTTTAAGTTTGACTAATCCGAGTGAATTTAATGATGATTTTACATAGTCATCAACATCGCTTTCTAATTGATATTTTATTGTCATATTTAGGATAGTATTTATAGCGCAAAACACTATCGCTAATAATAGACTGGTTATTTACGTATAGACACATAAAAAGGATGCAAGCTCTTCTTACGGTCGTCTGGGGTATAAGCGTCGGAATATCTCTGACCCCTCCTAAATATAAGAAAATGCCTACACCCTATTTGGGTGCATGACATCTTTCTATCGTTATATTTAGGATTGGTTTATTCCAACGTATATCCCATTATATACGCTAAAACCAACCATCATTGTTGTGGTTTATTTCAGAGATGATTTAAGTTTCCGACGCTTAATTTCTTTGACGACCACAATGATAGTCTGATGCTGCTATGTTGTTAATATGTTATTTCTCTAAATTACTTTTTTGCTTATATTTATTTTATTTTGAAGTTAATATTTTCCTCGTTTATTGTGATACCAATATGAGGTTTATTTATTCATTAGTGGTATTGCCCACCCTGGAATATCTTCTGTATATTGTTTGAAAACCTTACCTTCGGTCATTCTAAAGAGAAGTTGGGGTAAGATCATGCTTTTTGCTGCATTTGTCTTGCCTTATGTTCGGAATTATGCCAAATTGTAGTTCAGCACATCTTTTACTGAGAATATCTTGCTGATAGCATCAAAGGTGAAGTACTGATCGTCCATAATCATATAATCTTCACGCTGTGATTTGCGAAGCTTGTGTATCTCAGGAAACATTGATACTGGTACAAGTACCTCTCTACCATCTGTAAGATAGACAGCCATCATTCCTCGTTTCTCAGAGAAATCGAGTTTCTTGATACCTATTGTAACATCTTTATACTTGCACATTATCTTTGTCTTATATAGAGAGCAATATTATCTTTGGTTTTTATTCACATACACCCGAAAGACGGGCTGAAAGCCCAAAAGCACCTAGCCTAGGGCATCGCCCTGGGTCTTGTGAGCGATTTTGTTCGCCCTGTAAGGGCAAAAGCATTACTTCATATTGGAGCTTTTGCCCTTACAGGGCGAAATTACCAACTTCCATCTATCTAGGGCGATGCCCTAGGCTATGAGCTTTTGCCCCTTCGGGGCGCTATTGCGTGATTGCGGATAATCATTTGTCTTTTTGTTTGCTTTCGTTTGCAAAAATAATGTTTTATTTCCATACTTGCAAGAAAAGTGCTTAGAAAAATCACTATGAATATACAGCAAGCTGTTTTAACTGACAATAATTACCAATCTACGCAATCTTTTCCCATAATTTTTATTGGTTGAAGATTGGAAAAATTGGTAATTATTGTCAGTTCAAGCACCAGAGGTGCGTTATAAATTTTTATTTACTGAATTAATTTGTTTACAATTTACTTTCTGAATAAAAATGAGCGTAAGCTCTATGTTGTTAATGTGCCTCTAACCAGTTGCTTCCCCAGCCACAGTCTGCAATCAAGGGAACTCTCAGAGTAGCAGCATTTTGCATCTCTTCGAGTACTATTTGTTTCACGTGAAACTTTTCTTCTGGCAGTACTGAGAAGTTAAGTTCGTCGTGTACTTGTAGTATCATTTTTGAGCGAATATTTTCTTTCTTGAAACGCTCGTAGATGCGTATCATAGCTATCTTGATGATGTCGGCAGCAGTACCCTGGATAGGGGCATTGATGGCATTACGCTCTGCAACGGCACGAACTGTTCCGTTGTGTGAGTTGATGTCTGGAAGGTATCTACGACGATGATACAGAGTCTCGGCATAGCCTTTTCCTGATACTCGCTTCTTGCTATCCTCCATGAATTTCTGCACGCCTGGGAATGTCTCGAAATAGCCGTCTATCAAGGCTTTAGCCTCTGCACGGTCGATGCCCATGTTCTGTGCAAGACCGAAGACTGAAATGCCGTAAATGATACCAAAGTTTGCACGCTTTGCCTTTGCACGCTCGTCCTTTGTAACCTCCTCAATAGGCTTGTGGAATATCTTGGCAGAGGTGGCTGCGTGGATGTCGGCATCGCTTGTGAATGCCTCGATCATATTCTCATCGCCCGACATAGAGGCCATGACGCGAAGCTCAATCTGAGAGTAGTCGGCAGAGAAAAATTCCTGTCCTTCCTCTGGTATGATTGTCTTGCGAATTTCCTTACCGTCCTCACCACGAACTGGAATGTTCTGGAGGTTAGGATCAGAGGATGAAAGTCGGCCGGTAGTGGTGACGCATTGGTTGAAGGAAGTGTGTATATGACCAGTACGTGGATTTATCAATTTTGGCAACGCATCTACATAAGTACCAATGAGTTTCTTCAATCCGCGGTATGTCAGAATCTTAGCCACGATAGGGTGCTTACTACTGAGTTGCTGAAGCACTTCCTCAGATGTCTGATACTGACCAGTCTTTGTCTTTTTTGCCTTCTCAATGATCTGCAGTTTGCCAAAGAGAATGTCACCAACCTGACGAGGGGAAGAGATGTTAAACTCTTGTCCGGCAAGTTCGTAGATTTCCTTCTCTAACTGAATCATACGCTCGTTGAAAGTGAGGCGAACCTCATCCAATGCCTTTGTGTCGAGCTTGACACCAGTATATTCCATATCGGCAAGGATAGGGACGAGTGGCATCTCTATGTTATAGAAGAGATCTTCTGCTCCAACCTCCTTGAGTTTTGGTTCGAGCACATTCTTCAGTCTTAAGGTGATGTCGGCATCTTCCGCAGCATAGTCGCGAATCTCGGTAGGGGAGAGGTCGCGCATGTTTTTCTGTCTCGGACCTTTCGGACCTATGAGTTCCTCAATATGGATGGTCTGGTATTTGAGAAGAGTTTCTGCCATATAGTCCATGTTGTTCTCACGACCTGGGTTGATGAGATAGTGAGCAATCATGGTGTCCCAAAGAGGAGCCTTGACCTCAATTCCGTAATTTTTCAGTACTTCAATGTCGTACTTGGTGTTTTGACCTATTTTTACAATATTTTCGTTTTCGTAAACATTCTTAAAAATATTTACAATTCTTAACGCTTCTTCACAATTGGCAGGAATAGCGACGTAATAAGCCTCTTTTTCCTTCAAGGCAAAGCTTAAACCTACCAATTCTGCGTCAATGGCGTTGATAGAGGTGGTTTCTGTGTCGAAAGCTACTTCTTTGTTTGTAACAATAAGTTCAGAAAGTTTTCGTGCATCCTCTTCTGTTTCAATTAGATGATATTTTGAACCAGATGTTTTAAACGTGTCTAAATTCGAGTTTGTAAAAACATCCTCTACAACTGCCGTGGATTCTCCAAAGAGATCGAGTTGCATATTCGCAACTTTAGGCTTTGGAGCGGATTTTTTCAGAATACGGTCGGCAAGCGACTTAAATTCCAATTCTGTAAAAATTTCACGAAGTCGGGTCTCGTCAGGTTCGGAAACTTTCATTTCGTCAAAAGTGATGGTGACGGGGACATCTTGTCGGATGGTGGCAAGGAACTTTGACATCTTGATGTCTTCTCTTGCACCCTCAACCTTTTCGCGCATCTTGCCTTTGATCTGGTCGGTGGAGGAGAGGAGGGTTTCGATATTGCCAAACTGCATGATGAGTTTTACGGCAGTCTTTTCGCCCACTCCCGGACAGCCAGGGAAGTTGTCGGAAGAGTCGCCCATGAGTCCTAAAAGGTCGATGACTTGGGCAGTATTGGAAATTCCGTACTTCTCGCAAACCTCCTTTGGACCCATAGTGTCATAGCCGCCACCATGACGCGGACGATACATGAAAACGTTGTCGGTAACGAGTTGGGCATAGTCCTTATCAGGTGTTACCATATAGGTTTGCATACCCTCAAGGTCGGCCTTGTGGGCAATAGTTCCGATGATGTCGTCAGCCTCAAATCCGTCAACCTGAAGAATAGGAATATGGAAGGCATTAAGTATATCCTTGATGATAGGGATGGATAGTTTGATGTCTTCGGGAGTCTCCTGACGCTGTGCCTTATAAGCAGGAAAGACGTCGTGACGGAAGGTTTTGCCGTGGTCAAAGGCAACGGCGATATGGGTAGGTTTTTCCTTTGTAAGCACCTCGTTAAGTGTGTTGCAGAAGCCCATGATGGTGCTTGTGTTCATACCTTTCGAGTTGATACGAGGAGCATTTATAAATGCGTAATAGCTACGATAAATAATTGCGTAAGCGTCTAATAGGAAGAGTTTGTCCATATTTATTTATTCAACTTTCGCAAAGCTCATGTTGAAGGTTAGGGAGGTTATCAGGTTTTGAGGTCTTTAGGTTTATAGGTTCTCGGGGTTTGAGGTTTTTAGGTCGGAGTGCCTATTAGCGATGCTGACCCCATAACCTTTAACCTCATAACCTCCAACCTCACAACCTCCTAACCTCTATTACAACCTCACTAACCCATGAAGTAGAGCTTGCGAAACTTCATTTAATGTATATATTTCTGCAAAATTAATAATAAAAAATTAAAAACTCGTATAACTTGCTTTGAAAACCAAATTATTTATGTAATTTTGTAACAAATTTCAGAAACCAATGGATTATTTATCACTCATTCGTAAGCCAATAGATACAGAACTTCAGGAGTTCATAAGTCTTTTCAACGACTCTCTTTCACATACTGATGGTATGCTCGAAACTGTTCTCGATCATATCCGTCAGCGTGCTGGAAAACGTATGCGCCCTATGCTCATTCTTCTTACTGCAAAATGTTTTGGAGAGGTGAATGAATCGACGCAGAGAGCGGCGGTAGGACTTGAACTTCTGCATACTGCATCTCTTGTTCATGATGATGTTGTTGACGAGTCGGGAGAGCGTCGCGGGCAGAAATCAGTAAATGCTCTTTACGATAATAAAGTAGCCGTTTTGGTGGGTGATTATATCCTTTCAACGGCTCTTCTTAACGTCTCTCTTACGGGTTCTCAGCCTATCGTTTCTTACCTTGCACGTCTTGGTCAAACTCTTGCGAATGGTGAGATTCTTCAGCTTACGAGCAATGGGGGAGAGACAATCTGCGAGGAGACTTATTACGAGGTTATAAAGCAGAAGACTGCTGCTCTTTTCGAGGCTTGTTGTGCTATGGGGGCTATGAGTGCCGGAGCTTCAGAAGAGGATATTATTGTGGCTCGTGAGTTTGGTCAGAAGCTCGGTATTATCTTCCAGATTCGTGATGATATCTTCGACTATTATGACTCTGCCGAGATAGGTAAGCCAACGGGAAATGATATGGCTGAAGGTAAGCTTACCTTGCCTGTGATCCATGCAGTTTTGACGACTCAGAATCCTGAAATGCTTGCTATTGCCTATAAGGTAAAACAGCATGAAGTTACTAAGGAAGAGATTGCTCAGCTTGTAGCTTTCACTAAGGAAAATGGTGGTATAGAATATGCCAAGGAGACGATGGAAAGATTGCGTGAAGAGTGCCTTTCATTCGTTGAGAATAGGGTAGGAGATGATGCGTTGAAGGCTTCGTTTACTGCGTATGTGGATTATGTGATAGGAAGGAAGTTATAAAGCCTACAAAGCCCCCAAGCCCCCCAAGGGGGAGACTTTTATATAGTATTTCCAACTAAAAAATGCCGCTCAAAAGTTTTCAAACGAATTCCTTTGAGCGGCATTACTATAATAACAAACTCCCCCTTGGGGGGCTGGGGGGCTTTGTAGGCTTTAGAAGAACTTAATCTCTTCTCCCTCTATTTCTGAGAGAAGGAGATTTGCAAGTCTTGATGTACCGAGTCTGAGGTACTTGTTTGTGAGCCATTTCTCGCCAAGAACCTCCTTTACAATGGTGTAATAGATGATAGCATCCATAACGGTATTTAAGCCACCAGCAGGCTTGAAACCGATCTGAATACCTGTCTTATCGTAGTACTCCTTGATAGCCTGACACATCACATAAGCAGCTTCTGGAGTAGCACTAATCTTCTCCTTGCCAGTGCTTGTCTTGATGTAATCAGCACCCGCATACATAGCGAGAATCGAAGCCTTTTTGATGTTGCTTGCAGTTGTCAGGCAACCTGTTTCGAGGATAACCTTCATAGGAACATTCTCGCCACAGATAGACTTTAGTTCACTAATCTCATCGCAAACGCCCTCAATATCTCCGCTAAGGAACTTACCAACAGGCATCACGATATCAATCTCTGTAGCGCCGTCTTTTACTGCAAGAGCCGTCTCTGCCACCTTTACCTCGATACGCGCCTGAGAGCTTGGAAATGAGCCAGAAACGCAGGCGATTTCCACGCCATCTACTTCGAGAGTGTCCTTTACTATCTCTGCAAAGCAAGGATATACGCAGATTGTTGCAACGTGGGGTAGGTTAGGGTACTCGTTGTCGAAAGCATTTACTCGCTCTGTGAATGCCATTACAGACACGTCGCTGTCGGTTGGTTTCAGGGTAGTGAGTTCTATGCTTCCGAAGAGGAATTTCTTCACGTCAAGAGTGTCGTTTTCCGGCACTTTTGTAGCGATTATTTCCCTTACCTTTGCCTTGATATCGGCATCATTAAGCTCGCAATTATACTGGGATAATGCCTGCTCGTACTTGGTTTGTTCTTTAATTTCCATATTCTTTACGCTTTAATCTTTACTCTATCTACTTTACTCTTTCTACTTTCCACTTTACTCTTTACTCTATCTACTTTAATCTTTCTACTTTCAACTTTACTCCTTATTCTTAGTATCCATACAGATTGTTACAGGACCGTCATTCAGCAGTTCTACCTTCATATCAGCCCCGAACTCACCTGTCTCTATATGTTTGCCCGTCTCTGCCTCTAAAGCCTTGCAGAACGCCTCATACATAGGGATAGAGATGTCGTGTGGTGCAGCCTTTATCCACGAAGGACGATTGCCTTTCTTATAGCTTGCCATAAGGGTGAATTGCGACACTACAAGAGAGTCACCGTCAACATCCATCACGGAACGGTTCATAACGCCGTTCTCGTCGTCGAAAATACGTAGCTTGGATATTTTACCCACGAGCCAGTCGATGTCCTCTTGTGTGTCGTCTGATTGCACTCCAAGAAGGATCAAAAGCCCGTGTCCGATCTTTCCTTTTACCGTTCCGTCAATAGTGACAGAAGCGTGCTTTACTCTTTGTATTACAGTTCTCATGTTGCAAAGGTAATAAAAATAAATGAAAAATGAAAAGTGAAAAGTGAAAAATTTAAGTTACCTTTTATTGTAAGAGGGAGGCTGACTGACTCAAAATTCTTCACTCTTCGTTCTTCATTTTTTCATTTTTCACTTTTCATTTTTTCATTTAAAATATGCTTAGTCCTTCCTTGACGATTTTCGCCTTTGCCTTGCCTATTACTTCGGCTATTGCATCCTCGTCTGCCTCCTTGATTCTCTTGACACTCTTAAAGGCTTTTAGGAGCGTTTCCTTCGTTACTTTGCCAATGCCCTTGATGTCGTCAAGTTCCGAGTGTAAAGCGTGCTTAGAACGCTTATCTCGGTGGAAGGTGATAGCATACCTATGAACCTCGTCTTGAAGCTGTGTGAGTACGTGAAAAAGCTCGCTATTGGTTTTTAGTTGGATGGTCTTTGGAGGGAATCCGAAAAGCAATTCGTTAGTGCGATGCTTATCGTTCTTTGCGAGACCTGCGATAGGGATGTTAAGATGTAGCGTGTCCTCTATAATCTCGCGGACAACATTCATTTGACCTATGCCTCCATCGCATACGATAAGGTCTGGGAAACGTATGTCCTCGTTCTCTGGATCCTGTTCTTTTTCCTCCTTTATACGGCCGTATCTTCGCAGAACCACCTCTTGCATGGAAGCATAGTCGTCAGGGCCTGTAACGGTCTTTATATTGTACTTCCTGTAGTCTTTCTTTGAAGGCTTCATACCCTTGAAAACGACGCATCCTGCAACAGCGTCAGTACCCGAAATATTGGAGTTATCGAATGCCTCAATCTGGTATGGCATCTTGTCTAATCCGAGCTTCTCTTGTAGTTCCTTCATCAAGCGTACAGACTTCTGTTCTGGGTTGAGCTTGTCAGCCTGTTTTAGACGGTCAAAGCGGTATTGCTTGCAGTTCATCTGCGATAGCTCCAATAAGTGCTTCTTGTCGCCTCTTTGGGGCACAAATAGCGTTGCATTCGGGATAGTCCATTCCATCTCCATAGGCACTATTATCTCCTTTGCGGTAGAATGGAACCTATCGCGTATCTCTGGTATTGCCTGAAGAAGCAGTTCCTCGTCTGTTTCGTCAAGTTTACGCTTGTATTCGAAGGTGAAACTCTGGTTTATCGTGCCATTCGTAACGTGCAGATAGTTGATGAATGCGTTATGCTTGTTTTCATCGTCGTCGATGCTGAATACATCTACATCAGTTATGGTATGTGATACAACCTCACTCTTAGCGCAGAATTGGTCGATGAGAAGGTACTTCTGCTTTAGTACTTCTGCTTCCTCGAACTTCATTTCTTCGGCTTTCTGCATCATCTGCTCGTAGATTACTTTGCTCAGCTCACGGGTGTTTCCTTTCAGAATCTCCCTTGCCATGCGGATATTCTCCTGATATTCGTCGTACGACTGCTTGTTAATGCATGGAGCGCCACAATTCTTTATGTGGTACTCTAAACACGCCTTGTATTTGTTTTCTGCGATTCCTTTGCGTGTTATAGGTATTCTGCAAGTACGAGGGTGGTAAAGTTTGTTTATAAGCTCCAAAATGGTGTACATAGAGCCTATATGAGAGTATGGACCGTAGAACGTGCCAAACTTGCGGTTTATCTGCCTGGTCTTGAAGATACGGGGATATAATTCATTGGTTACAACGATGCTTGGGTATGTCTTTCCGTCCTTTAGCAGAACATTATATCTTGGGTTGTATTTCTTTATAAGAGAGTTTTCGAGGAGTAGGGCATCTTCCTCCGTATTTACCACGGTATAGGTTATGTTATGTATCTTACTAACCAATACTTTTGTCTTGAATCTATCGACTTCTTTGTGGAAATATGACGACACTCTACGCTTCAGGTTCTTTGCCTTTCCAACGTAGATGATTGTGCCCTCTGAATCGTAGTATTGGTACGACCCTGGCTTCTCTGGCATTGATAGTACAATACCCTTTAATCGCTCAAGTCTGGCGGTGTTCTCTTCTTTTGTCATGGTTAATGTTTCACGTGAAACAAAATATTCTTTAGAGTCTAAAAATCAGCATTTTACCGATGTCGTTAAAGTAACACTTTAATGTGTAACATCGGTGTTTTCGGTTGTTTCTGACGTTTATTGCCTTGTAGCCTTCCGACAAAGAAAAAGCCTCCCTGTTGGGGGAGGCTATGACTATAATTTAGATGGTCAAAAGGGTTGAAATCTCTGCGTCAGTATCAGCGAAAACATCGCGTCCGTGTAAACCTTCAATGGTGAGTTCGATGATGAAACTGATGTAAATCTTCTTTGGGTTGAATTTCTTCACCAGCTCGTATGCTGCACGCATACTTCCACCAGTTGCAAGGAGATCATCGTGTATGAGAACAACGTCGTCATCGTTGATGGAATCGCTGATCATGCAGATTGTATCTTTGCCATATTCCTTGCTATAATCGTAAGAAACGACGTTTCCTGGAAGTTTACCCGGTTTACGCGCCATTACAAAACCTGCATTCAGTTCTGATGCTACGATAGGACCGAGTAGGAATCCGCGGCTTTCCAAGCCTACGACCTTTGTTATTCCTTTGTCTTTGTAGATATCTACGACTTCATCGCGCATTATGTGCAAACATTCGGGATTGTCGAATAATGTGCTGATGTCCTGAAACTGAATCCCAGGAATTGGGAAATCTGGAATTACTCGCAGATTCTTTAGTAGGGTAGGGTTGTTCATTGCTATGCTCTGTTTTTTTTTGTTTGTATTCTTTGTTTTTGGACTATCTTCCGAACTCGGTAGATAGTGTTGTTTCACGTGAAACGTTGTTGTTTCGCGCTTTTTGCCTGATTCTACGGTGGGTAAACCCTAAATCCGTTTCACCTTCGCTTCAAATCCGTTTCAAATCCGTTTCCAGAAAACGACGGTTTATCTTCCCATCAGGACGAGCAATACGTTGATGTCGCTTGGAGAAACACCAGGAATGCGTGAAGCCTGTGCAAGGGTTTCAGGGTTAATGTTTGTCAGCTTCTGACGAGCCTCCGTAGAAAGACCTTTCAGTTCGCTGTAGTCGAAATGTCCTTGAATGCGGATGTTTTCAAGTCTGTGCATCTTCTCAGCTGCCTGTTTCTCGCGTTCGATGTAACCTTGATACTTTATCTGTATCTCGGCAGTTTCGGCGATTTCCTGCTTGCGGTTTGCAGGACGGTTGATTATCTCCTTCAAGTGAGGCAGGGATTCTGCGAGCCATTCTATAGAGATTCCCGGACGAGCGATGAGTTCGTGGAGCTTGCATCCGTAGTGGAGTGGGGTAGAACCGATGCTTTCGAGGGCAGCGTTCACTTCCTTCGGTTTTACATTGGTTCTGTTGCAGTAATCGATGATTTCTGCAATATGCTCCTTTTTCTCTTGCCACCAAGCATTTCTCTTGCTTGTAGCAACACCAATAGAGTAAGCGCGCTCTGTGAGGCGGGCATCAGCATCATCCTGACGAAGAAGAATGCGGTATTCTGCTCGTGAGGTGAACATACGATAAGGTTCATCAACACCTTTTGTGACCAAATCATCGATAAGAACGCCAATATAAGCCTCGTCTCTGTGGAGAATGAGGGGTTTGTAGGTGTTAGGTGATGGGTGCTCGGTGTTGGTGCTTCCTGCAAGGATAGCGGCATTGACACCAGCGATGAGACCTTGACCTGCTGCCTCTTCATAGCCCGTAGTTCCGTTTACCTGACCTGCAAAGAAAAGTCCGCTAACCTTCTTGCTCATCAAAGAGTGGTCGAGCTGTGTAGGGTCGAAGTAATCGTACTCTATTGCATAACCCGGACGATAAACCTTTACATCCCTAAGAGCTGGAATCTTCTTCAAGGCTTCAAGCTGAACCTCGATAGGCATAGAGCTTGAGAAACCATTTAGATACATCTCATTGGTGTTAAGTCCTTCAGGCTCAAGGAATAACGGGTGGTGATCCTTGTCTGGAAATGTTACGAGTTTTGTCTCTATGGAAGGACAATAACGAGGACCAGTAGATTGAATCTGTCCGTTGAAAAGGGGCGAATCTGCAAGTCCGCTCTTCAAAGTCTCGTGAACTTCTTCGTTTGTCGTGAATGTCCAGCAAGGAAGGAAAGCGTCGTTAAGGTCAATCTTTGACTCGTCCTTGTTCAGACGCAGATATTCCTTCATATAGGAGAAACTGTGATAGTCATGCTCTCCCGGCTGAAGCTCGGCATCCTCGAAATGTACGGATCTCTTATCAATTCTGACAGGAGTACCCGTCTTCATCCTTGCAGAACGAATGCCGAGAGCGTTAAGGCATTCCGTGAGATGAGGAACAGGAAGTTCGGCACAACGACCACCTGGAACCATCTTTCTTCCGACGTGCATTAGTCCGTTGAGGAAAGTACCAGCTGTGATGACTACCGTTGGAGCCATAATCTCAACGCCCCAGATGGTTTTCACGCCAATGACCCTTTTCGTGTCATTACTTTCTCCCCCTTGGGCCGTCAAAACCTCCTCCACCTGATCTTGCCAGATGTCAAGATTCTCAGTAGAATCGAGTATTTCACGCCATTTCCAGATGAACTGCCCACGATCACATTGTGCACGAGGACTCCACATGGCTGGACCCTTGGAGCGATTGAGCATACGGAACTGAATGGAAGTGGCATCTGTCACTATACCCATTCCGCCTCCGAGAGCATCAATCTCACGCACAATCTGTCCCTTCGCAATACCACCGACGGCAGGGTTGCACGACATCTGTGCAATCTTGTTCATGTCCATAGTTATGAGGCAGGTCTTAGCGCCCATTTTTGCAGAAGCGTGAGCCGCTTCGCAACCTGCATGACCACCTCCAACTACTATGACATCGTAATATAGAATTGTCATTTTTTAGAAATTTTGTACAAAAGTAAGAAGAAATTTTGAATTTTCAAGAAGAAAAGTTTGTTTTATCACTATTTTTAATTAATTTTGCAGTCTAATTCATATAATATTAGGTAAATTGCGTAATAAACCCTATAGTTTTATAGGAACTGGCATTCGAGAAAAAACTCAAACATTATTTTATAACTTTATTTAAACAACAATCATTTATGTGGTTATTTAATTCATCAATCGGAAGAAAGGTTGTAATGTCATTAACTGGCATGGCTCTCATCCTGTTCTTAACGTTCCACATGTCAATGAATGTAGTGGCACTCTTCTCAGAGGAAGGCTACAACATGATCTGTGAAATGCTCGGTGCCAACTGGTACGCTGTAGCAGCAACTGCAGGTCTTGCTGCATTGGCTGTGGCTCACATTTTCTATGCTTTCGTTCTGACAGCTCAGAACCGTAAGGCACGTGGTGAAAACAAGTATGCTGTTACCGACAAGCCAGCAAAGGTTGAGTGGGCATCACAGAACATGCTCGTTCTCGGTCTCATCGTAGTTGCAGGTCTTTGCCTCCATCTTTACGATTTCTGGTCAAAGATGATGCTTCAGGAGCTTATCGGTGGTGACACAATCTACGCAACAGACGGCGCTTATTGGATCCGTCACACATTCTCAGATCCAATTCACGTTGTGATTTACCTCATCTGGCTTGTTGCTCTCTGGTTCCACCTCACACACGGTTTCTGGAGTGCTCTTCAGACTCTCGGTTGGAATGGTAAGACATGGTTCTGCCGTTGGAAGGTTATCAGCATCGCTTACTCAACACTTCTGTTCTGTGGCTTTGCTATCGTAGTTCTCTATTTCGCTTGCTGCGGAATGTGCGGTGGCTGCTAATTTAGTTAACTAGAATCTCTAGAAATCTCTAGGAATGTCTGGATTTTCCGGAGTCTCTGGAAATATCTGGAACAACTAGAAAAAAACAAAACAAAAATGACTAAAGTATTAAATTCAAGAATACCAGAGGGACCAGTAGCACAGAAGTGGACCGAGTTTAAGGCTCACCAGCGTCTGGTTAACCCAAAGAACAAACTGAAGCTCGACGTTATCGTAGTAGGTACAGGTCTTGCAGGTGCTTCTGCTGCTTCTTCTCTCGGTGAGATGGGCTTCAACGTACTTAACTTCTGCATTCAGGACTCTCCACGTCGTGCTCACTCTATCGCTGCACAGGGTGGTATCAACGCTGCTAAGTGCTATCAGAATGATGGTGACTCTGTATATCGTCTTTTCTACGATACAGTAAAGGGTGGTGACTACCGTGCTCGTGAGGCTAACGTATATCGTCTTGCAGAGGTTTCAAACAACATCATTGACCAGTGTGTAGCACAGGGTGTACCTTTCGCTCGTGAGTACGGCGGTATGCTTGCTAACCGTTCATTCGGTGGTGCTCAGGTATCTCGTACCTTCTATGCTAAGGGTCAGACAGGTCAGCAGCTCCTTCTCGGTGCTTACTCTTCACTCATGTGTCAGGTAAACGCTGGTAAGGTAAAGCTCTACACCCGTTATGAGATGGAAGACGTTGTTATCATCGACGGTCGTGCTCGTGGTATCATCGCTAAGAACCTCGTTACAGGTAAGCTCGAGCGTTTCTCTGGTAACGCAGTAGTTATCGCTACTGGTGGTTACGGTAACGCTTACTTCCTCTCTACAAACGCTATGGGCTGTAACTGTACAGCAGCTATCCAGTGCTACCGTAAGGGCGCTATGATGGCTAACCCTTCATACGTTCAGATTCACCCAACATGTATCCCTGTACACGGTGACAACCAGTCTAAGCTCACTCTTATGTCAGAGTCTCTGCGTAACGACGGTCGTATCTGGGTACCTAAGAAGCTTGAGGATGCTAAGGCTCTCCAGGCTGGTACAAAGCAGGGTTGGGATATTCCAGAGCAGGATCGTGACTACTACCTCGAGCGTCGTTACCCAGCATTCGGTAACCTCGTACCTCGTGACGTGGCTTCTCGTGCTGCTAAGGAGCGTTGTGACAAGGGCTTCGGTGTAAACAACACAGGTCTTGCCGTATTCCTTGACTTCTCAGAGTCTATCCAGCGTCTCGGTATCAATGAGATCCGTCAGCGTTATGGTAACCTCTTTGATATGTATGAGGAGATCACAGACGTTAACCCAGGTGAGTTCGTTCGCTCTGAGGGTGGTTTCGACTACTACAAGCCAATGATGATCTTCCCTGCTATCCACTATACAATGGGTGGTATCTGGGTTGACTACGAGCTTCAGACAACAATCCCTGGCCTCTTCGCTATCGGTGAGTGTAACTTCTCTGACCACGGTGCTAACCGTCTTGGTGCTTCTGCTCTTATGCAGGGTCTTGCTGACGGTTACTTCGTACTTCCTTATACTATCCAGAACTACCTCGCTGACCAGTCAATCTGGCCACGTCTCTCTACTGATATGCCAGAGTTCGACGAGGCTGAGAAGGCAGTTGATGCAGAGCTTACACGTCTCCTCAACATCAAGGGTAAGCGTTCTGTGGATTCTATCCACAAGGAGCTTGGTCACATCCTCTGGGAGCACGTTGGTATGGGTCGTACAAAGCAGGGTCTTGAAGAGGGTATCAAGCTCATCAAGGCACTTCGTCAGGAGTTCAACACTAACCTCTTCGTTCCAGGAGCTAAGGAAGGTCTCAACGTTGAGCTTGACAAGGCTGTTCACCTCCGTGACTTCATCCTTATGGGCGAACTCATCGCTACTGACGCCCTCCATCGTGAGGAGTCTTGTGGTGGTCACTTCCGTGAGGAGCACCAGACTGAGGAAGGTGAGGCTAAGCGCGACGACGAGCACTTCTTCTACGTAGGTGCTTGGGAGTACCAGGGCAATGATGATACAACCCCTGTACTCAACAAGGAGCCTCTTGAGTATGAGATAATCAAGGTACAAACACGTAATTACAAGAACTAAAATGGCAAATATTTCTTTCACAATAAAATACTGGAAGCAGAATGGTCCTAAGGATAAGGGTCATTTCGATGAGCGTGAAATGAAGAACATCCCTGATGACACTTCATTCCTTGAGATGCTCGATATGCTCAATGAGCAGTTGATCAACGAGGGTAAGGAGCCTTTCGTTTTCGATCACGACTGTCGTGAGGGTATCTGTGGTATGTGTTCACTCTACATCAACGGTACTCCACATGGTAAGACTGAGACAGGTGCTACAACATGTCAGCTCTATATGCGTCGCTTCAAGGACGGCGAGACTATCGTTGTAGAGCCTTGGCGTTCAGCTGGTTTCCCTGTTATCAAGGACTGTATGGTTGACCGTTCAGCATTCGATAAGATCATCGCTGCTGGTGGTTACAACACTATCCGTACAGGTCAGGCTCAGGATGCTAACGCTATCCTCATTCCTAAGCAGGATGCTGACGAGGCTATGGACTGCGCTACATGTATCGGTTGTGGTGCTTGCGTAGCAGCTTGTAAGAACGGTTCTGCTATGCTCTTCCTCTCTTCTAAGGTATCACAGCTTGCACTCCTCCCACAGGGTCGTCCAGAGGCTGCGAAGCGTGCTAAGGCTATGATTGCCAAGATGGATGAGCTGGGCTTCGGTAACTGTACAAACACCCGTGCTTGTGAGGCTGTATGTCCTAAGAACGAGTCTATTGCTAACATTGCTCGCCTTAACCGTGAGTTCATCAAGGCAAAGCTCGCTGACTAAAAATTAGATAATTTTCGGTCATAAAATAAGGGAACTGATGGTTTTATACTGTCAGTTCCCTCTTTTTTCTACTATTTTTAGCCTTTTTTCTTGGTGGAAAGAAAAAGATTTCATATATTTGCACTCGTAATCCTAATAGAGAAAGAAACAATTTTAATCATATAATAATTAAAACTATGAAACTTACAATAGAAAAGAATGATACCATAGTAACAGGTATCCTTGAAGGACGCCTTGATACGGCAGCTTCTACACAGTTTGCCATAGACATGGAAGAACTCATAGAAAACGCTGATAAGCATATCGTGCTCAACTGTGAGAAGATGGAGTTTATATCTTCATCTGGTCTTCGTCTATTCCTCTCTCTTCGCAAGAAAACAATCTCTCAGGGCGGCGATGTAACCATCAAGGGTGCAATCCCTGCCGTTAAGCAGGTATTTGCCATTACAGGCTTCACAGCGCTGTTTAAGTTTGAGGACTAATATCTTCTTCGTCATTATTATTTTGACGGATAAAAATATCAAGGAGTTATGCAGTTGCTCTTAAAGAACGATATCTCGCAAGTGCCATTATTAGCTGATTTCATCGATCAGGTATGTGAGGAATTTGCCCTTGACTCAAACCTCTGTTTCCAGTTGAATCTGGTGCTTGAGGAGGCTGTGGTCAATGTCATTCAGTATGCCTTCCCTGAAGGTGGAGAGCATACCTTCACATTAGATGCAGATAAGGAAGCTGATGTTGTCACCTTTGTGTTAAAGGACAATGGAAAGCCATTCAATCCTTTGACACAGGCTCCTGATGTGGATATTAGCCTTGATGCAGAGAAACGAAAGATTGGTGGGTTAGGCATCTTTCTCGTTCAGCAAATGATGGATGAAGTTGATTACCAACGCACTCCCGATGGAATGAATGTGCTGGTGATGAAGAAGAGAAGCAGCCCCCAGCCATAATAAAGTGAAAAGTGAAGAGTGAAAAGTGAAGAATTTAAGTTACTTTTTATTGCAGAAAGGCATCAATGACCTTGAAACTACAATACTAACTTAAATTCTTCACTTTTCACTCTTCACTTTTCACTTCCCAGAGGAATTAGGCCTCAAAATAGTAGATAAAGATAGCTACGCCTTCGAGAGCCTTCTTACCTGTCTCCTTAACGTTCATGGTGAACTTAACCTCTGTCTTCACAGCACCACGGAGATTCTGGATGCTCTGGAGCTTTGTTGTGAGGTTGATGCTCTGACCAGAAAGTACAGGCTGACCGAACTTCATCTTGTCAATACCGTAGTTTACGAGCATCTTCACGTTTCTTACGTCAACAATCTGCTCCCAGAGATGAGGAAGTACAGAGAGTGTGAGATAGCCGTGAGCAATGGTAGTGCCAAACTGGCTCTCTGTCTTTGCACGCTCTGTGTCAACGTGAATCCACTGGTGGTCGAGTGTAGCGTCAGCAAAGAGGTTGATACGCTCCTGAGTCAGTTCTACATAGTCTGAAGTACCGAGAATCTGTCCCTCGTAAGAAGCGAACTCCTCGTAGTTGTTGATGATAAGCTTTTCCATTTTCTTTGATTTTTATACTTTATACATTGCAGACCCTCTAAATCCCCCTTAAAGGGGGACTTTCTTTCGCGAATCGGCTCTCCCCCTATAAGGGGGAGCGGGGAGAGGGTCTTTATTTCTCCTGCTTGGTTGCACCAGTCTGTGCATCAGCCTTCTTGTTACACTTCTTGGCTTTGTCGCAGCATTTCTTCTCCTTTTTGCAGCAAGCCTTCTTCTCAGCCTTGTCACAACATTTCTTTTCCTTGTCGCAACATGCCTTCTTCTCGCACTTCTCAGTCTTGCACTTGTCGTTGCCTTCGCATTTCTTCTGATCCTGTGCGTTAGCCACCAAAGCCATCATGGCAATGAGGCCAAGTATTAAAGTCTTTTTCATTTTTGATTCTATTTTTGTTTAACTTTGGAATTTCTCTGCAAAAATACTAATAAAACGCCGAATGTCAAAGATTAAGTACATTTTTTAATGATTTTATCATCATTTGTAGGTATTTTTTCCTTTGATTCGCTAATATTTCATACCCTCTTATTGAAAATAAGCTGATTTTTAGTAACTTTGCACTTGATGACACTAAAAGAACTTAATATCGGACAATCAGCAACCGTTACAACCGTTGGAGGTAGCGGTTCACTTCGTCAGCACTTCCTCGACATGGGACTTATCCCGGGAGCAGTCGTGAAACTCAAGAAATATGCTCCTATGGGTGATCCTATGCAGCTCACCATCCACGGTTATGAACTCACCCTGCGCCTTGCAGATGCTGAGAAGATAGACATAACCCCCTATGTGGTAACTGATGATGAAGAGGAAGAGCCACGCCTTATGTCCGGTCATCACCCGGGTATCGGAGAGCCGGGAATCTATCACGATCCTACCCATGCCCATCCACTTCCAGAGGGAGAGATACTCACATTCGCCCTTGCAGGAAACCAGAACTGCGGAAAGACCACGCTTTTCAATCAGCTTACAGGTGCTAATCAGCATGTGGGCAATTTCCCAGGCGTTACCGTTGATCGCAAGACAGGAGCTATCCGAGGGCAGAAAAACACCGAAGTCACCGATCTTCCAGGTATCTATTCACTCTCTCCTTACACCAGCGAGGAGGTGGTAAGCCGTAAGTTCATTCTTGAAGAGAAGCCTAAGTGCATCATCAATATCGTTGATTCCACCAACATTGAGCGTAATCTCTATCTATCCATGCAGCTCATGGAACTTGGTATTCCGATGGTTCTTGCCCTGAATATGATGGATGAATTGGAGGGAAATGGCGGATACGTCCATGTCAATGAGATGGAGTCTATGCTCGGAATCCCTGTCGTGCCAATCTCAGCAGCCAAGGGCGAAGGAATCTCAGAGCTTGTGGAGCATGCCATGCACATTGCCACTTATCAGGAGGTACCAGCCATACAGGATTTCTGCTCAAAGGAGGAGCATGGAGGAGCCGTGCATCGTTGTCTTCATGCCATCATGCACCTGATTGAGGATCATGCCAAGCGTGCTGATATTCCTATCCGCTTTGCCACTTCAAAGCTCGTAGAAGGCGATAAACTCGTCATTGATGTCCTTAAGCTTTCGCAGAACGAGCGCGAAACCATCGAGCATATCCTCTGTCAGATGGAGGAAGAGCGAGGACTTGACCGTGCAGCAGCTATGGCTGATATGCGATTCTCATTCATCCAGAATATCTGCAAAAAGTCGGTTACTCACCCTCATAAGAGCAAGGAACACTACCGTTCTGAGAAGATAGACGCTGTACTCACAGGTAAATACACCGCTATTCCCGCGTTTTTAGGCATCATGGCGGCAATTTTCTGGCTTACCTTTGATGTTATAGGCGGAACGCTCCAAGAACTGTTAGAGGGCGGAATTGAGTGGTTTACCGAAATCTCAGAGAATGCGATGAAATCGTGGGAAGTGAACGATATTGTGCGTTCTCTCATCATTGATGGCGTTTATGCAGGTGTGGGAAGCGTGGCAAGTTTTGTGCCTATCATCGTCACCCTGTTCTTCTTCCTCTCCATGCTTGAGGATTCAGGTTATATGGCGAGAATAGCATTCGTAATGGATCGTCCGCTGCGTAAACTCGGTCTTTCTGGCCGTTCCATCGTGCCTTTGCTCATAGGTTTCGGTTGTTCCGTGCCTTCTGTGATGTCAAGTCGCACGTTGCCTTCCATGCGTGACCGTAAGATCACCATTATGCTCACGCCTTTCATGTCATGTACGGCAAAGCTCCCTATTTACGCCTTCTTCTGTGCTGCTTTCTTCCCAGATAATGCAGCCCTCGTAATGGTTGCACTCTACCTTCTCGGTATTATCGTCGGAATCATCGTGGCACTCATCCTGAAGAAGACATTCTATCGTGGTAATCCTGTGCCTTTCGTCATGGAGTTGCCAAACTACCGAATGCCCTCTGCACGCTCTACTTTGATGCTCCTTTGGGAGAAGAGCCGTGATTTCCTTCAGCGTGCCTTTACCGTCATCTTCATGGCTACAATCGTTATATGGTTCCTCCAGTCGTTTGGTTTCCACCTTCAGCATGTGGAGAATGCCGATGACTCTATCCTTGGCATAGTAGCCGATTTCGTATCTCCAGTCTTTGCCCCACTCGGATTTGGCGACTGGCGCGTATGTACAGCCCTTGTAGGCGGCTTTATGGCTAAGGAGAGTGTAGTAAGTACTCTCACCGTGCTTTTCGGCGCAGGAACGTCTATAAACACCATTTTAACGGTTTCATCGGCAGTCTCTCTGCTCGTGTTCTGCTTGCTCTATACACCTTGTGTGGCTGCAATAGCCTCTATCCGCAGGGAAATCGGTAAGAAATATGCCGTTGCCGTAGTCTTCGGTCAATGTGCCATTGCCTATGTAGTGGCCTTGCTTGCGTACTGGATGTTTTAAATGAAAAATGAATAATGAAAAATTATAAAATACAGTATAGTATTTAAGTGAATAGTGAATAACGAATAGATAATAATACTTAATACTGGCTAATGCCCTTGTGGGGAAGTCTCGTTCTGGTGGCTACCAGTATTAAATATTATTCACTATTAACTATTCACTTACAAGCGTAACTTGTATTTTTCATTTTTCACTTTTCATTTTATAATTTACTCAATGAACCTCGTCAGCATCATCCTCCTATCCGTCGTCCTCTTGGCGTTTGTCATGGTTGCAATCTCTTATTTCAAGGGCAATCATGGCAAGAAGAGCTGTTGCGATACAGGCGATGAAAACGGCAAGAAATGCAACTGCGGAAACTGCAACGGCTGTGGTTTTCACTAACCCCTAACCTCTAACCTCTCCACCCTAACCTCTCCACCCTAACCCCTAATCCCTCCACTCATTCACCCATTCCAGAATGGGATTTGGAACGGTTTTGCAACGGACTTGCATCGGATTTGCTATCTTCAGTGATGGCCAAGCGCCGAATGGTATTTTTCACTCTTCACTCTTCGTTCTTCACTTATCATGCCCCTCTACTTACTTATACTCCAAAATCGAAAAAAAACAAGGGCAAAAGGCAACTTTTTTCAATATTTTTTTTCAACAACGAATTTAACGAGATTTGTCGCAGACCCACTGACTGCAAGGAAGTAATTTATCGAATATTTTCTTCGCAAGTCCCATTTGATAGTTTTCATATCTTCGTTTTAATTCGTTTAATTCGTTGTTACGTCTCTTTGCGCGTTTTCATTTGTGTTTATAGTTTTAATTCGTTGTTACGTTCCAACGTGTTTTCACTATAATTATACCCCTATCTTTAATATTTTGGGTTAACTCTTTGTACCCTCAATATACCCCAAAATTACAATTACAAAATTACAATAAAATATGGACACACATTCTTATTCCGAAGAAAACATGCACATTAAATTCTAATATCTATATATATATTTATATAAATATATATATAGATATTAGAGGTAAAATCACGAGATAGGGTGCGCATTTTTTTTAATTGTAATTGTAATTATCGTAATTGCAAATTCGCAGATTTTACGGTTTTTTCTTGGTTTTCTTGTAATAAAAAAGACATAATACTGCGTCAAATGTAATAAATATATCAATAAAGGCGTTATCATATCGAGAAAATACTAATAAAAAAATGAAGAAATCATTTATCTTGCTTGCCCTTGCATGTTCTTTCGTAGGAGCAAGCGCCCAGACGGGAAAAGGCTATGACCGCGCTAACATGAACCTTAGCGTGAAGCCTGGTGATGACTTTGTGGAATATGCCACAGGTGCATTCATCAAGAACCATCCACTTCGTCCAGACCAGACGAGTAACGGCTCTTTCGTTGATCTCTATGAGCTTAACCAGAAGCAGATCAATGAGCTTATCCTTCAGTTTGCCAACAATCCTCAGACCAAGGGCTCTCTCGGTCAGAAGATAGGCACACTCTACAACCAGATGATGGACTCTATCGGTCGTGACAAGAAGGGTTATGAGCCGATTAAACCGCTCCTTGAGCGTGTTCGTGCCATCAAGGATCGTAAGGAGTATGTGCGTGTATGCTCTGACATCGACCGTAAGGGCGGTAGCACTCTGATGCTCGGTCTTGGCGTAGGTGCAGACCTCCGTCAGGCAGACATGAACATCGTTTCTATCAGTCAGGCAGGTCTCGGACTTGGCACTCGCGACTACTATTTCAACGATGATCCTCAGACAAACGCAATCCGTGAGGCATACAAGCAGTATGGTAAGTCAATGTTCATGCTCGTGGGTTATGATGAGGCTACTGCACAGAAGAAGATGGATGCTGTATATGCCATTGAGAAGCGTCTTGCAGAGCCTTGGTATAGTCAGGTAAAGCTCCGTGATGTTAGTGCCAACTATCATAAGATGTCATTCCAGGAGCTTGTTCGTGATTACCCAGGCATTGACTGGACTACCGTTTTCTGGGTTTCAGGTTTCCCAGCTTTCGACTATGTAGATTTAGGTCAGCCAGAGCCTATCCATGAGGTAGAGAAGATATATGCTGATACCCCACTTGAAGACCTTAAGAGTTATGCAGAGCTTAATGTTATAGGTCATGCAGCAGGACTTCTGTCATCCGATTTCCGTAAGGTTCAGTTCGCTTTCCGCAAGGCATTCAGTGGACAGCAGCAGGATGATCCAATGTGGAAGCGTGCCACAAACCTCGTGAACTCGTTTATGGGTGAGCCTATCGGTAAGATGTACTGTGAGAAGTACTTCCCAGAGTCTTCCAAGAACCGTATGCTCCAGCTTGTTCATAACCTCCAGACAGCCCTCTCACAGCGTATTGACGAGGCTACATGGATGAGTGCAGAGACAAAGGCACAGGCAAAGGATAAGCTTGAGAACTTCATCATCAAGATCGGCTATCCTGACAAGTGGAAGGACTTTACAAATCTTGAGATCTCAGACTCTCTCAGTCTTACGGAGAACATTGACAACGCCTGTGAGTTCTTCCTCCTTGAGGATCTTCGCAAGAAGGTAAACAAGCCTGTTGACAAGTCAGAGTGGCTTATGACTCCTCAGACCATCAACGCTTATTACAACCCTACAACCAACGAGATATGTTTCCCTGCTGGTATCCTCCAGCCTCCTTTCTTTGATCCAGAGGCAGACGATGCCCTAAACTATGGAGCTATCGGTGGTGTCATAGGACATGAGATGTCACACGGTTTTGACGATCAGGGATGTCAGTTTGACAAGACTGGTAATCAGCGTAACTGGTGGACTGAGCAGGATAAGAAGAACTTCGACCAGCGTACACAGGTTCTCGTAAACCATTTCTCTAACATTGAGGTAATCAATGGTAAGAAGGTGAACGGAAAGCTCACTCTTGGCGAAAACATCGGTGATAATGGTGGTTTGAATATCGCTCTTCGTGCTATGCGTAATACAGGAAATACCGCTGTTATCGACGGTTTCACCGCAGATCAGCGCTTCTTCCTTGGCTGGGCTCGCGTATGGGCAGGCACAAGTCGTCCTGAGTATCGTGAGATGCTCATCACGATGGATCCACACTCTCCAGAGTTCGCCCGAGTTAATGGCGCACTTCCTATGATTGACGACTGGTACACAGCCTTCAACATCAAGAAAGGTAAGCTCTTCGTTCCTAAGAAGAAGAGAGCGCATATCTGGTAAAAATATAATTAAAAAGTAAAAGGTAAAAATTAAAAAGTATAGTTACACTGTATATCGTAAGACCTATCAGCGATAATACTAATCATACTTTTTAATTTTTACCTTTTACTTTTTACTTTCCTAACACTTCATCCAGGAACTTGTAGAAATTAGGATCTTCTCCTACCACAATCTTAACAAGCTTTCCTTCTGGATCAACGAGAACCTTTGTAGGGAAACCCTCAATCTCATATTTCTCTAATACTTCAGTCGCCCCCTTTGGATTATAGACGTGTTTCCAAGGCAAATCAAGTTCCTTTACTGCAGCTTTCCATTTCTTCTCAGGATCATTGCAATCTACGCCTAAAATCTCCATTTTATCGGAGTATTTCTTATAGTATTCCTTCATCTTTGGCATACCCCTTACGCACCAGATACACCAAGTACCCCAGAAATCTATGATAACATACTTACCTCTCAGACTTGACAGAGCCAATGGCTTGCCGTTGATGTCGTTGAGAGTGAAATCAGGTGCCATCTGATCATCTGCTGCACTTTTCCGGGCTTCATTCACATTTGCTGTAGCCTCTGTATTTGCATCCGCCTTAGCCTCAGTCTGGATGTTCTTTTGCTCGTCAGTTACCGTGTTGTTGCGACGAGCATCACAAGCACAGCATATCACTGCACAAGCGAGAGAGATAAAGATTTTCTTCATTAGTTATTTACTATTATGTGTTATACATTTTCAAATGCGGAATTGCCTGGAAGGCAATACTTTGAGTAACCGAGGTGCATACTCGACGAAGGAGAGGATGCCCTCGGATAGGAACCTACGACTATCTTTTGTCAGCCTGGAAGGCTGTACCTAATTAGTTTTCATACATGAGCTTTCGTGATGTACTGCCTTCCAGGCAGTAGTAAGGATTATAGACTTAATTCCTCGCACATCCTCGTTTTACTCGTATGTACGAGGTTACTAATTGTATTGTCTTCCAGACATTTTTGATTTTGTGAAACATTATATTTATAACGTATTTGTGCGTATGTTTGTGACACGAATATAGTTAATAAACCCTAAAATATATCGGGAATAGTCGTATTTACAAGATTTTGAGCTATTTTTGCATAATTTCAACGAAATGAAGACATAATATGCGGATTATACTAATCGCCATATCATTACTGCTTTCTCTTCCGGGTATCGCACAGAAGTATCCTGGAGGCAAGATATATAGTGTCCCAACTCGTCAGAAATACGAGTTCATGCGCAATCTACCTGTCTATGCTGATAGCTTGCTCAAGGATCTGAAATACCCTCTTGCATGGGGAAATAGCGATATTACCGACTTTGACGAGTGGCGAGAGGTGGCACGACAGAAGGTTTTCGACTGTATGCTGATGCCCCCTCCTCCTGCCGGTGATTTCGGTGTTACCGTTATTCGTGAAGAGCAGAGAGACGGCTATAAAGCCCGTCAGATAGAGATCAGGTTGTCACGCTATTATTCTGTCCCTGCTATCATTCTTATTCCCGATGGCAAGGGACCTTTCCCTGCAATCAACTGTCTTCATGATCACGGAGGACACCTTTTCATTGGTAAGGAGAAGATGATTCGTCCGTTTGAGCCAGATCCTGACTCGCTTGAAGCCAATAATCCTGTGGCTCTTGAGGATAGCGTGGTGCTTGAGGATGCAGAGAAATGGGTTGACGACCTCTACGGAGGACAGTTTGTCGGCGATTACCTTGCTCAGAAGGGCTATGTGGTGTTTAGTTCTGATGCCCCATTATGGGGTGAGAGAGGACAGAAAGAAGGTGCTCTCCGCAGTAAGTTTGACATGATTTGCGGTAATATGATGATGTACGGCATAGATCTCTCTGCATATATGACCTACGATGACATCGCCTGTACCGACTATATTGCCACACTTCCTTACGTTGATCCAAAGAGAATAGGTTGTGTGGGCTTCTCTATGGGTGGCTATCGCTCTTGGTTGCTTGCTGCCCTTAGTGATAAGATAAAGGTGGGTGTGTCCGTCTGTTGGATGGTGACTACCCAGGAACAGATGTCATTCAAGTATTCACGCACGGAGAATGGCGGTTTTGCTAACTGTTTTCCTGGTCTTCGTCGCTGGTTAGACTATCCTCATATCGCCAGTCTTGCGTGTCCTAAGCCCATGTTGTTCATAAGTGGCACGAAAGACAAGCTCTTCCCTATAAATGGCGTGAACAGGGCGTTTAACATCATGCACAGCGTGTGGGATAGCCAGGGCGTATATAACCGCATACAGACGGAGATGTGGGATATTCCTCACAGCTTTGGTAAACCTCTCCAGAGACGTGCCCTCGAGTTCTTCACGGAGTATCTATAGGCTATAATTTAGACTTAAAACACCTCTTCATATTCAAGTTCCCATTTACAATGTACTAAACAACGAATTAAACGAATTAAAACGAATAGTTGCTTCGCAATTCCTGTCAGTTAATTTCATGTCTTCGTTTTAATTCGTTGTTATATCCCAGCGATTTTTTTACAACGAATTTCACGAATTTCACGAATAGTTGCTTCGCAATTCCTGTCAGTTAATATTCATATCTTCGTTTTAATTCGTTTAATTCGTTGTTATATCCCTGCGTGATTTATTGTTTCTGTTTAAGATGCCAAGCAAAGATAGAAAACATCTATTTTCAATTGTACAACTCGAAAAATATTTTGATTTGGTAATATAGGCGATAATTATTGCATTGCAATATTGCGAAAATCTTTTGAATTTTTATGTTTTTGCACTCGCAAAAGGGCAGTTTTTTGCGGAAATAATATGCAAAAATACCTATAATTGTCAGATATTATACCTAAAATTTAATCTTTTTTGAATAGAAAAATGGAATAATTGAAAAATTTTTTATTTTCTCTTTTTCTTTATTGTTGGTTGAAAAATCTGAAAAATGCCCGATGAAACCGCAATTTTACAAAAATGCAATTATAAAATCAAATGTTGCAACTTTGTAAAAAATGTTGCATGATCAAAACGGCAAACTTTATGAAACAAATTAATTTGTAAAAGTTAGATTTTTTACCTACTTTTGCACTCGGAAATAAGTGTAATTTTTATGAAAGTGACACATTGATGTCATCAAAGGGGAAAAACAAATAATAGGTTAGATCAAGCTGTGAAGCTGGACTTAACCTTTTTTTGTGTCTGTATGTTTCGTCCTTCCTTCGCTACAGGTTCGCTTTAAGTCCGTACCAAACTCGATGAAAGTCCGTTCCATAGGATAGGTGAAAAATGGGACTTGCATCGAGTTTGGTAGGGATTTACATAGGACTTACATGGGAATAAAGATAGGCTTGTGCCTATGCTCTCCAGAATGCAAATGGGATTTGGAAAGTAAATGACCAGTAAATTATAATCAGTAAATTAACATGTGTTCGATAAATAAAAACTTTGCTGATTTAGCAGCAAGCTGCTGTTTACGGAACAAAAATTATCCAAAATTATTCGCAAAGCTCATCAAGCTAAAGCAAGTGTCCAGAAAATTTATTCCAAAAAATTTATTTTTATAATTTTCTGAGTCAAATTTTCTGGTCATCGTCGGAAATTTTTGTTCCAAAACCAAGCAACAAAGTTGCTTTTATAGAATATTTTTAATTCGTCTAATTCGCGTTAATTTACTTTCCAAAAACGATTTTCTTACCGTTAATTTTTGTTTAATTCTGCATCTTTTAAGACAGTCGTTTTATCAAATGTTATCTTTTATTTGAGAATGTGTTTATGAGAAGATGTGAGTTTTGTTACTTCTTCACAATTAAGCGGTTAAACTGTTTTTCCGAAATTTTGGTGGAAATATTCTCGATATATTATAAAAATGAACGCACGCATGAAAATTATTGATTTTTTTACATTTATTTCGAAAAAAATACTTAATTTTGCATCCATTAAAAGGTATGTTATATTTTATTCATTACCCAATTAAAATTACACTCAAAATAATCGTTCCTTTAGGAATAAATAACAAAAAAGATATGAAGACAAGTAAAGTTTCAAGGTATTTCTTAGTACTCTTGTGTTCCCTCGGCTGTAATGCGGCTTGGGGACAGAATACTATGAAGATTTGTTTCAATGAGTACAACAAAAATGCGAATGGAGTTCCTACCCTTTCACTTGAAGGTGATGTGCCTAAGGGCGTATCAGTAGAAAAAACTGGTTTTACATGGGGATTAAAGTATCAATTTGGTATCTTTACTCAAAGGAGTTGTACTGATAGAATTGTAGTAAAGGGTACATCTCCAAGTACTGCATCCATTTCATTTTCTGGTTTTAAGTATGTGGTTAGACAGGTAAAGTGGAATGTTATGTGCGATGTGTTTGCTGGAGATCCTAATGTAACAACTTCTATAACTTCGGAGAAAGGACAAACAGAAACGGGTGTATTCAATAGCACAAATACTTCCTTTACTTCTAGGTACTATCCAGGTACAGAAAACAATCTTGAATTTAATGGTTTGAAAAGTATAGAGATAAATGATCAGATTAAGTCAGAAGTATGTCGTGTCTTCCTCAAGGCAGGAAGCGGGGATAACTATGCATTCCAGATTTCTTACTATAAGCCAAGTGTAGATTTAAGTTCTGTGCCTAATCAGATAGATTGGCGTGAGAACAAAACTTATGATATAAGTAATAAATACACCGTCAATCATCCGGGTGCTTTCGATTTTACTGCAACATATAAAAGTAGTGACCCGAATATTTTTACTGTAGATGCAAATGGTGTTATTACTCCAATAACTACTGGTCAGGCAAAACTAACAGTAACGATTAAAGATGGAGATGTGAGTGCAACTAAGTCAAAGCTTATAGAGGTAGTAGCTCCAAATCTTGGTAATAACAAATATGCAGTAGCTCTTAAATATAATGATGGAACTACAAAGGGTGAGATGATTACGGCTACTCTTAATAAGGCTATGCCAACTGTTACCCCTCCAACAAGAAAGGGATACACATTCAGAGGCTATTTCGATAATGAGAGCTATAGTCAGACATCGGATAATAATTCAACAAAATACTATAACGCTGATGGTACAAGTGCAAGAAAATGGGATAAAAACTATAACTCAACACTTTATGCCCATTGGACTGCTAAGACATACACTATCAATTTCAATACCTGTGGAGGTAGATTGAGTAATAAGGTTGGAATAAGAACTGAAGGTGAAGATAAGTTTATTGAAACAACAAAAGACCAGACTCTTGTAAGTTTCGACGTTCAGTATGGAAGTCTGTTTGGTGACAGATTCTGGTGTAAAGAGAATGGAGAGGTGATAACCATCCGTCCAGGCTATAGGTTCCTTGGTTGGTACACTAAGAAAACCGGTGGTACAAGAGTATATACTATAGGTGACAATGAGTGCACGTTCAATGCTGTAAAGGGTTCTTATTGGACAGCAAATAGTACTTCTGGTGCATGGAAGTATGATATAGCAAGTGGAACACTCAATCTCTATGCACAGTATGATTGCAAGTTTGAGATTGTAGATAATGGTGAGCGTATCAACTTCAAGAAGGGATATATCAATGACAATAATGAATTTACTTTATATGACATTACTTCGTATGACATTATTGCTGCAATAGAAGAAGCTAAGGAAAAATATGGTATATCTCCAATGGTGGTTGATATTACAGAGTATCCAAAATTTATCCAGCCGGGAGCAGGTCTGCTCAATAGTAAGGGCGAGAAGTTCTACGATGGTGCAGAGGCATTCAATACAGTTATTGAGGAGGCTAGATGTGATAATAAGCTTGCTCCTAACGCTATTGTCTATCTGTCAGATAAATCTGATCTATATACAGGCGCTACCAACGTGGTTATGATGAAGAATGAGCAATGTCTCAACCTTGAGGTAACTGATAGAGCACCTATCAAGATTCCATACGCATTCAAGGCAAACAAGGCATTGTATGAGCGTAACAAGGGCTATTCAGGTAAGGATGCTGCTAAGGCTCAGGCTGCAAATTCAGAATGGGGAACCCTCTGCTTGCCTTACCCTATCAGGAACAATGCTAACAACGTGAAGTTCTATCAGTTGGCAGGGTTTGAGAAGAGTGTCATGCACTATACTCCAATGAATGTGGATGTCATTCCTGCAAATACCCCAGTTCTCTACAAGCGTCTGCAAGGTGTAGGTTCTGAGGTTAAGATTGAGGAGGCTGGTGTTGATGTTCCAGTGAACACATCTTATTCCACATATTCAGGTTCTTCTTTGGACTCTTGGCAGTTCATCGGAACTCTTAACACAAAGATATTCTGTGGTAAGGATTATGACAAGAAGAAGATGCCTGCTGGTGCAGTAAAGATGGATGGTTCTCAGGAGATCTACTATTTCAAGCAGGATAAGTTCACGCATCTGGCTAATGATGGTAAGGTGACGGTACTTCCATATCGTGCATACTTCACCACAACAGAGGCTAGTGCTACGAAGTTTAACACCTTCTCTATCATAGCAATAGACGAGGAGGGTGCTACGGATATAACTAACCTTATTGACAATGATGCTGAGGGTGACGGTAAGATCTATGATCTCAATGGTCGCAGAGTGATGCAGCCAGTAAGCGGCCGCCTCTACATTGTCAACGGAAAGAAGAAAGTTTATTAAGAAAGATATGTAATTTCAACCATTTCGTCAAGCCAGATTCCCAGGCCGGTGCTTTGCATCGGTTTGGGGTATGGTGAGAAATGGCGTGTTCAAATTCAAGTAAAGAGATGTATTTAAGGAAAGTTTATATTGCTCCAATCGCAGAGAGATTTGCGGTTGAAGAAGAGGGGAATCTGCTCGAAAACTCATTCAATATTGGAGATGGTGGAGATGGCGATTTTGCAGAGTCAAAGCCTATTTCTGGAGCATTTACCTTTGAGGGCGACTCAGAAGATATGAGTTCAAGTCAGATATGGCATGATTAAACGATTTCAGCGGTTATCCATTAACGATAACCGCTGTTTTTTTATCCTTATTCACTTTGAAGCTTACGCTCCTTTTTTGTTGTAAAGTAAATTAGTGCTGGTTTGACGACTTTGAAATTCCCTATAAAACGCAACTTCGTTGCTTAGTTTTGGAAAAACAATAAAAGCTAATTTTTGCCGTTATAGATAAGCATATATTGATGTGCATGAAAACAAACATTTAATTTAAGGTTATGAAACTAAGCAAACCGACAAAAAGTAATTCACAGCACAAGGTGTTGAGAATGATTGCTCGAAATGAGCAGCTGGAGCGATTCGACGGTAAGTTCGTGGCAATGAACCGAAAGTACAAGGATCACTCAAAGTACAACCGCAAGGAAGCTAAAAGAGAGCTCCGCAGAGACCTGCGGGGCTCTTATTGTATCGGTTTGTCTGTTGGCATAATGCTTGTAGCATGAAAAAAATCAGCGGCAGTCGTGATGACTACCGCTGAAATATATATAGGTCGGAGTGCTTATTAGCAGTACAGACCTTATAACCGATAAAGTTGAACTTACTTCACTGTAACCTTCTTACCATTAACGATATAGATACCGCTTGTTGGGTTGTCAACACGCTGACCCTTCAGGTTGTAGTAAACAACATTCTGAGCAGCAGATGCCTCTACACCACTAATGCCTGTTGTTTCTGCCAAGTCAAACTCAATGTCTGCATCCTTAGAGTTAGAACCTGAGTTCTGAGTGATCTTGATATGGCCGATAACAGCCTCAAGCCATGTGCCGGCAGAACCGTTAGCATTAGCTACAGGAGTCCAACGGATCTTGTAGTTGCCTGTGGTATATACATTGAATGTAACAGTACCCTTAGTAGCCTGTACGGTAGATACGTTAGTGTTCTTGTTGAGATTGAGAGAGCACTGGATAGTCTGGCTACCCACAACAGTACCATCTTCCTTCATTACCTCACACTTCACGTATGGAGTGCCTGCCCAAGCAGCAGCATTGTAGGTAAGTGTGTATGTGCCAGGGAGGAAGCTGAGAGCATATCCCCAACGTGAGCCATACTCTGCATAGTTCTCAGAGGTAGAGCTTGTAGTGCTACGGATGTAGAGACCATAGTTGAACTGACCACCCTGAGTGAAGTGGAAGATACGTGGACCAGAAGCAGCCTCACCGCTTTCAACAAGCTTACCACCATCATAGATAGCCCAACCTGGGTTTACGTAGTTAGCCTTGCCAAATGCCAATGGGTTGCTCATATAGCGAAGGTTCACGTTGCCTATTATAGCCTCTACCCAGTTGCCACCATTGCCATTAGCATCAGCACATGGAGTGAAGCGCAGACGATAGTTACCCTTGTTGAGAGCATAGAAGCTGAGATAACCCTGTGCAGAGCCGGAAGTAGAAGCAGAAGTGTTCTTGTTCAGATTCTTTGAGCACTTAACGATAGTGCTTGCTATTACGTTGCCAGAAGGAGTGAATACCTCAGCCTTAACGTATGGAGTACCAGCCCATGCAGCTGCATTGAATGTGAGACAGTAGTTTCCGAAGTTGTTGAGTGAAAGCATATAACCGGAAGTTGTGCCATACTCAATATATCCAGACTGAGAAGCACTCTTCTGACGGATGTAGAAGCCGTATGTGAAGTCGCCACCACCAGTGAACTGCATTACGCGCATACCGAGAGAAGCCTCGCCAGAAGCAGGATATTCACCTGCATCATTGCAAGCCCAGCCGTTAGGACGGTCATTGCCCTTTGTCCAAGCAGGAATGAGAGAAGAAGAGAGATCAACATTAACAGAACCGCTGTTGCTTGAACCGCCGTTGTTGTTATTATTGTTGTTGCTGTTGTTATTAGAACCGCTATTGTTGTTAGAGCCGTTAGATTTGATAGCATAGTCCTTCTGAGCCCAGAGAGAATACCAGTACCAGCAAGCACCAGCACAAGCCTCCCATATACCGTTGAAAGCAGCCTTAGCCTTACCAGTCTTCAGATACTCAGCAACATCCATGTATGTATCTGTACCAGAGAGAGTCATAGAGATGTTGTCATAGTAGTCGAGAACAGCCTTATAAGCATAACCGAACTTTGTTGTGTTACCAGTACCCCATGTGCCATAGTTACCAGTTACCCAAGCTCCATGCTCGTTGTAGTGACCATTGCTACCATTCTGAGGACTCCAGTCAATCTCAGTAATAACGATAGGCTTGCTTGTAACTACAGGAACCGACTGCTTGAAGGCATTGATAGATGTAGAGTGATTGTACTGAGTATCAGAAGTGCTATACCAATCAGGATAGAAGTGAACGGCATAACCGTAGTTATTATCGTTTACAGGATACTTGGCATAGTTCTTATAGTTAGACTGCCAACCAGTACCAGGAACGAGAATGATACCTGTGTAACCATTCTTACGGATAACATCAATGATAGGCTGGAAGAAGTCGCGCATAGCTGTCTCTGTGTCCTGACCATACTGATTGAGGAGCTTAACAGGCTCATTTGCAAGCTCAATCATCACAGTACCAGAGTTCTTGATTACGTTAGGATTCTTAGTAACGATGTCCCAAACAGTCTTTAGGTAGTTCTGATAGGCATCACCAACCTTGATAGTCTGAGGACATACGCCTGGTGGGCGCATAATAACGTACATGCCGTGGTTGAGAGCCTTTTGAGCGATAGGCCAATAGACAGACTGCATGTACTTCTCCAAGCGATAGCTTGAGAAACGGCTGATGTCTGCCTCACCACCACCCTGGGTGTACGACTTGTTAGGATCGTTTGTCCAACAAGGATCAAGGTGCAGACGGAACAGGTTACAGTATGCGCCCTGTTTTGTGTCTGTGATTCCCGTGAAAATTTTTTCAAAGTAGTTAAGACAAGCACTTACCGTACCATCGTTGCAGGCATTACCCCAGCGATAGCTGTTGAAGTAAGGACTTGGCGTATCCATCACACCGTGAAGGACTACCTTGTTGCCAGAAGGATCCCTGAATTGATTCTCGCTGACGTGAAGTGGCTCTACCACTCCGAACTGTGCAAATGATGTTACTGCTCCTGATAGCATGAACATCGCTGCTAAGAAAAATTTTTTCATTAAAAATTAAGTTAATAGGTTTTATGAAAAGTAATTTAAACCCCAGTTTTGGGGAAATTAGTTTGCATCGAAAGGGGGATATACCGTTATGGTTAGGTAGATAATATCCGGGTGAGTTAATCACCGCTGCAAAAGTATGAAGAATTTTCCTAATTGTGAGTTCAAAATCTGTCAAAATGTCTAAAAAATTGTTGATTTGTTATATTAGAAAAAGTTTATGGCATAAAAACAAAAATACAGCTTCAACAATTTGTAGGAATTTGCAAATTATCCAAAAGCAAGAAATGTTAAGTAGTCTTAAAATGACAGATTCCATACGCACTTAATGAAGAAAATATTTGTCTGTGATAGTGGATTTTTGTACTTTTGCATTTGAAATTGTGTAAAACGGAATTCGTAATGAAAAGATCTATTTTTGCTTTTATAATATTTTTTGCCATCACTATGGCAAGCCTTGCGCAGAATACTTCTGTGGTAGGGCAAGGAGGTAGTGAGCAAGAATTTAAGATAGATACCGCCTTAGTAGTCAAGATGCGTGAAGTGGCTACTACGGTAGGTCCTGCAATGATACACTTTGCAGATTCCATAGCCATGCTTCATGGAGGTAAGGTGACCCCCATCAACTATAAATCATTCCAGAGCACGCTTCGTAAGTGTAACACAAGTAAGGTGCAGGCAACAGAACTTAACGACCTTGTACGCTGTATGATAGCTTGTCCTTACGATTCTCTTCATTCAATGATAACCGACTTGGTTCAGACAGCCAGAAAGAAGGGAATCTTTAAGATGTACAGACATCAGGCATATCTTGACCGTGGATATTGGGGTGATATGGTGATTCTTAATCATGGTGCGATATGTTCTGAGATTCAGGTAAAGTCATTCTACATGACATACGCCAATTATGAAGGAAACATCGTGGATTTTCTTGGTGAGGAGATTTGCACCGAGATTAAGAATGAGACAGGTAAGGAGTCTGGTATGAGCCACCACTATTATGAGATTATTCGTGACATCAGCGGTAAATACTCTATTGAAGACAAGATAAAAGCCGGAGAAGAAAATACAAAATACCTTATGTCTTTCTGGGAAGATTATAAGAAGGGAACAAGGTTTTATGAGTAAAAAACGGTCCCTCACCCGCAAGGCGGGTGAGGGGCTGTCGTTTTAGAATATGCCTGTTGATGATATCAGCAATATGGTGAGTAACACTGGCACAACGTACCTGAGCATCACGATATACAGTTTCTTACGGTGGAACTCATATCCGTTCATTCTTATCTCACCAATTAGAAGACGGGGCTTTACTATCCATCCTATCATGATACAGGTGCAGATAGCCAGGAATGGCATAAGAACATTATTGCTTATATAGTCAAAGATATCGAGAATCTGGGCTACAGCGCCATTAGGGAGCGTGTATTCAAAATAGAATACGTTGTAACCAAGACAAACAACGATAGACCATACAAATCCAGTAGCAGACATCACGATAACTGATTTGCGTCTGCTCCAATTAAACTTATCCATGAAACTTGCCGTAATAGCCTCCAATATTGACACTGCACTTGTAAGAGCTGCAAAAGTCACGGTAAGGAAGAATACAAGTCCAAAGACACGACCACCAAACGCACCTAATGAGTCAAACACCTTTGGAAGAGCAACGAACATAAGTCCAGGACCTGCTCCCATACCTTCTGTACCCATAAACACATACACGGCAGGGATAATCATCATACCAGCCAGAATAGCGATAGAAGTGTCAAAAATCTCGATTCTATCGACCGCCTTACCCAGATTCACACTACGTTTCATGTATGAGCCGTATGTCACCATAATGCCCATAGCGATAGAGAGCGAATAGAAAAGCTGACCTGTGGCATCAAGGGCAATCATCAGAAACTTCTTCACGGTAAGCCCTTCAAAGTTAGGCACGAAATACACACCCAAACCTTGAATACCCGTGCGAGTCACCCCATTAGCATCTGTATGTGAGATGGTGAGTGAATATGCACAGATGCTTATCACCATCAGCAGAAGTATAGGCATGATGATGCGTGAATATCGCTCAATACCCTTCTCTACACCACTATACACTACATAGAAGCAGAGTATGGCAAACAGAGCCATATAAACGATAGGAGACCACTGATCTGTGATGAAATCGGTGAAATATCCGTCGGCTACTGGTACATCGGCACTCTGAGTGATATATGTAGTGAGATATTTCAGCACCCAGCCACCTATTACGCAATAGTAGGGATAGATGATATAAGGCACTATGAACGAGATATAGCCGATGAATGCCCATTTCTCGCGGAAGAATTTATAGGCAGTAAGCGGTCCTTGGCGTGATCGTCTGCCGATAGCCACCTCTGTTATGAGGAGGGTAAAGCCGAAGGTAACGGCAAGGAGTATGTAGAGCACGAGGAAAAGACCACCTCCGTCACGTGCTGCAAGATAAGGGAAACGCCAGATATTGCCCAGTCCGACGGCACTTCCTGCCGATGCAAGTACAAAACCCAGCGAACCGCTGAATGAATTGCGTGATTCTGTCATTATTGTCTTTAATTAACAATTAAAAGTTTTACAATTAACATGCCTGTCGGAGTAAGGATTTCAGCGATAGTTTATGTTAATTGATTTTTCGGCTTGCAAAATTAATGATTTTTCCACAATTATCCAACAATTCTTGCTATTCATTCACCAAAAACTTTGTTTTTGTTATTTCAAGACATAGTTTAACGTGAGTTTGACAACGATGACCAGAAATTTAATCAACCTGTACGATTGAAATATTAATGTTTCTATTAATGTCCTAATTAACGTCTAAATTAATGTGTTATAAAAAATGCCTTACGGCGAAACATTAATTAGAACATAAATTAAGACGTTAATTCAGACATTAATATTTTTCAGTACGCAGAAAAAACAAGAATTAATGCGATATTAATGTGACATTTATGGAAATTAATGTTTACTCACGTAGTGAAACGTATAATATCTCATTAATAACACATTAATTTCGCATTAATTTTCTTAATTATACAGGTCCAATTTAATTCTAAACTAATCTCTGCGTCTTTGCGTTCTAAAACATAAAATTTCTTAAAGAATACCATTTTTGTGCAAGCATACAGACATGAACTCAATTATTATCTGTATCTTTGCAACTAAAACTTATCCTATATGAAGAAACTACCTATATCCATATTCCTATTTGTGATGCTTATGGCGGTTGTCTCTGCCTTTACAAGCTATAAAACTACATGCTCACGTATCTCTGAAGATGTAAACAATGCCTTGGCACTTACAAGATATCAGATGCCGTGCGATGTGGTATCAGCCGACACAATCCGCTGCTATCGCAATAACATCACGATTGTCGAACTCAGAGATACTGCCTGTCTGGCTATGCGGACTATCCGTAAGGGTAATCACCATGAGACAGAGCTTATTGCAGAGGCAAACTGCGATTTCCTCACCGTCCTTATGCTCTCCGATCAGCGTGCATCAGCATCACTCATGCTTGTCGGCATACTATGGCTTATCGGTAGTACCATCTATATGCGTCGTCATAAGCCCGAACTCATAATGCAGGGCATTGCCTACGGAGGACTGATATTCAATAATGACAGGTTCTGCAACGCCACAGGTGAACGCATCCACCTCACACCTATGCAGCACACTCTCTTGAAGATGTTCCTGAAGTCGGATGACCATACCCTCACAAAACAGGAAATATGTGATCGTCTCTGGCCAAAGAAACCTGATGCAAATGATACCCTCTACACCCTCATCCGTCGTATCAAGCCAATCATTGAGGCAAACAGCAACCTCAAGATAGAGTCGGACAGAGGCAAGAGCTATTCGCTAGAGGTAAAGTAAAGATAGAAATCCCACACCACTAAGGAATTACATTGTGGTGTGGGATTCTTATTCTAATACGGTTTATAGTCTAACGGTTGGGTGCATCCCCATTCCTTTGCTGCTTTCTCAAATACTTTGTTTTCAAAGAACCTGAATACGAGCATGATGAGTTTGCGGATAAGCCAAGGGAATGTCTCTGGACCTGTGAACTTCCTTGCCTCTGGAGTTATGAAATTACCCTTCGTAGCATACGAGTGTCCCATTGCTATGTATGGTTTCAGAATCTTGTCGCGATCCTTGCCCTTAACTATTCTAATGCCGAAATTACCTCCCTTAACCAGACATCCGCCATAGTTACAGCCAAGTTGTGCAGGTAATGACTTTAGAAACTGCTCTCCGCATCTTAGTTGGCAACCCTCCGCAAAACCGCTCTGCAATATGAAGGATAGCTCTGCAGGATGTTGACGCTCTGTTGGTAATGTCTCCAACCACTCTAACATCAGGCTTGGAGCACTCTCCACAAAGAGAGGCAGTGCAATGATAATCCTATCACTTTTGATAAATGCCTCACGAGCGGCATCCCACTCACGACGATTTGACAAGGTGTAAAGTTCGTAGGTGCTACCATTCTCTTCAAGTCCCTTGCCAAACGACTGTATTATCTTGTCCGTGTTACTAAACTGCTTTACACGTGGACTTCCGTTGATTATCACTACATGCATACCTTTACCTCCTCTATCTTTTCTGATGAATAAGCTCCGAGCGACTTACCACCAAGGTTCTTTGAGGCACGCTCGCACCAGAAGTCGAGCAATTCCTGATTGCCATCACCACAATATATCAATCCAACGCTCAGTTTGCCATAACGAAGAGTGTGTCGCATCTCTCCTTCGCGAAACTCCAAGCCCATATTGAGCAGAGGCAGAACACGATCCATTACCTTCTTTCCTTTAGAATTGATAAAGCCAAAATGAGTGTCAGACAATAGCCAGAGCATGTCACTATGAGCCAGTTTCTTGAGTATCTGCTCGTAGTCATCCTTAATGGCACACACGCCTGGAGTCTTCAGAAAGCAATGATTGCATCCGATACAATGGGAGATTTTCATACCCTGCGTATCAAAAACCTCGGCTTTCACCTTCTCGCTTGCCAGTTTGCCTTGAAGCTTACGGGCAATAGTCCCATCAGACAAAGTGTTAAGTATCAAACCTGTAAAATCCATTTCTAACAATTGTTTTTTTTATATTCATTAGACGCATATAGTAGCAGATTTATTACAGGAGTAGGCAAAAAACTATGCTTTTTCAGATGGATGAGCAATAAGATAACTCACGTTATGTTAGTAATGCTTCCCAGCATCTCCCTTATAGCTAAGCCTTAGAAATGGGATTTGGTACGGTTTTGCAACGGACTTGCATCGGATTTACTACCTTCAGCGATGGCCATGCACCGAATGGTATTTTTCACTCTTCACTCTTCGTTTATCACGCCTTTCTATTTACTTATACTCCAAAATCGAAAAAAAACAAGGGCAAAAGGCAACTTTTTTCATTATTTTTTTCAACAACGAATTTAACGAATTCAAACGAATATTTGCTTCGCAATTCCCATTATAGTATTCATATCTTCGTTTTAATTCGTTGTTACGTTCTAATTCGTCTCTCACTATAATTATACCCCTGTCTTCAATTTTTTGGGTTAACTCTTTGTATCCTCAATATACCCCAAAATTACAATTACATAATTACAATAAAATATGGACATACCTATTGAGATCCACGCATTAAACTCTAATATAATATATATATAAATATTTATATATATATTATATTAGACACTATTTTCATGGTATGTGCGTGCATATTTTCTTATTGTAATTGTAATTATCGTAATTGCAGGTTCACATAACGTCTGCAAGTTTATGGTGACTTTTATGATATTATCCCATCACCACGTCAAGCACCATCATAAGGACGAAGCCAACGGCAAAACCGATAGTACTGAGATTGCTATGTTGACCGTTTGAGGCTTCAGGAATTAGTTCTTCTACAACCACATAGAACATGGCTCCTGCAGCAAAGGCAAGCATATAAGGCAGGATAGGGGTAAGTGCAGAGGCAAGCAATAATACGGCTAATGCCCCGACTGGTTCAACGACACCGCTCAACGAGCCTATGACGAACGATTTCCATCTGGAATTGCCTGCAGCACGCATAGGCATGGAAATAATTGCACCCTCTGGCACGTTCTGAATGGCGATACCCAATGCCACAGCCACCGCACTTGTCAGTGAGATATGCGAGAAACCACTATTTGCTCCTGCAAAGACAACACCCACAGCCATACCTTCCGGCAGGTTGTGGATAGTTACAGCCAAGGCCAGCATCGCAGTCTTTGAGAGATGCGACCTCATGCCCTCTGGCTTGTCAGTACCAATATGAAGGTGTGGTGTAATCTCGTCAATCATCAGCAGGAATCCTATACCTACAAGGAATCCTACGGCAGCAGGCATGACAGCCCATCGCCCGTTTCCCTCTGCCATTTCCATCGACGGAATAAGCAGCGACCACACAGATGCTGCCACCATTACACCCGATGCAAATCCCAGTAAGGTCTTCTGTAGCCTTACTGACATCTCATTGCGCATGAAGAATACGAAGGCAGAGCCAAGCATCGTGCCAAGAAGGGGGATAAGCAGTAATAAGCCCCCCTCCATCTCCCCAAAGGGGGAGAGGTTTATAGATAGTATCATGTTATAAAAATTCAAGCCCCTTCCCGAGCCTATCGAGTGAGGTAAGTAAATATATAGATTTATTAATATAACAAAGAATTCTTGATTATATTATCAACTTTGATTACTTTTACTTAGAATTTAGATACAATAATACAAGGGGAGTTAGGGGGCTTGCATGGCTTTACTTCTTAACTCCTATAATAGTGGCATACGACGGTTTCATGCGATGAATCTCCGTATCTACAAAGCCGGCATCCTCGAGGAACTGCTTTAGTTGCTCTGGCGGATAGGCAGTCATTCCCTCTACAAAATCCAGCCATTTGGAATTGGTTACAACGACCTCCACCATTATAGCAAAACGACCTCCAGGTTTCAGAACCCTATACACCTCCTTTATGCACTCAGGCAGATTCGGCCAGAAATATACCGTTTCTACTGCTGTTACGAGGTCGAATTTCCAGTCATCGTAGGGCAGTTCGGTTACTGAACCTTGCTGTATGAATATTTGCTTATCCAATACATCAGCATTAAGCTTACGGGCTTTCTCCACGCTTTCTTCAGAGATGTCAATGCCATATACCATACCGCCCTTGCTACGTTTTAGCATTCGTTTTAGCGATGCTCCACCGCCAAAACCGATGTCGAGCATAGTCCAGCCATCCTGAACCTTGACAAGGTCCAGTCCCCAGTTGTTAAGTGGTCCATGACTTGCGTTCATGAACTTCAGCATGACACGTCCCATACGTCCCTTTGGATGGGCACAGTTGGTGAAAAGTTTCCTTAAGAATCCCATGATTAATTAAATTAGAAATTAAAAAGTAAGAAGTAAAAATCTTCCGTAATTATACTTTTACTTATAAATTTTTACTTTATATTTTTAATGGAGTGCCATGCTAATACACAACCGATGACTACCATCATAGGCAAAATAACATATTGTCCTGCATTCTTAGAAGGAAGTTCCATAAAGGCATGAGCAATGTTGAAAAGGCCGATGAGGACAGCCAACACGGCATTTATTATGCGTAAAAGCTTCGCACGGCAATCTGTCAGCAAACAGAACAGTCCGCAGACAGGAATGAAGAATGAGAGGGTCATCATAAATACAATCATGCCATAATCTACATTACCGTCTGTGCCAGCAATAGCCATATTCATACCCCAGAACATAGGGAGTATATCAGTCAACGAGTGGCATGCGAAACCGCATATAATCATCAGCCACAAAACAATAATCTTCTGTCTTCTTTCCATCTTTTTACTTTTTTAAAAAGCCCGCCATTGAAGATGACGGGCTTGCATGATAATAAAACTTTTATTGGTTGGATATAAGGGAAATGATTACAAAGCAGGAGTAATAGCAGCAATCCAAGCATCTATACGTCCAGCTGTCTTGTCATCCTCATTATCGTTATCGAGGGCGAGACCGACAAACTTACCGTCAATAACTGCCTCGGAATCATCGAATGTATATTCTGATGCATCAACCGCACCAACGATATTAGCTCCGCCATCCTTGACTGCATTGTAAATCTCTGCCATGCCTCCGCAGAATGTGTCTGAATAGCTTGAAGAGTCACCACAGCCGAAGAGAGCTACGGTTTTGCCATTGAGATCTGCACCCTTGAGCACCTTGATACCATCATACCAGTCATCCTGTACTTCACCAGCACCCCATGTGCTTGTACCGAGGATTAGGTTCTCATTCTCTGCCACTACGTCAGCAGACAGATCTGATACGCTGATAGCCTCTGTACCGAGCTTTGATGCGATTTCGTTTGCTATACCTTCGCAAGTTCCTGTTGAACTGCCATAAACTACGATAGTTTTTTTCATAATAATAAAGACCCACCCCCTTACCCCTCCCATAAAGGGAGGGGAGTAGATAGTATCATACCTTAGAGGGTATTAGGGCATTTTTTTAAATATTAATTTATAAAATAGAAAATATCAAATATGTTACAATTAACACCCCCTTGACGGAATAGTTGTAACTACTCCCCTCCCTTTATGAGAAGAGTAAGGGGGTGGGTCTTTTACGCTATATTCTCCCTCTGCTTCCTCTCGCAAAAACGTTCACATTGGCAGCAAATGTCATAGCCGAGGAGAGCACCGATGATGAAGTCATGCTCTGGAGACAGACGTGCAAGAGGCTTATCCACGATGATGCGAATAGCGTCAAGACATTGTTTCCTTCCGAAGAAAATGTTTATATTGGAATGTCCCACCCTCTGGATGATATATTCTATACCCTGACTTTTCAGTCTGTTGACTGCAAAGTCCTCATAGCGAGCATTACAGGTGAAGAGAATCATCTGCCTCACACCTTTCTTATATTCGTAAATATGATTCATCAGCACCTTCATATCGAGAGCCTGCTGAACGGTTTTAAGTTGTTCTACTGACATCTATATAATTTACAATTTACCAAGTACAATGTACAATTTTCGAGTGCAAAAGCATCCTCGCACAAAGAAAATAGTGCGTGTCAGCCCAAAGGCTGGCGCACGTTTATGATTTTCGAGTGCAAAATTACTGCGAAAATACGAAATGTGCAATACTTAAAAATTATGTTTTTATCAAGGAAATGTCAGCAGAAACACAAGAAAACAGATTAATCAAAAATAGGTATCAACTACTAATATTTCAGACTGTACATACCTATTTCTGATGTCCTATGTTGTTACAGAATAACAACGAATTTAACGAATTAAACTAATTGAAATGAATGAGATTTCGTTAAATTCGATAAATTCGTTGTTTGAATTTCTATAACATCCGTTTCTTTTGTGTTTTCTGAATCCTCTTGAATAAAAAAACAGCAACCATCATTATGACGATTGCTGTTTGAAACTATATTCTTTTTGTCAATTAGTGTTCTGCCCTACTTCTGTATTCCTTTGGAGTACATCCGAAGGCATCAGTGAATGCACGGTTAAAGGTACTACGAGTGCGATAACCACAGGTGTAGAAAATCTGCTCAATAGTATCATTAGTCTCAAGAAGCATACGTGCAGCCTGATCCAGACGAATCTTTGTGATATATGCATTGAAGGTGAGACCTGTAGCCTCCTTCAGAAGCTTTGTAAGGCGAATATGGTTGGTCATCATAGCCTTTGCCACGTCCTCACGAGTAATGCCGTGCATACTGTAGAGATTACCCTCAGTACATACCGTGTCAAGCTGCTCCATGAACTCCTTCTGCTCGGCAGTAAGTTCCCTACCTTCTACATGCTCCGTAGCCTCTTCCTCCTCTTCATCTTCATTGCTGCTGCTCTCCTCAAGAACAGCCCTCTGCTCATCGCCGTAAGGAATAGACTCAATCATACGCATCTGGTCAACATTCCAACTGAGAACCACACAAATGACCAACGTAATAGGATAGAAAGCAAGACCTGCAATGCGATAGTCGTAGAAGCCATCCATGACTATCTTCAGCAATACAAAGCCTAATGCAAAAACAAGCATCAATATGAGGATCCTGTTAAGCCAGTTGATACTTCTACCATCAAGGTCAGCATACACATCCGCAACAGTCTTGTTATATCTCTTTGCAGCCTTAGCAAAGCGTACCACATACACTCCAATATATATCAGTAGCTCTGCCATCGACATATAGTAGAACACGTCCGCATACTGCTGGTTGACAAACTTCAGGACAACATAAATCAGAAGTATAGCAAACGTAACACCTACGTGAACTGCCCATTTCCTTATCGTCACCTCACTCATTCGTGTAAGCTCAGTAAGCATCATAAGACAGAAAGGCAATACCTGCAGATTAATGAGCACAGCAATCTTCTTGTCAAGAATCAGGTAATCAATTCCTGCGAAAGTACTTATGAAGTACAAAGATGACTGACCCGCTATAATCATGAGTATAGTTCCCATCAACTGACGCAAACGTACAGGTGCCTGCTCATCACATTTTTGGTACAAAAAATACAATGAGGAAATAAGGCAAAATACCATTACTGCTGCATGAATTATATCGTTTATTCTATCAAGCATAGTCTTATATTTAGATTTTAGGCTACAAAATTACTGTTTTTTTTTCAAAAAACGTAAGAAATGACCAAAAAATACCTATTATGTTACATAAATTTATATTTTTACAAAATATTATGCTCAAATTAATGATTTCTCCACACTCAATTCGTATAGAATGCTGATTAACGGGATTTGCTAGTGATTAACATCTGCGTAGATCCGCATTCTATGGGAAATTTTCAAGTACAAGTTGAAAACATGAAATCACGTAGATATATAACAACGAATTAAACTAATTGAAACGAATGAGAATTCGTTAAATTCGATAAATTCGTTGTTTGAATTTCTATAACATCTGTTTCTTTTGTGTTTTCAGTGTTCAAAAAAACAATTTTCTGAGTTAAATTTTCTGGCCATCGTCGTTAATTTTCTTGAAAGTCCACAAGCACCGCAAGGTGCGTTTTCGTTTCTTTCGCGTTTTCCGTGGTCAATATCTATCCGAGTAAACCCAAAAACACAGCGACTACCGAAATCAACTTAAATTGAAACGATAGCCACTGCTTGGTATAAATCAGGCTAAAAGCCTGAAAAGAGAGAACAGAGAACAGTCGTTTTTATTCATCCCAGAAAGAAGCGGCATTGGAAGTGTTGGTTGTAGCCTCATCTTCGTCAAAGGTGATACTTCCGACAATAGGGTGAGACTCTGCATAACCTCCTCCTTCATCAATTGGGAGAGAGCCTTCAAGTAATTGCTCTTCCTCTTCTACAACGAAGGTTTCCGCTATGGGACTTACATATTTCATTTTTTCTTTTTCGATCATAAATGTCTTATAGTTAGACTCTAAACTATTAACTCTCACAATTATTTCTATTTTCCTTTTTAAGTCAAGATTCTTGTTACTCTGGAGCTTACGCTCCTTTGGGTGGGGAACAAAAATTTACCAAAATGACCAGAAAAATACTAAATAATATAAATTTCCTGAGTCAAATTTTCTGGTCATCGTCGGTATTTTTCTTGAAAGCCCACAAGCATCGCAAGGTGCGTTTTCTTCTCTTTACTTGACTTTAATTGATTACCTATTAGTTGCTTTATATACTCTGCGAGCCTCGAAGAAGCATCACCTAAAAGGGCAGTCCGCAAGGGCTGTTATCATTTATTATCAGTGATCTGTGAGGTCTGTAGGACCGACACCTATATACACATTGCGTATATGATTTTAGGTATCGCACCTACAGCGCTCCTTTAATCACGCATATTCTTGTCAACAGCCCTCATGGACTGCCCTATTAAGTAGCGCACTTACAGTGCTCGTTCATTCTTTACTCATAAACCTTCTTCTTACCATTGACGATATAGAGCCTGCCCTTAACTGGCTGCATAACGCGAATGCCGTTCAGATCATAGATCTTGCCGTCACCCTCACCTTCGCCTAAGATAGCATCAGTGATATCCGTAGCACCATTCTCGTCAACAACAAGGATAGAGTAAGAAGAAATCTTCGCACCACCCTTGGCACCACCTACCTCGCGGAAGTATGCACGATATGGAATGAGCTTCATCCAAGTCTTATCACCCATACGTGTGAAGTTATCTGTCTTGAAGTAGTAAATAAGGTCTTCTGATTCCCTTATTGCACCAGCAGGAGGATTCGTACAGTCCTTACCACAGAATGTCTTTTCCTCCAGACTTCCTATGAACTGCCATTTCTGGATAGAAGGCTCTGGAGCATCCGCATAAGTCTTTGTCACAGTTGTGAATTTTGGATTCGCAGGAACATTGATAGTTGCAACATTTTCATCATAGATGTCGCTTCTTTCCTCAATTGTAACAGCAGAACTTACACCTTCAGTTCTTTCGTACAGGACAGGTGTGTTTGCTGGAATCACAGCGTTCTCAGCAAGCTTATAGAACTGCATCACATTGCCACTCCTCTTACGAAGGTCATAGAAGATAACCTTACAATCAATGTCATCAGAAACCTTATGCGTATTGTTATTCGTGATAGGATAAGGCAAACACAGGGTTCCCCAGACAGATTCATGAGACTGTTTCCACATAGCATCACTAAGATCGTCATTTTCTTTTTGAACCTTATTACGCTCGTAGAGAGCCTTGGCAGCATTAAATGCATAAGGTATCTTCATCTGATATCTATCAGTTACATAAAGATTCAAACATTTATTATCTGCCGTTATTGCATTGGAAGCAAACTTATTAGTCTCATAGTTCTTATTGTTATATGATCCTTCATTGAAGTAAACCAGTACATTTGGAGAGATAATATCTGAGTATTCAGAAGCCTGCAAACTCTCCATAACCTCTTGACAATTATATCCTCCTCCTGTCCAGATATTCTTTGAATCAGTCATATCAAATACCATAACAGGGTTTTCCTTGGAACCAACCTCCTGTGCTGCACCAATCAAGTCATTAACCACTTGCATCAGCCAGTCATGCTTTGGCTCAACATACTCAACCTTTGCTTCACTACCGAACTTGATCATGTTACCATCCACAACTGTGAACTTTCTCTCATACTTAGCAGTAAGAGTCAAGTCGCCAGTATGAACCCATTTTACATTGGTTCCATTCTGCTCCCAATAGTTACCTGCTCCTGTGAGATGAATATGGCGATCGTCAGGATCATCTACAGATACAGTAGCTACCAAGACATCATTCTCATCATAGAAACCAAGCAAATTATATGCAGGCTTCTTAGGTTTAGAATTATCAATAATGTTATTAACAGACACTCCATAAGTGAAACGTATCTTGATTATACCATCAGATGCCTGCTCAATTGCAAGATCTTTATTTCCATCTATAATACCCTGAGGCAATGTTGCACTACCAGCATCAAATGTCACAATATATGTCTTAGGTGTCCAGTGAGCATAGATAGTGCCACCATCCATTTTATCCCATATTGATGCACTTGAACCATTTGCTTTATAATACTGCTTGCCCTGACCATTTGTCTGATTGTCCCAATAACCATCAAACTCATAACCAGACCTTGTAGGAAGACTGATCTCTGGCATATCCTGCTCATAAGCAACAGTTATCTGTTCCGTCACGCCTGTTCCATCATTATGATCAAGAGTCACAGTATATGTGTTAGGAATCCACTTTGCATAGAGAGTTACATACTCAACCTGTGGATTAAGAGTACGCTCATCTATATTCCAAGTTCTTGCACTGGCCATACTTGCAGTATAATACTGAGTACCGGCACCATTTTCCTTAGAATAATAGCCTCCAAAGGTATATCCTTGTCTTTGTGGAGCACCTACATTCTGACTTTCACCCTGATTTAGACCCACTGTTGGCATATTCTTACCATAAGTAGCAGTAACTTCAGTCGCACCATAATATAGAATACCACCCTGAAGATCAAAAACTACCCTTGTCTTATGAGCAACCCAATCTGCATAGAGATCATAATCATCTGCATGATCATAAATATGGGCACTCTTCATTTCTGCATCATAATAGAATACTCTTGGCTTTATGTCTTTCTGAGTTCTAAAACCAGTAAAGTCATAGCCTTTTCTTGATGGTGTAATCAATCCTATATCCTCTGGCATTGGTTCGCCATAAGTTGCAGTTACCGTTACAGTCTCATCATTACCACCATCATTCTTATGAAGCGTTACAATGTAGTTGTTTGGTTGCCATACTGCATAGAGGCTTACAGGACCACGACCACCACCATCCACATCATCGTAGAGAAGGAAATCGTCCTGGAACTCATATTCCGCAGTTGTTGCATTAGGATCAGTACTCCAACCTATGAACGTATATCCCTCACGCTTCAACAGATTCTTTTCGTTGGTAGATGCATTCTGGAACAGTTTAACTGTCTCAGTTTTGCTCGTTGTTGGATAATCCTTTTTATTACGTATAACGGTGCTTGTACCATCGTTCTTGTAATAAGTTATGCTGGTATAATACGTGTATGTAAGATTACCCTTGTAGCCAACAGAGAACTCACCAGGATAGCCACCATTCCAGTAAATATACGCCATTACTGCCAGATAATGTTTATAATATCTATGGGTACCAAAATCACTTTGCGTTATATCATCATATGCCCAATGAACATTGCTTCCATCACCTACATAACCACCACTATTTATAATAGCGCTTTGTGCAAGGCTTGTATATGTTGTTGATTTTACATTTTCACCAGTAGTGGTCGTATTCCAGGTAATATCATTAAATCTTTTATTTGTCTTAGTAACATCAGTATTTTCCAAATTACCCAAATTAATAACCTCAAAACCATACTTAGTATTTGTTCCATTGCTGACACCTGTGTTCAGATTACCAGCAAATGAAAGATTAACATCCACGGTAGAATATTTAGGCATCCTAATATCAAAACAGATCTTCTGAGCTATAGCACGCCAATAGTTTGCAGAAGTGGTATTGTACCAAGCAATTTCCTTCCAACCATCCTGACCTGCACCACTTTGGTTACTACTATTCTCCAGAATAGAAGTACTTGGTCTTAGATAGGAATTTGGTTTCCAGTCAATAGACACATAATCATTGTCATGGTATTGTGAAGCCGGCCAAGAACCAACATTACTATCATAATAAAAATGATATAGAAGTTCAGCAGGCGTATTTAATCCCTGACGTTTATTCACATCTACACCCTCAGCCTTACCATATACATGGAGAGTATAGGTAAAAGGATCACTGTAAATATTATTGCCATACTTCAGTATAGCCGTTATCTGCACATCTCCCTCCTTCTTTGGAGTTATTTTACCAGTGAGTGGATCAATTGTTATGATCTCACCTTCACTTGACTCTGAATATTCAAAATGACATAGAGATGCGTTCTCCGTTATAGACAAATTTACATTTTGACCATTCTTGTCTTTAGCAGGATTAGTGATAAAGCCCTTAATCTGAGCATTCTTTTCAGTAAGAGTAAGATCATAACCTTTTTTGCCATCAACGAAACCTATGCAGATTTCTGCTTTTTGTGACAATTCAAGTTTTTCGCTGACACTAATGGTCTGAGTATAACGACATACCTCTCTATCCCTACCACGCATCAGTACTACAGTCACAGGAATATCACCTGCAACCTTAGCATCAAGAATTACACCTGAATATCTTTGAATACTCATTTGTGAAGCATCTGCAAAATACTCAAAATGGAAGTCACTCTGATCGGTAGGATCGTATGTTGGCTCTACAGCACCAGCATGGGCTGAGATATATCCCTGAAGTGCATGAACCTTTTTCTCACCTTGATATATTAAATTATCCTGTTGACCGATTGCTCCAGTTGCCTTATCGTAAGCATAGCTACGCATACGAATATCAGGCAAAGTGAACTTTACCTTAAATGCCCAATTGTTATCATCTTCCTCTATATTTATTAAATTGCCATCATCATCTTTGACTTTCGGATTTGTATCTGATCCATTCCATCTTGCCTTGATGAATGTACGGTTCTTGTCATTAAGTTCTGACTGTCCCAGATCAATCCAAGTCCAACCACCTATACCAATCTTTGTTTTATAGTTCTCACTAATCTCAAAAGATTCCAATCCATTAAGAGTAGCACCTGACTGCCAAGGTATATCTCCCTGGTTAAAAGTGGTTGAATGAGTAAAAATATTCAATGACCAATGCTCCTCAGTATATGAAAAGCCATTATCAGAAACAGGTGTACACTTTGTTGTGACACCATAGTTCTTAAACCAGTTCGTAAGACTACCAGACAAAAGGTCATTCATCACATTCCATTGAATGACATTTACCTCATACGGAAAATTTGTAAAAGTAAGCTTTAAGTGGGAATTCTTTTTATCCACTTGACCATTACTACCTTTTACATAATCTGCCATAACGCGGTCTGTAACATCAGTTGTTATCCACTCAAAAAAGCGGGACTTACCAGCCCATGCAACACCTTCAGGTGATACTGTCACACCTAAAGGAACATCATATTCACCATTAGGGTGATCATCCGTCACATACATACGAGGAGAAGTTTCACCATCAGCATACTCATTGAAGTATATCTTCAGGTTCCTCTGCTGTGCGAAGACGTTAAACGATGTACCTAACGCTATTATCATAGCCATTAAATACTTAGAAATTCTCTGCGTTCTCATATTCTCTTTCCTCTTAATTGTTTTTTCACTGTATTATCTGACGAAAATAAGCGAGTAAATAAGTGTATAAATAATTATTTGGAATAAATGTAATTTATTATTTTGATGCAAAGGTACAATTTTTCCCCGAATAATCATAAAATTTATTAAAAATTTTTGCGTTTCTCCCCAAAAATCCACTCTTTTTAACTTATAAACATCTCTATTTGCTATTTCTACAATACAATTTGCCACTCTTCCCTCACATTCCAAATCCTCTATGTTTATAACCTCAAATCCCCTAAATTTCTATCGTGTAGGTACACAGATTTATCCTTATATTATTTAAGATGACTATTCCATATAAAGCACATTGTGATACTTGTAGATTTTCAAGAAAATTTTCTGGTCATTGCCGCTAATTTTTCGAGTAAATTTGCTAATTTTGCACCAAGTTGGGTGCTGAAATAACAATGGAATAAATATGAAACGGATAGAAAGAATAGAACGTATGGAGCGAAATCTGGAGCGTGCTACAAATGCGTTGAGAGTGTTGAATGATGCTCTTGACGAGTATGAGGCTGTGCAAGATATGCTTCATGAACTGGATTCCTACTATGGTAGTGATACATGGAAACAGGACTTTTCCGACGATGAGCAGGGTAGGCTACCCAAAGATCTGAAACGAGGTGTACTTTCCGAAGATGCCATCTGGAATGTGCTGGAGGATTATCGCACTTTGAAAGAAAGGTTGGAAAGCCTCCCTTCGTAGCTATCAAAATAAGCTTCGTGAAAATAGGAGATATGGACTATTAATAAGCCTTATCTCCTATTTTGAATATACGTCTATGCCGCTATTCTAACCACCGTATAGACATTGCCCTTCTTCGTGTGACGGCTGATGATACCCATAGAAGAGAGATTGGCACCAAGGATTGATTGGCTCTTGCGGTCAATCTTCAACTTCGGATATTTCTGTTGAATCGTGGTGAGGATATCCAGACTTGACATCTCACAGCCTTTTTCGTCATCATTCGGCTTGCGGAAGCAAGTGATGAGCATAGCCGTGAGATCATCAACTGCACAAAACTCCTTGTTGAGGATCTGCAATCGCTGGTTCTCTTCCTGAGTTAGCCAATACACCTCCTTCTGCTCGCACACCTCATATACAAGCTGGGCATAGAACTGATCATAGTCTATTACAAGGTCGGGCATCATGGAATCTGTAGGAACCTTAACCACGATGAAACGGCGAGTTCCTGTCTTATCCTTCAGAGGACGAGGCTCATTCGTAGTAGCCACGAATGATGCCATTCGAGGGCGTAAAGTGATATTTCTACCATATATCTTACGCGCGTTGACTTCTGCCTTGGTTATGATGTACTTCAAGGTCGCCTGCTGCTTGTCCGTGTATCTGTCAAATTCGTCAAAGTTCACAAGACCGCAGTTTGCCAGAGCCATATCCGTATCATGCTTGTTTGTGAGGTTGATATGGTCGAGATAGTACTTCTGAAGATGTTCAGGAAGTAGCTTCTTGATAAAGGAACCCTTTCGGCAACCCTGGGCACCGATAAACATCACAACAAGCTGGTTGCCGAAGATGCTCTCCATACAAAGCCAGTGAGCCACTATTGATCTGAACCAGATACGGATGAAATGCGCCTTTTCATCGTCAACAGAGGGAATACTGCTGATAAGTTCCCCCACACGATCCTTGCCATCCCATTTAGGAAGTCCCTTGAGATAAGCCTGAAGAGGATTGAAAGAAGCCGTAGCCGCTGAGTAGATGATACGCTTTACGAGGTCGGCAACCTTACCCTCGATACCAGCCTTCATCGCCTCAAGAATGATAGAGTTGAGAGCCTCTTCTTTAAGAGGTTCAAAGTCTGTGTTCGTAAGGTTTCCACCCATTTGGGGATTGAGAACCTTGAACTCAAAAGTGTCACGCACCTCATTAAATCTGAAGGCGAAATTGTCATTCAGGAAGTTCTCGACAAGAGCTACCTGTTCTGCAAGAGTTAGTTTCTGCATAGCTGAAAAAAGAATTTAATTGTTAAACTTGATATTTATCTCTCCCTGATCACGATTAAGTTAGTTGATCGTTTTTCAGGTTAATTCTGACGACTCAGAACCAGAGCGCAAAGGTACAATATTTTCGTGAAACTCCAAAGAAAAACACAAGAAAAAGCACACAATTTTTGTCTAATTTTTCGTAATTTTTTGCAACTATTTCTCTATCAGGATATTAGAACTCAAATAAAAAACGTCCCTTTTTTAGCAAAAAAACACATGGATTTAGCGACTTTTCAACGACTCATATATTAATGCGAGTTCGACCAATTGTAATTGTCTGGCAGCAAGCTGCTTTTAACTGACAATAATTGCCAATCTTACCAATCTTTTACCAAAAAGAGAAAACATTTAATTGAAAATTATTGGAATAAGATTGCGTAGATTGGGAACTTGCTTTAGCTTGTTGAGCTTTAGCGAAAAATTATTGTCAGTTCAAGCACCAAAGGTGCGAATTCGTCGGACCCACGTTAAAACCGATAACACAAGCCATGCGAAAACCGTAGAGTTTTAAGAGCCGAATATAAAAAATCAAAAGTTTTTGAGGTAGGGGGTTTCACCCATACCATTTTTACTATATAACACCCTGATAACCAATAAGAAACAAAGGGTGAAACCCCTCCCAAAAAGTGAAATTAATTTATAGGGGGGGGGCACCCTTTGTAAATCATTGATAATCAATGTGTAAAACCCTGTTTTTGCATAAGGTGAAACCCCCTACCTCAAAAACTTTTGATTTTTTTCTAAGCAAGGGTATCACCCCATTTCTATTACATCTTCTTTTCCCTGATTTCCTTCTTCAAATCATCACTCTCTTCATCGTTCGTTCTGCCTTCGCTTCACCTTCGCTCTTCCTTCGCTTCAAAACCGTTCCAAACTCGATGCAAGTCCGTTCCTTAGAATGGGCGAAAAATGGGACTTACAAGGGATTTGCAAGGGAATTGCACAGGAACTGCTAAAGAGGCACAGAAATCCATTTTTATGTAAAAATACACAAAAACGAAGTCTCGAAAGGAAAAAATAGCATTAACTGAAGGTTATTCAAAAGAATTATATGACTTTGTAGTCAACAAGAGTCGTAAATTACCATTATTGCATTCATAGGGAATCGTCGCTGTTTTGTATTGCATTTTGGCTACAGAAAGAGTTAAATTCAGCCATAAGTTCTTGGTGCAAATTGCGTATATTATGTTTTTTTAATTCGCTAAAACATACTCCGGAATCTGGACAACATTTTAATCGTATACATAGAGGATAATACGAGCAATCTGTGCAAAGATTCATCTGTGGCATTCTTTCTCTTAGAAAAGAAACTTCATTTGAATTTAAATATTGTTGATTATTTATATTTGATATAAAATGATCTTCTGAATAGTGTTCACACAACCCAATATTTCCTTCTGGTAATATTGTAACGGATTTTTTATTGTCTGCAATACATCTGTATAATTTAAATTTCGAACTTGTATGTTTATGGCAAGATAAGCCGTTTTTATAGATTATGTTGTCTAATTTTTTTTTGTGCTCAAATAATTGTTTGTGTTCTGGCTCTGTTCCATATAGTAAGGATTCCATAAGTAGATGGCTATAAATAGAAACATTCTTATTATTGGCAAACCTTTTTACCAATACATCATTTACAAGATTAATTTGATCAACTACATTCTTTAATTCAATATTTAATCGTATTGCAACCTGAATACCTTTTGATGTAAGAAGATCTATATTTTTTAAAACCTTTTTAAATGGGTTTATAGAATTACTACATTTATAGTTTTTTATTCTGTTGTATTCGGTTTCTGTTCCATCTATTGTTATTTGAACATGCTTTAGATGCCAAACATTGCAAGCTTTGTCAATGTTACAATTAGAAAACAAGAACCCATTGGTGGCCATCTTTGACGTGAAGTCAATATTGTTCTCATTTAATATGTTACAGATAGAATTAATCGCCTTTTGATTGTATAAAGGCTCTCCTCCAAACCATCTTATGGTAACATTTTCATTTATACTGTTTTTGGTAATATAATCAGCCACACAAACAGCAGTTTTGTTATCCATGTTTTTCTTACTTCTTCCTTCCTCAAAACAATAAAAACAATTAGCATTGCAATCTGTGGTAGGGAATATCGTATAAGTAGAAAGTGAAGTGATTTCTTCAGAAGAAATAAGTTTATTTCTAAAACTTTCAAGCACTTCAAATTCGTTATATTTATTAGCTATATAATACCATCGATCTTTAAGATATTTTTCATCTATACAAGAATCATGTAGCAGAATCTCTCCAGTAAATGTGTTATAAAGCAACTCTCCAATATCTGTCTTTTCTTTTATTACAAATACTGAAGAATGGAAAGAATCACTATTGCTATATTTCTGAGATTCTAAGTAATCTTGTATCTCTTTATATGCGTCTTTTATTATTATCATAATTATTAGGAGTGTAATAGTAAATTGTATATCTGTTTTTTTTAGGAAGTATTGGCAAGCAATAATATTTATAAATTGTTTCCTGCCGCAAAATGTCCCAACCTCTCCTTTGGGGAATACAAATCCCAAGTTTTTTATCGAGAACCAATATTACAATTGCCTTTTCTACTACTTCATTTTCAATTTTCTTTATGAAATGTAACAAGTTGTTTTCATCAAAAGGATGACCAAGAAAAAAAATATTATAATTACTTATATTATAAGTAAAAACGTCACCTTCTATTATTGTAATTTCTTCTTTGTCTGCCCATTGATGACAAATGTTTAATGCGAGCGAGTTTGATTCTATTCCTGTTAAATGCCACTTCGTTTTTTTGTGTTTTAAAAAAGCAAGCACTCGACCTTGACCACATCCAACTTCCAAAAAGTTGCCTTTAGAACACAAAGGAAGATTTTTAAAGATAGATTCAATGATATAGTATCTACAAGATTGAGAACTAGTATAACCTATTGTAGGTATTTTCCGATCTACACTCTTTTGTAGAAAATGACCGCAATAATATAAATCCAAAATTAAGTCATATAAGTTCGCAATGAATTGAGCAAATGCAATTAACATAATAAGATTAAAATTTTGGAGAAATTGTTGGTATTACGGATTTTCCAAGGAAGCAACCTCCATTGCAATATTTCCTAAACATAGCACAAGGGCCACAACCTTTCTTGCTTATTTTATATAAAATTTCATCATATTTCTCTTTCAACTTTTCTACAAAAAGCGAAACGGGTATTATCTCATCATTTTTGTACATGTTGGTTAATATATCGGGATATTGGTTGCAAAATCTCAGATTGTAATTAGAATCTACCAGCCCAGCACAATTTAGCAAACAGTTCGTTCCATTCTTTGGCATAGGAATTTTGGTGTTTGTTAAAAAGCAAAGCGGAATGAGATGATCTTGTCCAAATTTTATACCTTCTTTTGTGCAATTTATAATTAGATACTCATAGATAGAAACAATTTGTTCTCTATCTTTATAGATATTAGCAGTACAATCCAATGTGAAGCAAGGAATAATCCTTCTTTTATCAAAGGATGCTACCCTAAGAATCTCCTCAAAAAGTTTTTCCTTTATTACAGAAGGAGTAACTTGAATCTCTAAATTTCTTACACCTGGTAAATCCAAGAACATATTTTCATTGTTTAGGCGCCTTCTAAACTTGAAATTATATGTGATAATATCTTCTGCTCTTGGCTTAAACTTTAGAAGGTTTGATGATAATGCATTTGTGAATAAGCTTACAACTGGAAACCTAAGTTGAGCTATACGCATTATCTCCTCAAAATTAGGATGTATTGTAGGCTCTCCACCCATAATTTTAATTTGAGTTCCTCCATTTTTGGAAAAATAAAGGCACAATTCTTCAAATCGATCAACATCCATATAAGTTTCATTTCTGTTTTCTTTATTGAAACAATTTGGACATTTGGCATTACAAGCCTCTGTTATATAAAATCTGATATTATTAGTATGCATTATATTATTATTTTAGCCATGGCAAATTCGTATTGGATAATATGTCTTCTTTTGTGACACAATCTTGTCCTACTAAACATTTACCATTACATTTTTTATCATATAAAACGCAATTTTTGCAGATTTTTTCTAAGCATAATATTCTTGATTTATAATATGCCAATTCTATCTGGTTCAGAACTATTGAGAAAGGAATGATTCCATCTCCTTTGAACATATTAATCAATTTATTATTATATAAATTACAAAACCTTAAATTGCAATTGCCATCAATCAGAATAGATCTAGGTTCACATAGTGTGTTTATCCTGAATGGCGGCAGATTTACTCCTGTAGTAAAACACAAAGGAGCATTACATTCGAATATTTTCTTTATCCTAGGTTCTGTATTAAGGTTATTATAAAGGTTGTTTACGTTTGATACAATAATATCTTTATATTTGAATATGTTCAAACAATTGTTAATCACCAGTTGTACTTTTATTTTGTTATAGTCAAAAGAAGCAACTCGCAGAATCTCCTTTGTGAGCTGCGAAATGTCAGAATCTTTATCTATAACTACATCAATAACCCGCTCTCCTGACTTGTCAAGAAGCAGTTTTTCTGGAGTTAAGGTCTTTGAAAAATTGAAATTATAAATTATAGAATCAGACTCTCTTGGTGAATATTTAATAAGTTCGCTATATAAGATTGCATTTGTAAATAAATAAACTATAGGAAAATGCTCTTGAGCAATTTCCATTATTTCCAGAAAATCAGGATGAGTTGTAGGTTCTCCACCCATGATTGCAATTTTATCAAAAGCGTTTTGGCGAAAGTATAAACAAAGTTTCTTGTATTTTTTTATCTCAATTTGTGCATGTGATCTCCCTTTTGCGTTCATGCAAAAGTGACAGGAGGCATTACAGCCTTCTGTCACCCACATGCGGACTCCGTGTAAATGTAGAGCTGACATGGTTTTCTTGTTTAGAGCATGTAAGTACAATCGTTGTTTACGGAAACAACGTCTGTTTCAATTACACAAATCTCTGGCTTTTCATAATTTGCATTCATAGCGAAGAAATTTTTAAGATTAATAATTGCATTAGTCACAATCAATCAATGATGCTTGTTTCCATGCGTTAACAATACTCTCAGAATCCTCAATAGCGGTTGCTACCGACAAAGAGAATTTATCTTGTAACAAGTTGCACAAGTCATCCTTTGAAAAGTCTTTATCTTTGACGGACTCCCATAGAAATGCCGCAGTTGAATTAAAAGTAATCATTTTTGTAAATGATCCTTTATATTCTGTGGTAGCCTCTAAGATAAAAGACTTAGAACTTAATTGGCGTAATTCTAATCCTTTTTTAATTTTCATTTATTTCTATTTTTCGTTGATTAATTCTATTATTTTAGCAAACAACGATGAGTTGTTCGATTTCGTGAAAAGTGAGAAGACTCCCACATGTTTACTTATCGCCATACTAGCAGTTGCTAATATGGAACATAAAATTGGGGAAGTAACAGCAACAACTCCTATGTAGCACCTATTGCAATTTTTCCACCATGCTTCGATGAAGAATCTGTATTGGCATCAGGCTCATTTAGGAGAATTCGTTTTTTTTTTGTTGTGTAAACATTGCAAGATCGTCCTTTGTCCAAATATCAATTGATGTTACATTCTTGGAGTGTAAATCTGCAGCAACATCTTTTGCGAGATTGTTTCGCTTAGAGTATAAGGATAGATTAACACCAGCAAGGTCTAAACTTTTATTTAGGCTATCGATTGATAGAGTTCCTTTTTCCTCTGAGAAAAATACGAATCTAGGCAGGAGTTGCAGAAGCACATTCCGCAAATTGCGCTTGGGACATTCTCATTGACTCCAATTTTATTCGAATAGTTTCAAAATTAGTTGTACTTATAAGCTAAGATTTGGTTGCAAAAATAACATATTTTCCTCAAATTAGCAAATAATACGGCGCAAAATTGTTGCTGTAACAAACAAAAACTATAATATATAAAGGATTTACTTCATTTTTTTGTGTTTTATAACTTTTTATATACCTTTACACCGCGATCTGGTAATAGTGCCAATCGAAAATTTAAAATGACAATCCGTATGAGAGGTAAAGTTAAGTATGTTACTAGAAGTATCTGGTACAAAGAAAACCAGTCAGACCATTGGCGTTCTGACGAACATGCAGTTCGTTACACTAACACTTATGCTGTGTTGTATAACGGAGACGAGGTATGTATTGACGAGGATGACATCCGCGACTATTACGACCGTAGTAGAATTACTCGTGAACTTGTCAGCGAACTCAGCGACAATCTTCACAATGTATGGATTGAGTACTATGAGGACGAGGATGGCGATTATTGTCTTGATGGAGAATTATCAGATTATATCTAATGGAAATTCTGGGACTTCTTCGAAATCAAAAGATTCAAATTGGCCACCATCAGCGTGGTTCTGGAACTCCAAACGAGTGGGATGATTCTTCTAATGATGTTCACATTGAAAAATTCATAAAAAACAACAAGGATGCATACAAAAAAATAACTATCAATTCTAATAATCCAATAACAATAAACCGTAAAGACGACCAGAGTGTACCAGAGTGGCTTAAAAAAGAAATTCGTGACACTTTCATGGATGACAAAATACGTCGTTCGTTTGTATATGGCATTTGTAGAGCCTAATTCGCCAATTGCAATTGGCGAATTTGGAAGACTTCCCTTTGGTAGAATTTCTGAGTATTAGTTTTACACATTATATTCGCATTATAGAGGCTTGCCCAAAAAGGGGTGTTTCAGCGCCTACATGGATTATCAATGGCGGTTTTGTTGTGGTGACATTTATGATACCAACAAAGGGTGGCACTCAAGGTGGCACTCAAGGTGACACCCAAGATGGCACTCAAGATGACACTCAAGAATACGATCTTGATAAATGGATAGAAAAACAAATGAGACAGAATCCTCAAATTACAACAGAGGAATTGGCAAAAATAAGTAAAAAAGGTCTGAGAACTATAAAACGTCATATAGCCAATATGCCCCATATCCGATATGTTGGTAGTGGTTATAGTGGTCACTGGGAGGTACTTGACAAGGAATAAAATATCACACTACGTTTCAGAAGGTCACCTCAAAGTCACTTTTACCGTTCTATGTTCACTTCACGTTTACCAACAAAAGAAAAAGGAGTCACGATTAATTCGTAACTCCTTAATTTTCAATGTGGACCAGCCTGGGCTTGAACCAGGGACCTCCAGATTATGAGCCCCCAAAAGCGATTTCTTATGACATTTCATGATGTGTAACTATACTGATGGTCAATGAGTTATATTTTTGTGATTTTTGCAGAAACTCACAAAATACCCCTAACTGAAATAGTTTGTTTACGCATTGTTTACGCAGAATGCCATCAAAAAATCTTTATATGTAGATATTGCAAAGTGGTTTTTGCTATTTGCACTTAAAAGAATCTGAGTATTCTTTGTGTTCAGTTTTTGTTGTTGCAGTAGTTGGTTAAATCTCACTCCATTCTCATCCGATATTCATCAGAAGCATTGTCTAATTTCATAAAATGCTCTTCTAAATTTTTACCCAAGGCTATCTCATGGAGCCTCTGTAAATTTTCTTGAGAGATATGGCAACCATAATAAATAGAGTTTGGTTTCAAAGTGATAGGCTCAGAATGCCCTTTTAATAAATTGGAAGCATCGCTTTTTATTATGCGCCATTCCTGTTCATATTGCCATTCTAATGATTTATAGAGGAGCAACTTGATGGAGCTCATTTTATCTGCCTCTTTCATTGGGAGCAGCATTAACGAACCGAAAATATAAAGCAGAAACTCTTCTGCATTATATCTCTTTTCGCCATAAACTACAGGAAACAATCCCAAATTATTGTCGTTTGGTAAAAGCAAAGACCTTAGATCGTATCCAAGCGCAAAGCCAGTATGATTGTATGAATAATGACTCCACATTAATATTGAATCTATTTTCTCTGAAAAGCATACTACGGATGAAAAACGCTGAGCAATCTTGGGCAATAAGGTCAAATACGCTTCCTTTTGGATTGTCAAAAGCGTCATTTGCTCTTTGCTTGGCACGAACTTTTTCCCAAGAGACAAAGCTTCTGCAGCCTTAACCCTCATATTTTCAATCTCTTTAGGATCCACAAGATGATTTACTGGTTCTGCCATTTTCCCTCCAGTAGCGATGTGGTGAGTCATTGCATCAAAAATATTTGGATTCAAGATATCATCGAATGCAGAACGAATCTTTCCTTCATCATATTGAATTAGAGTATCAAACGGATCATTGAATAAATCAGAAGTTGACAACCACAACTCATCCTTCTCAAAAGCAGAAATATGTTTGTCTTTACAAGCTCTATACTTGTAAAGTCTCTCTGGAATCATTTGTAAAAGAGCAATGTTGAGAGGCTTCAAAGCATTCGCCATTTCTTCCTGAGTCATTCCATCAGGAATCTTTATTGATTCTAATATTTCTTGATATTTGATTCTGTCCATTGAAGTTCAGTCATAATGTTTCGTTATTGCTTATGAATTATGTCGTATCCAATATCTGAAAGTATGTACTTCTGTTTTTTACTGGTTGGCTTGTCGGGTATTGTCATTGAGATTGCACCCATCTCAAGTAATTTATCAAGGTACTTTCGTCTCTTCTGCTTAAAAGAAACCTTGTCTATATCATCCAACATATCCTGAGCAGAAATATCTTCTTGAGCTCTCAGTAGGCAAATTGCCAATAAGCCTAATTCGTTCATAGACATATCTTGGACACATCTTGGACATATTAAGCTTAATTCGCTCTATATCAGACTCTTTTATCCTATCCGCATCTTGGACAAAATCCTTTCTTGCAGGTATATCAATAAGGAAATACGAACGTGAATCGTCGGTTTCTATTGTTGTCTTAGGTGAACCATTCTCTCTGAGTTTTCTTTTGTTCAACCAGAGCAACTTTTATACGGTTATAATCCTTATTATCCATTTTTGCTATAATACTTTGTGCAAATGTACGATTTAATTGTGATAATCGTGAATAAATCACATAAAAA
>Ga0310695_10000185_pt1 | contig 165476 bp, 129 predicted proteins | sample RumenRJG_04DNA_FD_203882 | JGI IMG/M metagenome (GOLD analysis project Ga0310695, IMG submission 203882) | Bovine rumen microbial communities from Lethbridge, Alberta, Canada - RJG_04 (v2) (version 2) | ecosystem: Host-associated > Mammals > Digestive system > Stomach > Rumen | place: Canada...
CAATTATACACAGGCGCCCCCTCGAATGCAAGCGAAAAGATTCGGCACGCCCCGCCGCCTCAAAAGCCAAGGTCGGACAGCGGGGGCTAGCGGGCATAGTCACGAATCTGTCCTACACCCCGCGCGAGGCGGCGGGTTGCCGGAAGCGGCGGTTTTCTGGTAGACTCCGCGCGAATCCGAAACGACATGACCCGACTGCCCCGACACATTCTCTTCGACTGGAACGGCACGCTTCAGGACGATGTCCGCGCCGCCGTCGCCGGCACCAACGCGCTCCTGCGCGACCAGGGGAGCCCGGAGATCACGCTCGAACGATACCGGGAGGTCTTCTCCTTCCCGGCGCGGTCCTCCTATGCGGCGCTTGGCATCGACCTGGAGCACCACGACTGGGACGCGCTCTGCGACCGGTTCTTCTCCGTCTTCGCCGCCCATCCCGTCGACCTCTTCCCCGGCGCGACGGGCGCGCTCCGCTCGCTGCGCGAGGCGGGCGCGACGCTCTCGATCGTGACGTCCTCCGAGCAGCGCTCGGTCGAGCGCGCGCTGGAGCGATACGGCATCCGGGACGCGTTCGACGCGGTGAGCGGCCAGTCCGACGCCTCGGCCGGCTCCAAGGTCGGGCAGGCGCTCGCTCTGTTCCGAGGGCTCGGAATCGGGCCGGAGGAGGCCTGCATGGTGGGCGACACGGGCCATGACAAGGAGGTCGCGGACGAGATCGGCTGCGCGTGCGTCCTGCTCGCCTCGGGCTACGAGTCCCGCGCCCGCCTCGTCGCGCGCGGCGCCCCGGTCCTCGACTCCGTGGCCGGCCTTCCCGCCCATTTCGGGCTTGCCGAAAATCGCGGTTGATTTCGCGGCGGGCGGATGGTATATTGACTCGTGCGTCTTTCGTCGCGCGGACGTTTTTCGTCCGCGGCGGCGGGGTGCAAGATCCACGGTGCCGCGCGGGGGTCGCGCGGCGCCCTTTCCATCGTCCGAAAACAAGGAATTCCCAAGATGAACGAAGAATCCAAGGCCAGCCCCGGCTCCCCTTCCCGCTTTCTGCCCGGCTTTGCCGCCGGTATCGCCCTCGGCGCGCTCGGCGCGTGGTGGGCGGCGCGTCCCGCGCCGCCGCCGTCCCCGCCGCCGGACGAGCCCCCTCCCGCACCCACGAACGTGCTCGACTTCGCCGACGTTCTCCCTCCGTCGGACGAGCCCGCGACGCCGCTCCGCCCGCCGCAGCTCGCCTGGACCGCGGCGCTCAACCGGATGCGCGACGACCGGTTCCCGACGATCGATCTATCGGCGAACCGCCGCCTCTTCGGCCCGGACGCGACGAACGTCCCGCCCTGCGTGTCGGTGACGCACGAGGGGCGGCCGGTCGAGGTGCGCGTCGTCGATGCGCCCTCGGATCGCACGAACGACTGGATGCGCCTCGCGTTCAAGGATCCGGTCGCCCCGGGCGAGATCGCGGTGCGCGTCGGGAGGGAGTTCCCCGATCCGCTCGGGCGGCCTGCGGCGGCGGACTTCGTCTGGAAGCGCCAGTATGCGCCGGAGCCGCTGCGCATCGTGCACGCGGAGGCGGACATCGACGACTTCGCGGATCGCGCGGGCGGCGCGATCCTCTGGTTCGGCGGACGGGAGTTCGAGGGCGACGCGCTCGCGACGATCGCGTCGAACCTCGTCGTGTCGCCCTCGGCCGGACCGCTCGCGCTCGTGCGCAGCGAAAGCTATCGCGGGTGGCACGACGAGGACGGGCGCTGGCACTACGGCTACGATCCGCACTACGACCTCGCCGGCGAGTTCCGCGCGGGCGAGCGCTACACGGTGCGCTTCGCCGCGCCGGCGATCGAGTTCCCGAACGGCGACGTCGTCTTCGCCTCGACGAACGCCGTCGCGCTGCGCATCCCGAAGCCGAAGTCCGCGATGGCGTGGCTCGACCGCGGGCGCGCGCTCGGCGGCGAGGGGCTCGGCGCGGCGGTCGCGGTGCGGGCGGCTCGCGTGCCGCGCGCGGAGATCTCGGTGCGGCGCGTGCGCCCGGCGAACATCGTCCATGCGCTGCGCGACTGCTGGGGCGACGAGTGGGGCGGCAATGCGGACGACTGGTGCGAGGCGCCGCGAACGCGCGTCGCGGAGTCGTTCGCGCCGGACGCGGGCGGCGTCGCGACGAACCTCGTTGCGCTCGACGACTTCGCCGCGCCGGACGAGGGCGGGCGCCTCGGCGACGGCCTCTGGCTCGCCAGCGTTCGCGGTCTCGACGAGACGAACGCGAAGCCCGCGCGGGCGATGCCGCGCATCTCCCGGATGGTCGCTCGCTCCGACGTGGCGCTCACGGTGCGCCGCCTTGACCGCTCGGTCCTGGTCTGGACGACGCGCATCTCGACGGGCGCGCCGGTCACGAACGCCGCGGTCCGCCTTTTCGCCCGGAACGGCGCCGAGGTCGGCGCCGCCGTCGCGACGGACGGGCGCGGCGTCGCGCGACTTCCGCTCGACGAAAAGGATCCGGCCCCCTGCCTCGCGCTCGCGGAGACGGCGGGCGGCGCCTACGCGTTCCTCGAGCTCGACGGCTCCAACTACCTCGACGACCTGCCGGAGCATCCGGCGGAGCGCTTCCCGAAGGAGGACGCGGAGCTCGACGGCTGGATCGGGAGCGACCGCGGCATCTACCGCCATGGCGACAAGGTCTTCCTCGAGGCGCTCGTGCGCGACGCGACCGGGCGCGCGCCGGAGCCGCGCCCTGTCGCGCTCGAGATCGAGCGCGGCGACGGCACGGTCGTGAAGCGCTGGAACCTCGTCACGGACGCGCGCGGCCGCGCCGCGCCGCCGGAGGGCTGCTTCGAGGTCCCGGACTCGCAGCCGTCCGGCACCTGGCGCGCCCGCCTGCTGATGCCGGGCGAGGACGGGCGCGAGCTCGCGTCGCGCGCGCTGCGCGTCGAGGCGTTTGTCCCGCCGAAGATCAGGGTCGCGGTCGAGGGCGCGCCCGAGGCGCTCGCCGGCCCCGGCGCGGAGCTCGCGCCGACGGTGCGCGCGGACTACTTCTTCGGCTCGCCCGCGTCGGGCCTGCGCGCGGAGATGTTCGCCTACGCGGTCCCGGCGCCGTTCGAGCCGAAGGGCTGGGACGGCTGGCGCTTCGGCGCGCCGTCGCGCTCCGTCGGCGAGATGCGCGGGCCCGGGATGGGCGGGACGACGGACGACAAGGGCGCCTTCTCGCACGCGGTGGAGCTGCCGGACCTCCCGCGCCCGCCGGAGGCCGCGATGCGCCTGCGCGTGCAGGGCACGGTCTTCGAGCTCGGCGGCCGCGCGGTGACGGCGGAGGCCGGCCTCGCGTGGCACGTGTATCCGTTCTACGTCGGCGTCGAAGAGCCGGAGCGCGTCGCGCCCGGCGAGGAGCTCGCGCTCGCCGTGCGCCTCGCGGCGCCGGACGGCGCGGTGACGAACGCCGCCGCCGCCGTGCGCGCGTCGCTCGTCGCCGTGCGCGACGACTGGCTTTGGGAGCGGCGCGACGGCGAATGGTCCTGGCGCCGCCACCGCATCGAGGAGAAGGTCGGCGAGGGCGAGTTCGCCGTCGCGGACGGCGAGGCGCGCCCCGTCTTCCGTCTGCCGCCCGGCGAGCGCGCCTACCTGCTGCGCGTCGAGCCCGCGGGCGAATGGCCCGAGGGCGCGCCGCCGCGCCCGCTCACCGAGATGGAGTTCACGACCTGGGGCGGCGCGCGCACCGCGCAGGCCGGCCCGCAGCGCCTCACGCTGAAGGCCGACCGCGAGCGCTACCGGCCGGGCGACACCGCGCGCCTCGCGCTGCGCGCGCCGTTCGACGGCCTCGCGCTCGTCACGTTCCAGCAGCGCGACGTCCTCCGCGCGGAGCTCGTCGCCGTCACGAACGGCGCCGCCGAGATCGCGTGGACCGTCGAGGCCGCCGAGGCGCCGTCGCTCGACGTGGCGGCGTCCCTCGTCCGCCCCGCCGCGCCCGGCGGGGAGTGGCCCGAGCACCGCGCCTACGGCGCCGCGACGGTCGCCGTCGAGGACACGGCCCGCCGGCTCGCGCCCTCGCTCTCGCCGCCCGTCGCGGAGCCGCTCCCCGGCGGCGGCTGGCGCGTCACGGCCGAGGCCGCCCTCGCCGCCGCGCCGAAGTCGGCCGGCGCGCACGCGACCTTCTTCCTCGTCGACGAGGCCGTGCTCGGCCTCACGCGCGAGCCCGTTCCGGACCCCGCCGGGCGCTTCGGACGCGCGCGCTGGTCGGGCGCCTCGCTCTACGACTCCTTCCGCCGGCTGCTCCGCCTGCGCGAGGGCGAGACCGTCCGCACCGCGGCGACGGGCGGCGACGGCGGCGGCGCGATGGGCCGCCGCCTCCAGGCCGCGCGCACGCGCCGCTTCGTGCCGCTCGCGCGCGCCGCGCAGGACGTCGCCTTCGCCGACGGCGTCGCGCGCGCCGTCTTCGAGCTGCCGGAGTTCTCCGGCGAGGCGCGCGTTGTCGCGCTCGCGTGGAGCGCCTCCGCCGCCGGCGCCGCCTCCGCGCAGGTTCGCCTTGCGCCGGCGCTCGTCCTCGAGGCCGACGCCCCGCGCTTCCTCGCGCCCGGAGACCGCGCCGAGCTCACGCTCGCGCTGCACTCGACGCGCGACGACCCCGCCACGGCGCGCTGGAGCCTGGAGCTGCCCGGCGTCGCGACGAACGGCGCCGTCGCGCTCGGCCCGAAGGGCAGCGCCACCGTGCGCGTCCCCGTCGAGATCGCGTCCGACGCCCCCGCGGGCGAGATCGCCGCGACCTTCCGCGCCGAGGGCTTCGGCGAGACGCACGCCGAGACGCTTCGCCTCCCGCTCCGCCCGGCGGTTCCCGTCGCGACCGTCGTCGAGTCCGTCGCGGTCGCGCCCGGCGAGAGCACGTCGCTGGACGCCGCCGAAGGGCTGCTCCTCGCGACGCACGTCTCGCTGCGCGCGGATCCCGACCCGTGGGCCGCCTTTGCGCCCGCCGTGCGCTGGCTCGGCGACTACGAGTGGCGCTGCGTCGAGCAGACCGCCTCGCGCGCGTTCCCGCTCCTCGCCTCCGGCGGCGCCGCCGCCGCGCTCGCGCCCGGGGCCTACGCCGACCCGGAGGCCGAGCTGCAGGCCGCCGTCGCGCGCGTCACCACGATGCTGCAGGACGACCGCATCACCGTCTGGCCCGACAGCTCCTACGAGGTCCCCGCCTACGGCGCCTGGGCCGCGCTCTTCCTCGCCGAGGCCGAGGCCGCCGGGCATACCCTCGCGCCTTCCGCCTCCGCGCACCTGCGCGCCGCGCTCCGCCGCTACTCCCGCGCCGAGGCCCTCGACCGCGAGTGGAACGACACGCCCGAGCAGCGCCGCGACAAGGACCTCGCGCACACCGCGGTTCGCACCACCGCGCTGCTCGGCCTGCGCGCCGCGGGCGAGCCCGACCCCGACACCGAGGCCGCGCTCCTCGACCGCGCCGACCGGATCCTCCCCGAGGCGCGCGCGCAGCTCGCGCTCTGCCTCCTGCGCGGCGGCCGCCCCGACGAGGCGCTGGAGCTGTTGCGCGCCACCGAGCCCGACGCGACCGTGTCCTCCCTCGCGTGGTCCCTCGTCGCGTGGTGCGAGACCGACCTGCCCGAGACCGCCACCCGCGTCGAGGAGCTCCGGACGCGCCTCCTGGACGCCCGCAGCGGCTGGGCCTGGGACGGCGCGCCCGAGTGGGGCAGCACGCGCGACAACGCCGTCGCGCTCCTCGCCGCCGGCGCCGCGCTGCGCCGCTGGGGCCGCGCCGACGCCGCGTCGATGCGCATCGGCGTCTCCGCGCCGGGCGTCGCCCCGGAGACGTTCTCCGCCACGCTCACCAACGCCGCGTCCCGCGCCCTGCCCGCCGAGGCCGCGGGCGTGCTCCAGCTGCGAAACGACGGGCCGTCGACCATTCTCGTCGAGCGCGTCGTCGAGGGCGCGCCCGATCCCGGCTCCTGCGGCCCCGCCACGAACGGCATCGCCGTCGCGCGGCGCTTCTACGACATCGACGGCAACTCGATCGATCCCCGCTCGGGCGCCGTCAAGCGCGGCGACACGATCGTCGTCGAGATCGAGATCGTCCCCGAGCCCGACCCGAAGACGACGCTGGAGGACGTCATCGTCGACGAGCTCCTGCCCGCGGGCCTCGAGCCCTCGCTCGGATCCCTCGCGTCCATCCCGTGGGCGAAGGTCCCCGGCGAGCTCGCCCTGCCGCTGATGCACCGCGAGGTGCGGGACGACCGGCTCGTGCTCTTCGCGCAACCCTTCTCCGGACGTCGCGTCTTCCGCTACTCCGCGCAGGCCGTCTCGTCGGGCGACTTCGCCCTCCCGCCCCTCCAGGCCTCCGAGATGTATCGCCCCGCCCGCAACGGCCGTACCGCCCCCGCCTGCCTCGTCGTCGAGTGAGGCGACCTCCGCTCGCGCGGGACGCCGCCGCCGTCCCGCGCGTAGCAGTCCCGTCTCCGGTGGGGCGAGCCCTCCGGGCGAGCCGCGGCACTACGCGTGCGGCCGTCCGCGCGCTCCGATCGCGATTCGCATCCCGTCCCTCGCCATCCGGAACGGACGCGGGGCGCGGACGGGCGCCCGCCATAGCGTTCGGGCGATGTGGTCGAGCACCAGCGCGGTGCCCTTGCGCACGACGCCGTCCTTCGCGAGGCGCGCGGTCATCGCGCGGACCATCCCGAGGTCGTTGTGCTCGAACATGCGCCAGTCGCCCGGAGACTCCACGGTCGCGTCCCACACGACGAGGTCGAGCGGTGCCGAGCCGATCGCGCGGCGCGCGGCGGCCGTCATCCAGGCGCCGTCGAGCGCGTAGAGGAACGACGCCTCCGGCGCGCGGACGAGGAAGTGCACGGGTCGCTCGCCGGGAACGGGCGTGAGGTGGTTCGCCGGCAGGGGCGTCGCGAGCCAGCCTCGCGTCCGAAACGGGACGAGCGGCTCGAGCGGCCGGAGGACGAATCGGCCCGTTTCGCGGGACTTGCCGAGCGCGGCGACGAGGCGGTCGAGCAGGGGAGGGGTTCCGCGGAGAACGAGCGCCGCCGCCCCCGGGCCGCGTGCGTCGAGCAGCGCGCCGACCTCGGTCGGGCTGCAGTGGTCCGGGTGCGAATGCGTGAACCAGACCTCGCGCAGCTTCCGCGGATCGACGCCCCACCGCACGAGCGCTCGGAACCCCGTCGTCCCGCAGTCGATCAGCACCCGGCCGTCGAACAGCGTCGAGCACGATCCGCGCATCGCCGACGCGCCGCTCCGCCCGCCCGCCGCATCCCGCCGCTTGCCCCGGAATGCGGCTCCCGTGCATCGATCGTAGTTCTCCCAGTCCCAGTCCGCCGCCCCCGTCCCGCAGAACAGGACCTCAATCCCTTCTCCCATTCCTCGTCTCCCTCCCGCTCCCTTTTCCCTTCCGATTCCACCGTGCGTGATTTTCATCGTTTGTTTTCTCCAGATGTCGTGACTCGTTGGTTCTTCGTGCTGTTTCCGACCGATTGTCTCGTTGCTGTTTCCGGTCGTTCGTTTCCGTTTCCGCCTATGCCAGCCACCGTCGCTTTCGGCTCGCCTTTTCGCGCTCGTCCCGCTCCGCCCGCAATCGTCGCAGGAACCCCGCCACGGTCGCGCTCTCCGGCGCGGCGAGCAGCGCTCGCAGTCGCTTGCGCGCGCCGGGCAGCCGTTCGCGCTGGGCCGGCCGCACCTTCCTCTCGACTTCCGGATCGGGCGCGAGCAGCAGCTCCGCCGGCACCGGGTCGAAGAGGTCTTCCGAATCGCGCGCCTCCCACGCGAGCCGGCGGTAGCCCGTGAGCGCCGCGTAGTGCGGGAGCAGATCCGGGCAGTTCTCGAAGATCCAGCCGCGCAGGCCGCCGTTGCGCCCGACGATCTCGCCGTCGCTGTCGCGGATGAGCGAACTGTCCGTCGTCGCCTCCGCGTCGAGCAGCATCGACCCGAGCCGGATCTTCTCCGCCACCTTCCCGCGCCCGCGCGCCTTCTCGAACTGCTCCCGCACCTCGTCTCCCGTCGGCGCGGGCTTGGCGGAGAAGACGCAGAGCCGGCGGATCGGCGCGCCCTTGCGGCGGGGCCGATCCGCAAACTGCGGCATCCCGGGCTCGCGTGGCGGGGTGCCGGACCCCGCCACGGCACGTTCCAGAGTTCCGAACCAGTCCTGCCACGCCAGGTCGCGCTTCGCACGGGCCGCGGCGCGGCGCTTCGCGGCGGCGGGCTGCGAGGAGAGCGCGAGTGCCTCGCGCTCGCGGGCATCCTCGCGGCGGACCCGCTCCGCGGCGAGGGATCGCAGAACCCGGAGATATTCGATGCGGCCGGCGTCGCGCGCGTTGCGGAGACGCTGCGCGCATTCGCGGGCGAAGGCGCGATCAACGCCCGCCCGGGCGCGGTAGAAGTGGCTGCGGATTCCCCGAAGTCCCGAGGTGGCGAGTGCTCCTACCTGTGACAATGCGACAACAGGGACAGCGGCGGCAAGCAGATAGAGCGAGATGCCGCCCCAGAACAGTTCGTTGTAGCCAGGCGAGCCGATTTGAAACGGGTATGGTTCGTAGAACTGGCGAACGGCTTCCTGCCGAAGCATCGCGGAAGGGAGGCGAGCATCTTCGGCCTGTCGGTCTCTTCGACGAAGGGTGGTGGCGGAAATGGTGCGACTGCGGGGACGGCGGGACATGGTGATCAATTTTGAATATGGACGGAGGATTGCCTGTGCGAAACGTGAGGGCGGAGGGGATGGGTGTCCTCGTTGGTGCGAATTCTATGCTACAAGAAATGCAAAAGCAAGAAAAATCACGCACGGTGAAATCGAATTTGCACGGTAGTTGGAGGGTTCGGGCTCCTCGACCGCCGGTGCGGGTTCCTCGACCGCGGGTGCGGGCTCTTCGACCGCGGGTGCGGGCTCCTCGACCGCGGGCGCGGGCGCCTCGACCGCGGGCGCGGGCGCCTCGGCTTAGGGTGGCCGGAGGGGTTGGGGGGGGCGGGATCAGGCGCGGGGATGGGAGAAGCTCCAGATCGAGCCGAGGCCGAAGAGCGTGAGATCGGGCTCGATGGAGCAGCCCTCGATGCCTTCGAGCGCCCAGGCGGCGTAGCCGCCGGTGGCGCAGAAGAAGGTGTCGGGGCCGGTCCGCTCGCGGATGAAGGCAAGGATTTCGCGGACCATTCCGCGGTGGCCGTATTTCGCGCCGAGACGCATCGCGTTCTCGGTCGAGTCTCCCCATGCGGGAAGATCGCCCCGCAGATCGACGGCGGGGAGCTTGGCGGTCTTCTCGTGCAGGTAGCCCGTCATCAGCGGGAGGCCCGGTGCGATGAGGCCGCCCACGTAGGCGCCGGCGGGCGAGACGACGTCGAAGGTGAGGGCGGTGCCGAAATCGGCGACGGCGACCGGCGCACCGTGGCGCGCGACGGCGCCGACGGCGTCGCAAAGGCGGTCCGCGCCGATCTGCTCCGGATGCGGGTAGTCGATCGCGATCGGGAGCGGCGTCTCGTGCGTGAGGACCTCCAGCTCGAGGCCGTAGAGGCGTCTCAGGATCCACGCCCACTCCGCGTTCGCGGCGGGGACGACGCTCGCAAGGATGGCGGACTTGGCGGTGCGAGCGCCGGCGCGGTCGAGCGCGGCGGCGGCCTCGTCGGGCCGCGCGATGCCGCCGCGGACGGCGGAAATCCGCGTGACGCGGCGGCCGTCCCAGCGGCCGACGCTCGCGGAGGTGTTGCCGGCGTCGATGACGATGCAGGGGCCGGCCGCGGCGGATTTCGTTCGCATGGCCTCGGATTCTATCACGCGCCCGGCGCGCCCGTCCAGCGCCCTACGGCGCGGGGGCGGCGCGGAGCTGGCGCTCGCGGGAGGAGAAGACGAAATCGGAGGACTTCACGTCGGCGCCCTCGGCGTGGAAGGCGTCGACGGCGCCGTTGCCGTCGGACTGGTCGAGTCCCACGCTCCAGAAGCGCCAGCCGGAGCCGTCCGGTTCGCGCTCGTAGCGGAGCGGGGCGCCGCCAGGCGAGAACGGATCGGCGACGTCTCCGGGGAGGAGGAGGGGAGATTCGCCCCCGAGGAGCGGATCGAGGGAGGCGGGCCATTCGCCGCCATGCGCGTCGCGCCAGATGCGCAGCGCGACGGCGGTGCGGGCGGCGCGAAGCTCGAGGCGGATGCTCGGCGGAATCGCCGCGGCGGCGCCGGCGTGGCGCAGGTAGTTGCGGGCGAGGGCGGCGCCGGCGGGGTCGCGCGTCCACGGCGGGCGGCCCTTGCCGAGGCACCAGCCGGGCAGGCCCGCGGCGAGGCCGGAGGGCGAGTAGGGGAGGGCGGCGTTCGCGACGAGGCGTGAGAAGAGCGCGTCGACGTGGGCGAGCGTTGTCTCCTCCGTGCCTCCGAGCCGGCGGACGAACCACTTCGTCGCGGCGCTCGGTCCGTTCGTCGCGCCCGGCTCCATCGCCGCGTAGAACTCGCGCGCGGCGGCGCGGTGGACGCGCCAGTCGTCGCGGATCGCGTCGGAGAGCGGCGCGATCGCGTCCTCGGCGGCGCGGAGGCGCTCGACGGCGAGCGCGGCGCACTCCGGATCGAAGGGGCCGGGGTCGCAGGCGGACATCAGCGCTTCGCGGGAGAGGAGCGTCGCCGCCGGCAGGGCGGCGGCGAATCCAACGAGCCCCGCGCCGCGCGTGAAGACGCGGACGGTTCCCTCGGCGGACGCCGCGAACCGGCGGACGCGCTCGCCGGCGCCGTAGCCCGAGGCGATCTCCAGGGCGTCGAGGACGGTCATCTCGCCGCCGCGCCCGAGCAGGTCCGCGGCGGCCGCGGCGTCGGCGGGCGTCGCGACGGAGAATCCATTGCGGAAGCCGTCGGGGGCGAGGGCGCGGGACCAGGCGTCCATGGCGCCCCCCTCCTTTCCGTAGCGGGCCGCGATCACGGCGTTGTCGGCTTCGGAGAGCGCGGCGGCGCCGTCCGTCTGGAAGCGGCGGTAGGCGTCCACGGGCGCCGTGGCGGGGTCCGGGAGGCGCTCGGCGAGCGCTCGGCACGCCGCGGCGTCGAGCAGCGGACCCTCGTGCGCGGGGCGCTCGTGCGAGACGTCCCGCGCGGGCGCGGGCCAGGCGGCGAGGTCGGCCGAGCGCGCGCGGAGGAACGACGCCGCCGCGACGAGGGCGAGCGCGGCGAGGGCGCCGAGGAAGAGCTTCCGGCGGCGGTTCATCGGATGGGATCCGGGGCGGGGTGGCTGCGAAGGACGACGGGAACGTCCGGGTCGAGGAGGAGGAGGAAGGCGCCGTCGGAATCGGGGGAGAGGAGGACGCGGCGGGAGAGGTCGAGGAGGAGGACTCCCCCGGCCCCGCTTCGCTCGGCAGCCCCCTCGGCGGGGGAGCCGGGAAGCGCGAAGGATCCGCGCGGGAGGAAGCGCACGGCGCGGGCGGAGAGCGTGCGGTTGCAGACGACGAAGCCGACGTCGCCGTTCGCTCCGCGCGCGGCCTGGACCTCGATGCCGTCCACCGGGCTCCGCGTGGCGGGGTCCTGCGTCTCGCACGTCGGCGCGATGCCGCAGTCCGCCGCGAGCGCGGCGAGGAGGCGGCCCTCGTCGCCCGCGTTCGGGAAGCGCACGCCGACGTACCAGACGCGGCCCTTGCCGACCTCGCGGCACGCGACGGCCGGGTGGCCGTCGGGCAGCGATGCGACGACGGTCCAGCCGGCGTTCGTCGCGAACGCGACCTCGCGGTAGGGGACGGCCTCGTACTCCGCGCCGCGGAACGCGAAGCGCTGCGCGTCGGCCTTGCACGGTTCGCCGAGCGCGATGCCGGGGAAGCGGTCGCCGACGGGGTTCCCGTATTCGTCCAGCTCCATCGCCTCCTGCAGGAGCGCGAGCGTGCCGCCCTCCTCCACCCAGCCGCGGAGCAGCCGAACCGTGCGCTTGGTGCCGGCTCGGAGCGTCGCATCGATGCCGGCGGCGACGAGGAACCGGTAGGGCAGCGGGTTCGGGTCGAGTCTCGTCCCTCCGCGCCCGTGGACGGAGCCGAGCTGCTCCTCGAAGACCGCGTCGAGCGGCAGGTGGGCGTCCTGCACCATCGCGAGGGCGTCGGCCTTGGAGAAGTTGTGGCAGGCGTGGCCGGCGGCGGCGCCGAGGCGCTCGGTGGGAAGCGACACGAGGAACGCGACGCGGTTCGACGCGGGCAGGCCGCGCTCGCGCGGGCCGAAAAGGTCCTCCATCGCGAAGATCTCGCGCTTGGCGTCCATCAGGCCGGCGAGCGCCTCGGTCGGCGTGCAGGCGGGGTGGAGGCCGAGCCACGGGAACTTCTCGGCGAGGCGCGCGGCGCCGTTCTCCTCCTGGAGGACCGGGTCCCAGAGGCGGCGCTCCCACTTGAAGTAGTAGCTCGCGTTGAAGCCGCGCGACCACTGCGTGACGATCTTGGCGCGGTGGCTCTCGCGCGTGTGGCCGAGGTAGGTTTCGCCGTCGATGACCGGCTTGCAGCGGTTCGTGGGATCGTGGACGGCGGGGTCGCGCGCGACCGCGAGCAGCAGCAGCGTCTCGTAGAGCCCCTGGCCGCCGGTGCCGCTCATCACGACGTCGCAGTCGCGGTTGGCCTGGAGGACGTTGAGGTAGCCGAAGGCGATGGAGAGCGGCTGGAAGCAGACGCGCGCGTCCGGAACGACCTCGCGGATCGTGTCGCGCCCGAGGCGGATGCCGGAGGCGAAGACGTTCTCGCAGAACTTGAGCCACTCCACGCCGAGCCCGGCGCACTCGTTGGGGTTCCTGAACGCGGCGGCCGCCTCGAAGGAGCCGTAGTGAGAGCCCCAGAGCTTGTCCATCCGAGCGGGATCGCCGTCGAAGACGCCGGCAAGATGCTCCGCGAACGCCGCGCGCGCCTCGGGAGAGCGATCGTTCACGGACGGCTCGTTGAAGAGCTCGTAGGCGTAGGGCGTCGCGCCGTTCGCCTTGAGTTCCTCGGCGCCGGCGCGCCACATCTGCGCGTAGAGGGCTCGACCCTCGGGCGTGACGAGACTGTAGGGCATGAAATGGCCGGCTCCGCCTTCGGGGATCGCGGCGCGCGAAGGTTCGCGGCCCTCCTTGTACTGGATCGCGCCGTGGGACCAGCGGGCGCAGGTGAAGTCGACGATCGTCGGCAGTCCGCAGCACCAGTAGTTGGATGCGATGGACCAGTCGTGCCCGCGCCGCCCCTGCCAGAAGTCCTTGTCGGGGCGGAGCGCCCGCATCCATGTGTAGGAGACTTCGCCGCCGACGGTGTCGAAGCCGAGGCGCTGGAAGTAGTCGCGGTCGGGGACCGACTCGTAGATCCAGGCGTTCTCCGGCGCGTAGCCGGGACCGGGGGCGAGCTCTTCGCGCCGGAGCTGGTGGTAGATCACCGTGCCGAGAAGGTAGCGCGGCCTGCCGTCCACGAGGAAGTTGCCGTCGGGCGCGATGTCGAGCGCCACCGGTCCGGGCGGCATCCGCAGCGCGGGGTCGAGCTCGGAGGTCGGCGGGAAGAGCGGCCCGGACGCGGGATTCTGGCCGGGGCAGAGCCCGGCCATCAGGAGGGAGAGGACGGAGAGTGGAGCGAGACTTTTCATGGAACGAACGATCGTTAGGAGGGAAAGGTCCGGGAAATCGCGGCGAGGAGCTCGGCGACGCCGGACGCCTCTCCCATCGCGCGGCGGAGGGACGCGGCGCCGCGGAGGCCGCGGAAGTAGTGGAAGATGTGCCGGCGGAAGTCGAGGACCGCGGCGGTCTCCGGGTCGGGGCCGGCGGCGTCCGGGTGGCGTTCGCGGAGGAGGCGGTGCCAGGCGAGGGCGAGCGCGAGATGGCGCGCGGCGAGCGAGGCGCGTTCCGCGGGGGAGGGCGGAGGATCGACCTCCGCGCCGGAGAGCGCGGCCTTGATCCGCGCGAAGATCCACGGCGCGCCGAGCGCGCCGCGGCCGACCATCACGCCGGCGGCGCCGGTGGCGCGCAGGAGCGCGAGGGCGTCGGACGCGGAGAAGACGCCGCCGTTGGCGAGGACGGGGATCCGGACGGCGGCGACCGCCTCCGCGATGCGTCCGGCGTCGACGGCCCCGGCGTGCATCTGGCTCGCGTAGCGCCCGTGGACGGCGAGGAGGGAGGCGCCGGCGTCGGCGCAGACGCGCGCGAGCTCCGCGGCGGCGGGATGGTCCGGGTCGGAGCCGATGCGCGTCTTCACGGTGACGGGGAGCGGCGCGGCGGCGCGGACCATCGCCGCGACGCAGCGGCCGAGGAGGGCGGGGGCGCGCATCAGCGCGGCGCCGTCGCCGTTCGCGACGATGCGGCGCATCGGACAGCCGGCGTTGAGGTCGATCGCGGCGAAGCGGCCGAGCCCCGCGACGATGCGCGCGGCCTCGGCGAGCTCGGCGGGGTCGTGGCCGTAGAGCTGCGCGGCGAGCGGGCGGTCGCGCTCCTCGGGAATGCGCTCGAGGAGGGGCGGGGTGTTGCGCGAGCCGCGGACGAGCCCCGCGGCGGAGACCATCTCCGTCGTGGCGGCGTCCGCGCCGGCGTCGAACGCGATGGCGCGGAACGCGGCGTCGGTCACCTCGGCCAGAGGCGCGAGCGCGACGCGCGGCGGATGGTCCGACGGCGGGATGGGGCTCTCCATGAACGCGAATTCTAGCGGAGGGACCGGCGGAAGGCAAGCCGCGCCCGCCGGCCGCGACCCAGCGGATCGCGAAGGGGCCTGTCGCGGCCGGCAAGGGCGACGCGCCCGGGCAGGACGGACCTTCTCTCCGCCGAACCGCGGAACGATGGCGGCCGTTTATAGGGAAAACACAGGACACAAACATGCAAAAGCTCCTTGAAATCCTTCGAAGCGGTGGTCCGGTCATGTGGCCGATCCTCGTCCTTTCGGTGGTCGGACTGGCGATCCTCGTCTGGAAGGCCCTCGAGTTCCGGGCCGGCCGGCGCGACCGCCGGGGGCTCGTCGTCGTCTCGACGATCATCACCGCCGAGCCGATGCTCGGCATCCTCGGGACCGTGACCGGCATCATGCGCACCTTCCGCGCGCTCGGCGCCGACGGCGCCGCGAGCCCGATGGCCGCCACGGCCGGCATCGGCGAGGCGCTCGTCACGACCGCGGCGGGGCTCGTCGCCTCGCTGATCCTCCTCTTCCCCTACAACGTGCTCGACGAGCGCGCGGAGGACTGACATGGCGGCGCATCGGCGGCGAGGCGTGCGACTGGAGCTGACGCCCCTCCTGGACGTCATGTTCCTCGTCCTCGTCTTCTTCATCTACTCGATCTTCGACATGACGATGCACCGCGGCGTCAAGGTCGACCTTCCCGGTGCCAAGGGCGTCGAGGAGAAGGGCGACCGCGTCGTCGTCACGATCCTCCCCGACGACACGCTCCAGCTCGACGGCGTCCCGCTCTCCCGCGCCGAGCTGGTCAACCGCGTCTCCGCGATCCGCGCCTCGTCCGCCGGCGCGGACGAGCGCCCCGCGATCATCGTCTCCGGCGACCGCTCCGCCTCGCTCGGAACGGGCGTCTCCCTCCTCGCGGAGCTCAAGGCCCGCGGCATCACGCGCGTGAGCTTCCAGGTGAGCGGCGCGGCGGAGCCATGACCCGCTTCCTCAAAGCGCTTCTCGTCTCCCTCGCCGTCCATGCGCTCCTCGCGGCGGCGCTCGCGGTCTACCTGGAATGGGTCCCCCTCCGCGAGCTTCCGCACCTCGACCTCTCCGCCGTCGAGCTCACCCTCTCCGACAAGGAGAGCGAGGCCGCGCCCGCTCCGCCGCCGCCTCCGCTCGAGCCAGAGCGCGAGCCAGAGCCGGAACCCGAGCCGGAGCCCGAACCCGAGCCGGAGCCCGAACCCGAGCCGGAGCCCGAACCCGAGCCGGAACCCGAGCCCGAGCCGGAGCCAGAACCCGAGCCAGAGCCGGAGCCGGAACCCGAGCCCGAGCCCGAGCCGGAACCCGAGCCCGAGCCGGAGCCAGAACCCGAGCCAGAGCCGGAGCCGGAACCCGAGCCGGAACCCGAGCCCGAACCTGAGCCGGAACCGGAGCCCGAGCCGGAGCCCAAACCCGAGCCCGAGCCACCGGCGGCGGCAGAGGAGTCATCCGAGCACCGCTCGGACGATCCGCCTCCACCGCCGCCGGAGCCCGAACCGGAGCCGGATCCGGAGCGCGAGTCCGCGCAGGCGCGGATCGATGCTCCGCCGAGCGCCGTGAAGGCGATCCGTCCGCTTTATCCGCGCGAAGCCCGCCAGCGAAGCGAGGAGGGCGATGTCGTCGTGGAGATCGTCGTGAGCGAGCATGGCCGCGTGACCGCGGCGTCCGTCCATTCCTCGAGCGGCTATCCCGACCTCGACGCCGCGGCCCTGCGCGCCGCGAGGAAGGCGCGCTTCGTTCCGGCGCGGTCCGGCCGCGACGCCGTCGCCGCCACCGTCCGCCTGACCATCTCCTTCCGCCTGTCCGGCCGCTAGCGCGCGGCGGCGGAGGAGAGCAGCAGGTCGAGGAGCGCGAAGGCCGCGGCCGATTCGACGAGCGGGACCGCGCGCGGCACGACGCACGGGTCGTGGCGGCCCGGGACGCGGATCGGCACCGCCTCGTTCGTCGCGAGGTCGACGGTCGTCTGCTCGCGCGGGATCGACGGCGTCGGCTTGAACGCGAGGCGCGCGACCACGGGCAGGCCCGTCGTGATGCCGCCCTCGGCGCCGCCGGCGCGGTTGGTGGCGCGGCCGGCGTGCAGCGGGTCGCCGTCGGGCGAGGGCGTCGGGCGGTCGTTGTTCTCGGAGCCGCGGCGGCGCGCGCACGCGAAGCCGTCGCCGAACTCGATTCCGCGCACGGCGGGCAGCGAGAGCAGCATCGCGCCCAGGCGCGTCTCGACGCGGTCGAAGAACGGCGCGCCGAGGCCGGCGGGCAGTCCCGCGGCGCGCACCTCGACGACGCCGCCCACGCTGTCGCCGTCCGCGCGCACCGCCTTGATCGCGGCGACCATCGCCGCGGCGGCCTCGTCGGACAGGGCGGGGAAGGGCTTGCCGGAGACGTCCGGGAAGAGCGAGAGGGGGTCGGCGGGCGTGCCGTCCGCGACGCCGCCGATCTCGACGATGCGCGCGCGAACCGCGACGCCGCGCGCGGCGAGCCACTGCAACGCGAGCGCGCCGGCGAGGCAGAGTGGCGCGGTGACGCGCGCCGAGAAGTGGCCGCCGCCGCGCGGGTCGTTCGCCCCGGCGTAGCGGATGCGGCCCGTGAGGTCGCCGTGGCCGGGGCGCGGCGTGCGCGCGAGCGCGGCGTAGTCCCGCGAGCGCGCGTCGGCGTTGCGGACGATAGCCGCGAGCGGCGTGCCGGTCGTGCGGCCCTCGAAGACGCCGGAGAGAATCTCGGGCTCGTCCATCTCTCGGCGCGCGGTGCTCCACGGGCCCGCCTGGCCGGGCGCGCGGCGCGCGAGGTGGCGGCGCGCGGCGTCGAGGTCGACGGGCAGGCCGGGCGGCGGCGCGTCGAGGACGCAGCCGACGGCGGGGCCGTGCGATTCGCCGAAGAGGGACAGGCGGAGGGTCGTTCCGAACGAGGAGGTCATGGCAGGACGGATTCTAGGGGAAACCGCCCCGCGCGCGCAAGAGAAAAGCGGTGGCGCGGTCCGGCGGTTTGTGGTAGACTGCTCCGCACCGCAACGCCATTCCTCCCATGGGCAGCCGCAAGACGCTCGAATCGGCGGAGAACTCCCTCCTGCCGCTCATCCAGTACGAGGGGGCGGACCAGGGCCACGAGTGGCCCGTCCGCCTCCTGCTCTGGACCCTGAAGCGCCTCTCCGGCCTCTACCGCGCCGCGGTGCAGACGCGCCTCTTCCTCTTCCGCACCGGCGTCCTGAGCCGCTATCCGCTCGGCTGCCAGGTGATCAGCATCGGCAACGTCACCGTCGGCGGCACCGGCAAGACCCCGATGGTCGAGAAGCTCGCGCGCGAGCTCACCGACCAGGGGCGCAGGGTCGCCATCCTCTCCCGCGGCTACCGCAAGAAGGAGAAGGGCTTCTGGCAGAAGACGGGCGACAAGCTCCGCTTCGGACCCGGCGGCCCGCCGCCGCGCGTCGTCTCGGACGGCCGCCGGCTCCTCCTCGACAGCGAGATGTCCGGCGACGAGCCCTACATGCTCGCGACGAACCTGCCGGACGTCGTCGTGCTCGTCGACAAGGACCGCGTGAAGAGCGGCCGCTACGCCGTCCGCAAGTTCGGCTGCGACACGCTGCTCCTCGACGACGGCTTCCAGTACCAGCGGCTCAAGCACCGGCGCGACATCGTCCTCGTCGATCGCACCAACCCCTTCGGCAACGGCAACGTCCTGCCGCGCGGCATCCTGCGCGAGCCCGCGGAGAACATCGCCCGCGCGAGCTTCGTCTGCATCACCAAGGCGCGCGGCGGCGACACCGCCGCGCTGCGCCGCCGCATCCGCGAGCTCAACCCGGAGTGCGGCCTCATGGAGTGCAACCACGACCCGACCGCGCTCGTCGACGCCTTCACGCGCGAGCGCTTCCCGCTCGCGCGCCTGAAGGGGATGAAGGTTTACGCCGTCTCGGGCATCGCCGCCCCGCTCTCGTTCGAGAACTCGCTCGAGAAGCTCGGCGCGACGCTCCTCGAGCGCCGCCACTTCGCCGACCACCACCGCTTCTCGCAGCAGGAGATCATCGACATCGTGAACCGCGCGCAGGAGCTCGGCGCGGACGCCGTCCTCACGACCGAGAAGGACGCCGTCCGCATGACGCGCATCGACCGCCGCGCGGTCCCCGTCCTCTTCCTCCGCATCGAGGTCGTCTTCCTCGACGGCGCCGACGAGTTCCGCCGCTGCGTGAACGAGATCGTCTTCAGGGACGCCAAATGAGCAAGCCCGTTTCCGAACAGTTCAACCAGCCGAACGCCTCGTTCGACAACCGCCTTCGCCCGACGAGGTTCGACGACTTCGTCGGCCAGGAGAAGGTGCGCGAGCGCCTGCTGCTCGCGGTCGAGGCCGCGCGCATCCGCGGCGGCGGCGAGGCGCTCGACCACGTCCTGCTCTCCGGCCCGCCCGGCCTCGGCAAGACGACGCTGTGCTACATCCTCGCGCAGGCGATGGGCGTCCAGGTGCACGCGACGAGCGGCCCCGTGATCGACAAGCCCTCGGACCTCGCGGGCATGCTCACGAGCCTCAACCCGGGCGACATCCTCTTCATCGACGAGATCCACCGCCTCCAGACCGCCGTCGAGGAGTACCTCTACTCCGCGATGGAGGACTTCGTCCTCGACATCATGATCGACCAGGGGCCCAACGCCCGCTCGATCCGCCTCGAGCTGCCGCGCTTCACGCTCGTCGGCGCCACGACGCGCTCGGGCCTGCTCTCCGCGCCGCTGCGCTCCCGCTTCGCGATCAACGCGCGCCTCGACTACTACACGCCCGAGGACCTCGCGAAGATCGTGACGCGCTCGGCCGGCATCCTCGGCGTGGAGGTCGACGGCCCCGGCGCGCTCGAGATCGCGCGCCGCTCGCGCGGCACCGCGCGCATCGCGAACAACCTGCTACGGCGCGTGCGCGACTACGCACAGGTGCGGGCCGGCGGGAGGATCGACGCCGCCGTCGCCGACAAGGCGCTCGCGATGGAGGGCATCGACAGGACCGGCCTCGACGAGATGGACAAGCGCATCCTCTCGTGCATCTGCGAGGACTTCTCCGGCGGGCCCGTCGGGCTCGGGACGGTCGCCGTCTCGGTCGGCGAGGAGGCCGGCACGATCGAGGAGGTCTACGAGCCCTACCTCATCCAGGAGGGGTATCTGGCGCGCACGCCGCGCGGCCGCGAGGCGACGCCGCTCGCGTTCCAGGCGCTCGGCCTGCAGGCCGGCGGCCGCTCCCGCCAGCCGACGCTCGGCATCTAGCGCGCGGGCGCGGCCTGCTCGGCGTCGACCGGGCGCGCGCCGAGGACCGAGACGAGCAGCGACGGCGCGATGCGGACGAAGAAGCCGCGCTGGCCGCCGTTGATGCAGATCCAGTCGAGGTCGAGGATCGACGGCTGCACGTAGACCGGGACGCCGGGGCGCCGGAAGCCGAAGGGCGAGGTGCCGCCGCAGTGGTAGCCGCTGTGTCGCTCGGCCTCGGCGCGCTCGCAGAGCTCCACGGTCTTCTCGCCGAGGGCGCGGGCGAGGTTCTTCGTCGAGATCTCGCGGTCGCCGTGCATGAGCATGATCAGCGGCCTGCCGGCGCCGTTCTTCAGGACGATCGTCTTCACGATCCGGTGCTCGTCGATGCCGAGCTCGCGCGCGGCCTGCGCGGTCCCGCCGCGCTCCTCGTATTTGTAGGCGTGCGCGGTGAACTCGGCCTTTGCGGCGCGGAGCGCGCGGATGGCGGGGGTGGTCGGAATGGCGTCGTGCATCGAGTGGCGAGTGACGGGTGACGAGTGACGAGTGACGAGCGACAGGTGACGAGCGAGGGGCTAGAGGTAGCGGAGGAGCTCGTCCATCTCCTCGTCGGTGCCCATCGAGATGCGGAGGTGGTCGGCGACCTTCGGGTCGTCCGCGAAGCGGCGAAGGAGGAAGCCCCAGTTGCGGACCTTCGCCTGGACCTCCTCGGCGGTCTTCGGCGCGGGCGGGCGGCACCAGACGAAGTTCGTGCGCGAGGGCGTCACGTCCCAGCCCTTTTCGCGCAGCGCCGCGGAGAAGCGGTCGCGCGTCGCGGCGAGGCGGCGGGCGTTGGCCTGCATCCACTCGGGGTCGGAGAGCGCGGCCTCGGCGAGCGCCTGCGCGAGGGCGTCGACGTTGTAGCTGTCCTTGACCTTGTAGAGCGCCTCGACCATCGGCGCCGGGCCGACGAGCACGCCGACGCGCAGGCCCGCGAGGGACCAGGCCTTGGAGAACGTGCGGGAGACGACGACGTTCGGCTCCTCCAGCGCGAGGCGGAGGCAGTCCTCGCCGGCGAAGGCGGCGTAGGTCTCGTCGAGGAGCAGCGTCGCCGGCGCGAGCGCGCGGGCGAACGCGCGGACGGCCTCGAGGCCGAACATCGTCCCGGTCGGGGCGTTGGGGTTGACGAGGCAGAAGAGGTCCGGGCGCGGCTCCGGCGGGCGCAGCGCGGCGAGCGCGGCGTCGTCCGGCGGGAGCGGGACGGAGACGAGCGGCGCCTCGCGGATCGCGGCGAGGACGGGGTAGAGCGAGTAGGACGGCTCGAAGACGCCGACGGGGGCGGCGTTGCGGACGAAGACCTCGACCGCGAGGCGCAGGACCTCGTCGGATCCGTTGCCGACGAACACGCACTCGGCCTTGCAGCCGTAGCGCCGCGCGAGGAGGTGGCGCAGACGGCTGAACTCGGGGTCGGGATAGAGTCGCAGCCGCGCCGGGTCGAACTCCCGCAGCGCCTCCTTCACCTTCGGCGAGGGCGGGTAGGCGTTCTCGTTGGCGTTGAGCTTGACGACGCGCTTGAGCTTCGGCTGCTCGCCGGGGACGTAGGGCGCGAGGGCCTGGACGGAGGGGCGGATCATCGGGAGGTGGAGGTGGAAGGATGGAAAGGGCGAAGGGCGTCGGGGAAGAGCGCGACGACGGGGAGAAAATAGCCGAACCGGGCCGGAATTTCAAGTTGGAGCGGCTAGCGCGCGCGGGCGAGGACGCAGAGCGTCTCGAAGTGCGCGGTGCGCGGGAACATGTCGAAGAGCCGAGCGGAGCGCAGCGCGTAGCCGCCCGGGACGCAGAGCCGGCGCAGGTCGCGCGCGAGGGTGTCCGGCGCGCACGAGACGTAGAGCAGCAGCCCCGCCGGGATCGAGAGCAGCGCGTCGGCGACGCGCGGGTCGAGCCCCGCGCGCGGCGGGTCGACGAGCGCCGCGCCGCCGGGGCCGGCGTTCTCGGAGAGGAGGCGGCGAGCGGCGCGCGCGACGTCCGCGCACTCGAAGCGCGCGCGGTCGTCGAGGCCGAGCTCGCGCGCGTTCGCGTTCGCGGCGCGGATGACGTCGCGCCCCGAGTCGGCGCCGACGACGCGCCCGATCCCCGCGGCCTTCGCGGCGGAGAGTCCGAACACGCCGACGCCGCAGTAGAGGTCGAGCAGGCGCGCGGGCGCCGCGGCGCGGAGCGCCTCGACCGCGGCCTCGACGAGCGCGCCGCCCACGGCGCCGTTCATCTGCCAGAAGCCGCGCGCCGGAACGCGCATGCGGCCGAGGATCGGCGTCTCCTCCGAAAGGTCCGGGAGCGGCTCCGGCGGGCGGCCGCGGTCGCGGGGGCGGTCGACCCAGACGACCGCGCCGTCGGCCCTCGTCCAGCGCAGACCGACCTCCGCGCCCGCGCCGGCGTAGCGCCAGAACGCCTCGTCCGCGCGCAACGCCGCGAGCTCCGCGCCGATCTCCGGGACGGAGAGGGGACACGAGGGGACGTCGACCACCGTCTCGTTGTCGTCGCCGAAGTAGCCGAGGACGCGCCGCCCCGCGCCATCGCGCGCCGTGTGCATCGTGCACTTGTTGCGGTAGTGCAGCGCCTTCGGCGAGACGAACGGCTCCGCGAGGAGCGCGCCCGCGCCGGCGAGCCCCGCCTGGCGCACGAGGAAGTCGCGCAGCTGCCCGTTCTTCCACGCGATCTCCGCCTCGTGGCGCGCGTGGCCGTAGACGCAGCCCGGGACGGGCGTGCTGCCGTCCGGCAGGAGGCACTCGGGCTCCGCGAGACGGTCGGGCGAGGGCTCCAGGACGCGCACGAGCCGCGCCTTGCGGAAGGTCTTCCGCTCCTCGGTCACCTCCGCCTCGACGAGCTCGCCGGGGCAGGTCCCGGGCACGAAGCACACCGCGCCGTCCGGCGCGCGGGCCACGCCCGCGCCGCGGTAGGCGATGCGGTCGATGCGGAGGGCGATCATTCGCCGGCCTTGCGGACCGTGACGCCGATCCAGTTGCGCGGCAGGTCGAAGACGATGCGGCCGTCCTTCACGGGAACCACGAGGTCCGCCGCATCGGTTCCCTTGCGCGCGTTGCGCTGGCAGGCGACGCGGGCCTCCGTCCAGCCGGCGGGCGCGTCGCAGACGATGGTGAGCGGACAGTCGTAGAGCAGGGGGAGGTTGCCCTCCTTGGCGGGGTCGAGGCCCGGGAGCAGGACGTCGTAGCCGTCCTCGGACGCCTTGAGGACCTGGAGCTTCGCGACGTCGCGTTCGGTCGCGTATTTGTGCACGTCGATCGCGGAGCCGACCCAGAGGCGGCCTGCCTTCGCGCGGGCCTCGAGGTCGTCGAGCATCCTGCCGTGCTCCTCGAGGTCGAACGTGATCCAGTCGCCCCCGACGCCGTGGAAGATGAGCGACTCCCAGCCGCCGTTCCTCTCCGCGCGGTCGAACGCCTCCGCGGCGAGCGCGGCGGTCTTCATCCGGAAGGTCGGGTTCTGGCCGTCCTTGGGGCCGCCGACGTTGCCGCCGAAGTCGTGGCGCAGGACCTCGTGGTGCTCGGCGAGGACCTTCGCCTGCTCGTCGGGCTTCACGTCCCAGCGCACGGCGCCGGGCAGCGCGAACGAGAGCAGCGCGTCCTCCGGCAGCCCGGCGATCCTCCGCAGCATCGCGCCGTTGAGCGAGATCTCCTCGGCGAACTGCGCGGCGTTCGTGACGCCGCCGTGCGCCCACGTGTGGTCGCCGAGGAAGATCGTGTCCGGATGCTCCTTCGCGACGCTCCAGCGCGCGAGCTTCGGGTTCGCCGGATCGCCGCCGAACCAGTTGCAGCAGATGTAGAACGTGCCGGGCAGGCCGCGGCGGATCAGCTCGGGGACCGCGTTGTTGAAACCGGAGTCGAGGCCGTCGTCGTAGTAGAGCGAGACCGCGCCCTTCGCGTCGCCCTTCCACTTGGCGATGCGGACGGGGGATTCGTCGGCGGCGGAGGCGAGGACGGCAAGGCAGAGGGCGGAGGAGAGGAGGGCTTTCATGGCGAATGCTGAATGCTGAATGCTGGATGCTGAATGCTGGATGCTGAATGCTGAATGCTGAATGCTGAATGATGGTTGAAGGGTCATTCGCCGCAGAGCTGGGAGCAGAGGGCGCGGAGGCGGTCGAGGAAGAGGGACATGTGGGGGTCGGGCCAGACGGAGCGCGAGGTCCACTTGCGGCGGTCCATGCAGCCGCGGAGGTAGAGGAGGTTTTCGCCGGAGGCGGCCTCGTCGTCATCCTCCGCGTTGCCGAGGAGCCAGGGCTTCTCGCGGGCGACGAGCCCCTCGATGGCGAGCGCGCCCGGGGAGCCCTCGGCGAAGAGGAAGACGTCCGCGCCGGCGGACGGCCGCCGCGCGGCGGAGGGGCCGCCGACGAGGATCGCGACGGCGAGCGGGCGCACGTGCGGGTCCTCGCGCGCCTCGCGGGAGAGGCCGGCGCCGCCGAAGGAGATCGAGGCGGCGACGGGCTCGCCGGGCGGGAGGACGTCGGCGGGCAGGACGAGCGCGCGGCGGGCGTCGTTCTCGGTGTAGCCGGACGAGGTCGAGTCCGAGACCCAGACCGACGTGCGGCGCTCGTATTGCGGTTCGACCTGGACGCAGCCCGCCGCGAGCGCGGCGAGGGCGAGGAGAAGCGCGGAGCGCGCGAAGGTGTTCGCTTTCATGCGGCGGATTATCGCAGAATCACAGCGCCCGCGTCAAACCCAATCGCTCGTTCCGGACAAGAACCGAAACCGCTGGCGCCGGCTCCCCGTGTGTGGTAGACTCGCGCGCGATGAAGCGTCCGGTCCATAGCCTGCTTCCAGCCCTTGCCGCGTGCGCGCTCGCCGTCCTTGCGGCGGCGGCGGACGCGCCGCGGACGCTCGTCGCGCTGCGCAGCGACCAGGCCGGGCTGCCCGAGTCGATCGGCCGCGAGACGCTCGCCTCCGTCGATCGCGCCTGCGACTCGCTGCGGCTCTTCGGCGCGGGCGATCTCCGCGCCGCCGCCGCGCTCTCCGAACCCGGCGCGCCCGGGCCCGAGCTTGCCGCCGCCCTCGCCGCCGCCGCCGCAACGGTCGACCGCCCCTGGTCCCCGCGCGAAACGGAGAACGCCGTCTTCGCCGTCCTCGGCGCGGCCTTCGCCGGGGCGGATCCTCCCGAGCCGCTCCTTCGCCGGCTCGAACGCGAGCGCCTCGACGCCCTTCCGCCCGGCACCGCCGCCCTCGCGCTGGCGGCGCTCGACTCCCTCGGCGCCGACGCCTCCGCGGGATGGGACCGGCTCGCCGAGCGCCCCGTCCCGGCCGCCCCGACGCTCTCGTCCGTCGCCGCCGCCGCGCTCGCGCGCCAGGCGCGCGCCCGCCGGCGCGGCGTCCCGGACGATCCGCCGCCCGCCGACGTCCTCGCCCACGTCCGCTGGCTCGCCGCGCGCCTCGACCTGCGCTTCCGCGCGAGCGGCGCCGCGCCCGACGCGGCGCATCCCCTCGACCCGGAGAGCGCCCTGCTCGCCGCCCTGCTCGCCTCGTCCCTTCCGCGCCGCGCCCTCGCCGACCCGTCCCTCGGCCTCTTCCCCGTCGACTGGCGCAACCATCTGGCCGACCGCCTCCTCGCCCTGCAGGTCTCCGATCCCCCCGGCGTGTTCCGCTGGACCGAGGCCGACGGCGACTCCGTCCGCGCCACCACCCTCGCCATCCTCGCCCTCCGACTTCTCGCGGCGGAATGACGCGCGCTCCGCGCCGGCGCGCTTGCCGCGCGGGCGGGCATCGTGTAGAATACGCGTCCATGATGCTCGACGTGCAGGAACTCACGCGCCGCTTCGGCCGCGACACCGCCCTCGACGGCGTGACCTTCTCCGCCGACGCGGGCGAGCGCATCGCCGTCGTCGGTCGCAACGGAGCCGGCAAGACCACGCTGCTGCGCGTGCTCTCGACCTTCCTTCCCGCCGATTCCGGCCGGGCGTCCGTGGCGGGGTTCGACCTCTTCTCCCGCGGCGGGGCCGTCCGCTCCGTCGTCGGCTACCTGCCCGAGGGCGCTCCGCTCGACCCCGACCTCCGCGTCGCCGAATACCTCCGCTTCCGCGGCCATCTGCGCCAGATGTCCGGGCGCCATCTGCGCCGCCGCCTCCACGACGTCGCCGCCTTCTGCGGCCTCGCGCCGATCCTCAACGCCCGCATCCGCGCCCTCTCCGCCGGCCAGCGCCACGCCGTCGGCCTCGCCGACGCGATCCTTCACGAGCCCGACGTCCTGCTCTTCGACGACCCGCTCGCCGCGGCGGACGCCGTCCAGGCCCGCTCCTTCGCCCGCCTGCTCGCCGCCCCGGAGGTCTCCGACGGCCGGCTCGTGCTCTTCTCCACGCACGACGCCGGGCTCGTCCGCGCGGCCGCGACGCGCGTGCTCTTCCTGGAGCGCGGCCGGCTCGCCGCCGACACGACCAACATCCCCCTCGCCGGCTCGCTCGCCGACTGGTTCGACCGCTGGAGCGCACAATGAGCTCGCCCGCCCTCGTCCTCTTCCGAAAGGAATGCCGCGTCGCGCTGCGCTCGACCGCGACCTGGTGCGTCTTCGCCGCGTGCGCGTCGCTCGTCGGGGTCTTCTTCGTCTTCGCGCTGCGCGAGGCCGCGGGCGGACCGGGGACGCTCCCCGAGCTGTTCTGCATGCCCCTCGCGCTCGCCGCGCCGCTCCCCGCCGCGTTCTTCACGATGGGGCTCTTCGCGCGCGAGCGCCACAACGGCACGCTCGAGACGCTCCTCACCGCGCCGGTGAGCGACGCGCAGACGGTCCTCGCGAAGTTCTCCGCCGCCTGCCTGCTCTCGCTCGTCGCCCTGGCGCTCTGCCTCCCGGTCTTCCACGCCTACCTGCGCTTCGCGGCGCCGCCGCCGGCGTGGGACCCCCGCGCCCTCGCCTCCGGATGGTGCGCCATCGCCTGCGCCACGGTCCTCTGGACCGCCCTCGGCCTCTTCTTCTCGCTGCTCTGCCGCCACGAGTCCGCCGCCGGCGCCGCGACGCTGATCGCGGGCCTCGGGATCTCGATGCCCGTCTCGGGGGCGGTCGAGCTGCCGTTCGACTCCGCGCTCGCCCCGTATTCCCTCGTCGCCTTCGCCCGCGGCGTCGCGGACACCCGCCCGCTCTTCGTCGCCCTCTCCGGAGCCGCGTTCCTGCTCTTCCTCTCCGTCCGGGTCCTCGAGTCCCGCCGCTGGCTACCCTCCGCATCCGTCTGACGCCGGTTGCGCGCGTCGGGGCGGCGCGCTAGAATGCCCGGCGTTTCCCGACGCGTTTCGCGCGCGGGACCGATCGAGGACGACGACGATGACCGAGGAAGAAGTCTACGGCATTCTGAAGGAGACGGGCGCGCTGCTGCGCGGCCATTTCGAACTGCGCTCGGGGCTCCACAGCCCGGAGTTCTTCCAGTGCGCCAACCTGCTGCGCTTCCCGCGCAAGGCGGAGGCGCTCTGCTCCGCGCTCGCGGCGCTCGTCCCGGCGGAGATCGCGCGGGAGGCGACGACCGTCGTCTCGCCCGCGCTCGGAGGCATCCTCGTCGGCCACGAGGTCGCGCGCGCCCTCGACCGGAAGTGCATCTTCGCCGAGAAGCAGGACGGCCGGCTCGTCATGCGCCGCTTCGCGATCGAGCCCGGCGAGCCGTGCATCGTCGCGGAGGACGTCGTGACGCGCGGCGGGCGCGTGCAGGAGACGATCGACATCGTCCAGGGGCTCGGCGGGCGCGTGCTCGCGGCCGTGACGCTCGTCGACCGCAGCGGCGGGAAGGCGTCGTTCGGCGCGATCCCGCACTTCTCGCTCCTGCGCATGGAGCCCGTGACGTGGGAGCCGGCGGCCTGCCCGCTCTGCGCGGCGGGCGGCAAGGCGGTCCATCCCGGCTCGTAGGCCGGCGATTCCCGCGGGGCGCTACGCGCGGCGGGCGCGGAGCCTCTTCACGAGCTCGGGGACGACGGCGTCGAGGTCGCCGACGATCCCGACGTCCGCCACCTCGAAGATCGGCGCGGCGGGGTCCTTGTTGACGGCGACGATGAAGTCGGAGCTCTGCATGCCCGCCAGGTGCTGGATCGCGCCCGAGATGCCGAGCGCGACGTAGAGCTTCGGGCACACGGTCTTGCCGGTCTGCCCGACCTGGTGCAGCGCGGAGATCCAGCCCGCGTCGACCACGGCGCGGGAGGCGCCGACGGCGCCGCCGAGCTCGGCGGCGAGCTCGCGCACGAGCGAGAACTTCTCCGGCGCGCCGAGGCCGCGGCCGCCCGAGACGATGGTCTTGGCGCCCGCGAGGTCGACGTCCTCGCCGCCCTCCTTCACCGCGGCGAGGCGCCGCATCCGGCAGGGGACCTGCGAGAGGTCGGCCGCGAGCGGGACGACCTCGCCCGCGGCGCCGTCCTCGCGCACCTTCTTGAAGACGTTGCCGCGGACGGTCGCCATCTGCGGGCGCGTGCCCTCGCAGGTGATGGTCGCCATGATGTTGCCGCCGAAGGCGGGGCGCGTCTGGAGGAGGAGCTTCCTCTCGGGGTCGAAGTCCAGCTGCGTGCAGTCGGCGGTGAGGCCGGTGTGCAGCGCGGCGGCGACGGTCGGCGCGAGCGAGCGGCCGATCGACGTGGCGCCGAAGAGCAGGATCTCCGGCCGGCGCGCCTCGACCGCCTGGCGGACGGCGGCGGACCAGAAGTCGTTCTGGTAGTAGGCGAACTGCGGCGCGTCCATCGCGTAGACCTTCCTCGCGCCGTGCGCGAAGAGCTCCGGCGCGAGCGCGGCGCCGTTCTCGGAGAGCAGCAGCGCGCAGAGCTCGTAGCCGGACTTGGCCGCGAGCTCGCGGCCCTCGGAGAGCAGCTCGCAGGAGACGGACTGCAGCGCGCCCTCGCGCTGCTCGGCGAATACCCAGATTTCGTTCATGGTCGTTTCTCCTAGACGAGGTGGCGTTCGGCGAGGATCCCGACGAGCTTCTCCGCCTGCTCGGCGGGGGTGCCCTCGAGGCGGACGCGGTTGGTCTTGACCGGCGGGGCGAAGACCTTGGTGACGCGGGTGGGGGAGCCCTTGAGGCCGATGAGCTCGGGGTCGGGCTCGAGCTCGGCGACGCCCCAGACCGGAATCTGCGCCTTCTTCGCGGCCATCTTGCTCTTCAGGGAGCCGATGCGCAGCTCGCCCGCCTCCTTGACGACGGTGAGCGCGCACGGGAGGTCGACCTCCCATTCCTCGTGGCCGTCCTCGGTGGCGCGGACGACCTTGAGCGCCTTCCCGCCGGGCAGGGCCTCGACGGCCTTGGCGTAGGTGAGGACCGGGAGGCCGAGATGGTGGGCGATGCCGGGGCCGACCTGGGCGGTGTCGCCGTCCGTCGCCTGCTTGCCGAAGAGGACGAGGTCGGCGGGGCCGAGCTTCTTGATCGCGAGCGCGAGCGTGTAGCCGGTCGCCCAGGTGTCCGCGCCGCCGAACTCGCGGCCGGAGACGAGGACGCCGTCCGTCGCGCCGCGGGCGATGGCCTCGCGGACCACGGCCTCGGCCTGGGGCGGGCCCATCGAGACGACGGTGACGGTGGAGCCGGGGACGGCGTCCCGGAGGCGCAGGGCGACCTCGAGGGCGTTCTCGTCGAACGGGTTCATGACGGCGGGGACGCCGGCGCGGTTGAGCCGGTTGGTGGCGCGGTCGATGGTCACCTTGTCCGAGTCGGGGACTTGCTTGATGCAGACGACGATCTTCATGCGGTGTCGTGGCGGGGTGTGCGGAAAACGGCGCGGGAGTCTAGCAGAACGTCCGTGCGCGCGCAAGCGCGCTTGCCTTCCGCGGCGGGCGGGGGTAGAATGCGCCGCCATGAAACCGCTCCGCAATCTCGCCGTCGCCCAGTCGGGCGGCCCCACCATGGTCATCAACCAGTCGCTCGCCGGCGTCGTCCTCGCGGCGAAGGCCGCCGGTCCCGCCGTGGGCCGCATCCTCGGCGCCCGCCACGGCATCGACGGCATCCTCAAGGGCGACTTCCTCGATCTGCGCCGCCTCTCGCCGGCGAAGCTCGAGGCGATCGCCGCGACGCCGTCCTCCGCGCTCGGCTCCTGCCGCCACAAGCCCACCGAGGAGGACTGCGACAGGATCCTCGCCGCGCTCCTCGCGCGCGGCGTCGGCTACTTCTTCTACATCGGCGGCAACGACTCCGCCGACGCCGCGCGCATCGTCGCCGAGCGCGCCGCCGCGACGGGCGCGCCGCTGCAGGTCGTCCACGTCCCGAAGACGATCGACTGCGACCTGCTGGTGAACGACCACACGCCCGGCTACGGCTCCGCGGCGCGGTTCGTCGCGTGCGCCTTCCGCGGCGACGACCTCGACAACCGCGCGCTCGGCGGCGTGAAGATCGACGTCGTGATGGGGCGCGACGCGGGCTTCCTCGCGGCGGCCTCCGCGCTCGCGCGCCAGCGGCCGGACGACGGCCCGCACCTCGTCTACCTTCCCGAGCGCCCGTTCTCGATCCCGCGCTTCACGGCGGACGTCAAGGCGTGCGTCGCGAAGTTCGGCCGCTGCGTCGTGGCGGTGTCCGAGGGCATCCGCGACGCGAAGGGAACGCTCGTCGCCGCGAAGTTCTCGAGCGAGCGCGACTCGCACGGCAACCTCCAGCTCTCCGGCACCGGATCTCTCGGCGACCTGCTCGCGCGTGCCGTGAAGGAGAAGACCGGCATCCGGCGCGTGCGCGCCGACACGTTCGGCTACCTGCAGCGCACGTTCCCCGGCATGGCGAGCGCCACCGACTCCGCCGAGGCGCGCGCCGTCGGCGAGGCGGCGGTGCGCCACGCGCTCGCCCGCGCCGCGGCCGGCGCCGCCGCCGAGAGCGCGACGATCGTCATCCTCCGCAAGCCCGGGAGGAAGTACGCCGTGACGTTCGAGGCGCGGCCCGTGCAGGCCGTCGCGAAGAACACCAAGTCGATGCCCGACGCGTTCATCGCGAAGAGCGGTCACGACGTCACGCCCGCCTTCCTCGCCTGGGCGCGCCCGCTCGCCGGGGCGCTTCCCGTCTGCGAAGTCCTGTAGGGGACTGGCCGGGGCGGGGATCGAACCCGCACTCTCTTGCGAGAAAGGGATTTTAAGTCCCCTGCGTCTGCCATTCCGCCACCCGGCCGGGCGACGGGGGCGGAGTATACGCGCGCCGGGGCTTCTTGACAACCGGCCTCTTTCGTGGGATGATTCCCGGACTTGCGGAAAACGGCTCCCGCGTGGGGGCCGTCCGCGGAGCGACAACCCTTTCACCCATCCGGAACCTACCCAATGGCAGACGAAACCACCGAGGTCCAGGCCCCCGCCGAGGAGCCCGAGAAGCCCGTCCCCCAGAACATCCGCAACCTCCACATCAAGGCCCAGGGCTCGCTCGAGCGCAACCCCGACCTGGCGATCGACCTCCTGCTGCGCTGCGTCACGGCCTGCCCGTGGTTCCTGCAGGCGCGCACCGACCTGCGCAAGGCGGAGATCGGCCGCTACCTCCTCAAGCACAACGGCAAGGTGGCGGTGAGCCCCCTCGCGGTCGCGCAGGCCTTCTTCCCGAAGATGAAGATCGCCGGGCTCGTGAAGAAGCAGAAGTTCGCCGAGGCGCTCGTCGAGTGCGAGAAGCTGCTCCTCAACGACCCGCTCAACATCCACTTCGTGAAGCTCTTCGCGGAGACCGCGATCGCCGCCGGGCGCAGCTCAGCGGGCCTGATGACGATGGAGCTGGCGAAGGAGCACATCCCCGCGAACGACGTCGACGCGACGCTCGTCCTCGGCCAGCTCTACTTCCAGACGAAGAACTATCCGAAGGCCGTCGAGTGCTTCGACATCGTGCACCGCGCGCGCCCGACGGACGCCGCGATCGGCAAGATGCTCAAGGACGCCGAGGCGCTCAACACGTCCGGCACGTGGGAGGAGGCGGCCGAGGCCGGCGACTTCCGCAAGGCGTTCCAGGACAAGAAGATGGTCGAGGAGCTCGACGCGGCCAACAAGTCCGTCAAGACCGCGGACGACGCGCAGAAGATCATCGCCGAGACGCTCCGCAAGATCGAGAAGGAGCCGAAGAACGTCAACTACTACCTCGCGCTCGTCAACCTCTACCTCCAGCAGAAGCAGTACGACGAGGCGCTCGCCGCGATCGACAAGTGCCGCTCGGTCGTCGGCCAGGACCCGCAGCTCGACCTGCGCTACGCCGCCGTCAAGACCGAGAAGTACGACACCGACATCGCGGCGCTCCGCGAGGCCGGCCAGGCCGAGCAGGCCGACGCCCTCCAGGCCGAGCGCGACCAGTACGTCTTCGACGACATCGCGGACCGCGTCCAGCGCTACCCCAACGACCAGCACCTGCGCTTCCAGCTCGGCGAGCAGTACTGGAAGTACCGCGACCGCGACCCGGCCCTCGTCGACGAGGCGCTGCAGCAGTTCCAGATCTCGCAGCGCTCCCCGAAGGACCGCGTCGCCTCGCTCTACCTCATGGCGCACTGCTTCGTCGAGAAGGGCATGGTGGACATGGCGATCGAGCAGCTCAAGTCCTCGCTCGAGCTCCTGCCCGCGATGGACAAGCAGAAGATGGACGTGTTCTACATGCTCGGCGAGCTCTACGAGAAGGAGGGCCGCCTCGACGACGCATCCAAGTACTTCAAGGAGATCTACCGCGCGGACGTCACCTACAAGGACATCTCCGACCGCGTCCAGCGCATCTACGCCGCGCAAAAGGAACAAGGCAAGGGATGATGCGCCGCGCGCATCATCCCTTGCGATGAAGGATCGCGGCTGCGGGCGGCCGCGCCTCCGAGACCGACCTTCCGACCATCAACCTTGCAACGTTGTCCATCCATGCGCCGCATCGCCATCGTCCTTCCCGCCGTCCTCCTCCTCTCCGGCTGCTACACCGACCCCGCCACGGGGCGGCTCGCCTTCGGGCGCGGGCCCAAGGGCCCGACCCCGGAGCAGGTCCGGATGCAGCGGATGGAGCAGACGATCAACGAGCTGCAGAACCAGAACCGCTCGCTCCGCAACGAGCTGGACGACGTCGGCACGTCGATGAACGACGTCGCCGCGCGCTCCGAGCAGAACAACTACGCGATCGACGCGCGCGGGCAGGACGTCGTCGCGCTCCGCGCGGAGATCGCGACGCTGCGCAACCGCGTCGCCGCGCTCGAGGGCCAGCTCGCGAAGGTCCCCTCGGCGATCACGACGGCCGTCTCCGCCGAGCACCAGTCCATCGTCTCCGAGGTGAACAAGGCGATCGCCGCCTCCGACGCCCGCACGGAGAAGCAGATCCAGCAGGCGGTCCGCCAGGCCTCGCAGTCGCGCCCCTCAGGCGGCGGCTCCGGCCGTTCCTCGGGCGGCGCCCCGTCCGGCTCCGCCCCGGCCGGCGACTACTACGAATACGAGGTCCAGTCCGGCCAGACCCTCTCCGAGATCGCCCGCGCGTTCAACTGCACCGTCAAGGAGATCATGGCCGCCAGCGGCATCCAGGACGCGGCGAAGATCCGCGTCGGTCAGAAGATCTACATCCCCGCGAAGTAGCCGGCCCGGGCGGCGAGGCCGACTTGCGGGCGGCCCGACCGCCGTGCTAGAATCGCGCCCATGGCCGGCTTGATCGATCTGCATCTGCACTCGACGTATTCCGACGGGACGAACACGCCCGAGGAACTCGTCGCCCTCGCCGCGGAGGCCGGTCTCGCGGCGGCCGTCCTCACGGACCACGACACGATGGAGGGGACGCCGCGCTTCCTCGCCGCCGCGCGCGCGGCGGGGCTGCGCTCGCTCGCGGGGATGGAGATCTCGGCCGACGTTCCGCACCGCACGGTCCATCTGCTCGCCTACGGCTGCGACCCGTCCGAGTCCCGCCTCGCCGCGGCGCTCGCTCGCGTTCGCGACGGCCGCGCCGAACGGAACGCCCGCATCCTCGAGAAGCTCGCGAAGCTGGGCTGCCCGGTCACGATGGACGAGGTGCGCGCCGAGGCCGGGAACGCCGAGGTCGTCGGCCGCCCGCACATCGCCGCCGCGCTCGTTCGACGCGGCTTCGCGGAGGATCGCGTCGACGCCTTCCGCCGATTCCTCGGACGCGGTGCGCCCGCCTATGCGGAGCGCTTCCGCCTCTCGCCGGAGGAGGCGCTCTCGCTCGTCGCGGGCGCGGGCGGCGTCGTCTCCCTCGCGCACCCCGCCTCGACCGGCTACAACCCGGCGGAGCTGCGGCGGTTCGTCGGGCGCCTCGCCGAGCACGGCCTCGCCGGCATCGAGTGCCTCTACACCGGCTACCTGCCGAACCAGGTCGAGGAATACGTCGGGCTCGCGCGCGAGTTCGGGCTCCTCGTCACCGGCGGCACCGACTACCACGGCGACAACAAGCCCGGCATCCGCATCGGCGTCGCCTACGGTCGCCTCAAGGTTCCGCTCTCCGCGTTCGAGGCGCTCGAGGCGCGCTGCACCGCCAATGCTGAATGCTGAATGCTGAATGCTGAATGCTGAATGCTGAATGCTGAATGCCCGAGTGATTCAACCCTTTCAATCCCTTCAACCTTTTCAACTTCTTCAACCCTTTCAACCTTCCACATTCCGGATGAAGCCCATCGCCCTCCTTCTAGTCACGCTTCCCGCCTTCGCCGCGTCCGCCGTCAAGCCGACCGATACCGCGGCGCCGAGCCGGCATCCGTCCGCGATGGTGCAGGCGATCGACGACCTGCTCGAGCCGGAGTCGCCGTCGCAATCGGGCGGCGAATACGACGACGTGCTCGCGAGCGGTTCCGCCGCGGCGCGCATCGCGATGGGGCTCGCGCTCCGCGAGGAGGGCGGACGCACCAACCTCGTCCGAGCCGCGCGTCTGATCGGCAAGGCCGCGATGGAGGGCGACTCCGATGCGCAATACTGGCTCGCCCGGATGTACGAGGCGGGGGAGGGGATGAAGAGGCCAGATCCCGAGAAGGCCGTCTACTGGGCGTGGACCGGCATGGAGGGGACGAACACCGCGTGCATGAACCTGCTCGGCACGTTCTACGAGCGCGGCTTCGGCGTCGAGGCGGATCCGGCCGCCGCGGCGGACTGGTATCGCAAGGCGGCCGACCGCGGCAACGCCAAGGGCGCGCTCAACTTCGGCCTCGCCTGCGAATACGGGCGCGGCGTTCCGACCAACGCGCCCCTCGCGCTCGCCTACTACGAGGCCGCCGCGCGCTCCGGACTCGCCGAGGGGATGTTCCGCACGGGGCTCTGCCATCTCTACGGGACCGGGACGGCCCGCGACGGCCGGACCGCCGCCGAATGGTTCGCCCGCGGCGCGCGCGCCGGGGACCCCGATGCCGCGGGCTGGCTCGGCCGCTGCGCCCAGCGCGGCATCGGCGTGCCGCCCGACCCGGCCGCCGCGCTTCGCTGGCTGCGCGAGGCGGTCGCGGCCGGCCGTCCGGAATTTCGCGCCGATCTGGTCCGCGCGCTTCGCAAGGCCGGCCCCGATCCGGCGCTGCGCGACGAGCTCGCCGACCAGCTCGAGGCGGAGGCGGACGGCGATCCCGCGCGTTGCGCCGCCGCGATCGCGGATCTCTTCGCCGACCCCGCCTGGGGCGATCCGGACTACATTGCCGCGGACGGCTGGCTGGAGGCCGGAGGTCCGCGCGCGCGCGCCTCCGCCCACGCCGCGCGCCAGCGCATCGCCCGCGCGTCGTTCGACGCGGTCGCCGCGCGCGCCGAGTCCGAGGCGGCCGCCGCCGGCGCGCCGGTGCTGCGCGGCGTCCGTCTCGGGATGGACGCCGAGACCGCCGCACGGCTCGTCGAGGCCGAGCTGGCCTCGTCGGGTATCCCCGCCGAGCTGATCGTCCGGCCCGATCCGAAGGACGGCGCCCTGCGCGCTCGCTGCGCCGACGCGGAGATCGCAGGTGCAAAGGGGGAGGGGAAACCGCTGCGTGAACTGTGGATTTCCCGCCGGGCCGTCGACGCCTTCTTCGGCACGCGGGGACGTTCCCAGGACGAGGTCCGTCTCGCCGTTCTCGGCGCGGTCGGCGTCCAGGATCGCGCCGAGGAGCGCCGCTCCGAGGACGAGGTCTCCTACGACGGCCGTCGCATCGGCAAGCAGGTCCGGACGGTCTATTCGTCGCCAGACGGATGGGAGCTCGTCTTCCACGGCCCTCTCGCCGTCTTCGATGCCCATTCGCTCTCCGCCGCACGTCGCGCCGGCGTCTTTCGCCCCGCCGGATCCCTCACGCTCCGGCGGCGGTGATCGTGCTTTGCGGCGCTACTCGTAGCACGCGCGTAGGTCCATCAGCGTCAGCCGGCGCTTCAGCTCCGCCGCGGTCGTGCGCGCGGAGGGGCGGTAGCGGAAGACGCGCGGCGCGCCGGGCAGGACCGTGACGAGGTTGTCCGAGAAGCGGCCGCGCGGGTCGGGCGGGTCGGCGAGCCACGCGAAGAACGCCGGCGCCTTCGCCGCGAACTCGATGTCGAACGCGCCCCTCTCGTCCTTCGCGGGCGAGACCCTGCGGATCGCGAGGCCGGCGCGCGGCAGCTCGCAGCGCTTTGGGACGTCGAGGAGGATCGTGTTCTCGCTGCGCCAGACGCGTCCGTCCGCGGCGCGGGACTCGGCTTCGACCGTGAGAAAGTGCGCGGCCGGGTCGACGGCGGCGGCGGCGCGCCTGCGGGGCGCCGCGGGTCGCACGGCGTAGGCGTCGGCGGGCGCGAGGTCCGGGAGCGCGGCGGCGACGTCGGCCGGGAGAGCGAGGCGGCGCGAGGCGGCGCGGGGGAGCGTCTCGCGGCAGGTCCACGTGCGGACGGCGGCGCCGTCGGAGAGGCGGCGCAGCGCGAACGTCGCGGTCGCCTTGACGGCGACGGGGAGGTCCCAGACGAGGTGCGCCTCGAGCGGCGCGCGCGGGCCCGGGCGGAACGCGGTCGCGAGCAGCGGCGCGTAGAAGCGGCGCGCGGCGTGGTGCAGCGCCTTCCAGCGCCCGCCCCACTCGAGCGAGGCCCAGGAGGCGACGGGCCAGTCGTCGTTGAGCTGCCAGTAGACCGTCCCCATGCAGTGGGGCCGGAGCGAGCGCCAGTATTCGACGCCGGTGCGGATGGCCTCGGCCTGCTGGACCTGCGAGAGGTAGAGCGCGTCGTCGAACCCGCGCGGCATGCGGTAGTAGCGGCCGAACATCCCGAAGATGGCCGCGTTTCCGCGCCAGCACTTCTGGTGCCAGTCCATCGCGGGGGAGTAGAGGTTGAGGTCGCCGTCCTTCTCCGAGGCGAAGGAGCGGACGAGCTCCGGCGACGGGAGCGACTGGTAGCCGAACTCGGAGCAGAAGCGCGGCTGGTGCTCGTAGTAGGCGTCGAAGCCCTGGCCGCCGTGCCACACGGACCAGTAGTGCGTGTCGCCGGAGCCGAGGTTGCGGTTGTTGTGGCGGAAATCGCCGGGCGCGGCGCAGGGGGAGCTGGGCCAGAAGAGGCGCGTCGGGTCGGCGGCGCGGACCGCGTCGGCGATCGCCTGGTTGAGGATCGCCCAGTGCGCGGTCTCGGCCTCGCGCTGGTGCTGCGGCTTGTGGCCCCAGTCGACCGACGAGAGGCACTCGTTGTCGCCGCACCAGAGCGCGATGCAGGCGTGATCGCGCAGGCGGCGCACCTGGTAGGCGCACTCTTCGCGGACGTTCGCGAGGAAGTCCGGATGCGACGGGTGCGGCATGCAGGCGAACATCATGTCGTGCCACAGCAGCAGCCCGAGGCGGTCGCACTCGTCGTAGAAGAAGTCGCTCTCGAAGTGGCCGCCGCCCCACACGCGGACCATGTTCATGTTCGCCGCCGCGGCGCTGCGGAGCAGGTCGCCGGCGCGCTCCGCGGTCTCGTGGCGGGGTCTCGCGTCGCACGGGATCCAGTCCGCGCCCTTCGCGAAGACGGGGACGCCGTTCACGCGGATCGCGAAGCGCGCGCCGGCCTTGTCCGGCGTGCGGTCGACCTCGATCCGGCGCAGTCCGATCCCGCGATCGATCCGCACCGCGCCGGCGGAAACGGAGAGCGGGTAGAGCGGCTGCTCGCCGTAGCCGTTCGGCCACCAGAGGCGCGGCCTGGCGATCGTGAAAGAAGTCTTCAGCTCGAACGGCCCCGGCGCGGCGGGGACGCGTCCGCGCAGCGTGCGCGTCTCGCCGTCGAACGAGACCGTCGCCTCGACGGGCGCGCCGGGGCGCGCGCCCGGGACCGGGACGAAGCGCGCCGTGACGCCGACGCGGCACGCGCCGCCGCGGTGCGTCTGGTCGGTCCAGGCGGAGTCGAGCAGCGCGGCGTCGGCGGGGACGAGCTCCACCTTGCCATAGAGCCCGGAGGCGGGGAGCGAGACGCCCCAGTCCCAGCCGCCCGAGCACTGGCACTTGCGGATGGAGTGGATCGCGGGGACCGAGCTGCCGTTCACCTGGTTCGGGTCGAGCTCCGGCGCGAGCGCGCGGTGCGCCGCCAGCGCCGCGCGGCGCGGCGACCGAATGCGAACCTCGACCTCGTTCGCGCCTTCGCGCAGGAGCTTCCTGACCTCGAAGCGCCAGCGGCGGAACTGGTTGTCTGCCGAGCCGACGCGGCGGCCGTTCACGAAGACTTCGGCGACCGTGTCGATCGAGTCGAACGACAGGTAGACGGCCTCGTGCGCCAGCAGCGCCGCGGGGACGTCGAAGGAGCGCGAGAAGACCCAGTCCGTGTCGGCGACCCACTGGACTTTGCGCTCGTTGTCGCGCCAGTAGGGATCGGGGATGCGCCCCGCGTCCTGCAGCGCGGAGTAGTTGTCGCCGGGGATGGGGCAGGGGAGGGGCTCGGATCCGTCCGCGGCCTGCAGCCGCCATGTTCCGGCAAGGGAAAGAATCGCGTCGTTCATGCGGCGGATTCTAGCAAATGCCCGCCGCGCCCGGCAAGGGCGTCACTCCGGTTGGAATCCCTCCGCCTCAGCGACCCAGTACCAGAGTGGCCACGCCATCATCATCGGTTCGCGCAGCTCCGCGCACCAGTCGGCGAACGGTCCGAACGGCGGCATCGGCCCTTCGGACGAAACGCCGCGGTGCCGGCACCAGAGCCGCACGAGTTCGTCCAAGCCTTCCTTGCCGCGCGTCCACGCGCGCCCTTTCTCCGCGAGGTGCATCGCCTCGCGCAGCGGCAGCCCGGGCAGGTCGCGCCGCAGCCGCGCCGCGGCCTCCTCGTAGAACATCGCCCCGCGGGCGTGCTCGTCGGACTCCACGAGCGCGAACGCCCGCGCGAAGAGCGCCGGCGATGCCGCGGCGTCGGTCCGCCAGCGTCCCGCCGAGCGGGAGCGCGCTGCGTCCCGCCGCCCGCTCCGATTCCTCGAACTCGATCTCCCAGCCGCCGCCCGACGGGTCGCCCGTCGCGCGATCGAGCATCTCGAAGAGTCCGCGCGCCCACGGCGCGCCCGCCCGAAAGCGGAACCGCACCTTCGGTCGAAACGGCAGAAGACCGCATCCCCATCGCGAGCCCTCCGGCGGCGCCAGGAGCGGCGGCAGACCCTCCTCCGGAACGCCCGCACGCACGGGAGGGAGCGAGGAGAGCCCCAGCAGACGGAACATCAGGAACGCGGCCGCGGGAGAGGAGAGGTAGCACTCCTCCGGCCGAGCTTCCGCGACTGCGTCGGCGAGCGCGAGGAGCGACGCCGGCGCCACGCGTCGCTCCTCAAGGATCCCGTGCTCGAATTCAAGCCACTTGCGGCAGGCGTCCGTCGCCGCGGCGTCCCCCGCACAGTAGCGCGCGAGCGCCTCTTCGAGTCGTTTCTCCAGCGCCGCATCCGCAGCGCCGTCCGGCGTCTCCGGCGGCGATGTGTTCGTTAGCGTGACGATGTGCCTGATCATCGGAAGGCTCCATGGTTGTCGTCGAGGATGCGGAGGGCGTCGTCACGGCCGAGCGCGAGCGAGCGGACGGCCGAGGCGGGATCGAAGGCGAAGACGCCGCCGGTGCGGCGCAGGAATCGGGCGAGGGGCGCGGCCTCGCGGGCGAGGTCGTCGTCGGGGAGAAGCTCCAGCGCCTGCGCCAGACCGTCGCAGATGCCCGGCAGGGGCAGGGAGGGGCGGATCTCCACGTAGCGGACGCCGCCGAGCAGCGCGGGGCGGCGCGTGGGACGCCGCCAGGGTCCCTCGGCCGTGGTTTCGGCGTTCAGGTGGACGACGACGAGCGTGCGGATGTCCGGATGGTTCTCCAGGATCGGCGCCGCGGGCGTGTTGTCGCCGCCCATCGCCTCCCAGCCGCCGTCGACGAAATGCGCGCCGTCGATCTCCACCGGGTCGAGGCCGAACGGGATCGCGGACGACGCGAGGACCATCCGCCGCCGGCGCTCCGCGTCCGGCTCCGCGTCGACGCGGAAGACGCGCCGCTCGAGCCGGCCCGCCGGCCACGGGCCGCCGACGCACTCCAGCGCGGTCGCGTAGACCGCGGGCGAATCCTCCGGCCATCGCTCGGGCAGCAGGTCGCGCAGCGCCCGTTCAAGGCCCGAACGGTCGAGCGCGCCGGGAAACGGGAACCCCGCGCCGCGCGCGAACCTCGCGGCCGCACGTTCCGCCCAGGCCGCGAGCGCCTCGCCCGAGAGGAGCCCCTCCGGCCGCTCGGCGACCGCGCCGCCGACGCGCGAGCGCCAGAACGCGACGATCCGCGCAGGATCCCGCACGGCCGCGAACACCGCCGCGTTGATCGCCCCGACCGACGTTCCCGAGATCGCCTTGACGCGCTCCGCGAGCCCCCGCTCCGCCAGCGCCGTCCAGACCCCCGCCTGATAGGCCCCCTTCGCCCCTCCCCCCGAAAGGACGAGGCCGATTTGCGCCGCCCGGAGCACGCCTCCTTCTCGTCGCGTTCGCGCAAATCGTTTCATGCCATTCCCTGCAGCATCCTCCATACCACCTCCGAAACCGGCCCCTTCTGCCCCCGGGCCGCTCTAATTCCGACCGACTGCGCAGAAATGGATTGCTTTCGCAAGGACGACAAAGCGACGGGAAGACGAGACGACGAACAATCTCGCCTCTGCTGGTTTAACCCTTCTTGCCTTTTGCTTCTTTGACCTTCTTGGTGGCGAAAATGGTGGTCGCGATGGCGCCGATTCCAGCGATGACGGAGGCGGCAATGCCGGCGTTCCGTTTTGACTTCGAGGATGAGAAGAAGGACGATTTAGCCATTTTGTTTCTCCATGAGTTTGGTGAGTTCGTTGCCCGAGACGAGCAGAACGGGTTTTTTGTTTTGCGAATCGATCAATGCCTTGATCGTCTTCGGAAGTCGTTTGACGCTGGATTCAAAGTCGGAGAAATGATCATCGTCGACATAGCGGAGAATTTCCGACAGACGCTTGAATTTGACTTTGCCGAGAGCATTCAGATTCGAAATCTGGTCATTGTAGGCGACGGCGGGGCTGATTCGGCTGCAGAGATCCGACGAAACGGCAATCGTATCGACGAGCGCATGAACGCCGTGTTCCAGCGATCCGCAGGCCTTTACCGCCTTGCTGGCGCCGAAGATGTGCTTGAACATATTCTCGTCCTCGGGATTCGTGCTGTCGATCTTGGAATTGACTTCTTCGCAGAGCGTATTGAACTTCGTGTTGAGATCGACATATGCCGAGTTCTGGAAACCCTTGTAGCCGGCTTTCGCCTCGGCAAGAATGGCGTTTCGCGCCGCCCCCAAAGCTCCCTTGAGCTCGTGGACGCTTTGCATGAAGATTTGTTCGGAAATGTCCGTCAGCTGGGATTGGATGTCCGACAACTGGATCGAAATCAGTATGAGCATTCCCTGCAGGAATACCAGTGGTCCGCCTTCGGCGACAGGCAGCAAAGAGGCCCCCGCGCCGGACGTCGGACCTGCCGATACCCTGCCGACGGCCGTCGCTTTGGGCGCAATCGCTCCGAGCATCGGACCAGCAGCCGCCTTCGGGCCAAGGGAAACTCCTGCGAGCGCCGGAAGAACGTCGGAAATGACCTTCGTGGGCTTCTTGCTATACACACGATAGAGTTGCTCTCCGTCATCCCACAAGCGCTTTCCGTTTTCAATCAGTTTGAATCCGTTTATCAGCCACGCCGCGATATTGGACTGGTAGGCCGCCGAACTTTCCCGGCTGATGCCTTCCGCCTCTGGCGAAGCGATTTCGATTTCGTCGTCCTTGATCCGTTCTTTCGGGTTTTCGGGGGCCTCTTCGATGCCGAACAGGTCTTGTTCTTCGTTCATGTGGTGTCCTTTCGTGTGGGTTTGGGTTCTGGGAGAGTGTTTCTCCGGCGGTTTTTTAAATGGCGGGCACGACGCCGGCGTTCTCCAGTATGGCGTGCGACACGGCGAACGGGTATCCTTGCGACGGGTGGTGGAGGTTGACCATCAGGAAATCCCGGCCGCCGCGAGGGAACCGGTAGACGCCGTCCGCCACGCAGTCGGCTTCGCCGTCGCCGAAGTCCCACGGAATCGCGTTCCAGACGCGGGAGCCCCACACGACGACCACGTCGGGCCGGAATTCGTCGACGAGCGCAAGAAAGGCCCGGAGATGCCGTTCGTCCTCGAAGAGGCCGTCGTGCTTTTCGTCGGAGTCGCGGCCTTCCGCGCATTGGAGATAGTTCGCGAAAACGACCGAGTCGAAAAACAACTCCCGTTCGTCCGCGGAAGCATCGCGTCCGAAGACGGAATTGACGAAGGTCGAGAACGTCCGCTTCCAGTCGGAATCGCCGGAGTAGGCGTCATCCAGATAGTCGCTGACCACCTGTTGGGTGAATCCGCGGCATTCGGGATGCGCGGCCGGATCTCCGCAGTCGCGGCAGCCGTCTCCGCAGTAGTGCGAAGCCCCGACCACCATCACTTTCCGGTCGAAGAGGCCATCGCCATACGAGGTTCCGACCCAAGGGTCGAAGAATCGGTCGTTATCCATCTTCCGTGTTCTCCTCTTGCCCTCTCTCGCGGCCGACGGCCGCGAGAGAGGGCTTCCCTTACGGCAGATGCTCCCACTTGCTCCAGCGGGAGCAGGCGTTGCCGCCGGAGGAGAGCGTGCCCTTGGCCTGGCAGCGGGCGTTGCCGACGGACTGGACCTTGTAAGGCCGCTGGGACATGAACTTCACTTCCCGCTCGCCCGGCCACCACCGACAGGTGGCGCAGCGGCGGTCGGCGATTCCGACGAGTTGTCTTGACGTGCTGACGAACGGCATGGGGCCTTCTCCGCTCCTTCCGGGGGTTTCCCGGGGGAACGGGGAAGGAAAGGGCCGCGCCGCCGGTGGCTTCCAACGGAGGCACCGCCAAGCGCCTGGGGAGAAAGCGGACCGAGGGCGCGCCCCTGGCGGGGTCGCGCTTCGGCAGGGCTCTCTACTCCTCTTGAAAGTTTGGCGGTTTTCCGTTGGTCGAGAGTCCCGTCGATGGAATCGATGGGAGCCGCGCGGTCCGTGGGTCGCCCCATGGGCGTTGCGACGGCCTCCATTCTACCACTTCGGCGTTCCGGGCGCAACCCCGTTTCCGGGCTCGCCCTCGGTCCGCGTTCGCGTTGAAACCACCCTATATTGCCGGGATGCTCCCGCCAGACTTACGGATGGCGTCGGAAAGTTCGCCGCCCGGGCGGCCCAGCTCGCGCAGTGCGGCGTTGACGCGATGCGAAGCGCGATGCCGCAGCTGGTGCACGGCGTTGGGCTTCATCCCGTATTCGCGCGCGACGTCGTCGATCGGTTCGCCGAGCTCGGTGCGGACGAAGACCGCCTTGGCCTTGTCCGACCAGCGCCCCGCCGCGAAGACGCGGTCCACGACGGCGCGCCAGAGCGCCTCCGCCTCCGCGCGGAGCGCGGCGCTGTCCGCGCGCCCCGCCGCGGCGAGCGCCGCGCCCTCCGCCGCCTCCGACTCGCGCCGGCGGCGCTCGATCTCGCGCGACGACGCCTTCGTCGCCACCTTGCGGACGACGCCGAAGAGGAAGTCGCGGAAGCGCCCCGCCTCCCGGCGGTAGCCGCCGCGGGGGAAGAGGCCCGCGAGCGAGAGCATCGTCTCCTGCACGAGATCGTCGGCGTCCTCCGGCTTCACCGACGGATGCGACGCGGCGACGATGCCGAGGAACCGCCGCACGACGGGATCGTAGCGCTGCGCGAACTCCGGCCAGCGCGCCGCGTCCGGCCCCTCCGCCAGGTTGCGGAGGAGCCCGGTCGAGGTCTCGGGGCCGATGGCGGCGCGGGGCGTGGCGGGGTCCATGTCTCGGGAGTCTAGCACAACCGCGCCGCCTGTGCTAGACTCTCCGCACATGGAGACACTTCCGGCCGGCGTCCGCTTCGGCGGCGACTTCACGATCCTGCGCGTCCTCGGCGCGGGCGGGATGGCCACGGTCTACGAGGCTCGCGAGGAGCCGATCGGGCGCGTCGTCGCGCTCAAGGTTCTCGATCGCGCGGAGCCCGCGCTGCGCGCGCGCTTTCTCGCCGAGGCGCGCACGATGGCCGGACTGCGGCACCCCGGCGTCGCCGAGATCCTGCGCTTCGGGACCGACCCCGCCACGGGGCTTCCCTTCCTCGCGATGAAGCCGTATCCGGGCTCCCTCGCGGACCGGCTCGGGGACTCGCGCGCGCTCGCCGAGGCGGACGCCGCCGCGCTCGGCCTGCGCCTCGCGGATGCGCTCGCCGCGCTCCACGCCGCCGATCCGCCCGTGGTCCACCGCGACGTCAAGCCCTCGAACGTCCTTCTCGACGAAACGGGCGCGCCGGTCCTCGCCGACTTCGGCGTCGCCAAGCGCCTCGGGCCGGAGGAGACCCTCCATACCCTGTCGTCCGCCGGGACGCAGCCCGGCACCTGGTTCTACGCCGCCCCGGAGCAGAGGGCTGGGCTCCCGCTCTCCCCGGCGGCCGACTGGTACGCCTTCGGCGTCCTGCTCTACCGCTGTCTCACGGGCGGCTTCCCGCCTCCGGGCGGCGCGCTGCCCGTCGACGTCGCCGCCGAAACCTCGCGCGCGTGGCGTCCTCTCCTGCGCGGCCTCCTCCGCGAGGCCCCCGCCGCGCGGCTCGCGGATCCTGACGCCGTCCGCGCCGCGTTGCGGCGCGTCCTGCGCTCGTGCCGCCGACGCGCCTTCCTGCGCCGCTTCCGCGTGCCGCTCGCCTTCCTGTCGCTTGCCGTCTTCACCGCCGTCGCCGTCCGTCTCGTCGCGCCCAAGAACGCCGTATCCGGGAACGATCCGTCCGCGGAATCCGGCAGTACGACCTATAGGTTCTCACAATGGGACTACTCGGAGCATAAGCATGCGATTAGCCTTCAACCGGAAATACCGTGGCGGCCGCCGGCTCCGCTACAGCGGTTGAAAGATCTCGTCCAGGACTATCCGAATCCGTCCGACGGCGACGTCCCCGTCGTGGACGAAACCGGATGCATCCGCGTCCAATCCTGGCACCGGCTCTATTTCGGAGATCTGCCGACCAATCATCCGCCGCCGGCCATTGTCCTGGATGGAGGAACGTTCGTCTTCGGACCCTCGCCGAAGAACCTGCGTGCCTTTCGCCAGCGCCTCGTCGACCTATGGGAATCCCGTCAGGATGGAGAGCTCGGGTTCGACGAGCTTCGAGCCCTGCTGGACACCCGTCCGCAAGTCTCCAACGTTCTGGAGAACGTCGTCAGCATCGGCCCGAAAGGCGGCGCGATCGAGGATTCCTGGTGGTATCGGTATCCCGACTGGGACCTCTCGTCTCCCGTTCCCCGCTTTTTCGCGCCGATTCGGGCGGAGGAAAACGTCGGAAAACTCGGTGTCAGAGGCCGCCGAATCCTTTTCGACCGAGATCTTCTCGACCCGGCCGTCACGTTCAGAAACAACTACCGGACATGCGTCTACGATGCCGATGGAACGCCACGCGACATTCGCGAACATTTCGTGAAATGACGCGCATCAGAACTCGAACACGAGCACCTTGACGCCGTAGCGGTCGACGTCGGACCAGTCGACGCCCTCGAGGTAGGGGCCGGAGCCCCACATCTGGAACGGCAGCTCGGCGCCGGTGCGAAGGTCGGTGATCTTCCTCGGGACGAAGCCGTCCGACTCGAAGAGCGCGAAGCCCTTGGTGGGCGCCTGCGTGACCATCGCGTAGAGCCTGTCCTCGCGGCCGAAGGGGTGCGAGACGCCCGCCCAGCCGATGCTGTTGTGGTGGTCGAAGTAGCCGGGCGTGAGGACGGAGCGCTCGCCGCCCTGCGTTCCGAACACGGCCTCCGAGCCCCACGCGAGGAAGTCGCGGATGGCGTCGAGCGAGGGCTGGATCTCGGCGGGCATGGAGCCGTCGACGAGCGGGGCGATGCCGGGCGCGAAGTTCCACATGCCGCGCTGGCCGACGCAGGCGACCATCTGGCGCAGGAGGAAGAAGCGGTCGGAGGTGTAGCGCTCGTCGGTCGAGCCCTCGCCGCCCCACCACCAGTAGTAGCCCTTGCCGACGTGGGGGATGTCCTCGTTGAAGTCGCGGCGCGGCGGCGTGGAGCCCCAGCGGCCGTTGCGGCGGTATGCGCTCCAGCGGTTGTAGGGCGGGGAGGGCTCCTCCTCGTACTCCTCGCTCGTGCCGACGTCCATCTCGTCGACCCAGAGCTCGCCGTCGCCGTTGGAGGTGAGGATCGCATCCGGCCAGAGCGACTTCACGAAGCCGGGCAGCGCGGCGCGGTCGGGGCCGTCGGGGCGGCCGTCGAGCCAGAAGCCGTCGATGCGGTCGCCGTAGCGCTCGCGCATCTCGCGCAGCAGGTCGCGGAACGCGGCGAAGTAGCCGGGCATGTCGCGCGCGCCCTCGGCGAGCATCGGCGGGTCGACGACGTCCCACTCGCCGTGCCCCATCGGGAAGTAGAGCTCGGCCTTGAGGCCGCGCGCGTGGGCGGCGTCGAGGAACGCGCCGACGTAGTCCTTGCGCGTTTTGTAGTTGTAGGCCGGGTTGCGCGTCGGGAAGAGCACGCACATCGCCTCGCCCGAGTGCAGCGCGGTGAGGATGACGTAGCGCGCGCCGGCGCGCACGGCGGCGTCGCAGAGGTTGGCGGCGACGACCTCCGGGTCGGGCGTGGCGGCGTCGAACGCCTCCGCGGTCGGGTAGAAGAGCGGCGCGCCCGGCTCGCCGGCGCTCTCGCGGACGGAGCAGCCGCCGCCGGTGAAGAGGCCGTAGTGGTAGAAGAGGCCGAAGCGGGCGTTCGCCCACCATTTCATGAGGCGCTCGCGGCGCGCGAGCCAGATCGGGTTGCGGGTCATTTCGTTTCAGGCTCGGGGAGGTTCGCCCACGCGCGGCGGAGGTAGGCGAGGGAGTGGGGGGATTCGCCGGCGACGTCGGGGTTGCCGCAGGACTCGACGCTGCAATGGTCGCAGCCGCAGGCGCGAAGCTGCGCGAGGAAGGCGGGGATCTCCTCGCCGTCGTCGAGGTGCGGGAAGCCGCGCGTGCCGCGCGTGGCGATGTGCGCGTGGGCGACGCCGCCGACGCGCGCGATCTCGTCCATGCGCTCGCCGACGCGGGCCATGTGGAAGTAGTCGGCGAGGAGCTTCACCGCGGGGTGGTCCGCCTCGCGCACGAACGCGGCGCCCTCGCAGAGGTGGTTGCCGAGGTTCGTCTCGCCGTGGTGGAGCGGCTCGAAGACGACCGTGAGCCCGCGCGGCGCGGCGACCTCGCCCGCGAGGCGCAGCACCTCGACGAGGCGGCGGCAGGCGGCGGGGTAGGGGACGTCGTCCGGGCGCCTGCGGGCGCCGCCGTTCCCGAAGACCGCCCACTTGCCGCCTAGCTCGGCGACGCGGTCGAAGGCGCGGCAGAGGTAGTCGCGCAGGCGGTCGTCGGTCCACGCCGGGTCGTGGACCTTCACGGCCCAGGGGAAGAGGCGGCAGAAGCCGCCGATCGGCAGGCCGACGTCGGCGACGCGTCTGCGGAGCGCGGCGTAGTCGTCCGCCGGGAGCGGCTCGAGCTCGTTGACGAACGGTTCGAGGTAGTCGAATCCCGCGTCGCGGGCGGTTTCGAGGTAGTTGAAGCTTTCGCAGATTCCGAATTGCATGGCGTTGTGTGGGTTGTCGGTTCGCAGGTTCAAAGGGTGCAGACTCGGGCCTAGCGCGAGGCCTTGACGCGGAAGAAGGCGGCGTCGCCGACGGGCTCGGCGCTTGTCCAGACGGTCCGGCCGGCGGCGGAGTCCGGCCGGAACGCGCCCTCGATGACGAGAGAGTCGTCGTCGGTCGAAAGATCGGAGAGACACGTGGCGCCGTAGACGGCGTAGGCGGCCGCGTTGTCGGGGCGGACGCCGTTGAGGACGATGCGGACGCGGCCGTCGGGGAGAAGCTCGACCTCCGTCTCGCGCAGCGGATCGGTCCCGTCCGGGTCGACACCGGCGGTGAAGGCGTCGCCCAGCGTGTAGACGCGGTCGCCATCGCGGATCGCGGTCGGGGCCGACAGGTCCTCGAAGACGGGCTCGAGGCCGCGCGCGCGGATCCAGTCCGACGGCACGCCGTCGGCGCGGACGTAGCCGGGCGCGGACTCGGTCGGGAAGTCCGCCTCCGCGAGCAGGACGTCGTCCACGGCGGTGCTGCCGGCGACCTTGAGCGAGACGATGCCGGCGGCGCCGCCGGGCCGCGCGTAGTGCCAGGTTCCGCTTCCGTCCGCGGGGACGACGGGGGCAGCGGGCGAGAGCAGTCCGTGCTCCGACGCGCGCGGCGTGCCGTCGACGGAGACCTCGAGGAGCGCCGGGCCGTCGGGGTTCGTCTCCCGGTCGAGGAGGAAGCCGAGGCGGATCCAGTCGCCCGCCGAGAAGGGGCTGGCGTCGAGGACGCCGCGCGTCAGGCCGCCCTCCGCGGTGCCGTGGCCGAGGAGCAGCGATCCGCCGTCCTCCACGCCGAGCGTGGCGAACCAGTCGCCGGCGGCGTCGTAGAGGCCGACGGTCGCGCCCGGCGCGACGCGGAGCAGCAGCTCGAGCTTTTGGTTGCCGTCAGCCGGCGGGGCGTAGGTCCGCACGGCCGTGCCGCCCGAAAGTTCGAGGATGCGCCCGTGCGTCGCCGAGGACATCGGCCGGCCGGCGACGCCGACGCCGGGCGTCCCGGCCTCGACGGCGCCGGAGCCCGCCCAGCCCGCGAGCGCGCCGGCGGCCACTCCTGCGCCCGCGGCGTACTCCTCGAACGTGTCTTGGCCGATGACAAACGTCTCGACGGGCCGCGCGGCGGATAGGCCGGTCCAGAGGAGCGTGTCGTCGCCCGCGACATCAAACGACGCGACGGCGCCCTCGCCGGAGGCGGCGCCGCTCGCGAGCGACCATTCCGGGACCGGGACGGACGAGCCGTCCGCCGCGTAGCGCGCGGCGGACGCGGCGGAGCCGGAGAGCGTGGACTCGACGCGCGTCCCGGCGAGGAGGCGGTAGTTCGAGCCGACGAGCGAGGCGGCGGCGTCCGCGCCGAGCGAGGCGTCCGGCTCCGGGAAGTCGAGCGTATGCACGTCAAGGCCGGAAAGAACGAGGGGCTGGATCAGTTCGAACGAGATGCCGTCGCCGGCGTCGGAGAGGAGCAGGACCGAGAGGTCGCCGTTCGCCAGCCGCGGGCCGAGGCAGATGCCCTCGAAGTTGCCGCCCCCGAGGATGAGCCCGCCGCCTTCCGCAAGCAGCGATTTTTCCGTGCCAGTCCATGTCGCGCCGTCCTTGAGCGAGTCGTAGCCCTTAACGTCCGTCGCATCCTCGGGTCGCGCGACGCGGTAGACTCGCCAGCCGAGACGGTGGTTCGCAATCATCGCCAGGATGCTCGTGCTGCCGAAGCTCAGTTCGCGCTCCAGGACGAGGAGCGATCCGTCCGGCAGCGCGCAGAGCCCGGCGACGCCAAGCCGGGCCTTGCCCTTGTAGTCGTATGGATAGGTCCACGCGTCTGTCGTGTAGGGATACATCGCCTCGAGCGCGAATTCGTCTCGAGCGGAGCGGCGCGAATACTTCGCGAGACGAATGGTCGTTCCGGCGGCATGCGACGAGCGGGAGCCGTCGCCGACGAGGGCCTCCTCGTTGCAGGTCCAGAGCGCGAGACCGTCGCCGCGCATCGAGAGCGCCTCGAAGCCGAAGTTGCCGGGATGCGTCGTGAGGATGTAGGGAACGTGGACGCCGCCAACCTGCGCGCCGGTGGCGGGGTCGTAGGCGCGGACGTTGCGTCCGCCCTCGTCCGTGGCCCAGACCCATCCCGTGGCGGGGTCGTAGGCGCAGCCCTCGAGATCGGAGGCCGAGCCGAGACGAACGCGCTCGTTCGTGGAACAGATCGAGAAGGATGCGACGTTCGTCCCCTCGGGCCCGAGGTCGATCGTGCATTCGTAAAGGCCTCCCTCGGCTCCCGTGCCATCGTCGGCCACGGCCCAGAAGCGGTTGCCGCCGACATACGTGATGCCGCTGAGACTCTCCGGAACGGCGGGGCGCTGGAACGCCCTGCCGACGGCGACCGACACGTCGGCCGCCGATGCGGAGACCGCGGCGAGCGCGGCGGACAGGAGGATCGGATGCAGATTCATGCGGTCGGACCCGCGGGGGCGGCTTCGCGAAGATGGAAATGCATGGGGCGATTCTAGCAGAAAGCGGCTTCTAGGCGAAGCAAATTCTTCGTTTCCGGGCTCAACGCGGGGATCGATCCTTTTCCGCGGTTTCGGCGACCACGGAGACGCCGTCGGGGATGACGGCGATCCTGGCGTCGGGCGAGGTGAGCGTGGTCGCACGGGCGATGCCCTCCTCGAGCGTGGAGGCGGGAACGAGGCCCATCGCGCGGAGCATCGCATGGTCGCAGTCCCGCGTCACGAGGACGACGCGGTTGCGGCACAGGATGCGCGCGAGGATCTGCACCTGCCACTGGTCGGGTTCGGTGCGGTCGCGCGGGACGGCTAGGATGCGGTCGAGGAGCGCTCGCGGGGATGGCGCCTCCGCGAGCATCCGCAGGAAGCCCTCCCCGCCGTGGCCGTCGCCGCACGCGGCGCAGAGAACGATCGCTCCGCCCTCGCGCGCGGCCGCCTCGCCCGCGGTCATGCCCTTCACGGACTGGTAGACGTTCTGGTCGAGCGGGTGTCCGCCGTTGGAGGTGACGACGATGTCCGCGGGCGGGACGCGGACGCGGCAGGCATCCGCGAGGAACGCGCATCCCGCCTCGTGCGCGGCGCGGTGCGCGCCGGCGAAGGCGCGGACGATGCGCTTGCCGGGGTCGATGACGACGTTGAGCACGAAGGCGAGCCTCGCGCGGTCGGCGGCGAACACCATGTCGCGGTGGACGGGGTTCCCCTCGAGGATCCCGGTCCGCGCCCGGGGGTCGGCGATGAACTCCGCGCAATGGTTCGCGAGGACGGTCTCGCGCGAGGCGACGCCGGGCAGGACCGCCTTGCGCCCGCCGGAGAAGCCCGCGAAGAAGTGCGGTTCGATGAAGCCCTCGGAGAGCAGCAGGTCCGCCTCGAGCGCGAGGCGGTTCAGGCGCAGGCGCCCGCCTGAGGGGAGGACGCCGGCGTCGACGAGCGAGGACTCGTCGGTCGAGTCGTGCAGGACGATCCGCTCGCGCGCGACGATCTCCTCGCCGAGCTTCTCGACGAGCTCCTCGCGGCGCGTCGCGCGGTGGCAGCCGGTCGCGACCAGGAGCGTGACGTCGATCGCGGGGTTGCCGCGGCGGAGGCGCTCGAGGAGCGCGGGGACGAGATGCCGGGAGGGAACGGGGCGCGTGTGGTCGCTCAGGATCGCGACCGCGCGGCGGCGCCCGGCGGCGAGCTCCTCGAGGCGCGGCGAGCCGATCGGCGCGTCGAGCGCGCGGGCGACCTCGGCGTCCGGATCGGGGGCAGGGGAGGGGAGGGGCGCCTCGAAGACGCCGAGGAGCCGGGCGTCGGGGACGTCGGCCTCCATCCGGGTGCGGCCGTAGGGAACGGAGATTCTCATGCGTGGACCGATTCCCTGCCCGCGGGCCTCGCGAAGCGCCGCGCGACGAAGTCGACGAGGTCCGGGCCGACCATCTCGACGGTCTGGTTGAACGTGCGGACGTAGAGGCGCTTGTCGACGTAGACCGGCTCATCGGACGGCGTCACGCGGACGAGGCACACGTCGTGCTCGCCCGCGCGGCGGCGCTCGATCGCGTAGCGCAGGATCGCGTTGGGCGGCGAGAGCCGGGAGCGCAGGACGTTGGCGAGACGGAGCTGCCAGCCGTCCCAGTTGCGCTTGCCGCGGTCGGCGAGGGCGTATTCCCCCTCGACGCCGCAGATCGCGCCGTCGTCCTCGACGCCGACGAGGAGCGTGCCGCCCGTCGCGCTGTTGAGCATCGCGGCGACGGCGCGGACGACGGTGCCGACGTCGTGCGGGCCGTCGCCCTTCCTCCCGTCGCGGCAGGGCACGACGGCGTGCGCCTTGAACTCGACCTCCTGCGATTCGCCGGTGGCGATGAGGTCCATGAGCTCGGGGTCGCTCGCGAACTGGCGGTAGGTGGCGCCGCCGATGCGCGCGGCCTTGTCGTCGCGCGTGTTGAAGAGCTTGAAGACGGGATACGGGTCGTCGTCCGGCGCCATCGCGAAGACGACGAACGAGAAGGCGTCCGGGAGGCGGCGCGCGAGCGCGGGCAGGTCGGCGTCGGCGACGCCGGCGAACGCGGCGGCGGCGCGCGCGAAGGCGGCGGCCATCGGGTGGCCGGCGTCGGGGAACGGCCGGCCCGCGACGGCGGCCTCGAACGCGGCGCGGTCGGCCTTGGCGACGAGGCACTTGAGGCGGCCGGCCGGCGGCGCGCCGGCGTTGAGGAAGAGCGCGGCGTCGAGGCGCGCGGCCTCGTCGGCGGCGCCGGCGGCGCGGAGGCGGCCGCGCAGCGCCAGGAGGATGAGCAGCAGCGTCGCGAGGCGCTGGTTGCCGTCGATGAGGAGGACCTTGCGGACGCCGTCGCGCACGCCGAGGTCGCGCGTCACGAGCGCGCCGAGCAGGCGCGGCGCGTCGCCAGGCGCGAGGGCGTCGGCGGCCATCGCGCGCACGGCGCCGTCCGCGCCGCCGTAGGGGCGCTGGAACGACGGCGTCACATGGACGGCCGTCCCGGCGAGCAGCTGCCCGAGCGTCTGTTCCGTTGCGCGCATGGCCACGAGGATAGCACAGCGCTCGCGCAAGTTCAAACGGAGGGTTCGCCCGCCTTGCCTCGCGGGTGCGCGTATGCTATCATCCGGGGCGTTCCGGCGAGACCGGAGAAGCGCCATGGCCGATACCGCACACCCCCTCTTCCTCGTGCTGACCGCCCCGTCGGGCGCCGGCAAGTCCACCCTCGTCCGGATGCTCCGCGAGGAGTTCCCCGCGATCGTCTACTCGGTCTCCTGCACGACCCGCGCCCCGCGCGGCGAGGAGAAGGACGGCGTCGCCTACCACTTCCTCACGGACGAGGAGTTCCTTCGCCGCGTCGACGCGGGGGAGTTCCTCGAGCACGCGCTCGTCCACGGACACTACTACGGGACGCTCAAGAGCGCCGTCGAGGGGCCGCTCGCGGAAGGGCGCTGGGTCGTCCTCGACATCGACGTCGCCGGCGCCGCGCAGGTGCGCGAGATCGTCCGGCGGATGCCGGAGGACGCGCCGCTGCGCCGCGGGTTCCTCGACCTCTTCATCGACATTCCGTCGATCGAGGAGCTGCGCCGCCGGCTGGAGAAGCGCGGCGAGGACGCGCCGGACGTGATCGAGACGCGCCTGCGCAACGCCGAGGGCGAGCGCGCGCGGAAGGGCGAGTTCTCCGCGATCGTCGTGAACGACGACCTCGCGGCGGCCTACGCCGAGCTGCGCGCCGCGGTCCTCGCGAAGACCGCTGGGGGCGCGCCTAGGCGTTGAGCCCCTTGTCCGAGAGAAACTCCCAGATCCGGTCGAGGAAGGTGTAGGAGCCGGTGCCGGGCGTCGCGGCGAAGTAGAAGCAGTGCCCGCGCCTGGCGAGCGTGTGCACCGCGCCCTGGACGCCCATGCGCCGCAGCTGCTCCCATGTCGCGACGGACGCCGTGGCGGGGTGCTCGTCCGCATCGCCGTGGACGAAGAGGATCGGCGGCGTGTCGGGGTCGAACGGCAGCTCCGGCGCGAGGCGCAGCGCCGGGTCGTTGGAGCCGTCTGGGGTCCCGTTGTCGTAGGTGCCCTCGATCGTGTAGGCCGGGTAGATCGCGACGCACCACTGCACGGTGCAGGGGAGGGCGTCGGTTTCGTCGACCGGAAGGTAGGTGCGGTGGCGCGAGCCGGTCGCGGCCAGCAGCGCCAGGTGTCCGCCGGCGGAGCTGCCCATCACGCCGATGCGGTCCGGATCGAGGCCGCGCGCCGCGGCGCCGGCGCGCACGAGCCGGATCGCGCGCTGGACGTCCTGCCACGCCGTGACGTGCTTGGCGAGGGGAGGGGAGGGGCGCGGCGTGCGGTAGCGGACCGTGACGACGGCCATGCCCTTCCCGTTGAGGTAGCGCCGCGCGGGGGCGACTTCGAAGCCGTCCGGGTCGTTGTTCTGATACGCGCCGCCGCTCCAGACGATCTGGATGGCGTCGGTCGTGCGCTTCTTCGGGAGGTGCCATTCGAGGATCGGCTCGCACTGGTGCGCCTGCGGGTCGGGCATGCGGCCCGCGGGCCAGAGCGGCGCGGCCTCCGCTGCGCCGGCGCGGGCGTCGTCCGACGCGAACCGCTCCAGGATCGGCGCCTCGGGCCCGAGCGGGCCGAGGAAGCCGATCTGGCGCAGGAACTCGACGCCGCGCTCGAGGCCGAACATGCCGTGCGGCCTGTCGGGATGGATGTGCAGCTCGGCCGGGACGCCCGCCGCGCGCAGACGACGGTAGATGCGCGTCGAGTTGAACGTCGAATACGGGTCGGCGCCGCCGTGCGAGAGGAAGACCGGCGGCGTCTTCGCGTCGAACGCGAACGCGGGGTCGAGCTCGATGTCGAGGCCGTCGCCCTCGCGGTCGTTCGGGCGCATCGGGCCGTCGGAGAGCATCCCGGCGGGGGCGAACGCGACGGTCGCGTTCACGTGGCAGGGAATCTCGTCGAGCGCGTCGACGGGCTCGTAGACCTTCGTCTGCGACGCCGTCGCGAGGAGCAGCGAGAGATGCGAGCCGGCGGACATCGAGACCGTGACGATGCGCTCCGGGTCGAAGCCGCGCGCGGCGGCCTGCGAGCGCACGACGCGGACGGCGCGGCGGGCGTCCTCCCACGCGGTCCGGTAGATCGCCATCCCGCGCGCCCACGGCGTGCGGTAGACGAAGTTCACGCACTGGAGGCCGAGCGCGTCGAACCGCTCGCGCCACTCCTTGATCAGGCCCACGTCGCAGCAGTTCTGGTAGGCGCCGCCGGAGACGAGGATCGCGCAGGCGCCGATGGGACGCGCGGGCGGCGGATACCAGTCGAGGAAGGGCTCCGCGTGCGCGGCGGGGTCGAAGCCGGGGGCTTCCGCCTCGTCGGTCATCGCGGCGATCTGGTGGGGCTGGCGGTCGGGCATCGCGCCGGCGGGCCAGACCGGCTGGCGCTCCGCGGCGGCGGGGTCGAAGGGACGCATCGTGTTCATGGTCAATGGGACGGGGACGCTACTTCCAGGTGCAGGTCGCGATGGAGTGCGCGGGGAGTTCGACCGGCGCGAGGAGCCCGCGGAAGCGGAGCTGTGGGCGGAGGGCGCGGTCGGTGCGGTTGAGGAGCACGGCGGCGAAGGAGCCGTCCGCGTTGCGCGCGGCGACGGCCTCGACGTCGGACGTCCAGCGGCTGCACCCGATCCGCACGGCGCCCGGGCGCAGGAAGCGCGAGAAGTGCGCGATGTAGTGCCACGACGGCTGGACGACCAGCTTGCGGCACGCCTCGTCGGCGCGCAGCGGCGCGTTGCAGAAGTTGCCGACGTGGTTCGGGCCGCCCTGCGCGTCCAGCAGGACGTTCCAGTCGAGCCAGCGCGTCATCCCGCCCTCGAGGTTGCCGACGATGTCGTGCGCGTACATCTCGCCCTGGCGCCAGAGGTCGGACTCGGTGCGCTCGAGGATGCCGCAGCAGCACTCGGAGAAGAGCACGTCCTTCTCCGGCCAGCGCTCCTTGAACATCCGCAGCTGCTCGAAGTGGTCGCCCGAATACCAGTGCACGGCGATGCCGGCGACGAACGCCGCGGCGCGCGGGTCGCCGAGCAGCGCGCGGGCGCGCTCGAGCGTGCGCTCCTTGTTGTGGTCCCAGAAGTAGAGGCCGATCTTTTTTGCGAGGCCGGCCTTCGCGAGCGCGGGGCCGAGGTGGTCGCGCACGAAGTCGCGCGTCTCCTCGGGCGTCCATACGCAGGAGTCCCACGTCTGGCGCGCCTTCTCCTCGTTCTGGACGGTGAAGGCGGAGAGCGGGAAGCCCTCGCGCGACAGCGCCTTCGCGAACTTCGCGAAGAAGAGCGCCCACGCGTCGCGGCATTCGGGCAGGAGCGTTCCGCCTTCGTTCATCTTCCCGTTGCTCTTCATCCACGCCGGCGGGCTCCACGGCGAGCCGAGGATCCAGAGCGGACGGCCCGCGGCCTTCCGCGCGGCCGCGACGAGCGGGAAGATCGCCTCGCGGTAGTGCGCGACGGAGAAGTCCTTCAGCGCGAAGTCGCCAGGCGTGTCGTCGCACGACCAGTTGCCGAGCGAGAAGTCGCAGCTGTTCATATGCACGCGCGCGAGCGTATATCCAAGACCCTTGCGCGGATCGTAGCAGAGCTCGACGGCCTTTCGCCGCAGCGCGGCCGGAAGCTTCTTCCAGGTGACCGCGGCCGACTCGGTGAGCGCGCCGCCGAAGCCGTGGATCGTCTGGTATGTGAAATCGTCCTCGATGCAGACGAGGTCGTTCTCGGCCCAGCCGTTCCGGTCGGTGAACGCGGTGGGCTTCTGCTTCTTGACGAGATTCTTCGAATCGCGCTGCGTGAGGAAAATCTGGACGGGGATCATGGGGTTCCTGGAATTTGTTCAAGCGCCGCCGATGCGGCGCTTGCGTGTCTGTCAATGCGGGCTATTCTACCAACACCGTCCGCATCGGCGCAAGCCACCGGGCTGCGAATGAGCCGATGCGCCGCGGTCGGAGCCGCGAACGCGGCTCCATTCGCTAACATCCGTGTTTGAAACATAACGCATATTATGCGACATAGATAGTTTCTTGAACGGGGGACGAAAAGGGGGTAGAATAACGGGCAAAAGAGAGGGACGGGCCCACGGCCCGTCCTAGCGGAAACAAACGGCGCCGGCAGACGTACGGCTCGCACAACGGGAACAGGAACGAACGATGGAAGAAGACCAGGAGAAGGAATCGACCGGAGCCGGATGGATGGCCGTCGCCGTAATCGCGGCGGTCCTCGGCGCCGTTCTGGTGCTGTGCGTCGCATGCACGCGCCAAGACGAACCGATCGAACCCGATACGGACGCGCCGGCGGAGACGCAGCCCGCGCCACAGGCCGCTCCGACGCTCGGAGACGTCGCCCAGGACGCCGCGGCGAAGATTTCGGCGGCGGCCGCGCCGGGGATCGCCGCCGCGCAGGAGGCGGCGAGCAACGCCGTGGAGGCCGTGCGGGCCGCCTCCCCTGCCCTCTCCGCCGCGCTTTCCGCGACGGCGGACGCCGCCTCCGCGGCCGCGACCCAGTTCGTCGCCGCCGCTTCCGCGGCCGCTGCGGCGAAGGCCGCGGAAGCGAAGGAATCCTCGGCCGTCTATGTCGAGGCCGCCAAAACCGCGCTCGACGATGCCGCGGAGGAGCTCAAGCAGTCGCTCTCCAACGCCACCGACGCCGCATCGAAGGCACTCGCCGAAGCATCGGCCGCGCTCGGTCCGGCGCTCGAAGGCGTCAAAACCCAGCTTGTCGCCGCCGCCGCCGAACTGGGGCCCGCTCTCGACGACCTGAAAGCCCGGCTCGAGGAAGCGTCTTCGGACGCCGAGGCGAACCTCGACGGAACAAAGGCCCCCTCACCCGCCCCGTCGACAACGGACGAATGAACCCGGACACCTCAGCGACGGATGGCGAGGGTCGCGACCGAGCTGGGTCGCGCTTCCCCGACCGGCCGATCTGGCCGCCGTGGCCGAAGCGCCTGGCGTTCCTGGCTCTCGGACTCGCGGCCGCCGCCATGAGGGCGCTTACCGCGCCGCGGCGTTCGTTCGGCACGAACCGCAACCGCATCGGCGCGCTCGTGCTCGAGCCGTTCGGGATGGGCGACGCGCTCCTGATGCAGCCGCTCGTCCGCGCGCTGCTCGGATCGGGGAAGAAGGTCGCGTTCGCCGGCAATCCCGCCTGGGCGCCGCTCTTCCCGGCGGCGGAGGGATTCGTGTTCGTCCCCGCGAAGCCCGCGTGGGCGCGGCCCGACCCGGCGGGCAAGTACCGGCATCCGCTCCACGACCTTCTGAAGGCCGCACGGAAACTCCGCCCGTTCGCCAAGGGCGCGGACTGCATCGAGCCGCGCGGCGACCCGCGCGCGATCCTCGCGCTCTACCTTGCCGGCGCGCGCACGGTGCGTTCGCTCCCGCGCTACTGGAGCGCGACGGACTGTCGGCTGCCGCCGCTTGCCGCGCGGTTCGTCCCGCTCGACCGCCGGGCCACGCGACGCGAGGTCTCGCGCGCCTTCGCGCCGCCCGGGGCGCCCTACGGTCGTCCGGACGTCTCGCACCTGCTGAGGAATGCGCCACATCCCGATCCGAGGACCGTCGGTCTGATCCCGCTCACGCCGTGGGAGGGAAAGCGATGGCCTCCGGAACATTGGTCCGCGCTCGTCGAGGGCCTCCGCGCGCGGGGCTTCTCCCCCACCCTGCTCTGCGGCCCCGGCGAAGCCGACGCCGCGCGCACGGCCATCGGCGGGACCGACGTTCCCGTGCGCGAGGCGGCGTCCGTCGCCGACTGGCCGCGTCTCCTCGCCGCGTGCGGCGCGGTCGCGAGCGTCAACACGGGGCCGATGCACATCGCGGACGCGATGGGCGTCCCGCTCGTCGCGATCGACGGCGCCTCGCGCCTGCCGCTCTGGGCGCCGGAAGGGCCGCGCAGCGCCGTCCTGCAGCACCAGGACCGCGTCCCCGGCGCGCCCTTCCACCCGAGCGCGATCAACGGCCCCGCGGTGCAGCGCGCCGTCATGGCCCTCGTCGAGCCGGACGAAGTCCTCGGCTCCCTTGCGCGGGTCGGGGCGTTCGGGTAGAATCATCGGCCATGAACGACACGCCACGTTCCGTCCTCCTCCGGCTCGCGCGCGCCGCGGGCGCCGCGATCGCCTTCGCCGCGGTCGCCGCCGGCGTCGCGCTGCTCGTCCTTTTCGAGGTCGCGCGCAACGGAAACGTCGTCGAGAACGGCCCGGTCGAGCTCGCGCAGATCGCCCTGCTCGCGCTCGCCTCGCTCGCCTACGCGCTCCGCGCCCGCGCGGCGAACGCGTCCGGCGGCCCCGCGCGCGCGTTCGTCCTCTGCTCGATCCTCGTCCTCGCGCTGGCCGTGCGCGAGCTCGACGGCTTCTTCGACCTGGCCTTCTTCCACGGCGCGTGGCTCCTGGTCGACGGCGCCGTCCTCGCCGCGTTCCTCGCCGTGCTTCTGCGCCGGCCCTCCGCCTCGTTCCGCGACCTCGCTGACTTCGCCGCCGGCCCCGAGTGCCCGCTGCTCGTCGTCTCCGTCGCGTTCGCCATGCTCTTCGCGCAGGCGCTCGGCTACAAGGGCCTGTGGAAGCATGTCTTCGACGTTCCGGTCTGGACCGACGCCGTCGCGCCGCTGTTCGACGAAGACGGCCATCTCCCGGGCGACGTCGACATCCTCCGCCACGTCAAGAACACCGTCGAGGAGTCCTTCGAGCTGGCCTGCTACCTCGGCGTCCTCGCCTCCGCCGTCCTGCCCCCCGCCCTTGCGCGACGCCCCGGACCGCGCGACCGCCAGACCGTGTGACCCTGTGACCGTGTGACCCTTTGACCGTGTGACCGAAAATGGCCGTCTCCATCCAGATCCAGGGACTCGTGAAGCGCTTCGGCGCGACGACCGCGCTCGACCATGTCGATCTCGACATCAAGCCGGGCGAGCTCTTCTTCCTGCTCGGGCCGTCGGGTTGCGGCAAGACGACACTCCTGCGCCACGTCGCGGGCTTCTACGAGCCGGACGAGGGCCGGATCCTCATCGGCGGCGAGGACGTGACGCGCGTCCCTCCGCATAAGCGCGACACGGGCATGGTCTTCCAGAGCTACGCGCTCTGGCCGCACATGACGCTCGCGGAGAACGTCGCCTTCGGCCTCCGCATGCGCGGCGTCGGCCGGGCGGAGACCGCGGAGCGCGTCCGGAAGGCGCTCGCCGCGGTGAAGATGGAGGACAAGGCCTCGCGCAGGCCGAACCAGCTCTCCGGCGGCCAGCAGCAGCGCGTCGCGCTCGCCCGCGCGCTCGTCGTGCAGCCGCGCTGCCTGCTCCTCGACGAACCCCTCTCGAACCTCGACGCGAAGCTCCGGCTCGAGATGCGCGGCGAGATCCGCCGCATCTGCAAGGAGGCCGGCCTCACCGCGGTCTACGTGACGCACGACCAGAAGGAGGCGCTCTCGATCGCCGACCGCCTCGCGGTCATGCAGGCCGGCCGCCTCGAGCAGGTCGGCGCGCCCCTGGAGGTCTACCGCAGGCCCCGCAACCGCTTCGTCGCGTCGTTCATCGGCGAGACGAACTTCCTGCCGCCGGACTTCTTCGGCGCGCAGGCCTCCTTCCCGGGGGCCGCGGCGCTCTCCGTCCGCCCCGAGGCGATCCGTCTCGGCGCACCGCCCGCCGGAGCGCCCGCGCTGCGCCTCGCCGGCACGCTCCACGGAACCGTCTACCTCGGCGAAACGGCCGAGCACCGGCTCGACGCCGGCGTCGCCGGCGTCCCCGAGCTCAAGGTCTTCGAGCTCAACCCCGAGGTCCTCTCGCGCGACGAATCCCGACCCGTCGAGGTCTGGGTCGCCCCGTCCGACGTCGTCCCGCTGCCGGCGTAGAGGCCCTTTCAAGGGCCGCGTGCAAGTGGCGTTGCAAAGTCGCTCCCCTTCTGTTATGCTTTTTCTCGTTTTGCGGCGCTCCGTCGCACACACTTGGCCCATATAACACAAACGATAAAACCAACCGATGACGACAAAGACGAGGAAAGCGCCACATCGGCGACCATTCCTTTCCACCTTGCCGAAGTCGGCCGGGAGAGAGAGACCGATGAAAACAAAGATCCCCCTTCTCGCCATGCTCGCGGTCACGCTCCTGACTGCGGGATGCCAGACCTCGCGCGATCCGATTCCGCTCGCAGGTCCGCCATCCGCGCCGCCGCCGCCCCCGCCTGCGGCCGTGCCGCTTCCGCCGGCGCCGATTGCCACGCCCGTCGCAGGCGGCGCGGTCGATGTCCCGGCACCGGCTCCCGCACCGACGGAGGTCGTCCCAGCGGCTCTCCTCTTCCAGCACCACGGCGCGACGCTGCCGATTTCGCAGGACACGCTCTCGGCCCTCGTCAAGGCGCAGCTCGGCGCGGCGTCGTTCTCGGTGATCGACCCGCGCGACGTCCTCGGCGAGCCGCTCCCCGCCACAACGCCCGTCGACCTCGCGCGCAAGTGCGGCGCGAAGGTCCTCGTCTCCGCCTCCGTCGCCGACGCCCGCATCCGTGCCCTCGGCGGTTCGGACGCAGGATACAAGGCCGTCTTCGAGCTGTCGCTCTCGGCCCTCGACGCCGCCACGGGGGCGAACCTCGCCCCGGTGAACGCGCGGCGCGAGAGCCGGATCTACGACTCCCGCCTTGCGCTCGAGAACGACGCGGCGAACGTCTGGACCGAACTCGCCCGCGCCGCGGCCTCCGACGCCTCCGCAAGGCTCCGCACCGACTGGGCCGCCATCCGCCCGCCCGCCGCCGCCGCGACCGTGCGCGTCACGTTCGCCGCCAACGTCCCAGGCGCGAACGTGCGCATAGGCGACGTCTCCTACGGCACTCTCGGCGCCGAGCCGCTCTCGCTCGACCTGCCCGCCGGCGTCCACCCCGTCGAAATCGCCTATCCCGGCTACGTCGCATTTAAGGACCGCGCGTTGTTCTTCGAGGGCGCGTCGTTCGCCGTGGCCCTCGTCCTCAACGCCGAAGGCCGCGCGGCGCTGGAGCGCGACGCCCAGTTCCGCCTCCTCTGCGAGCGCGTCCAGAAGAGCGGCCTCACGGACGATCTTGCCAAGGAGCTCGTCGCCCGCGGCTACAGCAAGTTCCTCGAAGCAAGCCACGTGCAGCTACAGGGCATGCCGAAGTTCTACGTCCCCGTCGGCGCCGCGCCCGACCTCGGCCTCTCGCCCGGCGGAAAGCCCGACGCCGCGCCCGGCGTCGGCGGCCTCCTCGAAAAGGCCTCCTCGCTTCTCCCGTAACCTCCGGACCCGCCCTTCCATGAAACCTTCGACCCTCGTCCACCGTCTCCCGCCGCTCGCAGCGGCCGCCATCCTCGCCGCCGCCGTCGTCGGCTGCGCTTACGTCGATCCCGCCGCGCGCAATCCCGGCCGCAAGGGCGACCAGACCCGCGCCGAAACCATCGGCGCCGGCCGCCGCCTCGCCGCCAAGCTCTTCGCCAGCGAGGCCTTCAAGGCCCGCTACGCCGCCAAGCGCGCCGAAAAGCCCGCCGGCGCGCTCCCCGTGCTCCAGCTTGCATTCTTCAAGAGCGATGATCCCGGCGTCCGTGTCCCGTCAAACGACTTCGTCCGCCTTGACCTTCAGGAGGCGCTTGCCGATTCCGGATGGTTCACGCTTTCGCGCGATCTCGATGCCTGCGACTACGTCCTGGACGGAACGTACAAGACCTACAAGGAAACGGATGGCAGCCGCGTCTCGCACCGCGTAACGCTCCGCCTCAAGGATATCCGCACGGGCGAACTCGTCTGGACCGCCTCCGACGAAATCGCCAAGGAGTAACAACCAATGAAACACACTTCGTCCTGCTTGCTTTTCATCGTCCTCTCCATAGCCTTTCTCGGCGCGGGTTGCGTCACCCCTAGCAATTCCCATGCGTTCGCCGATCCCCCCGTCGGAGAATATTTCAAGGGATCGACGCCAGACCTCAACGCCAAACCGCCTCTCGATCCGATAAACCGCAAGTTCCGGCTGGCATATTTGTGGACAGAATATGCCAAGGCCGGTGCCGATGACGCATTGCGCAAAAGAGCCGTGGAAGAAAAGATGCACACTTTCATGTGGGGTTACATGTCGCTACGGGAGCAGGCTTCCGGATCTAGGCTTCATTCCATCGTTGCGGGAACACCGGCAGTGGAGGCTGCCCAACGAAATGTGGCTATCGGTCTTTCAGAAGGGCCGTTCATCGATCTGTTTCTCGAGAAGGGCACCGTTGGCGATCCCGTAGGGCGAACCTTTGGCGAACGTCGTTCGGATGTCGCGGCCATCGCGGCGGAATTGGCAGCCCGTTATCCCAATCTCTTCACGACAGATGATGATGGATTTCCTCTGGATGTTGTGATTTGCGGTGTATTCACGGCACCATGGGAAATGCGTGTGAAAACGGCTTTCGAAGCTTGGCTGATCGGTACGCCCGAGCATGCGGATTTGGCCGATTGGGATGTGTCCAAGCCGCAAAGTGGCTTTACGGCATCGGAGTGCTTCCTCGATCCGTACGAGGCCATCGCCGCAGCGGTACATAAACTTTCTCGAATGCAGTTTGAATGGCTTGGACCGGCAAACCCGAAAGATCATGATTGGCTCACGTGCGTTAGGGAGTAGTTTGCCATGAAACATCCCTTCGCAATCCTCCTTCCCGCCCTCGCCGCCGCAGCCGCCATTTTCGGCTCCGGCTGCATCGCCATTCCGATGGGGGCGGAGACGTTCACGACCGAGTATCCGGCCGAAATCCGGCCGACGGCGGAACCGCCTACCAAGACTTACAAAGTCGAACCCGTCGTGGCGCCCGGAGACGAGTCGAATCGTTCTGTCGCCATCGGAATCAAAGGATCGATCATCACGCAACAGCCGATGATCCAGACATTCAAAGGCGTCGAAGTCGTCAAAAAGAAGCGCCTCGCCATCGGAATCGCTCCCATGATGGCAAAGGATATGTATCATCCGGAAGGAGCCCTTACTCCTGTTTCAACCTCGATGTATTACGCGGGAAACGGACGGTATTCCTCCTCCAACATGGGAATCACGGAACCCTGTGGCGAGATGGATGGGGGGCGCGTGCTTTCGTCTTTGACTCTCGGCATCCTGCCAACGCCCTTTGGCCTGATGTCTGGCCTCTTCGGCCCGTATGAACATGACTATCACTTTCTCGGCGGAACAGTTGAAAACCACGGTTCCCAATTAGGTGTGAATACCATCCATAAATCTACAACATACAATTCCGGAGACATCGATCTGTTGCTGAAGTTTCCGATGTCGGACAGGAAAAGGATTGGTGCATGGACATATCACGAAAATGCCACACATCCCCACAATACCTTCTGGAACGGATTCCAGGCCCAATGGTTCGGCGTTTTCAAATACTGCAATTACTTCGTGAAGGATATGGGATGGATTCAAAAAACGATGGCAGCACCACCGGCGGTAAATACGGAGGAGCGTGTCGTTCCCGGACCGTATTCCGTTGTTCTCAGTTTGCCGGACATCGGATTCTTGGATACCGTCCAAGTGCCGGCGGGGGCCCAAAGCGCCAGATTCGAGTTGCCCAAATCACACAACGGCCAGGCGTCTGCAAACGGCACTGTCCGGTTTCTTCCTTCGCCCGACAATTCCGATGCCATCCGCGACGAAACCGTTCATTCGTTGCTGGACCGAGCGGCTGAATGCGAATGGAGCGTCGTGGTCTCTCTTCCGAATGGTCAGAAAGATCCGGAGGCGGTCTCCAACCCCATTTTCGTTCCCTACGAAATCAAGGCCATCGAGCCGGGCGACAACCGTCTTGTCGTTCGCGTGACGGTGAACGACACGTCCAAAACATTCGAAATCGACCGCAAGGTCCAACCCGAAGTGCGGCGAATGTTCCGTGAGCAGTTCGCCACGGGCGAAAATGCCACTCGACATGAAGAATTGAAAATGGACCTGTCAGACGGCGGCAAAGCGCTCGTCTACACGGTGACGTTCGAATGACCGGCCGATCCATCCGCCCCCTGCTTCCAACCGCGCTTCTCGTCGCCGCCGTCCTCGGCTCCGGTTGTGTCGCATTCAACGTCGGCGAACCGGAGACGTTCACTCATGTCGATCGGATTGTCAACGCATCCCCGGCGCCAGTGCGATGCGAATTGCTTGCCGCCGATGCTTGGTTGCAGCGAAAAGCCAATGAGATTGCCGTCGGACTCGAGTTGGGGATGCAGGAGGATTTCGCAGTTCTGGAACACACGGAGACAATTGTTGTCCGAAAGCAGGAACGGATGTCTTTCGGGCTATTTCCCGCGGCCGCCGAGTTCATATTGCTTCCAAGAGACTCGTTGGTTCCGACGCCCTTTCAAGATTCGGTTGGATGGCAGGGATATCCTCCTCACGGGACCTACTCTTCAGATCCGCGAAATAATCTGGGGAACTTTATTGGAGACCATTTGGCGTGCGCTTTGCTTGTTGGAATCATCCATGTTCCAGCCACGATTAACTCGCTGCTCGTGATCCCGTTTTCAAAACCAGCATGTGACAACCACAACTACGTTGATCCGAGCTTTGTTCGCTATCGAAGAAATCCAGAAACTCATAGTGGCGGTTGGGATGATTCCGAATCCCCCAAAACACGCGCCCTTCTGCGCTTCCCCGATGCCGAACGGAAGCAGATGTCCGTTCACACTTGTTTTGACACACTCATTGGCAAAAGTAGAACCACTTCGTCTTTAGGCCGAGACCTTCGATTGTGGTTTGAACACCTCGGACTTATCGGGTTCCACAAATATTTCGCAATTTTCGTGGACGGTCCGACAGCGGGGCCGACGACCGTGATCGGCACGGAGACAAAGCGGCGAAGCGCATTGGCCAGAGGCCCGTTCGTCACTGAATTGCAGATACCTGCGATGAACTTAACCGACTGGAAGCGCGTCGCGCCGGGCGAAACGCAGGCGACGTTCGCGCTGCCCGCCGTGCAGCGGGACTGCACGGTCGAGGCGGTCGTCTCATTCCGGGAGGACTCCTCCATCAACGGGCGCGGCGCGGACGAGCTCACGCGCCAGGCGCTCGCGAAGGCCGCAGGGCGGAAATGGCGGTTCGACCTGGCGCTCAAAGGGACGGGTCTTCCGGCGTCCGGTCCGACTCTCGTTCGCGCGCCGGCGCCGCAACCGGCGGCACCGCTCTTCGAGGTCGTTGAGATCACGCCCAAGGGCGACGGGCAATACTTCGTCCGCGTGGCGATCAAGGACAAGTCGAAGACGTTCTCCGTCCGAAACCTTGTGAAACCTGAGGTAAGCCGGCTCGTCCGTGAAGACTTCCGCTCGAAGCACCCCGAAGAACCCGCGCGATTCGTCCGCGAAAACATGCGCTACGAAACGGAAAACGACGGCGATTATCTCGCCTGCACGGGATGGGTGTTCTCCGTGCGTCCCACCGAGGACGGCTGGCACTACGACGCCGCCTCGCGCACGGGCTGGATCCGGCTCCGCGTCACGGGCGGCATTCCGGCCGCCGAAGCGGAGGCCTGGGCGCACGAAAACATTCAAGAGATCGTCAAATACAAGAACGTCGTGCTTGTGCCCGGCCAGGCGCCGCCGCCCGGCGCGCAGTACCGCAGCCTCTCCGAATCGTTCGAGAACGGCGTCCTCACCGTCGAGTTCGAGGCGGTGCAATGACAAACCCAATCAAAACAAGACAAATGAAAACAAGAACAATCCCGGTCTTCGCAATCTCTTCCGTCCTGCTCTGCGGATGCATGGCGTTCAATGTCGGCGAACCGCAGCGCTGGACGATCGACCGCGGCTCCGAGGGCAAGGTTGTCGTGACACGGCAAAAGAAGATGAGCATCGGCTTCTTCCCTTCCGAGGCGGAGCACATCTGGAAGCCGGCCGGAGCTGTCAAGCCGTTGGCCGGATGGAACCATTCCGGCAATGGAAACTACTTTCGCGACAATCGCGAACCTGGGTACCGATATCTTTTCTTCTGCTGGTTTACGACGCCCTGGTCGATCCTCGTGACGCCCTGGTACGGGAACTACGCCTGCGACAGCCATCACTGGCGGGGAAACAATGTCGAGCTGATTCGCCTTCTTCCCGCCGAAGCCCAGGAGGAAATCCACGTGAAGACATATGCGGACGGCGACCGGAAGTGGGGCGTCCGCAGCAGTTTCTCCCATTCCTCCCTTCTCGGATGCCACCGCTACGCGACGGTCGTGGTCGAGGAGACGAGCGCCGGAGACGAGGACGACGGCAATGACGCGGACGAGGACTGACGAGATCGCGGGCCGTCCCGCGTTCGTTCTTCTGGCCTGCGCCGCCGTCCTCCTCTCCACGGGATGCGTGGCGACGCGTTACACCTCGAAGGAAACGCTGGAGAACGTCCGGCCGGCGGAGACACTGGTCCGTTCGTTCTACGTCGAGCACATCGATGGCGAGATTCGTTTCCCGGACGATCGCGGATTATCGCAACGACTTTCGCCCGACCGGTCCGATCTGAATCAGCTCCTCCACGATCGCTACCCGGCGGTGTTCAACCGTAAAGCGTCCGCGGTTCCTCTCCACGTGGAATGTTCCGGAACGGTTCCACCGGCCGGTTTGGAAGCACACGAAAGGAACCCGCTGGCCTTCCTCCTGTTCTGGCGATACCAGGAAGCCGGAAAGATCGGCGTGTCCATTCTGCTCGACAACGACGGAGCGAAGCGCAAGGTCGTCGTTCCGTTCCGAAAAAGCCAGACGGAATCCCATCTACTCTTCTTCTGGCCGTTCGTCGTTCCCGGAAGGAAGGACTGGCCGACCATCTACGGATTCCCGGGCGCAGGAAAAACCCGGGCGCTTCGTCCCATCTTCACGGAGCTCACCGCGTCCGGCATCGTGAAGGCGCTCAATCGAATGTCTCCGGAGGAGATGGACAAGCTGGTCGCCCGGCAACACGAGACGAAGGAACAGCAGTCCTTGCGCAACTGGCTGTTTTCAACGACGAACACGACCTTTTCCGTGTCTGTGGACGAATCCGGTTCCGTCTTCATCGAAAAAGAGCATGTCTATCGGCCTATTTTCGTTGATTACGCGGAGACGGCACGACTCCCGGAAATCCTCGCGCAGTCGTTCGGCGCGGAGTCGCGGACCGGAATTATCGCAGCCGATGTCACGGGATGCGATCCTGAACTTGCCGCCGACTACCTCCTCGTTCGACTCGTTCCGGCCATCTGCCGGACAAAGGGCGTGGTGTTCGATCCGTCCAAGGTTCCGCCCGGCGGTGCGGCCTATCGGGTCACCGCGTCCAGCCAGGAAAAGGAGAATGGAAAAGACATCTTCCGGATCGAGTTCGAATCGATTCAGTGAAGCGGCGTTCCGCTTTGCCGTCATCGCCTTCGTCGTCCCCCTTCTTTCGGGGTGCGCCACCTACACGCGCATTGCGCCCGATGGAGACCCGCGGAACATTCCTCCGCGGACGGAGGCGCCGCCGCTCCGAGTCGTTCAATGCATCGTCGAGTCGTACAACGAAGGCACGGCGTTCCTGCGCGGAGGGACTGCCGAAAGGCATCGGACCGTCCCCGGAGTTCAGCCCGTGCTCGAAACTGCGGCAACCGACTGGTTCTCCACCAACCCGAACGCACAGCCGCTCGTGGTCAAGATCCGTTCGGAGGCCACCGCTCCCGACGACTTTCTTCTCAATGGCGGCGTTCTCCCGGGGGCGGTCACGCTGGCGACCATCCCCATTTTCTCGGCAATGCCGATCCGGATTGGCGTCTCGATACAACTGGGGCCTGGCGAATGGTCCGAGGCGGAAATGCGTCCGGGACGTGAGGAGACGATACTGTTCAATCCCGTTTCACAGTTGATCTTCTCCTGGTTCCTGTCCGAAGAGAAGGGCTGGCAGCGGGAACGAAACGATCCGATGGCGGCATATGGCTCTCGGTCGGAGATGTTTTCGCCTGTGGCCTATATGCAGGGCAATTCCAGTTTTGCACGGCTTTTGGCGGAACGGATCGTTGCGGCATGGGAAGACCTTCCCCCCCTGCAGCGAGCCAAGGCCCGAAAGAATCCCGTGGCGTGGAAGCTGCTCGAGGAAATCCAACCTCGGAACGCCCCCATTGCCGGCCCCGGCGGAGCCGAAGTCCCCGTTCCCGGATCGAAGCGTCCCGCTGGGCAGCCAATTCTGTCCGATTCCGGCTATGATCCATCGTCGCATCGTGCTTTTATCGCATTCCGGCGGAACGGGACGGAGCCCGTTGCGGCGCTTCGCTGGGCTCGGGAGATCGCCATTCCCGCTTTGGTCGGGAAGGAAAAGAACATCCGGATTCTGGGCGAGTCCACGACTGGGGATGAAAGCGTTCGAATCGAATTCGAGGCCCTGCCATGAGAACGAAAGCGAATCCATCGCGTTCCCTTCTTCCCTTGATCCTGATTGTCCCTCTTTTCGCATCGGGATGTGTCTCCTACGCCGGAAAGGCGATATATGAAGGGTCCCTCTCGAACGTCCCGGCACGCTCGAATCCGGGGGATCGGTATTGCGTGATCGAGATCCGAGAGGAACGGCGTTCGGACAATGATCTGGGACAGTCCCCTCCGGTCGTCGCGACCGTCCAGTCGCGGCTCGAAACGCATCTTCCGGGATGGTTTTCGTCTGGCGCAGAGGCGGTTCCCCTCATCGTGCGCTCCCGTTCGTCTGTCGAGTATTCGCCCGCCGGTCTGCTGCCGGGCTCCTGGCTTACAAGCGTTCTCTGCATCTGCACGCTCGGAATCGTTCCATCATACGGAAATTTGAGTCGGATACGTTTTGAAACAGAACTTGCCGCCACGGACGGCCCCCGCTCCCCGGCCGTCTCCTATTCCGCTACGATCTGGTATCTCACGGCCCAGAAACCAATCCTCGATGCATTCTGGAGTCGTTCCGCCGGCTGGAGGCGCATTGCCTTCGTCCAACCGAACAATGGATCGCCAGTGCTGGTTCCGGATCGTGTGATTCGCTTCGACGACGACGACGGGCAGAAGCTCGACGCCTTCTGTGCATCTGTCGCGCGGGCCGTCCAACGGCTTACGCCAGAGGAGCGGGAGGCGCTGCGGAACAATGACGAGGCATGGTATCTGGATGCGAAACAGGGCAACAAGAGAAACCGCCCCGTGTCGATCCGCAGGGCGCCAGAATCCGCCGCCTCGGGAGCGCCCGACGCCGGTTCCTCGACTACGGACGAAAGACCGCGGATCGTATCCCAGTCGTGGAGCGCGGAGACGCGCCAAGGATCGATCGTCCTCGATCTTTCGGGCCTCGAGGATCGGAACGCGGCGCTTGCGTGGGCGCGGGACGAATACCTGCCAGACTACTGCCGCGTGCTCGGCATTGCCGTCTCTGCGGACGATCCCGCCTCCGCCCCCGCCTCGACCATCCGCGTCCTCGGCTTCTCCACGCTCGAGAATGGAACCGTCCGGATCGAATTCGCCGTCGAATAGCCGTTCGCCGCGTGCAGCTGCCGTGTCCGGATGCCCAGGGCACCGACGGAACGGACCGACGAACGCGCGAAAACAAATCGCGCTTGCCGCGACAGGAGCGTTCTGGTAGGATTCGGCGGCATAGGCGCAAACCATGGAGAACCAAACGAGCCCAGCCCCGAATCCGGCTCCGCCGCGCGCGGAGCGCGAGGGCGGAGCCGCCCTCCCAGGAGGGGCGCCCCCCCCCTCCGTCCCCGAGGACCTGCTCGTCCTCGCGGGCGCCGGCGCGCTTCCGCGGCTCGTGCTGCAGGGCGCGCGCGCCGTCGGCGTGAAGCGCCTCGGCGCGCTCGGGATCAAGGGCACGACACCCTCCTCCACGCTCGCGCTCGCCGACTGGTCCGCCCGCACCCCGCTCTCCTCGCTCGCGCAGTTCCGCGAGCGCGTCCGCGAGGCCGGCTTCCGCCACGCGATCCTCGCCGGACAGGTCAATCCGCTCTCGTTCTTCCGCGCCGCGTTCGACCCCGAGCTGCGCGAGATCCTCGCCTCGATGGGCGTCCACAACGCGCACACGATCTACGGCCGCCTCATCGCCGAGGTGGAGGCGCTCGGCGCGAAGGTCCTTCCGTCCTCGCTCTTCCTCGGCGCGCACATCCCCAGGCCCGGGCTCCTCACGAAGCGCGCGCTCACGGCGGAGGAGGAGGCCGACCTCGCCTACGGCTCGAAGCTCGCGCTCGCCGTCTGCGACCTCGACGTCGGGCAGACCGTCGTCGTGAAGGACGGCGTCGCGCTCGCCGTGGAGGGGTTCGACGGCACCAACGCCACGATCCGGCGCGGCGGCCGCATCGCGCGCCGCGGCGCGATGGTCGTCAAGGTCGCCAAGCACGGCCACGACATGCGCTTCGACATCCCCGCCGTCGGCCTCAAGACGCTCAAGGTCATGCGCAAGGCGCATTGCACCGCGCTCGCCGTCCAGGCCGGGCGCACGGTCTTCGTGGACCTCCCCGCCGTCGTCGCCGAGGCCGACCGCCGCGGCATCGCGATCGTCGCCTTCGACTCCGGCCTTCCCCCCGCCCCCGTCCTCAATGCTGAATGCTGAATGCTGAATGCTGAATGGGCCTTCGGCGTCACTCGTCACTCGTCACTCGTCGTTCGTCACTCCCATGAGCTCCGTCTTCGAAGCGATCATGCTTCTGTGCTTCGCGGCCAGCTGGCCGTTCTCGATCCTAAAGGCCATCCGCACGAAGGTCGTGGCGGGCAAGAGCCCGGCGTTCATGGGAATCATCGAGGCGGGCTACGTCGCGGGCATCCTCTTCAAGCTCACGGCCCCCGGCCCGACCGACCCGACGGTCTGGCTCTACGTGCTCAACCTCGTCATCGTCGGCACCGACCTCGCGCTCTACTTCCGCTACCGGCACAACGTCCCGCCGGCGGCGTAGCCGCTACCGGCGGCGGCGGGCGGCGACGACGGGGGCGAGGCGCTCGCGCATCTCGCGCAGGAGCGTCTCGGTGGTCGGCCAGTCGATGCAGGCGTCGGTGACGGAGAGGCCGGGCCGGAGGGCGCGGAGGTCCTTCGGGATCTTCTGCGCGCCCCACTCAAGGAAGCTCTCGAGCATGACGCCGCGGATCGACGAGTTGCCGGCCTCGATCTGGGCGAGGACGGCGCGCAGGACGTCGCCCTGCTCCTCGGGGCGCTTGTGCGAGTTGGCGTGGGAGCAGTCCACGACGATGTTCGAGGGCAGGCGCGCGGCCTTGAGGCGGCGCTCGCACTCCGCCACGTGCGCGGCGTCGAAGTTCGGCTCGTGCCCGCCGCGCAGCACGACGTGCGCGTAGGCGTTGCCGGCCGTGGAGAAGACGGCGGGGAGGCCGTCCTCGGTGACGCCGAGGAAGTGGTGCTGGCCGAGCGCGGAGGCGATGCCGTTCACGCAGGCGTCGAACGAGCCGTCGGTGCCATTCTTGAAGCCGACGGGCGTCGAGAGGCCGGAGGCGATCTCGCGGTGCGTCTGCGCCTCGGCGGTGCGGGCGCCGATGGCGGTCCAGCAGATGAGGTCGCCGATGTACTGCGGGGTGAGCGTGTCGAGCACCTCCGTCGCGGCGGGGAGGCCGAGCTCGGCGACGGAGACGAGGAAGCGGCGCGCCATCCGGAGGCCGTCCTCGATGCGGAAGGTGTCGTTGAGGTAGGGGTCGTTGATGAGGCCCTTCCAGCCGACCGTCGTGCGCGGCTTCTCGAAGTAGACGCGCATCACGACGACGACCGCGTCCGCGATCTCGTCGGCGAGCGCGCGGAGGCGGCGGGCGTATTCGGCGGCGCCGTCGAGGTTGTGGATCGAGCAGGGCCCGACGATCGCGAGGAAGCGCGGGTCGTCGCCGTCGAGGATGCGCTCGATCGTCTCGCGGCCGCGCTGGACCGTCCGCACCGCGGCGGGCGACTCGGGGACCTGCGCGCGCAGCTCCGCCGGCGTCGCCAGCGTCTGGATCGACTTGATGTTGACGTTCTCGAGGACGGGATTCGACATCGACAATGCTGAATGCTGAATGCTGAATGCTGAATGCCAGCCGCTTAACTTTAAACTTTCCCCTTTAACCTCTAACCTTCCTCCGGCGGGTCCTCGAGGAGGTCCTTGAGGGCGTCGTAGGGGTCGTCGGCGGTGACGAGGGCCTCGCCGACGAGGAAGCGGGTGAGGCGCGGGGAGGAGGCGCGGACGGCGTCGACGTCGGCGCGGGTCTTCACGCCGGAGAGGCAGACGAGGGAGGTCGACTCGGGGAACATCTTCGCGATCTTCGCGGGGCGCTTGAGGTCGGTCTCGAACGTGGCGAGGTCGCGGCTGTTGATGCCGACGAGGCGCAGCGCGCCGGGGGAGTCGGCGCCGATGCGGAGGGCGCGCTCGGCGTCCTTCTCGTCCCAGACCTCGGTGAGGACGTCGAGGCGGAGGTTCTCCGCGGCGTCGAAGATCTGGCGCAGGACGGTGTCGTCGGGGACGGCGCGGACGATGACGAGGATCGCGTCGGCCCCCGTGCCGTAGGAGCGGGGGACCTGGTAGGGGTCGATGATGAAGTCCTTGCGCAGGACCGGCAGCTTCACCGCCTCGCGGACAGCCTGGAGGTCCTCGACGGAGCCCTGGAAGAAGTTGCGCTCGGTGAGGACGGAGAGGGCGACGGCGCCGGCGTCCTCGCAGTCGCGGGCGTATTCGACGGCGTCGAGGTCCTCGCGCAGGAGGCCCTTGGAGGGGGAGGCGCGCTTCACCTCGGCGATGATCTTCGTGCGCGTGGAGGAGGATGAGAGGGCGGCGGTGAAGCCGCGGGGGGTGTCGGGGCGGTCGGCGACGAGGCGCGCGGTGTCGTTTGGGCCGAGGATGGCCTTCATGGCTTCGGTGCGCTCGCGGACGGAGGCGAGGATCTTTTCGAGATGGCTGGGCATATGCGGTCCTCCCGTGTGGCGGGGTGTTCGGTCCAGTCTACCACAACGGCGCGGGGTGTCAAATGCGCTTGAATCCGGCGGGGCTTTCCGGTATCATCCCGGCCCGTTGCGCCTCAGTAGCTCAACTGGACAGAGCATCGGCCTTCTAAGCCGACGGTTGTGGGTTCGAGCCCCGCCTGAGGCACCAGCACGGAGAGGTGGCGGAGCGGTCGATCGCGGCGGTCTTGAAAACCGCTGGCCCGCAAGGGTCCGGGGGTTCGAATCCCTCCCTCTCCGCCATCTTCCCGCGCCCCTTCCGAACCGTGAACGCCCTCCCCTCCCCCGCCCCGCCCCGCGGCCGCGCCGGCTCGGTCGTGCCGTCGCTCCTGCTGCTGCTCACCGCGGTGATCTGGGGCGCGGCGTTCGTCGCGCAGCGGCTCGGCATGGACCACGTCGGACCCTGGGCGTTCGGGGTCGCGCGGAACCTGCTCGGCTTCCTCGCGCTGCTCCCGGTCATCGCCTGGCGGCGCCGCGCGCTCGGGCTCCGGCCGGCGAAGGGCGGCATCCGCGCGCTCGCGATCGCCTCGCTCGCGTGCGGCGCGGCGCTCTTCGCCGCGTCGATGTGCCAGCAGGTCGGCCTGCAGTGGACCTCGGCGGGGCTCTCCGGCTTCCTCACCGCCAACTACGTGCTGCTCGTGCCGGTGCTCGGCTGCCTCGTCGGCCGCCCCCCGCTGCGCACCACGTGGGTCGGCGTCGCGCTCGCCCTGGCGGGCCTCTACTTCATCTCCGTCGGCCCGGACGCGTCGATCGCGGTCGGGCGGGGCGAGGCGCTCACGCTGCTCTGCGCGCTGCTCTTCGCCGTGCAGATCCTCTGCGTCGACCGCTTCGCCCCGGACCTCGATCCGGTCGCGCTCGCGGCGGGGGAGTTCCTCGTCTCGTTCCTCGCGGGCCTCCCGTTCCTGCTCCTTCCCTCCGAGTCCGCCCGCCTCTCGGCCGCGTCGCTTCGCGCGGCGCTCCCCGCGATCGCGTTCGCGGGCCTCCTCTCCTCGGGCGTGGCCTACACGCTGCAGATCGTCGCGCAGCGCCGCACGCGCCCCGCGATCGCCTCGATCCTGATGAGCCTCGAGGCGGTCTTCGCGGCGCTCTTCGGGTGGCTCTTCCTGCGCCAGGCGCTCACGCCGCGCCAGATCGCGGGCTGCGCGCTCGTCTTCGCGGCGGTGGTCTTCGTCCAGCTCGCCGCCGCGCGCAGGTCGGCCGCGCGCTAGCGCGCGACGCGGCGCTCGACGCGGAGCGAAAGGAGCGAAAAGAGCAGGCCCGCGCCGCCGGAGACGGCGAGCATCGCGAAGACGGGCGTCCAGCCCGCGCCCGCGTCGACGGCGCGTCCGAGGAGCCAGGCCGCGAGCGACGAACCGACGTAGCAGACCGTGTCGACGATCCCCGCGACGAGCGCGGCGTCGAAGAGATTGCGGTAGGCGAGGCAGAAGATGCTCGTGATGGCGTTGGTGACCATCACCATCGCGAGATACACGCCCGCGAACGCGACGACGGCGATCGCGAGCGACGGCAGGCCGATCCCCAGCAGCGCGAGCGCGGCGAAGGCCGTCCCGGCGGCGAAGCAGAGCGTCGTCATCGCCGAGACGAGCGGCTGGCGCTCGTGGAAGGCCTTGTTGAGGAAGGCGCCCGCGAGGCCCACGAACGGCAGCGCGAGCGTGAGCAGGATCGAGATCGACGCGGGCAGGCCGAACGCGTCCTGCAGCACCTTCGGCGCCCAGGTCGTGAGGCCGTCGCGCAGGAACCCGCACGCGCCGCAGGCCAGCGCCGTGGCGCCGACGAGCGCCGCCACCGGGCCCCAGCCGGGGCCTTCCGGGTCGGCGGCGCCCTTTCCGTCGGCGAAGCGCGTCGCGCGAGGATAGGACTTCGCCGCGGCGTGCGCCGCCGGCGCGCCGGCGGGCGGCGCCGGGAAGCGGAAGAGCCGGAACCAGAGCGCGGCCGAGATCCCGAGCGCGGCCGCGGCGAGGTAGAAAGTCCCCTGCCAGAACCCGCCCGGCGCGCCCGCCGCGGCCGAGCCGAACGCGGCGACGCTGCCGATCGGCAGGGTCGCGCAGACGCAGACGATCGCGCGCGGCATCGCGCGCTCCGAGACGCGCTGCGCCATCGCCTTGACGAGACTGCACCAGAGGAGGGACTGCAGCGCGCCGTTGGCGAACCAGATCGCGCGCATCGCCGCCGGGCCGGGCGCGAAGGGGACCGCGAGGTTGCAGATCGCGGAGCCGGCGAGCGCGAGGCCGAACGACCAGAACGGGTCGAAGAAGTGCGCGAGGACGCCGCTCGCGAGCTGGCCGCAGGCGTAGGCGACGAAGAAGCACGAGACGACCGATCCGAGCGTCTCGTTGCTCCAGCCCAGCGACGCGGACATCGGCAGGATCGACGCGCCCATGTCGAGCCGCCCGAGGTAGGCGCTCGAGTAGCCGAGCACGAGCAGGAACACGACGCGCAGGTCGGTGCGCGAGAAGACGGGGGCGCGGGCGGGGGCGGGTTCCATGTCGCGTGGCGGGGTCATTTCGCGAGGCGCACCTGCGGGTCGAGCCAGGCGTAGGCGAGGTCCGCGAGGAGGTTCGCGAGCTGGTAGAGCAGCGCCGAGACGAGCACCACCGCGCGGACCGTCGCGAAGTCCGACGCGTAGACGGCGTTGAGCCCGATTCCGCCGAGGCCGGGGATTCCGTAGAAGCTCTCGAGCAGGATGCTCCCGGTGAAGAGGAAGGGGACGGCGAGGCTCACGTTCGTCACGACCGGGATGAGGCTGTTGCGCAGCACGTGGCGGACGAGGATGCGCATCGGCGGGAGGCCCTTGGCGATCGCGGTGCGGACGTAGGGCCTGCCGATCTCGTCGAGGATCGCCGTGCGGTAGAATCGCACGTCGCTCCCGAGCGAGCTCAGGACGCCGACGAGGATCGGCAGCAGCAGGTAGGTCCAGTCCTCGAAGCCCCAGAGCGGGAAGAGACCGAGCCGATAGGCGAGGAAATACTGCCCCGCCGCGACCCAGACGACGTAGTTCACGCTCATGAGCGCCGTCGTCGCGCCCAGCATCGCGCGGTCGAGCGGCCCGCCCGCGCGCGCCGCGCAGAGCAGCCCCACGAGCAGCGCGACGACCGTCCCGACGACGAGGATCGGCACCGTGAGCGAGAGGGAGACGCCGACGCCGTCGCGCAGGACCTTCGCGACGGGCTCGCGGTATTCGAGCGACTCGCCGAGGTCGCCGCGGGCGAGGTCGCCGAGGTAGCGGACGTATTGCACGGCGAGCGGGCGGTCGTAGCCGTGGACGTGGTCGTATTCGGCGATCTGCTCCTTCGTGGCGTTCTTGCCCAGGACGATCGCCGCGGGCGAGCCGCCGACGACGTCGAAGAGCACGAACGTGAGCAGCGTCACCCCCAGCAGCGTCGGCACGAGCCCCGCCAGCCGCCGCAGCGCGTAGCGCAGCAGCGGCGCGCCGCGGCCGCGGCGCCCCGGCGCGGGGGCGGCGTCCGTCTCGATCGTGGCGGGGGGCTCGCTCATGGGGGCGGAGTCTACCAGAAACCGCGCCCCAGGAAAAGGCGGCCGCCGCCATTCTCCGCGGCCGCGGCCCGGATTGCGCCGCGTTCCGGGGTCTGGTATCATCGCGCCCATGAAGAACACGACATCCGGAACGCTCCGCGTGAAGATGCTCCCCGGCGAGAAGTGGTGGGGGCTGTGCAACGCCTTCGGGCGCGGGATGCCGTTCACCGAGTCGACGGCGTTCGAATGCGACCTGCGCGTCGAGAACTACGCGCACCAGTCGCTCTCGCTGCTCTGCTCGGACCGCGGCCGGGCGATCTGGTGCCCGGAGCCGGTCGGCGCCCGGATCGCGGACGGCGAGATCGCGCTCGAGTCGGACGCGGGCGAGATCTCGCTCGTGGAGGACGCCGGGCGCACGCTCGCGGAGGCCTTCCGTTTCGCCTCGCGGACGTGGTTCCCTCCGACCGGCGAGGAACCGGAACTGCTCTACTTCGCCGCCCCGCAGCTCAACACGTGGATCGAGCTGACGTACCACCAGAACGAGAAGGACATCCTCGCCTACGCGCGTTCGATGGTCGGGCACGGCGTGCCGCCCGGGATCTTCATGATCGACGACACCTGGCAGCACGCCTACGGCGAGTGGGACTTCGACCGGCGCCGCTTCTCCGATCCGAAGGGGATGATGGACGCCCTTCACGCGATGGGATACAAGGTCCTGCTGTGGATGTGCCCGTTCGTCTCCATGGACTCGCCCGGCTACCGCCGGATCGCGTTCGGAACGAACCCGGACGACGTGCGCGGCTACCCCGAGAAGGGCGGCTTCCTCGTCTCGTCCCGGACGCCCGGCTGGGGCGGAGTCCCGCCGCCGGCGGCCGTCGAATGGTGGAACGGCAAGAGCGCGCTGCTCGACTTCACGCACCCGAACGCCGTGGCGTGGTTCACGGAGCAGCTCGACCGGCTCGCGCGCGACTACGGCGCGGACGGCTTCAAGTTCGATGGAGGCGGCGTCCACTTCTACGCCGGCTGCGTCGGAACGGAGGGCGCGTCCCCGAAGACGTTCGCCCACGATCCGTCGGCCTCGCCGGCCGCGCAGAGCGCGCTCTACGGCGCCTTCGCGCTGAAATACAAGGGCAGCGAATACCGCAACGGCTTCGGCTTCGCGGGCAGGCCCGTGATCATGCGCCTGCACGACAAGCCGCACACGTGGGACGCCCTCCGCCGCCTGATTCCGGACATGCTCGCCGCGGGGCTGGTCGGCTGCCCGTTCATCTGCCCCGACATGATCGGCGGCGGCGAATGGACCGCGTTCCTCCCCGGCGCGCCGTTCGAGCCCGAGCTCTTCCTCCGCTCCGCGCAGGTCCACGCGCTCTGCCCGATGATGCAGATCTCCGCCTCGCCCTGGCGCGTGCTCCCGCCCGAGCACCAGGACGTCTTCCGGGGCATCGTCGCCCTGCGCCAGCGCTTCGCGCCGCGGTTCGTCGAGCTCGCGAAGGAGTCCGCCCGCACGGGCGAGCCGATGATGCGCAACCTCGAATACGCCTTCCCCGGGCTCGGCTACGCCGGGATCAAGGACGAGTTCCTGATGGGCGAGGACCTCCTCGTCGCGCCCGTCCTGGAGAAGGGCGCGACCTCGCGCCGCGTCGTCCTCCCGCCCGGCTCGTGGCGCGCCGACGACGGCCGGACCTACGACGGCCCCGCGACGATCGAGGTCGACGCCCCCCTCGCGCGACTGCCTCATTTCGAACGGATCTAGCCCGGAAAGGCGTCGCTCGCCGTCCGGCTCCCGCCGGAACGTCGTCGGGGAGGGAAGAAGCGAGGTTGAAAAGGTTGAAGGGTTGAAGAGGTTGAAAATTGAAACGGGTTGAAGGGTTGAACGGTTGGAACACGAAATGAAACGCGAGAAGAGCATCCTGTTCGCAGCCGCGCTGGTGTGCGCGGCGACCGCGGCCGCCGCGCGGCCGGACTTCTCCATCGAGGTCGACATGGCCGCCGACCCCATCAAGGACGTCCGCACCTCGACCTGCGGACCCGAGGTGGGCTACGCCGGCTGCACCTTCCCCATCGCCGGGCCGGACGAGCCTGCCGACACCTACTGGTTCAAGACGCGCGCGGCGGACACCTCCCGCGCGATGCGCGAGGCGGGCGCGTGGTTCCAGCGCATGTGGGACGCGGGCGAGTGGTTCGCGCGCCGGCTTCCCGCCGAGGAGTTCCGCGCGAAGTGGGGCATCGACGACGAGACCTGGGCCAGGAAATACCGCCGCTACGACCGCTCCGACCCTGACGCCGCGTTCGCGTTCTGGAAGGCCAACGGCTTCAAGGTGCTCTTCACGCTCGAGGCCTGGCGCGGCGAGCGGTCGAAGCGCGAGATCGCCGAGCTGGTCGACTACATCGCCGACAACCACTACGAGGACGTCGTCGCCGGATTCGAGCTCGGCAACGAGACCTACTACTCGAAGGACTACGCCTCGCTCGCGCCGGTCTGGCAGGAGATCATCCCGGAGATCCGCAGGCGCATGCCGAAGGTGAACCTCGGCATCAACCTCGCGGAGCTCTTCGAGCTCAATCCCGACATCACGCAGGTGCGAAGCCGCATGCTCGCGGCGGGCGAAATCAAGCGCGACACCTACTTCGCGGCGGCTGACTTCAACCGCTACACGGCGCAGTTCGTGTCCGCGATGTCGAACTCGCTCGACCAGATCACGCACGTCATCTACCACGCCTACGGCGCCGAGACGCCCTACAGCTGCTCCTACCACGGCTTCCAGCGCTTCCGCAACTTCCTCAAGGCCTTCCCCGAGCTCCAGGGCAAGAGGATGTGGCTCAGCGAGGTGCGCCCGCGCTCCGACGAGGACAACTACTGCCAGCGCATCTTCCGCGAGGCGCTCGTGATGGCGCACTACTCGCTCATGGCGATCTGCCAGCCGGAGATGGACGGCTTCAACCACCACCAGATCTACGCCATTTCCGGCGGCATCTACCAGTCCGACGGAAAGAGCTGGCGCATCCAGTGGCGCGACGCGGGGCCCGAATACACGGACTGGCGCGCGCCGATGGGCGAGCCGCGGCTCGAGGTCGGCGCGTGCGGCGTCATGTATCGCATCCTCGCCGAGGCAATCAAGGACCATCCGCTCGTCCTGCGCCACGGCACGTCGAAGGAGGCGGACACCGAGGACGCGTTCTTCACGTCGGCCCGCGTGATGGACCAGATCTACGCCCGACGCCGCGCGCTCAAGGAGGGCAGGACCGGGCGGAAGGTCCCGAAGGTCGAGGGCGAGGTCGAATGGGTCGCGCTCGCCGACGCCCGCCGCGAGGAGCTGTGTCTCCTGATGGTGAACACCAGGTCCGAGCCGGCGAAGGTGACGCTCACGGCGCGCGGCAAGGACCGGGGCGAGGTCCGGGCCAAGGAGTTCGCCGCGCCCACCTACCGCACGCTGAGCTGCCCGGAGAGGTTCCTCGACTGCCGCGCCGTCCCCGGCGACGGCCATCCCTGGACGCAGCTGAGCTGGGAGGACACCCAGTCCGGCTTCGCCGTGATTCCGATGTCGCCCAACGAGGGCCTGAAGCCCGCCGCCTCGACCCTGACGGTCGAAATCGCCCCGCACACCGTGCAGTCCGTGACCGTCCGCCTCCGCAACGCGCCCGCCAACCCGTAACGCGCCCCACGGCGGGCGCTACCAGCGGAAGTAGCGGTAGGGGTCGTCGTCGGCGACGGGGGCGTCGCGGTAGCCGACGCCCGAGGCCGCCCACGCGCAGCCGAGGTTGGAAAGGATGCGCGAGAGCGCAATCCACGCGTGGCGCTTCGTGCCGCGCAGCGCGGGGCGCGCCTCTTCGTCGAAGGCGGAGGGCGGCGTCTGCCAGAAGACGTAGCATCCCTTGCCGCGCCGCACGACGCGGAAGGCCTCGTTGCCGTCGGGCGCCGGCTCGGTGAAGGCCGCGAGGGACATCGTCCCGTGCCAGTAGAGGTCGGCGGCGGAGAGGCCCTCGAGCTCGGGCGGCGGCTCCGCGACCGGCGTGGAGAAGCAGCCGTTCGTCTCGACGCACGCGAGCGGAACCGGCGACCACGCCGCCACCTCGTCGGCGCGGAAGCCGAGGCACAGGACGCGCGCGCCGGCCTCGACGGCCTCGTCGAGCCCCTCGGGCTTCTCGGCGCCCGTCGTGGCGAGGTAGACGCGGCGGCTCGGATCCGGGTCCGGATCGGCCTTCGGGTCCTGCTGGAAGTCGAGCGTGAGAGCGCGCGCGAGGTTCCACGCGGCGGGCGTGAGCGCGATGGCCTTGTCCTTGCCGGCGAGGTTCTTCGCCAGCGAGCAGACGAGGCTGCGGACCAACTCGTCGGCCTGCGGGTCGGGCTCGGTGCGCGCGGTGACGTCGAGCTGGCACCAGAGGATGCTCCCGCGGTCGCGGCGCGGCTCGTTGCCCTTCTCGGCGCGCTGCTCCAGCAGCGGAGCGTATTCGAGCGCGAACCCGCCGTCGCAGTAGGCCCGCCAGTCGCCGTAGGAGGGCTTCTCGGGGAGCACGCTCGCGACGGTCCCGCGCTCGCGGCAGCGCCATTCGCGGCGCTGGACGAAGCCGTTCCATTCGCGCGTGTTGTAGGTCCACTCGATGTCGGGTCGGTCCTCGACGTAGGGCGGCAGGAGCGTCGCCTCGCCCGCCCAGTCGCGCAGCATCTCCGGATCGTCGAGACCCGGCAGGAAGGCGCTCTCGTAGCGCGGGAAGACCTGCCGCAGGCCGTGCTCCTGAACGCGGAAGCCGATGGCGGAGAGCGTCTCGGCGGTCTGCTCGAAGACGAGGACGCGCCCGGCGACGAACGTGTCGAAGGCCTGGAGCAGGCGGCGGCGGTAGAGGTCCGGCGTGAGCGACTCGCGCCCGACGACGAGCCGCGCGCGCGGCGGGAGCGGACGCTTGAGGTCGGTTTCCTCGTAGGCGATTCCGAGGCGGTCGAAGGTCGCCTTGGTGAGCCCCTTCGGATCGTAGAGCAGGAGCCGCTCGGGCGGCGCGCCGCGCTTCGCGGGCGGGCGGACGGCGCGCACGGCGAAGTCGTCGCTCTGCGGCGCCGCTCCGCCGCCGTAGTCGAAGGTCGCGCGGAGCGTGCCGCCGTCGGCGCCCTCGGGCAGGACGAAGGAAACGGGGACGTCGCGCCGACCGCCGGCCGGCACCTCGACCTCGCCTTCGGCGACGGGGATCGCGTCCGCTCCCCTCCCCTTCCCTTCCGGCTCGAACTCGGCGCGGTAGCGCACGGTCGCGGGAACGCGGCGGTCGTTGAGGAGCACGAGCGTCTTGCGGACGGTCTCGCCGGGGCGGAAGAGGTGGCGCTTGTCGGTGAAGACGCCGTCGCCGCCGACGAAGGCGCACTCGGGCGCGTTCCAGCGCGCGAACGCCTCGCCGCGCGGCGAGAGGGTCGCGGTGCCCGGGAGGAAGTCGTCGCCCTGGTCCCACGGCAGCATCGCCGAGGCGCCCCACGCGCGGTGGCTGCGCCAGTTGTCCGCGACGTAGCGCGCGACGACGCCGTGGTAGTTCTCCGTGAGCGGGCGCAGGAAGGCCGCCAGCTGCCACCAGCGGAACGGTCCCTTCTCCCACAGCGCCTCCTCTCCGGCGAGCGCGGCACGGGCCTCGGGCGTCGCCTCGTAGGCCGCATCGCCGCGGAACTCGGCGGCGTATTCGGAAGCCCAGAGCGACTGCAGGACGTGCTTGCTGTGGATGAAGAGCGGGCCGCGGTAGCTCGACCAGTTCGCGATGTGCGGCGCGCCCCACTCGACGAAGAAGACGGGCTTCGTGCCGCGCTCGCTCCAGTCCGCGAGCCAGTCGCTGCGCTCCTGCACGGGCGCGAAGTCGAGGTAGATGTTGCACGTGTGGAAGCGCCCGAGGTCGCCGGAGGAATGGTGGTAGACGGGGCGCGTCGGGTCCTCGGATTCGGCGACGGCGCGGCACTCCTCGCCGAGGCGGCGCCGCCAGACCATCCACTGCATCGACGGCCCGAGGTCGGGGTCGCGCTCGATCTCGGAGACGATGTCGTAGCCGACGCCGATGCGCAGCGGATCCATGTCGCCCGCGTAGCCGAGGCGGTTGTGGTTCATCGCGTAGAAGATGACGGACGGATGCCGCCGCGCCATGCGCACGGCCTGCCGCGTAAGCTCGCGGAAGACGCGCCGCGTCTCCGGGTCGTCGCGCAGCTTCGCCTCGTCGAAGTCGTTGAGCGAGGGGAGCGTGAAGGAGCAGAGCAGGCCCGTGTCGTCGCACGCGGAGAGGAAGCCCTCCGTCGCCGCGAGGCAGCCCGGGCGGAAGTTGTAGTTGTCCGCGATGACGAAGTTCCAGCCGCGCGCGAGGAGGTTCGTGGCCGTCTCGAAGCCCGTCGCGTAGGAGCCGTCGGTCGCGTTCATCGCCTTGCAGACCTGCGCGCGCAGGTGGATCGGGACGCCGTTGAGGAGGATGTCGCGACCCGCGAGCGTCACCTCGCGGAACCCGAAGCGGAACGGAAGCGCCTCGTCGAGCAGCGCGCCGCCCTTCGCCGAGCGCAGCGAGAGCGAGCAGGTATAGAGGTTCTGCGGCGTGTGCACGTCCCAGAGCGCGGCGTCCTTCCACGGGGCGGTGAAGCGCACCGTGCCGTTCGTCCCGGGCGCGAGCGGCCCGCTCTCGAAGCGCTTCTCCGCGCCGCACCCCGCCACAAGGGCGGAGAGGACGTAGTGCGCGCCCGCCTCGTCATCCGGCAGGCCCGCGAGGTCGGCGACGAACGTGATCTCGCCGCGCTCGACCGACGTCTCGACCGTCGAATCGGCGATGCGGGGGCCGGCGGGCATCGTCTCCAGCCGGACCGCGCCCGTGACGCCGCGGTTGCGGAGGTTGATCTTGCGCATCTCGGCGCGGTCGGGCGCATTGAAGACGAGCGCGCCCTCCTGGGGCGGATAGGCCTTCGCCTCGATCGCGAGCGTCTGCGTTTCGCCGGGCCGGGCGAGCGCGGTGAGGTCCACCTCGCCGCACGGGAAGACGCACGTGCCGGCCGGCTCGCCGTCGAGGAAGACGTCCGCGCGCGTGTTCACCAGGTCGAACGACACCGCCACGCGCCGCCCGGCGGCCTCGGCCGGGATCTCGACGGGCAGCTCGTAGCGCTTTTCGACGACGTCCTCCTTGAGCCGCTCGCCGACGGAAAGCGGCAGGCACGTCCGCGTCGCGGTCGCCAGCGGCACCGCGGCGGACGCCCCGCCCGCAGCGAGAAGAACGACAAGCGAAACGGCGGATGCGATGGTGTTGTTCATGCTGTGTCTCGAAAAGGCGGAAGTGCTTTTAGTCCGGGGTGGCGGACGGCGAAAGACGGCCGGCGAGGCCGTCGAGGAGAGCGCGCTTGCGCGGGTTGTCGTCGGACGGCTCGTAGCGGTCGCGCATCGTGGCGGGGTCGTATTCGACCCAGGTCTTCTCGACGCTCCAGCCGTCCCATTCGCGGAAGGCGTGGTAGCACCAGTCCCAGCCGTATTCCTCGAAGACCTCGATGCAGTCGCGGATGTAGGCGTCGGCTCCCGGGGCCCACGTGATGGCGCTGAACTCGCCGACAAGGATGCGGGCGTCGTGCTCCCGGGAGAACGCCAGTACCGGCTCCAGCGCCTTACGGATGCAGTCCTTGTCCCATCCCTTTTCGGGATCCGGCCAGCGCGCGAGGCCCTCCCGCTTCCCGTTGCGGAGTCCCTGCATCGTGAAGGCCGTCGGCGCGTAGCAGTGCGTCGTGTAGACGACGTTGTCAAGCCGCAGCGGCGAGAGCGTGCGGAAACCGCCGGGGTGCCCGTAGCCATTCGCGGCCACGATGATCGTGGCGTCGGGGTCGGCGGAGCGGATCGCCAGGGCGGCGGCGCGCTGGACGGCCAGGTAGGAATAGGGCGCCGGGGCCTTCTGCATCGGCTCGTTCACGAGGTCGTAGCCGTAGATGCGCCGGTCGCCCCGGAAGCGCCTGGCGATGCGCCGCCAGACGCGGACGAAGTGCTCGGCGTAGCGCCGCTCGTAGAAGATGCGGTTCTCCTCGGCGGCGGTGCGGGCGCCGGGCGTGGCGTGGAGGTCGACGACGATCCGCACGCCGTGCTTCCCGGCCCACGGCAGGACGCGCTCCTCGAGGATGTCGAGCGCCCGGTCGAGGTAGGCGTCGTAGTCGTCGTTGCTCTCCCAGCCGCCGGCCTTCTTCCAGTCCTTGGAGATCTGGTAGCGCGCGAGGTTGGCGCCCCACTTCTCCAGCGTCGCGAAATCGTCCTCGGAGATCTTCTCGAGGTCGATGGCGAGCATGACGCCGCGGGCGGGGCCGGCGTCGCGGACCGCAGGCGGATACGAGACGCGGAAGTCGCGGTCGACGGGGGGCTGGATCTCGCCGACGTCCTCGACGCGCAGGGACGCGAGGTCGAACTCGACGCTTCCCGCGCATTGCTCGATGCCGAGGTAGAGCGTCGCGGCCGCGACCCCGGACGCGGGGATCTCGCACGTGAAGGAGATCTCCTCCTCGCCCCAGTCGCCGATGCGGTTCGGGGCGCCGGGCCAGTTCCGGCCGCCGTCCGCGTCGTCGATCCGCAGCATGAACTTGAGGCCGCGGTAGGAGACCCGGGGCTTGGCGATGCCGGCGCCGCGGGCGCGAATGCGGAAGCGCAGGCAGTGAAGCTCGCGCCCCCGGAAGAGCGCAGGATCGAGCACGGCCGTGGCGCGCGCCTCCTCGCCCTCCTCGCCGGGCGCGAGCGAAGCGAAGATCCGGTCCCCCTCGCGGCGGACGCTCTTCGGCAGATTCCATTGGAGATCCCCGAGGCCGACCGGCTCCGGGCTGGGAAGCGCCGCGGGGCCGAAAAGCTCCTCGACGTTGGACGGGGGCGCTTCGGTCTCGGCGGCCGGTGTGGCGGCGATGACGGCACCGGCCGCGAACGCCGCGCAGAGGAGGACGATTGCCGTTTTCATGTCGTGCGGTGAACCTCCCGCGGCGAACGCCGCAATCGACTTAGCGCAGGACCATGATCGTCTCTCGCGCGCGAACGATGACGCGACCGGTCGCGCCCGCCGACGTGTCGGCGACATTCGCGCCCATCGCCGCGAGCGCGGCGGCCGAATGCGTGCCCGTTCCGAGCGGACGCAGTTTTGTCCCGCCCGCGCCGTCGTCGACCGGGTAGAAGAAGTCATCGACCGTAAGCGTGTGCCCCTCGAGGTCGAGGAACGCGGTGAGGTCGGAAAGCTCGACCGAGTGCGCCTTGAAGTCGGCGTTCACGGCGGCGCGGCCGTGGTCGGCGAGGACGTAGCGCGCGTGCTTGTAGTCGCGGATGCGGTCGCCGCCGTAGCCGAGCGAGACCATCTCGGTCGTGTTCGTGTTGACGTGCTTCGACTTGTTGTTCGAGACGAGGTAGGAGAGGTTGAGGGGATCCATCGCGATGCGGACCGTGCCGCGCTTGTCGCCGTCGGCCGCGGTTTCGAGGTAGACCGTGCCGGCGGAGGCGTCGTGGATGTCTTCGAAGCCCTTCCACCAGCTGCCGCCGCCCGCCTCGATGCGTCCGGAGAACGCCGTGAAGTCCGCGCCGGACGCGGTGAGCCGGACCGCAATGCGGCCGCCGGGGCCGCTGAAGTCGTTGTAGTTGCCGCCGTTGGCACGCATCGTGCCGGCGCCTGCGAGGCGGCCCGCCGTGACGTCGAGCGCGCCGCCCGCGCCTCCGGTCCGGCCGCCGGAGTTGGTGTTCGCCTCCGTCTGTCCGCTCACGGTCGCCTCGCCGTCCAGCGTGAGCGTGCCGCCGACGACCACGCGGACGGCGCCGCCCGAGCGCTGGGTCTTGGAGGTCGCCCCGACGCCGAGGCCGGCCCCGGCCGTGCTTCCGGGAAGCCGCGGGGCGAAGACCGAGTCGTAGCCCAGCGACACGGGCGCGCCGGAGGCGTCCCGGCCCCGGTAGAGCGCACGGCCGCCGTGCGAGTGCTGTCCGAGGACGAGCGAGGAGGTCTTGTTCGTCGAGACGGCGCCGCAGTCGATCGCGCGGATCGCGGCGTTCGCGCCGACGAGCAGGTTGCCGGCGACCTCGAAGGAGGCGGTCGGGAAGAGAGGCGTGACGCCGGGGTCGTCCATCACGTCGGTGATCGGATGGAACCCGATGGCGGCGCCGTTGGTGACGACGACGCTGGCGGAGAAGACGTAGTTCGACCACGGGACGAACATCCAGTTGCCGGAGAGCGTCTGGTCGCCGTCGCCGATGTCGAGGGTGCCGCCCTCGTAGCGGATGCCGCCGCAGGTGTCGGAGGAGGCCGCGGTCCCGTAGCAGGACGCAAGTCCGCCGGGGAGCGTCAGGGTCTTCCCGACGGGGACGCCGAGGAAGCCGCGGTGGCCGAACTCGATCGCGTCGAAGGTCCAGTCGCCCTCGTCCGTGACGGACGGGTAGCGCCAGAAGGTCGGATAGGAGCGGTCGAGGCAGGGCGGAGATGCGCCGGTCTGCTGCGCGATCACGAGCAGGCCGTTCGGGCGGGTCGAATCGCGGAAGACGACCGTGCCGGAACCGCCGCCGAAACGGGCGGTCCAATTGACGTCGAGCGACCCCATCCAGTAGCCCACGGCGGAGATGGCGGCGAAGGTCGAGCGGTCGACGGGCTCGCGCGTGGCGATCGCGACGCGGCCGCCGGTCCCCTTGAAGTTGCCGTCGGTCGTGATCCGGTAGCCGGTGTCGTCGAAGCTGATCCCTTCCTCTCGGGCGCCCGTGCCCATGGCGGTGATGCGGCCTGTCCCCGTGAGCGTGTCGGCGCGGAGGAAGACGGAGCCGCCGGCACCCATCGCGCCGCCGTAATCCGAGGGCCCCGTGAAGAGGCTGCCGTCCCAGGCGTCGGCGCGGATCGTGCCGTCCACGACGGCGGCGCCGGCCACGTCGAGGTAGATCGCGCCGCCGCCCTTGCCGTTCCAGCGGTTGTCGGACTGGTGGTGCGGCATGCCGATGTGGATCGGCTCGCGCGGGTCGCCGTAGCAGGGCGGCGACCCCGCGTTCATCCGGCCGCCGTGGGAGCAGCCGACGACGCGGGAGCCGTTGTTCGTCACGTAGTAGCCCATGCCGCGCGCGTCGATGAGGCCGCTCGCGCCGACGTGCAGCGATCCGGCCGAGACGCGGATGCGGTAGGTCTCGTTGGCCTTGAGGTCGCCGAGCCAGTCCCAGTCCGACGTGTGGTATCCGCCCATGATGCGCGACTGCGGGTGGGTGAGGGAGCCGGCGTCGACCGTCAGCGCTCCGGAGACGACGAGGTTCGTGAAGGCGCCCTTGCCGGGGAAGACCGTGCGGAGCGTGACCTTGCCGGCGTAGCCGTTGTTCTGCGTCCAGGCGGAGACCTCGTGGGTCGCGGCCTCGTCCCACTCGCAGTCGGCGTTGGAGAAGCGGCCGTCGAAGAGGACGTGCTCCGTCGCGAGCGGCGCGTGGCCGAAGGACCAGTTGGCGCCGTCGGACGCGAGCCCCGCGTCCGACGCGATCCAGGTGTTCTTCGAGGCGTCGAGCGTGAGGTTCTCGATCGAGAGCGTCGCGGAGCCGGCCGTCCCGGAGACGCCGTAGAGCCCCGGTGCGAGCGAAAGCTCGACGGTCGCCGCCGTCTCGAGGACCGGATCGATGAGCGGAAGGATCTCGACGTCCACGTAGGCCGCGTCGGCGGGGATCGTCGCGGTGCGGGGCATGGTGCGGTAGGAACGCCCCTCGACGGCCGTTCCGCCGAGCGTGAACGACACCGGCAGCGCCAGTCCGTCGTCGGCGGCGCGGGAGATGCGGAACACGCCGGGGACGAGGCCGTCCTCGTCGCCGTCCCGGACCTTCGCAACGGAGAGGTCGCCCGTGTAGAACGTCTCCGCGCCGGAACGGGTCAGCGTGTCGCCGCCGGCCGACTGCGCCTGGACCGAATAGGCGAACGTCGTGTCCGCCGCCAGGCTGGATGGCGTGACGGCGTAGGTCTTCGGCAGCGTCGTGTCGGCGCTCGTCATTTCAAATGCCGCGCTGTCGACGCGGCACGTCACCGACGCCGCGTCGTTCTCCGAAACGACGACCGAGACCGTGAACGTGCCGTTCGCGTTGCGGACGATCGACGGCGCCGACACCGTTGGCGCGCCAGCGTCGACGAGCCCGACCTCGCCGCAGACCGCGGAGAGCGTTCCGCTCTCCTGCCGCCACTCCGCCGCGATTCGCGCGGCGGTGGACGCGCCGTAGCGCAGGCGCACCTCGTCCATTTCGCCGTTGAGGCGGCGGCCCTTCTTGGTATCGGGACTGGACCCGTACTGGTCCTGCGTCGAGCAGCCGATGCCGATGTTCGCGTCCTGCAGCGCGACGGCCTCCTTGAGGGCCACGACCGACGCGAGGACGCCGTTCGTGTAGATGTCAGCCACCGATGCGTTGCCGTTGGACGCAGATTTCCAGACGACGTCCACCTTCTTCCACGTATCGCCCGTCGGATCGCGAAGCAGTTCGCCGATCGTATTCGTCGTCGTCGTGATGGTCGTCGAGCCGGCGAAGACGCGCATGTATTTGGACTGGTTGGCGTCGGTCGCCTCCCCGTGGAAGGCGAAGCCCCAGGACGTGCCCTTGTCGCCCTTGCGGCGGCCGATGATGTTGCCCCACTTCAGGTCGCTGAAATCATCCTTCTCCGCGCGGGACCGCAGCCAGAAGGAGGCGTGGAAGTTCGTGCCGAGCCGGTCGGCGGCGGCCTTCTGCGCGCCGCTCGTGGCAGGGACGACGATGCCGGGCGCGTGGTCGTTGTCCTGCGCGATGCGACGCGCGCCGCCGAGCTGGCCGCCCGCGACGGCGAGCGAGCCCTTGTTGCCGGACGCGGCGACGCCGTCCAGGTGGTTGGTGGTCGAGTCGAGGATCTGCACCGCGCCGTCGCCCGCTTCGTTCAGGTGCCAGACGCCGGCGTAGCCGCTCCACATGCCGTCGACCTCGTCCACGGTGGCGGCCGTTCCGTAGTAGACGCGGATCGTCGTGCCTTCGGCGACGGACGGCACCTGCACCCACAGACGCGAGACGCCGTTCGTGTCCCAGTTCTCGAGCTCGTGCGGAAGCGGGCGGTCCTCGGTGTCCGTGACGAGGATGTCCGCGCCGTTCTGGCGGAAGTCGGCGTAGTCGAAGCCCTGGATGCCGGAACCCAGGCGGACGAGCAGCGGGAAGTCCGCGAGGGGCGCGTCCGCGAACCCGGAGGGGACGGTGACCGTGAACGTCTTGGCGAAGTCCGTGACCGTCGCGGCGCGTCCCGGCGCCGCAATGCCAAGGATCGCGGCGAGCGAAACAAGGAGGGGAATGGGATTCATGTTGGCCATGTGCCGCAGTATACACGTTTCCGCCCGCGCGCGCAACCACCCGCCAGGACCGCGAAAACGCGGACTTGCGGCGAACGGTCCATTTTGGGATAATCGACGGCATGATGCCCCGCAACGCCATCTGCGCCGCCCTTTGCTGCGTCGCCGGAATCGCCCTCGCCGCACCTGAAGCAAAATCGCTCTTCCCGGGCGTCTCGGACCTCGAGCCTGCGCTCAGGATGCCCGAAGGTGCTCGCTTCGAGATCGGTCCGGACGGCGGTTTCCTCGTCGACGGAAAACCGCGCTTTCTGCTCGGCACGCTCTACTACCTCGCCTTCTCCGACCGGACCGGGCTCGAGCCCGGCCCCGGCTACGCGCCGGAGGATGCCTGGATCTACGAGTCGCCTCCGACCCGCGACTACCTGCAGCGCCTCGGCTTCGACGCCGCCGGCGGCGAGGTCTCCACGTCGTGGATGCGCAAATACCGCCCCGAACCCGGCTTCAAGCGCGCCGGCCGCCTGGTCGACTGGGACTTCGCCACGAACTTCTGGCAGAGCGGCCTGCCGTGCATCCTCGACTTCACCGCGGCCACGTGGTCGCACGGCGGCCTGCCCTTCGACAAGCGCCGCGGCCCCCCGGCGCGCGCGTTCGTGGACGATCCGCACGGCCCCTGCCACTTCATCAGCTACAGTCTCGTCACGGACGAGGGCCGTGACGTCTGGCGCACGTTCTGGCGCACGGGCGCCGAGGAGCTGAAGGCGCACGACGCGCGACCCTTCGCCTACGAGCTCTTCAACGAGCCGCGCTACGACGACCGCTCGCCCGGCGCGCGCGAGGCCTTCGCGATGTTCCTCTCCGACAAGTTCGGCGGCGATCCCGCCGCGATGGACGCGGCGTGGGGTTCGTCGTTCGGCTCGTTCGAGGCCGCCGCCGCGTTCGAGAAAACCGGCGTAAGCGTCGGGCTCGGCGTCGAGTGGCTCAAGTTCCGCGAGGCGGCGTTCGAGGGCGGCGTGAAGCTCGGGATCGAGACGATCCGCGAAGTCGACCCGGACGCCCGCTTCTGCTTCCAGCCGCTCGCCCGCGCCGCCGACCTCGACCGCGTCCTCGGCGCGGAGAAGCACTGCCATGTCGTGATGACGCAGACCGGCGGCGACGACCTCTGGGAGAACCTGCGCCTGCTCGCGCTCGCCGACGGCAAGCCGCTCGTGGACGGCGAGACCTACTTCCGCAACTCGCGCGCGAGCCACCGCGGCAAGCTCGTGCGCCACTTCGCGATGGGGCTCGACGCCACCTACTACTTCAAGTGGGAGCGCCGGCTCTCCGAAGTCAGCCCCCGCAACGAGGAGGGCCTCGCGCGCCTCTTCGAGCGCTACCCGTGGCTCGGCCTCAACCCCGTCGGCACGCCGCCCGAGGCGCTCGCGGGCCTGATGGACGGCAAGCGCGACATCGCCGCCGTGCAGGACCTCTTCGGCCCGCGCGGCCGCGGCCTTCCGCCCGCGAGGCGCGTCGCCGTCCTCTCCTCACGTCCCACGGCGCGCCTCGCCGAGTCGGCCGGCCTGCGCTGCCACGCCCTCGAGCGCGAAGCCGCGCTCGCGCTCGCCGTCGGCGCGCACGTGCCCGTCGACGCGATCTTCGAGGAGCAGCTCCCCGAAGGCCGCCTCGACCGCTACAAGGTTCTCGTCGCCGCCGGCGTCGCCGCGACCTACCCCGCCACGCGGGGCATCCTCAGGGACTGGGTCGAGCGCGGCGGCGCGCTGATCCTCGTCGGCGAGACGATGGAGCTCGACGAATACGCGCGCCCGTCGCCCTCGGACTTTCCCGGCATCGCGCTCGGCGAGGAGCTCGGCGGCGAGCCGCGAACGTTCCGCTTCGCGCCCGTGCGGCCGACACCCCGCCCGATGCGGACCTACGAGGCCGCACCCTACCGCGAGATCTCGTTCGGCGACGGCTGGAGGACGCTCGCCGAATTTCCCGACGGCCGTCCCATCGTCGCCGACCGGCGCGTCGGGCACGGCGCCGTCGTGTACGTCGGCGCCCGGTTCGCGAACGCGGTCGGCGAAGGGCTCCTCCTCTCCGCGCTTGTCGACAATTCGATCTTCCCGACGTGCGAGACGGTCGACCCCGCCACGGGAGAACCCGTCCCCGACATCGAAGTCCACGCCGCACGCGGGGCGGACGGCGCCGTCGGCTACATCATCGAGAACCGCGGCCTCGCGCCCCGCGCCATCCGGTTCTTCCCGCGCGGTTTCTTCCACACGCCGGCCCTCGCGGAGGTTTCGCGCCGCGCGTTTCTCGGTTCCGACAAGGCGGGCGCAGTCCTCCTTCTCCTCGAGCCGAATGTGCCGGTGGTCCTCCGCGGCGGCACGCGGAGCTCCGTCGAGGCCGCCCTCGCCTCCGCCCCCCGCGCGTGGAACGAAGGCGCGCCGGCCTGGGACACGCAGGGAAAAACTCACGCAGAGAGCGCAGAGTCGAAATCTCACGCAGAGAGCGCAGAGACCGCGGAGTCGAAATCTCACGCAGAGAGCGCAGAGAGCGCAGAGTCGAAATCTCACGCAGAGAGCGCAGAGAGCGCAGAGTCGAAATCTCACGCAGAGAACGCAGAGAACGCAGAGGTGAGTGGTGGGGCGAGCTCTCCGAGCGAGCCGTCCGCGGAGACCGGCGGCGATGCCGCGCATTCAGCATTCAGCATTCAGCATTCAGCATTGCCCATCGAACTCTATTCGGAAGTCAAACGCCACGCTGCGGAGTGGCTCGCCGCGCATACCACCGCCTCCCGCGCCCGCGCCAAGGCGTTCTCCGTCGATCCCGCGCGCGTGAAGTTCCTCGACCTGCGCGACGCCGCGACCGTCCCCTACGGCGACAAGATCGCGAACGACGGAAAGGGCGGCTGGACCGACGAAGGCGAGAACTGCCTGGAGAACGCGCCGTGGGGCGTTACCGACTGCAACGGCGTCCCGTTCGACTTCATCCGACCGGACCAGAACGGCGAGCGCGCGGCGGTCGTGCTGCGCTCCACGCGCCAGCCGTGGCTCCCCGAGGCCGCGCGCGGCATCCGCGCCGACGTCCGCGCCGAGGCGCTCTGGTTCCTGCACGCGGGGGCGTTCCTCGAACCCGGCAGGGAGGCGTTCCGCTATGTCGTGCGCTACGCCGACGGCACGTCCGTCCCGCTCCCGATGCGCGGCTACGTCGAGTTCGACGACTGGTGGATGCACGGGGCCGTTCCGGGCGGACGCGACGCGATGCCGTGCAAGCCCGGCTGGCTCAACGCGAAGAGCCGCGGCTTCCACGTCTGGCGCTGGGAGAACCCGTTCCCCGAAAAGACCATCGCCACGATCGACATCGAAAGCGCCTGCACGAAGACCGCGCCGATCGTCGAGGCGATCACCGCCGAACTCGCACGCGGAGATTTGAGGGCCATCCCCGTCCCCGGCACGCCGAAGCTCAGGCCCTGGGGCGACACGCGGGGAGAGTTCATTTCTCTCGCAGAGAGCGCAGAGATCGCAGAGCTTGATTCCCACGCAGAGGGCGCAGAGACCGCAGAGTCGGAATCACACGCAGAGAGCGCAGAGACCGCAGAGTCGGAATCACGCGAAGAGTCCGCGGAGTCGGTTCATTCAGCATTCAGCATTCAGCATTCAGCATTGTCCTTCGCCTCCGCCCGCCCGTGGGCCGGCTGCACGCTCCAGTATCCCCAACCCGTCGAGGTTCCCGCCTCGGCCGGCCGCGCGGACCTCGAGCTGCTTCTCTCCGCGCCGGACGCGCTTCCTCTCCCTCCGTTCCAGATTCGCATCGGCGATCGCGGCGGCTACGTGCCGCTCGACTCCTTCCTCCGCGAATCGGGCGTCCCCGGCGCGTGGCGCGTCTCGTTCCCGATCGACCTCGCCGAAGAGGGGCTCCGCGCGCCCTTCCGCGAATTCTCGCTGCAGCTTCGCGGAGAGCGCCCCGAAGGCTCCGCGGCGGCGGTTTCGGTTTCGTGCGTCCGCATTCTTGCGGACGGCGGCCCCGAGGAGAGCCCGCTCTCCCTGCGCCGCCTGCTCGCGAAGGGCTCGCACGGCGTCGAGGCGATCCGCCGCGACGGCGGCATCGAGCTCGCCGTCGACGACAGGACCGAGGACTGGGGCCTCGGGCGGCTCACGCCCGTGCGCGCCGTTCCGCTTCCCGAAGACCCCGCCACGGCGGTCCTCGCCTTCGACGTCAACGGCGGCCGCACGCCGCTCGGCCGCCGCGACACGGGACGCCAGCGCTTCCGCGTGCAGCTCGAATGCGAAAGCGCCGACGGCGCGAGGAAGCAGGGCGACTGGGTGCGCGATCCGCCGATCGAGGACGGTCCGGTCGACGACGACCCGAACAGCTGGCAGACCGTCCGCATCCCCCTCGCGAAGCTCCTGCCCGAGGGCGCGACCGCCCTGTCCCGCATCACCATCCAGTTCACCGGTCTGCCGGCCACCGGCCGCGCCGGCCTCCTCGTCCGCGACTTCCGGTTCGAACCTCCCTCGCCATGAAGAACACGACGTCTTTCGCATTGTTGACCGTGCAGTCCGCCTTGTGCATCATTTCCGCCACGGCGGAACCCGCCGTCGAGCCGCAGGTGGTGCAGATCCCCGACACGCCGCCGCCCCCGCTCACCAATCTCGTCTGGAAGCTGCCGCCGGAATTCGCGACGCTCGAGGGCGACCGGCTTGTCGTCGACATCCCGACCAACGCCTATCCGTCCGCTGCGGTGGCCACGGCGACGCTCCCGGCGGAGCTCTTCGCCGGCGCGGAGGGCTTCTCGATGACGGTCTCGGCCGAGGGCTCGGCCCTCGCCAAACCGACCCGGGAGTGGCTCGGGCTCAAGTTCCAGGTCCACTGGAAGGAGTCGGCCACGGGGCGCGAAGGCTGGCCGAACGCCCGCAACGCGATCGGCGACCTCCCGGCGACCGTCCTGCGCAACGACGCCACCTACAAGGGCGCGCACCCCGACGCCGTGACGCTCGAGCTCGGCCTCCAGGGTACCTCGGGCCGCGTCGTCTTCGATCTTTCCACCCTCCGCGGCGGCCCTTCGTCGGGACTTTTCCGCCGCATCAACCAAGACTGGATCGTACGGTACCCGGAGGCGCCGCGGAGCGGCGCAATGACGGGTGCTGCTTCGCAGCAAATGACGGGTGCGCCTGCGGCGCAAATGAACTCAGACCCTTCATTTGCCGGCTCAGCCGGCACTTTTCATTTGCCGGCAGAGCCGGCACCCTTCATTGCGCCGAAGGCGCCCGTCAATGCCGCCGAAGGCGGCCCCGTCATTGCGGCGGAAGCCGCGCAGCGGCGTCCGCCGCTGCGCGGCGCGATGCTTCCGACGCGCGACACGACGGAGGACGACATCGAGACGCTGCACCGCTGGGGCGCGACGCTGGCGCGCTTCCAGATCTGCCGCGCCTGGACGCGACGCGACGCCAACCAGGACCTCGAGGACTTCGCGGCCTGGGTCGATTCGCGCCTCGACAACCTCGCCGATGTCCTGCGCTGGGCCGAGGCGCGCGGGATGAAGATCGTCCTGGACCTGCACGTCGCGCCGGGCGGCCGCAACGCCAAGGACCTCGAGGACAACATGCTGCATGACGACCGTTTCGCCGAGGCCTGGCTCGACACGTGGCGGCGCATCGCGACGCGCTTCAAGGGCGACCCGGCACTCTACGGCTACGACCTCTGGAACGAGCCGAACCAGAAGAACCGCGCCCGCAACGACTATTGGACGCTCCAGCGCCGCGCCGCGGAGATCGTCCGCGCCATCGATCCCGACACGCCGATCGTCGTCGAGTCGAACAACAGCGCCGCACCCTCGACCTTCTCCTACCTTTCGCCCCTGCGGATGGACAACGTGGTCTACCAGGTCCACGTCTATGTCCCGTCGACCTTCACCCATCAGGGCATCAACAACTACGAGACGGGCGCGAAGTGGCCCGATCCGGAGAAAGGCTGGGACAAGGACTTCCTCCGCAAGGAGCTCGAGCCCGTGCGCGCGTTCGAGGCGCGCCACCACGCGCGGATCTACGTCGGCGAGTTCAGCGCCATCGCCTGGGCCGAGGGCGCGGAGAACTACCTGCGCGACTGCATCGGGCTCTTCGAGGAATACGGCTGGGACTGGACCTACCATGCCTTCCGCGAGTGGGCCGGCTGGAGCGTCGAGCACGAGGGCCCCGACCCGAAGCATCTCGTCCCCGCGGAGGACACGCCGCGCAAGCGCGTCCTCCTCGACGGCCTCGCCGGCCGCATGCGGCCCGCCGGGTCCGCGGAGTAGCGAGGACGCCGCGCCGTGGACGATCCCGTCTTCTCGCCCGCGTTCTTCTGGATGTGGAACGCCCCGCTCGACGCGGCTGCGCTCTGCGCCCAGCTGGAGGACATGCACGCGCACGGCCTCCGCAACGTCTGCATCCACCCGTTCCCGAAGGGCTTCCGTCCGGCGTCGTGTCCGTCGGCGATGGAGCCGGACTACCTCACGCCGGCGTTCCTCGACATCTTCGCTGCGGTCGTCCGCCGCGCGGGCGAGCTGGGCATGCACGCCTACCTCTACGACGAGGGCGGCTGGCCCTCGGGCGGCGCCTGCGGCCTCGTGGCGGCGTCCGACCCGGAGGGACGCTTCGCCGCGCGCGAACGGACGACCGCGGGCGGCGCGCCGCGCGTGCGGCCCTACGGCGCCGCGCCCGCGAGTCCCTCGGTCGTGGAGCCGGGCGCGACGCGGCGCTTCCTCGACCTCACGCACGTGGCCTACGCCGCGCGTCTCGGCGGCGCGCTCGGCACGACGGTGCGGATCGCGTTCACCGACGAGCCGGGTCTGCCGCGCGACGTCCCCGGGCGCTCGCTCGCCTGGACGTCCGACTTCGACGCGGAGTTCCGCCGCCGCAAGGGCTACGACGCCGCGCCGTTCGTCCCGGCGCTGCTCGCGGACGCGGACGGCGCGGATCCCGCGCTGGGCCGCGTCCGCGTCGACGTGCAAGACGTGAAGGCCGACCTCTTCGTCGAGCGCTACCTCGCGCCCCTTCGCGACCGGTGCCATGCGCACGGACTGCTCTCCGGCGGCCACCTGAACAACGAGGACGCGCCCGAGGCGGGCGAGCGGACGGGCCACGGAAGCATCCTGCGCAGTCTCCGCGCGATGGACGTCCCCGGCGTGGACGTCATCTGGCGGCAGCTCTTTCCGGGTCGGTCCGTGAACCCCTTCCCCCGCTACGCCGCCTCCGCCGCGCACCAGAACGGCGGCCGCTTCGCGCTCTCCGAGTCGTTCGGCATCTTCGGCGACTCGCTCTCGCCCTCCGAGCGCAAGTGGGGCGTCGACTGCCAACTCGTGCGCGGCATCGATCTCTTCGTCTTCGCCTACTACGCGCAGTCGAACGCGCGGCACTGGATGACGCTCCTCGAGCCGCACGCCGGACCCGTCGACCCGACGTGGGACTTCGCTCCGCACTTCTTCCGCTACGTCGAGCGCACGGCGCGCCTCCTCTCGCGCGGACGCCCCGGCGCCGAGACCGCCGTTCTGATGAACGTCCGCGCCTTCTGGGCGGGCGCGAAGGACCGCGACGCGGCCTCCGCCGCCCACTATGCCGCCGCGAAGGCGCTGGACGAGGCGAACGTCGACTACGACTTCGTCGAGGACCGCGACCTCGCCGCCGCCGAAATCTTCCCGGACGGGCGGCTCCGCGTCGGCGCCATGGCCTACCGCGCGGTCGTGCTGCCGAGCGAGGCATGGATGCTCCCGGAGGCGAAGGAGACGCTCGCGCGGTTCGAAGCCGCCGGCGGCCTCGTCGCCCGCGGCGCGGCGCAGCTCGGCAAGGTCCCTCGCACCCTTCGCATCGCCGGCCCCGGCGCCCGCGCCATTCGCGTCCTCTTCCGCATCGACGGCACCCGCCGCATCTGGTTCCTGATGAACGAGGCGATGTCCGAACGCCAGGTCGAAATCGCCCTCCCCACCCCTGTCGCTCGCTACGACGCCGAAACCGACGCCCTCGAATCCGTCCCCGTCGATCCGGACGGCCTCCTCCGCCGCGTCTTCTCCCCCGGCGAAACGGCCCTCTACATAACGGGCACGGACTTAACGCCGCGCAGCGGCGACTTAAAGGCGCGAAGCGCCGATTTACAGGCACGAAGCGCCGACTTAACCTGGACATTGCGTCCTCTCGTCTCGCACATTGCTGGCTCGACCGACTTCGAGCTCCGCCCGTGCGACGAACCCGCGCGGCCCGTCGTGCTCGGCGACTGGCGCGCCGTGCTCGGCGATACCTTCAGCGGCAAGGCGCTCTACCGCGCGGAGTTCGACGCGCCGGCGGACGCCGAGGCGCTGCTCGATCTCGGCGAGGTGAAGTGGTGCGCGGCCGTGCGCCTCAACGGCGCCGACCTCGGCGCGCGGTTCTTTGGGCCGTTCCGGTGGCGCATCCGCGTCACGAAGGGACGCAACGTTCTGGAGGTCACGGTGGCGAACCTGCTCGCCAACCAGGTCGGCGACGAAGCAATCCGCGACCGGATCCAGCGCGACTGGCCGCCCGTCGGCCCCTACGATGCACGCCAGCGCCCCTTCGACCGCGACAACCGCGCGAGCGGACTCTTCGGCCCCGTGACCATCTATGTCTGAGGCCGTGACCTCGCCGCCGTCAGCGCGGCGGAAGGGGGGCGGCGTTCACGCCGTCCGCGACGAGGCGCGCGCGGTGGACCTCGAGGCGGCGGAGGAAGTCGTCGTAGGAGGGCTTGCGGCCGGCCCCGCACCAGAGGCATTCGGCGAGCGCGCAGGCGCGGGGCCACATCTTCCATTCGAGGATCTCGCGGGTCGGCGTCGTCTCGGTCCAGTTGCAGCCCTGGCCGCCGAGGACGCGGCCGTGCAGCTCCGGCGGGATGTCGCGGAGCGGATCGAACGCGTAGCAGAGGTCGAGCGGCTTCTGCTTGTCGAAGGTGTATCGGCAGGGGTCGTCGGGCAGGCCCTGCGGGTAGTCGAGGTAGACCCAGCGGCTGTTCGCCATCACGAGGTCGTGTCCGGTGGCGGCCATCGTCGCGGCCGAGACGAAGTTGGAGGGGCCGCCGCCCGCGCCGCCGGCGCCGCGCCAGCGCATGCCGATCGCGTTGGTGGAGACGCCGCCGCCGAGCAGGAACTCGTCCCAACCGAGCGCGCGCTTGCCGCGCGACTCGAGGAAGCGGACCATGCGGCGCGAGATCCAGTTCTGGAGCGCGTCCTCGTCGGCGAGGCCCTCGGCCTCGATGCGCGCCTGGCAGCGGGGGCATTCGCGCCATCGCTTGCGGGAGCATTCGTCGCCGCCGATGTGGACGGCGCCGAACGGGAACAGCCGGCAGACGTCGTCGAGGACGTCCTCCATGCACGCGAGCGCCGCGTCGTTGCCGGCGCAGATCTCGTTCCAGCCGATGCGGTTGCCGTCGCCGTCTACGCAGGCGAACTCGGGGTGGGCGCTAAGGACCGCGCCGAAGTGGCCGGGCATCTCGATCTCCGGGACGACATCGATGTGGCGCGCGGCGGCGTAGGCGAGGACGTCCTTCACCTCGGCCACGGTGTAGAAGAAATGGTCGCCCTGCGCGAAGGGCTCCTCCGACTCGTCCTTGCGGCCGTTGCGCCGGGCGGATGCGGCGGCGAGCTCGGGGTGCGACGGAACGTCGAGGCGCCAGCCCTGGCTGTCCGTGAGATGCCAATGGAAGCGGTTGAGCTTGTGCGCGGCCATGAGGTCGAGGAAGCGCTTCACGTCGTCCACGCCGAAGAAGTGGCGCGAGACGTCGAGGTGCATCCCGCGCCAGGCGAACGCGGGGGCGTCCGCGATCTCGACGCACGGCAGGGAGCCGTCCGGGGGCGCGAGCTGCTTGAGCGTGACGCCGGCGTAGAAGCGGCCAGCCTCGTCCGAGCTCGCGATCTCGATGACGTTCGTGAGGACCGAAAGGCGGTAGCCCTCGGCGGGGATCGAGGCGTCCGCGACGTAGCGGATCTCGGCCGTTGCGGGCGCGGTCCCGCCCGTTACGGCCAGCTCGGCGGGCTGCGGCACAAGGGCGATCGCAGCAAGGATGGCTGTCGGCTCCATGCCGGGCATCCTAGCAGACGCGTCGACCGCGCGTCAATCAGCTGACGCGGCGCGCCGGTTGCCCCTGGCGGGGCGGTTGTGGTAGGATGAAAGGGCATCACAGGACAGCCTAATCCCCAATCTCTCCCATGAGCAAACCACTTCGCGTCGGCATCGCCGGCCTCGGCCGCAGCGGCTGGGGCATCCACGCCGCCTACCTCCGCACCGCCCCCCGGCTCTACCGGATCGCCGCCGTCGCGGACCTCATCCCCGAGCGCGTCGCGCAGGCCGCCAAGGAGCTGCGCTGCCGCGCCTACCCGGACGCGGAGAGCCTGATCGCGGATCCGGACCTGGACCTCGTCGTGGTCGCGACCTACAACCCGACGCATGCCCAATACGCCAAGATGGCCCTGCGCGCCGGCAAGCACGTCCTGTGCGAGAAGCCGTTCGGGCTCACGGTCGCGGACGTCGACGCGATGGCTCGCGCCGCGAAGAAGGCCGGCCGCCTCGTGCTGCCCTTCCAGCAGCGCCACCTCGAGAAGGACTTCCTCAAGGTGAAGGAGATCTGCGAGTCGGGCGTCATCGGCGACGTCTTCCGCATCCGCCTGTGCTGGCACGGCTTCGGCCGCCGCTGGGACTGGCAGACCGCTCGCTCGATGGCCGGCGGCAACCTCAACAACAACGGCCCGCACGTCGTCGACCACGCCGTCACGCTCTTCGGCGACGTCCTCGCCGACAGGGTCTGGGCCGAGGCCGGCGGCTACCTGCGCAGCGGCGACGCCGAGGACGACCTCAAGTTCATCCTCCAGGGCGCCGGCCACCCGACCGTCGAGGTCGAGCTCGCCAACGTCTGGGCCTGCGGCCAGGAGCGCTGGATGGTCTGCGGCACGCGCGGCGGCCTCCACGGCACCGACAAGCACCTGGAATGGAAGTGGGTCGACTTCGACCGGATGCCGCCGCGCCCGCTCGACCTGAGGTCGACGCCCGACCGCAGCTACAACGGCGAGAAGCTCGACTGGCGGACCGACTCCTGGGACGCGCCCGCCGCCCCGGCGAACCTCGGCGCCGGCGCGCCGCCGCCTCCCGCCCCGACCATCGAGTTCTACCGCAACCTGCACAAGGTGATCACGAGGGGCGCCGCCCCGACGATCGACCTCGCGCAGGCGCGCGTCCGCGTCGCCACGATGGAGAGGATCCGCGCCGCCGCCGGCATCCCGGCCAAGGCCTAGTCGCCATGGAGCCCCGCCCCGAACCCCGCGACGTCCCGGCGCTGCTGCGCCCGGACGAGACCCGCGAAACCTGGATCGCGTCGCGCCGCGCCGGGCTGCGCGACCTGCTCGAGCGCCAGTGCTACGGCCTCCGCCCCGTCGAGCGCCCGCCGCAGCTTTCCTTCGCCCAGATCCCCCACGATCCCCGTTCGCTCGAGGAGAACGACGCCCCGGTCCTCGGCGGCGCGGCCTTCCGCCGCCGCATGCGCTGCGACTACGGCGGGAAATACGGCGCCGGGTCGTTCCCGTTCACCGCCTACGTCCCGCGCTCGGACGGGCCCGTCCCCGCGTTCGTCTTCATCGCGCTGCACCCGCTCGAGGAATATGTCGGGCCGCTGCGCACCAACGCGTCGGTCTGGGCGGTCGAGACGCTCCTGCGGCGCGGCTACGCGGCGATCGGCTTCGACATCCACGACGTGACGCCCGACATGTGGCACGGCAACACGCGCGGCGCATTCGCCGCCTTCTGCGAGGTGGAGCGCCTCTACCGGCCGCGCGACGAATGGGGCTGCCTCTCCGTCTGGGCCTGGGGCGCGAGCCGGATCCTGGACTGGATCGCGACGGAGCCCGCGCTCTTCGACGCCTCGCGCGTCGCCGTGATCGGGCATTCGCGCGGCGGCAAGACCGCGCTCCTCGCCGGCGCGCTCGACGAACGCTTCGCGATGGTCGTCTCGAACGACTCCGGCACCGGCGGCGCCAAGCTGCACCACGTCGAGCTGCCGGACTCCGAGCGGATCATGCACTCCGTGCGCACGAACCAGTTCTGGTACTGCCGCGACTACACGGCGTGGGTCAACCGCGACCTCGAGACGCCCTGGGACCAGCACATGCTCGTCGCGCTTTGCGCGCCGCGCCCCGTCTGCATCGGCTCCGCGAGCGAGGACGCCTGGGCCGGCCCTTGGGGCGAGTTCTGCACCGCGCGCCTCGCCTCCCCGGCGTGGGAGCTCTTCGGCCGCCGCGGGCTCGTCGGGGACGCCTTCCCGGCGCCGGACGCCCCGCCGCTGCAGGAGGGCTGGATCTCCTACCACCTCCGCGCCGGCGGGCACGCGCTCACGGAGCGCGACTGGGCCGTCTACCTCGACTTCGCCGACAGGCGGATGGCCTGACCGCCGCGCACGCCCTCAGCGCCGCGGCGCGCGCAGGTCCTGCCGGGCGTAGAGCTCGGGGCGGGACTCGTCGAGGTAGAGCTCGTAGGGATCGCCCTCGCCGGGCCCGACGGAGAGCCACCAGGTGCGGGCGCGCGCCGCGAGGTCGACGTCCGCCCACGCGTAGCCGCCGTCCTCGAACGTCCGCGCCAGCCAGAGGCCGTCGCGCCCGAGGATGCCGCTCGGCAGGTGCCCCTGCCGCGTGGCGACGAGCGCCGGCAGCGCCGTGTCGACCGACCGCGCGGGGAACGAGAACTCGAAGTGGTCCTCCGCGCCGCCCGCGAGCGGGAAGAGCAGCAGCTCCGCGCCCTTGCGGCGCAGGAACTTCGCCGTCTCGGAGAACCAGTTGTCCCAGCACGTGAGGCAGCCGACGCGCCCGAAGTCGAGGTCGAGCACGCCGAAGTCGTCGCCGGGGAGGATCCCCGACTGGTATTCGCCGCTCGTGAGCGTGACCTTGCGGTAGACGCCCGCAAGGCGCCCCGCGCGGTCCGCGACGAAGGTCGTGTTGTGGAACGTCCCGGCATCCGTGCGCTCGCGCACGTTCATCGCGACGTGGCAGCGGTGCGCCGCCGCCCAGCGCGAGGCGAGCGCGAAGGAGGGCCCGCCGGGGACGCGCTCCGCGGTCCGCTCCGGGCAGGGCGAGCCGGTGTCCGCGAAGAGCTCGGAGAAGAGGACGAGGTCGGGATGCGGCAGCTCCGCGGCGATGCGGCCGAGGCACGCCTCCATCCGCCCGAGGCGCTCCGCGACGACGGCGGCGGGGTCGTCCCAGCCCGCGTTCGCGGCGGCGGTGCCTTCGTCGCGCCAGCCGGTCGCCTTGCGCTCGTGCGGGTTGGCGACGACGCAGCGCACTACGCGCGGCGGCGGCGGCTCGGCCGGCTCGGCCGCGAAGCCGCGGATCGCGACGCGCATCCGGTGCCACTTGGCGACGATCTCCACGCGCGCGGCGCGGCACCCCTCCGGAACGGCGAAGGTCTCGTCGAAGACGCGCGTCGCCCCCTCGTCCGCGCAGCGCACGAAGTCCCGCCGCAGGAACGGGACGCCCCGGCGCGCGCCGTGCGCCGGATCATACCATGTCACGAGCATCGCCAGATCGTTCCAGACGCCGGACTCCTCCGGCGCGAGCTCGACGCGCGCCTCGGCGCGGAAGCGGACGCCTCCGCCCGGCGGGAGCGGCAGCTCGCGCTCCCACCACGCGCAGGCGCGCCGCGAGGGCAGCGTCAGGAGGAGCGAGCCGTCCGCCTCCGCGCGGCCCTCCGCCGCGTCGGGCGCGAGCGGAGCGCTTCGGAAGGACCAGGAGGAGCCGTCGGAGCCGTTTTCCATGGCGCGGGGTCAGAGGGCGTAGCCCGGGCGGTAGTCGTAGCGCAGCATCGCGTTCGCCTCGTCGCAGCCGACGAAGCGCTCGGCCTCGCCGTCCCATTCGAGGCGGCGGCCGAGCTTCCACGCGATGTTCGCGAGGTGCGAGAAGAGCGTCGAGCGGTGCCCCTCCTCGAGGGGGCAAAGCACGGCCGGGTCGCGGTCGAGGCAGTGCGCGACGAAGTCGTCGATCACCGGGCAGGTGCAGCTCGCCGCCTCGCCGCCGTCGCGCAGCGCCGGCTCGTGGACGAACCGCACCGGCTCGAACGCGGGCGCGGACGGATTGCCGAACTCGCGGTTCGGGACGGGGTTGATCTCGTAGCCGCTCTGCGAGGCGAGGATCTGCGCGTCGCCGGACGAGAGCTCGAGCTCGGCGCGCACGCCGCCCTCGGGGATCGGCCGCGCAAAGGAGCCCTCGAAGACGTTGAACTCGAGCATCTTCCCGCTCGCGAACTCGTAGAGGCACGTCATCGTGTCCGGGATCTCCGCGTCCGAGCCGGGCGTGAAGTACTTGCCGCCGACGGCGGTCACGGCGGACGGCCACTTCTCGTCCATCATCCAGCGCATCGCGTCGAGGTAGTGCACGCCCCAGTTGCCGACCTGGCTGGAGAAGTCCGGATGCCAGCGGAAGAAGTAGGGCGCCGTCGTGAACCGGTAGGGCCGCGCCGCGCGCGGGCCGAGCCAGGCGTCCCAGTCGAGGCCCTTCGGCGGCTCGCCCGGCGGGCACGCGCCGATGCCGTTCGGAAAGAGGTTGCTCGTGCGCGCCGCGCGGCCGAGGCGCACCGTGCCGTACTTGCCGGAATCGAGCTCCTTCTTGAGCCGTTGGTAGGGAACGCATCCGCGGCGGTTGAGGCCCACCGCGACGATCTGCCGCGAGGCCTTCTGCGCCTCGATCATCGCGCGCCCCTCGAAGACCGCCGCCGTGAGCGGCTTCTCGCAGTAGACGTCCTTGCCGGCGCGGATCGCGGCGACCGTCATGATCGCGTGCCAGTGGTCCGGCGTCGCGATGCAGACGGCGTCGACATTCGGATCGGCGAGAAGCGCGCGCCAATCCCTGTAGAGCCGGCACGTCCCGGCCGCGACGCGGGCCGCGATCGCGGCCTCGGGCGGCAGGAGCGCGCCGTCCGGCCCGTGGAACGACGGCACGCGCCCCTTGAGCCCCCACTGGAGGAAGCGCGGATCGTAGGCCGACTCGTCGCGCCGCAGGAAGGGCTCGTAGACGTCGCACAGCGCCGCCACCTCCACGGCGGGATTGCGCAGGAACAGGTGCAGCAGCTGCGTGCCGCGGTTGCCCACGCCGATGAAGCCCATCCGGACGCGCTCCCTCGAGCCGCCCCCGCGCAGAATGTTCGGAATTAGGTCGTCCATGTCGTTCTCCGGTCCGCGGCGCGCCTCTCAGGTCGCCACCTGCTCCTTGCCGCAACTATTCGTAGTGTCCTCGGCAGGCCAGGATCACGAGTTTCTCCGCTTCGATCTTGAACACGATTCGATTCGCCGAATCGATGCGAACGCTCCACCAACCGGAAAGGTTGTTGCGGAGCGGTTCGGGTTTCCCGATGCAGGCATATCCGTTGCGCTCGATGTCACGGATGAGCGTATTGATTCGGCGGAGGGTCTTCCGGTCCTGCGTCTGCCAGTACTCGTAATCCGCCCACGCGCTATCGTGCCACAACTTGTCCATCGTCGACGTCCACGAGTTCGTGCCGGGAGAAATTCGCGCCGCGTTCGTAGTCCGATGCCGCGCGTTCCAGGTGTGCCAGGTTTGACGGAGACCAGAACGGATCTTCGCGGATGGCGAACGGAATCCCGCGTAGCACGATGGACTGGCGCAGGAATATGTTAATGGCGGTCGAAAGACTCATGCCGAGATTGGAAAAGAGGTTTTCCGCATCCGACTTGACGGTTTCGTCGATTCTGAAGCTGACTTGTGTCATGGCTCGTCCTTTCGCAGACAATTCTTGCATATTTGCTATACGCTGTCAAGCAATAACTGACATAACCGACATGCCGCTGATCGCTTTGGTAAACGGACATGCGGGAATCCGTTTGTAGGTCGTAATCACGAGCGGTTTTCTGTTCGTGTTCGTCAGATGGTGTGTGGCGGATTTCTCCGTGGGTTGCGTGATGGCGCGAATCATAGCACAGCGGCGGGCGGCGGGCAAGGGGGTGCGACGCGAAGCGAAGAAACGACGAATGCCGCCCGCGACGGAGTCGCGCGGCGGCATTCTCGCGGAGGGGGTCAGCCGACGGCGCGGCGGAAGAAGGCCAGCTCCCGGCGGACGTCGGGGAGCGGGTCGGCGCGGTCGAACGGCCACTCGAAGTGCAGGATGCGCGGGACGCGGACGCCGCAGGCGTCCACGAGCGCGCGAAGCTCGTCCCAGGGGACCTCCCCCGTCCCGCCCGCGACCATTTCGATCTCGAACGGCCGGCCGGGCGTGCTTGAGAGGGCGTGGCGGAAGTCCTTGAGGTCGAGCGCGGCGATCCACGGCGCGACGAGCGGGAACGCGTGGCGCCACGCCTGCCCGGTCTGGAAGACGGCGTACATCGGGTCGAACTCGAGCCCGACCGTGGCGGGGTCCAGGTCGCGCAGGACCTCCCAAAGGTCCCAGACGACGGACCCGAACACGCGCGGCCCCCACCACGGCGAATGGTTCTGGTAGGCGGCCTTCACGCCCGTCCGCGCGCCGAGCGCGGCGAGCGAGGCGAACGCGCGGCGGAAGCGCTCCAGCGCCGCGGCCGCCGTCTCGTGCGGCTCGCCGTAGAGCTGGTAGGCGGGACGGAAGAGCTCCACGCCGCAGTCCGCCGCGACGCGCAGCAGCTCCTCGTCCGCGGGCGAGGAGCCGTCGCCGATCGCGGTGCAGATCGAGCGGCAGCGCAGCCCGCGCGACGCGGCCGCCGCGACGAAGCGCGGGAGGTCCTCCCGCGCCCGTTCCGGCTCGACGTGCCCGCCGGGGCGGACCGTCCACTGCACGCCGTCGCACCCGGCGGCGGCGAGCAGGTCGCAGAGCTCCTCCGGCCCCCGCGTGACGGGCGGCTGGAACATCTTGGAGAAGACGTGGTATTCGGTCGTGTCTTTCATGGTTGATGGTTCGTGGCGCCGAGCGAGAGGGAGGCCTCTTCGCCGGGGCGGAGATCGAGGGCGAAGACGACGCAGAGGAGTCCCGGAACGGGACAGAAGGCGCGGCCGTCGGGGCGCGCGGAAGGAAGGATCGCGAGCGGGCGCGAGGCGCGGAGGCGGAGCGCGCCGCCGCGCTTGGCGACGGTGGCGGCGCGTCCGTCCGGCGCGAGCGCGACCGCCTCGTCCGGCAGTGCGGCGACGGGGAGGACGAGACGCGCGGGCGCCTCGCAGCGGGCGCGGATGCCGAGCCCGTCCGGCGCGAGGCGGTGGCGCAGCGAGAAGACCGGGCCGGGCGCGCCGTCGAGGTCGCGCAGGACGCCTTCCGCCTCGACGACGGCGGCGGCGCCCTCCTCGCGCACCGCCACGCGGGCGTCGTGGGCGCAGACGGAGAGGAACGCGCCGTCGGGCGTCTCGACGCGCGGCGTGAGACAGCGCGTGGCGGGGTCCGTCCGAGAGCGCTGCATGTTGTTCGGCTCGGGCGTCGCATAGCGCGCCATCGTCGCGGCACAGAGCGGCCCGAGCGCACGGTGCCACAGCAGCGACAGGCACCCGCCGCCGACGGACTCGTCGCCCCGGTCGTGGAAGCGGAGGTCGTTCTCGGAGAACGTCGCGCGCCACGGACCGATCTGCGCCACGTGCGTCCCGCAACTGCGGAAATGCGACAGGAGCGCACCTTCGGGAACCTTCGAACCTTCGAACCTTTGAACCTTCGAACCCTCCAGAAAGACCGCGAGACTGCCCAGATGCGAAAGCGAATGGTGGAGGCAGGGCGGCTCGCCTGCGGCCTCGTAGTGGGGGCCGCCAGCGAGGAGTCCGTCGCGGGTCGTGCAGCGCCGGTAGAGGCCGAGGACGGCGGGGATGCGCGCGGCGGCGGTCGCGTCGCCGCGGCGGGCGAGCGCGGCGAGGAGCGGCAGGACGCCGTCGGACGTCCGGCTTCCCCAATACGACCACTTGTGGGCGCGCGAGCCGAAGGAATCGTCGATCGCGCCGTCGGGCAGGAGGAACGGCAGGTGCGCGCGTGCGCAGCGAAGCGCAGCGTTGAGCGCGGCGGCGTCGCCGGCGAGTTCCGCCCATTCGACGAGCGCGGGCAGTGACTCCTCGAGGTTGTAGCCGACGTCGACGCCGCGGAAGCCGCGCGGCGAGACGCGGTCGAGCGGGTGGCATTCGCCGGCGAGGAGGCCGTCCTCGGGCGCGACGAGCGAAAGCGCGCGGTGCGCCTGCGCGGCGCCCGAGGCGCGGAGGGCGCCGTCCGCGTCGCCCAGGACCCGCGCCGCCAGCTCCATCGCGAGCGCGTGGGCGGCACGGTAGTTGACGTTGGCGCGCGCGTCGGGCGGGGCGAGCCAGGCGCGAGCCCACGCGGCCTGGCGGCGGACGATCCCGATCCAGCGGTCGCGCAGCGCGGCGGGGAGCGCGTCGCCGCCGGCGAGCAGCGCGCGGGAGAGCGCGATCAGCGCGAACTCCGTCGTGCCGAACCACCCGTCGCCGGGATCATTGGCGTAGGCGCCGTCGGGCCGCAGGAGACGGCGCTCGGCCCAGTCGACGAAGCCCGCGGAGGCGTCGAGCCAGCGCGTCTCGCCCGACCGGAGATGGCGGCGGACGAACGGGAAGGCGAGCTCGACGATGCGCCCGTGGCGGACGTCGCACGCGGGACAGGCGAGCGAACCGTCCGGCGCGCGGCGCGCGAGCAGCGCGTCGGACCAGCGGTCGAAGAGGGCGCTCGACGAATCCGCGATGGGTGTCGCCATGTGCGGGATCCTTTCGCAACGGAGGCGCCGGGCGGCTTCGGGCCGCCCGGCGCCAGCGTTGTCGGCGGATGGCGCGGACTAGTCGCCGAGGAGGACGCGGGACCACATGTACGGCTTCTTCACCGCCATGTCGCCGCGCTTCGGGCTCGGCCAGTAGACCTCGCGCGGGTCGCGCAGGCCCTGCACCGCGATCGTGAACATCATCTTCACGAACTCGCCCTTCTTCGGGTTCCAGCCGTGGATCCGGTCCTTGGAGATGAAGATCTCCATGCGGTAGCCGGTCACGTCGCCCGCCTTGTCCTTGACGACGGACAGAGCGCTCGTGATGCCCTGCTCGGGCGTGATGCCCATCTTGTTGTCCGTGACCGGGCTCTTCTGGCCCTCGCAGTTGGGCCAGAAGCCGGAGAACACGCGGTTCTCGAGCGGCATCGGGCAGAACCAGAACTGGTGGTCGTCGAGGCTCCACTTCTGGTCCGGCGTGAAGTCGCCGTTGGAGCCGAACTGGAACTCGAGGCAGTCCGCCGCGCGCCAGAAGCTGTTCGGGTCGGACGTCTTGCACTGCGAGTCGTCGAGGTCGAACATCATGTAGAGCCCGTCGTCGTCGTAGGCCATGTAGATGCGGCTCGTCTCCTTGTCGCCCTTGGGGCCGAGCATCCAGTTCGGGAGCTGGTACCGGTCGGCGTCCTTGGCCCACTCGCCGGGCTGGCCGTCGATCTTGATCTGGCCCTTCTTGACGCGGCGCAGCGTCCAGGCGCGCGGGACGATCGGGGCGTAGTCGATGACCATGCCCTCCATCTTCGGATTCGAGACGTTGAGGATCTCGAGCTTCGGGATGGCGACCTTCTCGGTGGCCGGGATGGCCGAGGACTTCAGGAGCGTGAAGGTGAGCTTCTGGATCTCGGAGGGCTCGAGCTCCTTCGTGCGCTGCGAGGCGGGGGAGACCTCCCAGCCCTCGGGCAGGTTGGCGCGCAGCTCGTAGACCTGGTTCGTCGCCGACTGGTTCACGACGTCGACGGTGAACGTGCGGTCGAACTGCTCGACGTTGCTCTTGGCGTAGGCCTGGGTGATGATGTCGATGTCGACGTACATCACCTTCTCGACGCCGCCGTTCCTGCCGATGACGCGGAACTGGCTCTCCTCGCGCTTGGCGCCGAGCGGGCCGACGACGTCGTAGCCGTAGTCGCGGGGCTCGACGACCCAGCCGGCGTCGGTCATGGTCTTCGGGAGCTCGACGCGGTACTCGATGCCGTCCTTGCCGAAGTTGAGGAGGTGCAGCGGGATGGGCTCGCCGGAGACGTTGCGGACGAAGAACGGGCTCTCGAAGCAGAAGTCGAGCGGGCACTGCTTGAGCCACTCGCAGTTCGGGTCGAGGCCGATGTACCACGTCGGGGCGATGTCGAGCTTGCGCTTGTCGGAGCGCTTGAGCTCGGCGCCGAACATGTCGTAGATCTTCTCCGCCTTCGGGTCCTTGATGACGAGCTCGCGGTCCTCGGGCTTCATCATCGTGGCCTTCTCGTTCGGATAGAGCTGGAAGGCGCAGGCGACGAGCTTGCCGTCGGCGCGCTTCAGCATGTGCGCCATGTGGTTCGGGCCGAAGTTGGCGTAGCCGAGGTACTCCATGTCGGCCGGCAGGAACGTGCGCAGCGCGGCGAACGCGGGGGCGACGGGCTTCGGGTCGCGGAAGCGGTCGAAGATGCCGCAGCCGTCGAAGAAGTTCATCGGGGTCGGCGTGTCGCTGTCGTAGTACCAGTACCAGAAGAGCTTGTCGATGCCGTTGCCGAGGGCGAGCACCCACTCGCGCTGCATGTAGGCGGCCTGCTCCCACTCGGAGACGATCTGGCCGGCGCGCGTGTCCCAGCCCCACTCGGTGATCCAGCGCTGGCGCTTGACGCCGTCGAGCTCGGAGTTGATCTTCCACTGGCGCCAGAGGTCGCGCTGGTAGATCTTCGCCTCGTCCGCCGCGATGTCGGCGACGTTGTAGTTGGAGCGGGAGATCTCGGGGCCGACCATGCCGGCGTAGCGGTGGCCGTTGAGGACCTTGAGGTCCTTGAAGTTGCCGTTGAGGACGTGCTTTTTGGCGCCCTCGGGGACGATGGCGCCGCAGCCCTCCTGGACGGAGAGCGCGTCGGGGCGGCAGGCCTTGACGATCTCGGCGAAGACGCGGTGCCACTCGCCGTACTTGTCGGTCGTCGGCCAGCCGTGCTCGTTGTCGAGCTCGAACGCGGTGAGCTGCGGGAACGTGGAGACGATGAGCGCGATCTGGCGGCGCCACTCGTTGTCGGGCGTGTCGGGGTCCTCGGGGCGGCCGGGCGCCGCGTTCATGAGGCAGGGCAGCGTGCGCATGCCGACGTCCTCGGCGGCCTTGATGATCTTCGGGTACCAGGGCCAGCCGGCGTACTTGCCGTCGCCGCGCGCGCGGACCATCCAGAGGAAGTTGAACGCGTAGTCGCGGACCCAGACGAAGCCGAGCTTGGCGAACTTCTCGTAGCCGACGTAGGCGCCGCCGTGGACGTTGATGCCGTAGGCCGAGTCGTCCTTCTGCTTCTCGGTGAGGGCCGGCGGGTGCAGGATCACCGCGTAGCGGGTCTCCTTCTCGAAGTCCTTCGCGAAGCCGGTCGCCTTGAGCCGGAGCGTGTAGGCGCCGGGCTCGGTGAAGGGCAGGCGCGTGCGGACGGACGCGCTGTCGAGCACCTTCACGTCGGGGATGAGCATCGGGCGCTTCTCGCCCGTCGCGCTCTCGACCTCGACCTTCGTGCGGATCGTGCGCTCCTCGCCGAGCCAGCTGCCGATGGAGAGCACCACGACGGGCTCCTCCTCCTTGTAGTAGAAGCAGTTGGCCGTGGTCGGGAACGTGACGCCGATCTCGTAGGGGCGCTCGTCGACGGGGATCGCGCCCATGTCCGTGTGCACGCGCAGGTCGTAGAGGTCGAGGATGCGCTCCTTGGCCTCGGGGTTGTTGCGGTCGCCCCAGTTGTTCTGCGAGATCGACTCGAGCTTGATCGGGAACCGGATCGGCACCTTGACCTGCTTGCCGGTCTCCGGGTCCTTGCCGTTCACCGTCTCGGGGATGACGAACTCGAAGGGCTCCCAGTTGGTGCTCTTCGCGGGGATGCCGTAGGAGAACGAGTTGGTGTTGGCGTCCTGGAAGTTCATCCCCATGCCCCAGGAGTCCTCGTTGCCCTTGCGGGACCAGCCGGTGATCTTCACCACCTTGCCGGGCAGGGTCCGGGACTTCGGGTTGGCGCTCCAGCCGCCGAAGGAGTAGGCGCCGTAGCGGCAGATGAGGCGCAGGGCCTTGTGGTCCTTGGGCGCGGCGGGGTCGGAGGGCCGGGCGTCGAGCACCTGGAACTCGCCGGGCGTCGTGGGCCAGCCGCCCTCTTCCCAGAGGTTGGCCTCGGGGTCGCCGATGTCGCGCGAGGCGAGCACGGCGCGCGCGCCGGAGTCGGCCTCGTCGGCCGCGGGCGCGCCGTCCGCGAAACAGGGCGTGGCGCACGCGAGCGCGGCCGCGCCGAGGAACGGAAGGAACGTTCTGTTCATGTGGTTGGTGTGGGGTTGGTTTTGGGAAAGTGTGGGACCGGGCGCGGACGCGCGCGGTTGCAACGGATTGTAGCACGAACCGTGCCGCGGTTCAACCATCGCGAAATCCTAGGAAATCCGCGTCCCGCCGCGTGGCGGGGTGCATACTCCGCCACGCACCCCGCCGCGCCGTGCGTTCCGCGGAACGCACCGCAGGTCGGGCGCCCTCGCGGGCTACTCGACCTCCGCCTTGAGCCGGAAGAAGCGGACGGGACCACCGACGGGGAGCGTCACGGTGCCGTCCTGTCCGACGGTCACGTCGTTGGTCTCGACGGCGGAGACCCAATCCGCCAGGTTCGTCGTGGAGAGAACCTTGAGCGTGACACCATCCGTGTTGACGACGGCCGGCAGCCGGAGGACGGATCCGTCGCTCGGCCCGGGCGCCGCGGAAAGAATCGGAGAGAAGGACTCGTCCGGCTTGTCGAACACATAGCGGAAGGCGTTCTCGACGCCGCCCGTGACCGCATCGGGCGCGCCGCCGGACACGTTGTCGTCCGCCCACGTCTCGTAGGGCGTCTTCTGCACCGTCAGGTCGCCGGACCAGGTCAGCGTGAAGGTGCCGGAACCGTCGTAGCCCATCATGCCGACAATACGGTAGGTCGTGCCTTGCGAAACCTCCATTTCGAGAGTCGTGACGTAGCTCGATTTGTCATATTCATACGCAAAGGCCTGACGATTGTCCAGTGAAAGCGTATCGCCCGTATAGATGGCGATGAAGGTCGGATAGCGGTACCCGCCGCCCGAACAGGAGGTCCGGAACGTCATCGTTCCCGTTCCGGGCGCCGTCCACTGGTACCAGACGGTCCGGTACTGGTAACTGTAGGTGTAGCTGTTGCTACCGCTCGGACGACGAGTATGGTAGGGCTCGCCGGGTTCCACCGTGTAGTTCGCGTTGTCCTCGATCACCCGCGAACCGTTCATACCGGAGATTTTGATCGGGTCGGCGAAATAGTCACCCTTCGGCGCGCCCTGCGCGGCGTCATAGGTGTAGGTTTCGGCGACAATCGGGCTTGGATTCTTGCCGGACGAGAACGCGCGGGCCTTGATCGTGACGTCGTCATCGACAAAGATCGGCCCCGTGTAGCGCGCGCTCGTTTCCGTCGGCGCCGAACCGTCGATCGTGTAGTGGATCGTCGCGGACGGATCGGCGCAGGCGATCGTCACGTTCGTCGACGGATAGAAGAGGCAGCCTGCGGGGTCGAAGACCGGCGCGGGCGTGGCGGCCATGCCGGTGAGCGCGATGTCGTTGCCGTAGGAGTTGCCGATCGTGGCATAGGATCCTGTACGCCAACTCCCCGTCCCGCCGGGAATGAGGAAAACGCCAGTCGTCGCGCCCAGCTCGACGCCGATCGTCGCGGAGATGCCGTCCTTCGTCGCCGTCACGAGATAGGATCCCGCCACGGCGACGAACGCGTAGATGCCATTCGCGTCGCTCGTCGCGGTGTCCACCGTCGAAGAACCTCGCTGGAGGACGACGGACGCGCCGGCGACCGGCGCGCCCGAGGCGTCCAGGACTCGTCCGGAAAAGACCGAACCCGTCTGCGAGGGGAAGACGTTGAAGACGACCTGGTCGATGATCGTGTAGTCTTCGATGTCGGGTGGAACGTACCAGGCGTCGCCGCTTCCGCCCCAGCCGCAGTTGACATGGATGCAGAACGCGCCGTCGGTCCAGCCATAGCCGTCCGCGAGCACGGCGTGGCCGTGGTTTGCGGTGTCCTCGACGCCCACACCGATCGGCACGCGCGCGTCGCAGTTCGGGATGACGATGGCCTTGAATTCGTCAAGAGAGAACGGATGCCCGCTGTCGAAACGTGCGGCGACGGCGTTGGCGTAGCCAAACGTATCCTTAAACCGCAGGACGAGACCAAAGATGTTCGAACCGCTCCCGCCCGACTTCCAGTTCATGCCGACGGACACGCCGATGTCGTATGTCAGCTTGCCGATGGCCTGGCACTGCGGGTCCGTGACGCCGTCCGCGGGGACGAGCGGCATCGACGCCCATTCGTAGACACCGCCGTACATCGTCTTGGAAACCGAGGAACCGTCGACCGTGCATGTCTGCGTCATGGGCGTAACGGCCGTTTGCGGCCACTGCCAGTAGCGCATGATCTGCGCGCCCGCCGTCGCGACGCAACCGCAGACGTAGTTGTTGGGCGTGTAGTAGTTGTAGCAGTTCTGCCCGGAATCGTAACCGTTGTGCGTGTACTGGTCCCATCGGCTGTCGACGAACGAATCGACACGGAGGTCGGACGGAGCGGCGACCGCACCGCGCTTCTGCGGCTTCGCCTCTTCGTCCGCGAGCAACGCCGCCCATTTGCTCTGCGCGGCGGTGAGTTCGGCGGACTTCGCGCCCCGAGTCGCCGTTCCGCCGCCCTTCGTCTCCGCCTCCTTGCCGCGCTCGACGCCCGCGGCGGCCTCGCGCGCGGCGATGTCGCCGCGCAGCAGCGCCCAGAAGGGGTTGGCGTCGTCGGGGTCGATGCCGTCGCCCGTCTCGGAGAACGCGAGGACGGGATCGACGAGGTCGTCGGCCGAAAGGACGACGTAGCCGCCGCCCTCGAACTTCGCGACGAGGAGCCGCGCGCCCGTGGCGGGGTCCGCCACTTCGTCCACGCCAGCGATTTCGCGGCCGGCGGGGAGCTTGCCCATCGCGTAGCCGCGGTCGACCCACGCCTTCGCGGCGCGGGCGGCGTCCTTGGACGAGACCTCCGCCGCCAGGAGCGAGGCGGGGAGAAGGAGGAGAAGCGAAAGGAGTCGTTTCATCGGGAACCTGGGGATCGGTTGTTCAAGGGAGGGGCGGCGGTCGCGACGCGGCCGGTTCGCGGCGGGTGAGGGCTACGGGGCGGGTTCGAGCATGATCTCGCGGAACTTCGCGATGTCCTCGGGCGTGAAGCCGAGGTCGCGCGTCCAGGCCTCGACGCGCTCGTTGATCGTGTCGCCCGGCCAGGGATCGAAGCCGTGCAGGAGCAGCGCGAACTTCTCGTGGTTGAATCCCGTGCTGCGGTTGCGGAAGGCGGTGACCTCCCAGTCGAGCCAGAGCTGGTCCTCCTCCACGCCGAGGAGCGCGTTCAGGACGAACGCGACGGCGCCGGTGCGGTCCTGCCCCGCGATGCAGTGGAAGTCGATCGGGTAGTTCGCCGGGTCGAGGAAGACGCGGAAGACCTGGGCGAAGCGCTCCCGGCCCCGATCGGAGTGGAAGCCGCCGTAGGCCGAGGAGGAGATGTTCGTCCACGCGACGGTCGGGCCGAGCGGCGAGCCCTCCATGCCGTAGATTTCGCCCGAGCCGCGGAGGTCGATGTCGGTCCGGATGCCGAGCGTGTCGAGCCAGAGGGCGCGGTTGTTGTCGTCGATGCGCGTCTTGCCGGGCTGGCGGCACTTGAGCACGCGGAAGAGCCGGTCGAGGCGGTACTGCCCGTTGTCGGCGAGCGTCCGGACGAGCGTCGCGACGGGGACGGCGGGCGCGGTCGCGCAGCACCAGCGCCAGCCGCCGGAGCCGGGCTCCAGGACGACGGCGAGGAGGTTCGGGCCCTTGCGGACGCGGACGGGGAACGTCCAGTTGCCGGCGCCGATCGGGAGAGTGTCGTTGCCGCCGCGGCGGTCGAACGCGACCGCGCCGTTCGCCCACAGCGTCCAATACCAGTCGGCGCCGCAGCCGAGCGAGAGCCAGCCGTCGCCGGAGGCGTCGACCGTCGCGAAGAGCACGGCCGGCCCCTTCGCCTTCGCGCGGCCGTGGATGTACCAGTCGCCCGCCTCGTTCTTCGCAAGCGTCTCCGCGCTCGCGCCGCAGAACGTCTCCGGGACCGCCGTCAGCGCGACAAGGGCGCGCTCGCCGTCCGCGTCGAACGCCGCCCGCTCCGGGCGGAAGAGCGTCCACTCTTGCGGCAGCTCCGCGGAGACGAGCGTCGGGGCGGCGGAGTCCGCGAGGCCGGCGCGCAGGCGCGCGACCTCGTTGGAGAGCGCGGCCTCGCGGGCGAGGAGCGCGGCGGGGTCGTCGGACGAGGCGAGCAGCTCCTCCCGCGTGTAGAAGACGTCGGAGGCGTTGTCGTTCAGGCCGGCCGAGCGGAAGACGAGCCCCTGCCGGACGCGGCGCCCGTCCAGCCCGACGCGCCCGCCGAGGTCGCGGACGTTCGGGACGGCTCCGCCGTCGATCAGCCGCGGCGCGAGGTCCTCGGTGCGGAACGTGCCGGTCGCGGCGGCCCCGCCGCGCGCGCGGACGGTCCATTCCCACTCGCGGGCGATCTCGAAGCAGCCGTCCGCCTCGAGGCGGCGGTCGTCCGTCCCCCCGCGGAAGAAGACCTTGCCGTCGGGCCTGCGGCGCACCTCGACCGTGAAGGCGGGCCCCTCGCCCTCGCCGGCTTCGCCCTCCCAGGCGAACGCGACCTTCGCGGGGACCTCGCCCCCGTCGCGCAGCGCGCGGCGGAACGCCTCGTTCGTGTAGGCGTTCACGCGCTCCTCGCGCGGCATCCGGACGTAGCCGCGCTGCGTCTCGTTGAGGAGGGGCACGACCTCGCCCTCCGCGGGCGCGACGAGGCGAATGCCGGCGTCCGCGGCGAAGAGCGCGGGGGCGAAGAGGAGGGCGGCAAGGACGGCGTATCGTTTCATGGCAGGGGGTCTTGGCGGCGGCGGAGTCCCCGGCGCTTGCCGGTCGTCAGTAGCGCAGGGTGCTGCCGCCGATGTATTCGCGGAGGATGGAGTCGCCGGGGACGGCGGTGGCGGGGATGGGGTGGAAGTTGCGCAGGACGGACTGCAGGCGCCGCGCGAGCGGGTATTCGGCGTCGCCCGGCTTGATCTCCGCCAGGAGCGCCTCCGCGAACGGCCGCAGGACCGAAAGCTCGTAGTCGAGCGACGTGTTGAACGAGACGTCCGCCTCGCCCTGGAACGGGAAGATCCACTTCTCCTCGCCGCGCCGCACCGACGGCCACATCGAGAGCGTCCGCTTCGCGTCGTGGCCGCGGAAGAGGTGGTCGCGCACGAGCCGGCGCACGAGGCGGTTGTCGGACGTGGAGAGGATGGTGTCGTCGTCGATCCCGAGCTGCGTGAGCGCCGAGAGGTAGATCTTGAAGGTCTGCTCCCTCGGGATGCCCTCGGAGAGGATCGGGTTGAGGGCGTGGATGCCCTCGATGAGCACGACGTCGTCCGGCCCGAGGCGCAGCGACTCGTCGGTCCACGTCGGGGCCTTCGCCCGGAAGTCGAAGACGCGCCGCTTCACGGGCCTGCCGGCGATGAGCGCGGCGAGGTCCTTCCGGAGGCCCGCGACGTCGACCGCGCGGATGTCCTCGTAGTCGGGCTTGCCGTCGGGGCCGATCGGGTCGTCCTTTTCCGCGACGAAGTAGTCGTCGGTCGAGAGCTGCACCGGCCGCAGCCCCACCACGCGCAGGTGGATCGCGAGGCGGCGGCAGGAGGTGGTCTTGCCGGCGGACGACGGCCCGGCGATGAGCACGAGGCGCGGCCTCGGCTTCCGCGCGGCGATGAGGTCGGCGAGCCGGCTGAAGCCCTTGTCGTGCAGGGCCTCGCCCATCTCCATCACGTCCGCGATGCGGCGCTCGGCGACGGCCTGGTTGAGCTCGCCCACGCCGTGGACGCCGAGGATGTCGCCCCAGCGCGCGTGCTCGCGGTGGACGCGCATCAGCGCCGGCTGCGGCGCGAAGGGCGCCACGCGGCCCGGGTCGGAGCGCGAGGGCATCTGCAGCAGCAGCCCGCCCTCGTAGCGGAAGAGCTCGAAGAGCGAGAGCAGGCCGGCGCGCGGGACGCACGGCCCCTGGCGCAGGTCGCGGAACGCGCCGCAGCGCACGAGCGGGACGATCGGGTCGTTGCGGTGGCGCAGGAGCCCCACCTTGTCGTGGCGGCCCTCGGCCGCGAACTGCGCGACCGTCTCCTCGTAGCCGCCGAGCTCCTCGACGAACGGCTCGTCCGACGCGGCGATCGCGCGCATCTCCTTCTCGACCGCGGCGCACTCGCGCGCCGTGGCGGGGCGCTCGGGCGCCTCGTCGCCGTCGCGCAGCGTCGCCCAGACGCCGCAGCCGAGCGAGTGGCGCACGCGCAGGAAGCGGTCCGGCAGCGCGCGGCGCACGGCCATCGCCAGCAGGAGGCACATCGAGCGGCGCAGGATCGCCCAGCCGTCGTCGTCCGCCGCCGTGAGGCCGCGGACCCGCCCGCCGACCGCGAGGGGCGTGTGGAGCGAGACGATCTCGCCGCCGGCGATGGCGCCGAGATACGGGAGGCCCTCCGGCGAGCGGGCGGGCAGGACGTCGCGGACGGGCGTCCCGGCGTCGACGACGCGGGACTCCCCGGATTCGGAAAGCTGGATGGTGACGGGCATGGGCTCTCTCCTACTCCCCGCCTCCGGGCGGGGGCGGGCCGCGGAAGCCGCCCGGTCCACGTGGGCCGCCGTGCTGCCGGCGCGGGAAGCGGCGCGGACGGTCCTCGGCGGACGCGGCCTGCTCGCGCGCGGCGGTGACGTCGAAACCCTCGGCCTCGAGGCGGTCGAGGTCGCGGTCGTTGAGCTCGATCGGCAGCGGCGGGCCGCTGTCGTTCACGATGATGTCGACGGCGATGTCGTGCATGCGCTGCTCGCGCTCCTCCGGCGTGAGCGCCGCCATCTCCTCGGCGTGCTGCTTGCGGCGCTCCTCCATCTCCTTGCGGCGCTCCTCGCGCTCGGCGCGCTTCTCCTCGAGCTTCTTCTTCGCCTCGGCCCGATCCTGGTCGAGCTCCCACTTCGTCTTCGTCGGGAGCGTCGAGAGGTCGACGGGCTTGCCGCCCGGCTGGCCGAAGGTCGTCACGTCCGCGCGGTTGGTCGTGGCGGGGTTGATCCAGAGCGGCAGCTCCGCCTCGAGGCCGGACTTGGCGAGCGTGACCATCTGGTTCTCCAGGTCGACCGAGCGGCACTCGAAGCCGTCGAACTCCTGGCCCTCGAAGAGGAAGTAGGGCTTGCCCGACTCGCCGTCCATGAAGCCGACGGCCTTCGTCCCGCGATAGCGCGAGAGGAGCGTCACCTTCACCTTGTCGAGCCCGGGCGGGATCTTCCAGGGCTCCGGCTCCGGCTCGGGAACGGGGATGCTGTTCGTCATCGCGGCCAGCTCCTCCGGGGTGGGCCCCTTCGGCGGCGGCGGTCCGAACGGCGCCCGGTCGAGGATCGGCCGGTAGCGGTCGCCCGACATCTCGGCCGACGTGATCGTCGCCCCCGCGCGCGAGGCGCAGAGCACGCAGGCCGCGAGCGCCAGCGCCGCGACCGCGAAAAAGGGGACTCTCGCCTTGTGGAACATTGCGGCCTTCATTCTAGCACAGCCGGGCGCCCGCGTGCAACCGCTCGCGCGCCACCGCCCGCGCTACGCTTGTGCGCGCAGGGACGAGAATGTCACGGCTCCCGTTCGAACCGGATGCGGAAGGCGATGCTGCGCGGCGTCGGCAGCGCGTCGAAGCGGATCGCGTAGGCGCCCTTCTCCTCGTCGATCGCGAGGATCTCGCCCGCTCCGAACACCGCGTGCCGCACGCGGTCGCCGGGCGCCAGCCGGTTCTGCGCCCCGGCCTTCCGGTCGGAGTCCGGCTCGAAGAGCCGCTCCCGAGCCTGCTCGAGCAGGCTCGCCGCGGGCTTGGGCCGCCAGTCGAGGAGCGCCGGGTCGATGTCGAGGAGGAATCGCGACAGGACGCGCGGCGTGCCCTCGAAGTCGGCGCCGGCGGCCTGCGTGAGGCAGAGCTCGTCCTTCGCCCTCGTGAGCGCGACGAAGCACAGCCGCCGCTCCTCCTCCATCGCCTCGGCGGTGCGCGCGCGGCGCGTCGGGAACACGCCCTCGGAGAGCGAGCAGAGCGCGACGCGCGGGAACTCGAGCCCCTTCGCGGCGTGGACGGTCATCAGCCGCACGCGGTCCGCGGCGGCGTCGTCCGCGTCGCGGTTCGAGAAGAGCGCGACGCGCGAGAGGTAGTCGGCGGGCGTCGCCTCCTCGCCGCAGGTCGTCTCGTAGTCGTGCACGCTCTGCTTGAGCTCCGCGAGGTTGTCGAGCCGGTCCTGCGCGCCCTCGGTGCGGAGCATGCGCTCGTAGCCGCTGCGGTCGAGCGCCTCGGACAGCAGGTCCGAGGCCTGCCGCGACTCGGCGCCCTCGGCGAGCGACTCGACGAGCGCCACGAACTCGCGCGCGCCCGTGCCCTTGAAGATCGGGTCGTCGAGGTTCGCCCGGAGCGTCTCGTAGAGCGGGCGCCCCGACTCGTCCGCCCGCTCGCGGAGGAACGCCATGCGCTTCTCGCCGAGGTTGCGGCGCGGCGCGTTGGCGACGCGGGCGAAGGAGAGGTCGTCGCGCCACACGGCGAGCCGCAGGTAGGCGAGCGCGTCCTTCACCTCGCGCCGGCCGAAGAACGGCACGCCGCTGTAGATCGTGTAGGGAATCCTGCGCCGCACGAACTCCTCCTCGAGCGGGCGCGTCACGTAGTGCGCGCGGTAGAGGACGGCCCAGTCGCGCAGCGGCGCGCCCTCGGCGCGCGCCTTCTCGATGCGGTCGGCGATCCACTTCGCCTCGCGCGAGGGCGACGGCGCCAGGTGCACCACGACGGGCGCGCCGCCGGGCCGCTGCGCGGCAAGGTCCTTCTTCATGCGGTTGCGGTTCCTCGCGATGAGCGAGTTCGCGACCGCGAGGATCTGCGGCGTGGAGCGGTAGTTGCGGTTCATCAGGATCGTGCGCGTGCCCGGGAACTCCTTGTCGAAGTCGAGCAGGAACCGCACGTCCGCGCCGCGCCACGTGTAGATCGTCTGGTCGGGGTCGCCCACGACGAAGAGGTTGCGGTGGTGCGCGACGAGGACCTTCAGGAGGCGGTACTGGAGCGGGTCGATGTCCTGGAACTCGTCGACCATCACGTATTCGAGCCGCTCCTGCCACTTGCGCTTCACCGCCCCGTCGAGGTCGAACGCCAGCAGCGAGAAGAGGATGAGGTCGTTGTAGTCGAGCGCGAAGCACTTCTTCGCCTTCCAGAGGTAGCCGTAGAAGAGGATGTCGTCGAGCTCCGTCGCCGCGTCGTAGCGCGCCTTGAGCGCCTCGGTGGACATCTGCACGACGTCGGCGCAGTATTTGGGCTCCTCGAGGCACTTGCGGATCTCGAAGCGGTCGCGCGCGGCGGCGAACGTGCGGTCGCGAAGCGTGAGGCCTCGCTCGGCGTAGATCTCCTTGAGGATGTCGTCGATGTCCGCGTTGTCGAGGACGACGAAGCTCTTCGGATACTGGATCGTGCGCGAGTCCTCGCGCAGGATGCCGACGCAGAAGCCGTGGAAGGTGTTCACGTAGCCCGTGTCGGAGTCGCCCACGAGCCGGTGGATGCGCTCGCGCATCTCGACGGCGGACTTGTTGGTGAACGTGACGCAGAGGATGTTGCCCGGGAGGATGCCGAGGTCTCGCACGAGCCAGGCGAAGCGTCGCGAGAGGGCCCGGGTCTTGCCGGAGCCGGCGCCGGCGACGACGCGGACGTAGCCCTCGGTGGCGGTGACCGCCGCGAGCTGTTCCGGGTCGAGGTCCTGGAGCGTCCCTTCCATGCCGGCGATGATACCCGAACGCGCCCCGCGCCCGCAAGCGCAAACCGGCAGCGCGCGTTTTTCCGCTTGCCAATGCGCGGCGAAGGTGGTTTACTTGCGACGCGTTACGCGCGCCGCCGGCGCGCGGCCTTCCCTCTCCTACCCTCCCCCACCCCGCCATGCGCTGGTCCAAGACCCTCCTCTCCACCCTCCGCGAAGACCCCAAGGACGCGGAGATCGTCTCCCACAAGCTGATGATGCGCGCCGGCCTCCTCGTCAAGCTCGAGGGCGGCCTCTACTCCTACTCGCCGCTCGGCGTCCGCGTCCTGCACAAGGTCGAGCAGATCGTCCGCGAGGAGATGGACCGCGCGGGCGCGTGCGAGGTGCTCTTCACCGCGCTCCAGCCGATCGAGCTCTGGGAGGAGTCCGGCCGCGCCGGCATCATGGGCAAGAGCATGTTCCGCCTCAAGGACCGCAACGAGAACACGATGGTCCTCGGCCCGACGCACGAGGAGGTCGCCACCGACTACCTCCGCACGCTCGTCTCCTCCTACCGCCAGCTCCCCGCCACGGTCTATCAGATCCAGACGAAGTTCCGCGACGAGATCCGCCCGCGCTTCGGCCTCATGCGCTGCAAGGAGTTCGTCATGAAGGACGCCTACTCCTTCGACCTCGACTCCGACGCGGCGGACGTCTCGTACCAGAAGATGTACGACGCGTATCTCCGCATCTTCAAGCGCTGCGGCCTCGACGCCCATCCGGTCGAGGCGGACACCGGCGCGATCGGCGGCAACCACTCGCACGAGTTCATGGTCCTCGCGCCCTCGGGCGAGGACGGCATCCTGCACTGCCCCGCGTGCCACTACGCCGCCAACCAGGAGCGCGCCGAGCGCCAGGCCCCGCCCTGCGACTACGCCGCGCCCTCCGCCGAGCCGCGCGCCAAGGTCGCCACGCCCGGCGCGCATACGGTCGACGAGGCCGCCGCCGCGCTCGGCATCCCGTCCGACCAGGTCGTGAAGTCCCTCGTCTACCTCGCCGACGGCAAGCCCGTGATGGTGCTCGTCCGCGGCAACGCCGACCTCTGCGAGCCCAAGCTGCGCCGCCTCCTCGGCTGCGGCGAGCTCGAGATGGCCGACCCCGAGACGACCGCCAAGGCCGCCGGCCCGTTCGGCTCGATCGGCCCGATCGGCGTCTCGATCCCCGTCTACGCCGACAACGGCCTCCGCGAGGCTCGCGACGTCGCCGTCGGCGCCGGCGAGGAGGGCTTCCACGTCGCACACTGCAACCTCATGGACGACCCGGACGTGAAGATCGCGCAGTGGGCGGATCTGGCGACCGTCGCCGCCGGCGACCGCTGCCCGAAGTGCGGCCAGCCGCTCGCGCTCGAGCGCGGCATCGAGGTCGGGCATGTCTTCAAGCTCGGCCTCAAGTACACCAAGGCGATGAAGTTCACGGTCCTCGACCAGAACAAGCAGTCCGTCACCCCGGTCATGGGCTGCTACGGCATCGGCGTCTCGCGCACCGTGCAGGCCATCGCCGAGCAGAACAACGACAAGGACGGCATCGTGTGGCCGGCGTCCGTCTCGCCCTGCCAGGTCGCGCTGCTGCAGCTCGACGCGAAGAACGACGCCGTCGTCGCCGCCGTCGCGGAGATCGAGTCGAAGCTCGAGGCCGCGGGCGCGGACGTCCTCGTCGACGACCGCGACGAGCGCCCGGGCATCAAGTTCAAGGACGCGGACCTGATCGGCTGCACCGTCCGCGCCACCGTCGGCGCGCGCTCGCTTGAGAAGGGCGGCGTCGAGATCCGCCTCCGGAAGACCGGCGAGACCTTCCTCGTCCCCGTCGCCAACGTCCCCGCGAAGATCCTCGAGCTCCTCGCCTCGCACTAGCGCGGCCAAACAATAGTGTGGCCCGTCAGGACGTCGCCCGTCGGGCACCGGCACTCCGGGGAAACGTGCCGGAAATCGACTTGCAACTGAATCTCTACCAAGTCGGTAATTTTTCACTTGCAATTCATTTCGTGCTTTGTTAGACTTAGCGCCGTTTTCACAACCAAAACGGTAGTGATTGAAGGAAAGGAGACCCGACCATGAGCAAGTTCCATCTCGAAACCCTCGCCGTCCACGCCGGACAGAACCCCAAGGGCGACCCCGCCACGTATGCGCGCAACACGCCCGTCTACCGCACGACCGCCTACAACTTCCGCGACAGCAAGCACGGCGCCGACCTCTTCGGCCTGCGCGAGCTCGGCAACATCTACGCGCGCCTGATGAACCCCACGAACGACGCGCTCGCGGCGCGCATCGCGGCGCTCGACGGCGGCGCGGCGGCGCAGACGCTCTCCTCCGGCACGGCGGCGATCTTCTTCACCGTCACGAACATCGCCCGCGCCGGCGACGAGATCGTCGCGGCCTCCAACCTCTACGGCGGCACGTTCTCGCAGTTCGACGCGATCCTCCCGAACGCCGGGATCCAGGCGCGCTTCGCGCCGGTGAACGACATCGCCGCGACGGAGGCGCTCATCAACGAGAAGACGCGCGTCGTCTTCGTCGAGGCCATCGGCAACCCCGCGCTCGACGTCGCCGACATCGAGGCCTACGCCGCGCTCGCGCACCGGCACCGCCTGCCGCTCGTCGTGGACGCGACCTTCGCGACCCCGGCGCTGCTGCGCCCGATCGAGCACGGCGCGGACATCGTGATCCACTCGCTCTCGAAGTGGATCGGCGGCCACGGCGCCGGCATCGGCGGCGTGGTGGTCGACTCCGGGAAGTTCGACTGGACCGACCCGAAGTTCGCGCTCTACAACGAGCCCGACGCCGGCTACCACGGCCTCCGCTTCGCGCACGACCTCCCGGAGCCGCTGCGGCCCGTCGCGTTCTCGCTGCGCCTGCTCACCGTGGGCATCCGCAACCAGGGGCCGACGCTCGCGCCGGACGCCGCGTGGGTCTTCCTGCAGGGCGTCGAGTCGCTCCCGCTCCGCATGGCGCGGCACAGCGCGAACGCGCTCGCCGTCGCGAAGCACCTTCAGGCGCACCCGAAGGTCGCGTGGGTGAAGTACCCCTCGCTCACGCAGCCGGAGCTCGCCGCGAAGTACCTCCCGGACGGCGCCGGCGGCATGGTCGTCTTCGGCGTGAAGGGCGGCGCCGACGAGGCCCGCCGGTTCGCCGACTCCCTCAACGGCGAGATCTTCTCGCTGCTGGCGAACGTCGGCGACGCCAAGTCGCTCGTCATCCACCCGGCCTCGACCACGCACTCGCAGCTCTCCGACGAGGACCTGCGCAAGGGCGGCGTCCTGCCGGAGCTCGTCCGCCTCTCGATCGGCCTCGAGCACATCGACGACATCCTCGCCGAACTCGACCGCGCGCTGGGCTAGCCCCCCTGGGGCGGGGACTACGGGTGAGGGGCTGCGCCCCTCCCCGGACCCCACCTCGGAAGGCGGCCGAAGGGTGAACGAGGGGCTGGGGGCGCGTCTGCGCCGAAGGGCCCTCGCAACCCTTCCCCAGCCACTGCCGGGAGGGGTTCGGGGAGGGCAGAGCCCTCTCCCGTAGGCAACTGGCTAGGCTAGGGGCTGACGCCCCTCCCCGGACCCCACTCCACGCGGGCATTCGGAAGCTGGGCGAGGGACACGGGGCATTGTTGTGCCGAAAAGACCTCGCAAACCTTCCCGAGCCAATGGCGTGAGGGGTTCGGGGAGGGCGAGGCCCTCTCCCGTAGGTCGCGGCAGATTTCGGCGCCTGCTGTGAAATAGAGAGGAAAATGGTCCTCTCTCCCAACCATTCCGGCGCGGCGCAGCCGCGCCCCACAAGCCCCCTTTTGCCGAAGGCACGCCCGCGCGGCCGGCGGAACTTTCCGCTTGCCTCGGGCACGCGAATCGGGTATCATCCGGCCCTGTCGCGACGCGAAAGCGGCGCGGCACCAGCATCGATCTCGATCTGGACAAGCAACCCAACCGCAGAGAAACGGCCAAACGGCGCTCCGGCGCCGGTTTCAAAAGGTGGAACGCGCTTGTCCGTCGCGCGCCCCGGGCGTGTCTTCGGCTTGTTTCGTTCCCAAGGCGCTTGGCCGTGCCTTCTGCGGAGACAATCCCGAAGGCGCGCCCCCTTCCTTTCCCCGGCGCACCAACGGCAACACGGACGGGGAAGGGAAGGAAACCAAAACATGACAAATACCACCAAATTCCATGCGGCCTGCCTTCTGGCGGCGACCGCGATTCTCGCCTCCGGCTGCGCCTCCACCGGCGGATCAGACAAAACCGACGGCGTTCAGGCGGAGTTCCAGAAGTGGGCTTCCAAGCGCGCCCCCGTCGAGCAAGTCGTCTCGAAGAGTTCCGATCCGCAGGTCGCCGCCATCGTCAACGGGGTCGCCGTCATCCCCGGCGAAGTCTACGGCTACCTCGCCGAAGGCGCTGACAAGGCCATGGCAAACAACGCCGGCCGCGACATCTGGAACGCCGTCCAGCGCGATGTCGCCGCCGGCACGTCGTGGGCCGATGTCAGCGCTGCCATGTCCCCGGCCGACAAGGCCGCGTATGCGGAGTTCGACAAGTTCGTCAAAGCTCAGGACTATGCCTCTCTCGGCCAGAAGCTCGCCGGCATCGCCGCCAAGCTCGCCGCAGATGGCGCGAAAGTCGGCGGGGCCGTCGCCCAAATCAAGAACCTCGACTCGATGAAGGGTAAGAACCCGCTCGCGCTCGCCGCCGCGATGAAGGAGCCAACGGCCGAGATCAACACGATCAAGGCCCAGCTCGCCGACGCCGTGAAGGCCTGCTCGTACTGGCAGGACCTGAACAAGCAGGACGAGATGGCCCAGAAGTTCATGAAGGACTATCCCATCGAGAAGTAGCCCCAAGTCGGCGGGGCCGGCACTCAGGCCCCGCCGACATTTTCCACAACCGCAAGTAAGCCTCGCCCTTCCCATGAAAATTCCCTCCCTTCTCCTTTCCGCCGCCGGACTCGCCATGCTCTGCGGTTGCTCCACGCCGACAGAAACGATCGACCTCGGACCGAAGCTCACGACCTTTTCCGAGGAGGAGCTGATGAAGCGTCCGACGATCACGCTTCCACCCGGCTACAACACTGACAACTTCCGCAAGATCCGGATGAACGTCTTCTTCGAATCGATTGACGGCAAGGAGAAGGTGATCGACTCCGACGGCAAGCTCGTCGTACGTGAACTCGCCGCAAGCCAGAACCTCGGCGCACGCCTTCAAGGTGCCATGGCCGAATTGAACCGCTTTACCGTTCGCAGCGACTTCAACCGCGGCGCAGCCCTGGCCGAGAACATTCGCAAGGGCGAGGAGGACGTGAAGCAGGATGCGGACATTTCGCTCTCCTGCAAGGTTACTGCGACCAAGGAAAAGTTAAAGCGCTACAATGACACGCTCGTCATCTACGAGGTGGATGTCGATTACTCCTGCGAGGATTTGAAAACCGGCGACGTTGCATTCGCGGGACATGCCAAGGGACGCACGGCGCGTTCGCAGTTCGTCGGCATCACCGGGCGCATCACCGGCGGTTTCATGGACACGCCGGACAATGAGAAGCAGGCTGTCGAGCAAGCTGCGCTCAAGGCGGTTGTCGAAATCGCAAACCGCCTTGGCAACGAGTATCCGGTCGGCGGCCGCATCACCGGCACAACCGCCACTGGTGAGAAGCTCACGCTCGACAAGGGCGAACTCGACGGCGTCGGCGCGAACCAGATGTGCGTCGTCTTCGTGAACGACGGCGGTGTGGACATCCCGCTTGCCCTTGCAGCCGCGTTTCCGAAAAAGACTGGCACCTCGCAACTGGAAGTGCGCCGGTGGAACGACAGGGACAAGGACGCGAAGCCCCTCCTGAAGCTCTTCAAGGCGAACCCCAAGGGCTTCCTGAACGACAACAAGGTCTACGCCGTCGGATACGGCATGCCCGTCCCGCCGGAGTGGAAGCAAGGCGTCGACGACGACAAATATCGCGTCGCAAAGTAGGGAGGTCATCATGAGACGCTCGAAGACTTGCTCCGCCGTCTGCGCCGCAGCGGCTCTGCTGGCGGGTGGTGCCTTTGCGGTGCCCCCGTGGCTCGACATTGCGCGCGAGATGGCGGCGGACGGCGAAACCGTCCGTCCGGGCACCGCGGATGGCGGATTGTGGTACGTCGCCGCGGTCTCCGAAATCGTTCCGGCGCACGGCGGAGGGGATGCGGAAGCGCTGCAACGCGCCCGCCTCGTCGGGAAACGCCTCATCGCCGGATTCGTATCCGGCGAAACCGTCGGCGCATCGGAAGAGACGAAGGTCGAGGAGCTCTCCGCCGAAGAAGGCACCGGAACGCACGAATCGTTCCGCCAAAAGATCACCGTCGATGTCGACGCTGTCTTGCGGGGGGCGGAGGTCGTCGGAACCGTCGACGGAGCCGGCGGAAAGAAGTATCTCGTCCTCGTCTCGTCCTCGGAGACGACGGACGCCTCCGCCGCGCTCGCGGCGAAGACGACGGAACTCGGGCCGGACACTGTGTCTGCGAGCGGATTCGCGCCGATCGCCAAAGGCGGCGTCGCCGCCGCACAGAAGGCTGCGCTTGCCTCGGCCAAATCCGCCGCCGTGGAGATGGTGCTGGGGTCGTCTGTCGCCTCGACCGAAGCGGCGCTCAACCTCAACGCCGGCGCCAGAGTCTTCGCGAACGCGGGCGGATTCATCGAAGAGTTCCGTGTTGTCGAGGAGGCCGACCTGGACGGAACCTACAAGGTGACGATCATCGCCAAGGTCGCCCGGAACAGGCTCGTCGACGACTACGGAGCAGCGCTCGCACAGTTCGGAGACGTGAAGTTCCATGTCTGCAGGACAGGCGACGACCAGCTCGACGCCATGCTCGAGGAAAAGTTCGCGGAATGGAAGTGTCCGCTCACGGCCGACCGGAGCGACGCGGACTACCTCGTCTGGGCTAAATGGGAATTCGCGGACGAAACCCACCCGATGGACGGCCGCTCGGGCACGCGGCTCACGCTCACCATCCGAATGCTCGATGCCGCCACCGGCAAGGAATGCTTCGCCGTAAACAACGACCCGCGCAAGGCGGTTTCCTTCATCGGCGACCGGCGACGCCGCATTCGAAACGCCGCCGATCTCGCCATGAAGGAAATCCACGAAAAGATCCACGAACGCCTCGACGCCATGATCGGCACGATGGCCGCCTCGGGACGTGACGTCCGGATGGTCTTCGACAACTATTCGGAGATTTACGCCGGGACGTTCGAGGCCATTCGCGCCGCGGTGGACGCTCTTCCCGGCTGCAACGGAGCCGCCGCTTCCGTCGACGCCGCCGCGCGCTCCGCCGAAATCGCCTTCCGCTGCCAGATGGACATGGATTCGCTGCGACGACTGGCAGACGAAGCCATCCGTACTGCCGTTCCCAGCGCGGCCATGCGCCCCGACACCGTCTCGTGCGACGCCAACACCTGGCTGCTCACTTGGTAGACCGCTTTTCCACACCGAACAATAGGAAACTGACCCATGAACGCATCCCGCACCCTCCTCGCGGCGCTCGCCGCCGCAACCGCGTTCTGCGCCGCATACGCGCAGGAATCCTCCCCCGAAGACGCTGTCGCCAACGAGGCGGCCGTCGAGCGGAAGACCGTCCAGGACATCGTGTCCGAATACCTCTCCTCCAAGGGCATGACCGAAGGGGAAAACACGAAAAAGGACGGTTCGTCCTATTATGTCGCCGTCGGATACGGCGTCATCCAGGCGCCGCTCGACAGTCGCAGCTACGGTGATTCGCGTGTCAACGCCTACAACAAGGCCATGCTCGACGCGAAGGCGAAAATGGCCGAATACCTCGAACTCGCGATCCGTACCGAAACCGAACATGACTATGCGGAAGGGAACTTCGGCGGAAACGAAGAGGCGGAACGGGACGAATTGAGCATCGGGTCCAAAATCAAGCGGCTCGTCGTGGCCAAACTCGATGACGCCCTTCGAGCCGAGGGGCTCGATCCCGACGCCGCCGACCGGGCCGCACGCGAACGCGTTGCCAAGAAGCAGCTCAACGGCGACCTCTACAAGAAGGTCATTGCCACGGCGGCAAAGGCCGAAATCACCGGAATGCAGGTGATGTGTTCGTTCGAAGGCGTGCCGGCCGGCGAAAAGGGACAGATCGGAGTCGTCGCCGTCTGGAGCCCGAAGCTCCAGGCGATGGCGCGATCCCTTTCGCGCGGGGGGAAACTTCCCTCCGGCGTCGGAAAACGCCCGATCAAGGACCAGATTCCGAACGACAAGGAGGTGCTGCTTTCGACCTTCGGCGTCCAGCAGAAGATCGACGAAAGCGGTCACCTCGTGCTGGTGGCGTTCGGGCAGGCCGGAGCCGCGACGGATTCGCCGCAATCTGCAAATGCGGCCCGCAACAAGGCCAAGATGCAGGCGATGGCAGCCATCCGCGAATTCGCCGGGGAGACCGTCGCCGTGACAACCGATGCCATCAACGCCGAGAGCGTCGAGGAGTTTGAAAACGCGGCGGAATCCTATGAGGATGTATCCGCGTATTCTCAAAAGGTGAAGGCCGTGGCCGAATCGCTCAAGATTTCCGGCATCGCCACCATCAAGAACTGGGAGGCCAAGCACCCGCTCACGGGGCGCATGGTCTATGGCGCCGTCTGCTCGTGGAGTCCCGAATCGGCGGCCCGCGCTCAGTCGATGAAGCGCGCGATGGACTCCGCCGCTTCCGGCGCGGGCGCCGGGGCCACGCCGCAGCCTGTCGCCAACCCCAACGGATCGCTTCAGGGACAGGGAACCGAGGCCGATGAAGACGCGTTCTAGCCGTCTTGCCGCCGCCGTTTGCACGGCGGCGGCGTTTCTCGCTAGTCCAGCGGACGCTTCCGCCGCTTCCGCCGGCGAGGTCTTCGCGCAAAACCGCGATGCGGTTCTTTCGACGAATGTCGTGGCAGCCGGAGGATTCGTGTTCTGCGTTGGCCGGGCGACGTCCGAAGACCGTCTCGGCGCATCCGTCGGGTTCGGCAAGGCACGAATCCTCGCCTGGGGACAATGGGATCACCAACTTTTCGAATCGGCGGAATGGCCGGAGGGCGCGACGCCGCAGGAACGCCGCGCCGCGTGGAGCGCCCTTCGCGGAAAGAGTTCCGACGCGGAGGGCCCGACCGGTGCGGAAATTGTCTGCGAGACGCAACCGGCGACCAATCTCTGGGTTGCCGTGGTCGCCGTCTCCGAAACGGAAACAGCCGTGTGCCGTCCGTCCGCCGGGCAACTGGCGAATGCGGTCGCCGAGGCCCGAATTCGCCTGAAACGGGAATCGCAGACCGAACTGGAAACCGTTCCCGCGGAACCGGCGGACAATGCAAAATCGGAGTCGGCCGCCGAACCCCGCGGGCTCTGGGAAGAAGGCGGCGTTCTTGCGAACGAGACGATGTCGGACGGCCAGTTCTGAACATTTACGGCGAAGCCCGAGCTTTGCGGTCCATGCGCGGAGTTGATCGGCGGATATTCCTGTTCTGACGACGGGAAATGATCACGTCACCCTTCCCCGGCCTTGCCCCGAGGAGTGGTGGCATCGCGCGAAGCGGCCCCACCACGCAAATATACCCTGCCACACTGAGCGAAACCGCAAGTAGCACGATTTCTCGTCGTCTCGTCTTCCTGTCGTCCCGTCGTCCTCGTGGGAAGCCGCCCCCTCGCGAGGACGACGAGACGACAAGACGACAGGAGTCGAGCCTTGCCCTGCTTCGCGGGAGGAGGCGGGCGCGATAGGCCGACCTCCGGCAGCCGCCGCGGCCGCGGCATGGCAAGCCGCCGCGCATTTCCTGGAAGGGCCGCATCTCCCCGAAAGCGATTCATCCGTATCTGCAATACGCCTTGCGGAAGCTCGAGGCCCTCTACTATTTGGCGAAACTCCAGCACGGGGTCAAGGGCGAACCGCGGCCCGAGCGGCCCGCCGGCGTCTCCGACAAGATCGAGGCGATTCCGCTGGACGAGGCGGAACTCGGCCGGCTGCTGCACCGGATCTACCGCGAACTGAACTACGCATGGGCCATCCGAAAGTCGCGGAGCGACCGCGGCGGGAAGGTTCCGACCCGCGCGACCATACGCCGGAAGGACCGGTTTCCGCGGGTGTTCCCGTTCTGACGTCGGGAGAGGGGCTGCGCCCCTTCCCGAACCCCACCACGGAGGGCGGCCGGAAGGCTTGCGAGGGGGCCGGGGCGCAGCTGCGCCGGGAAGCCCTCGGGGGCTTCCTTGAGGCCAATGCAGGGAGGGGTTCGGGGTAGGCGGAGCCCTCTCCCGTATGCCCCGGCGAGAGGCCCTAGGCGGTTCCGATCATCGCGCCGAGCCGGTTCATCTCCACGCAGTTCGGCCGCGTGGTCTTGCCCCACGGTACGCTTTCCGGGAAGGGGGAGAGCAGCACGGAATCTTCTTCGCCGATCTCGCGCGACAGTTCCACGCTCGGATCGAACTTCGCCGGAATGCCGTAGGGCAACAGCCGCACATGCGGCCCGAGCCGCCGGGCGCGCACCGCTTCCAGAACCGCCCGCTCGCCGGGCGATATGAACCCGCTCGCAAGAACCCGGCCGTCGTGCGCCGCTTCGATGAAGGAATCGACTTGCCGGTTCATCTCCTCTCGCGGGAGCATGCCCGAAATCTTCATGAATTTCAGGAACGGCGAAGCGAGCAGCAGCACGTTGCCGAATGCGGTCCAACTCGCTTCGGTCGGGAGGTTCGGCCGCTTGACGCCGGCGAAGCGCACGAACCGGTCGGGATGCACCCGCTTCCACAATGCGCGTTTCGGATTGTTCCTGATGTAGCGTCGGACGTTGGCGAGCGAGATGCTTTCGAACGGCGTGATCACGTAGGGGCGGTCTTCGCTCCAGATTCCCCCACCGCCCGTGGTCTCGCGGAAATGCCGGAGAACCGCGGACGCCCGAGTATCGCCGCATCGGTCCAGATCCAGGATCAGCAGACCGTGGAAATGGTCCGGCATCACGCAGAAGGTGGAAGCCGTGGCTCCGGGGAACATCGCCCGCAGTCCGATCCACGCGGCGGCGACCCGCTCGCCGGCGGGCGCAAGCGCCACGCCGGTCTCGCGGAGTGCGCCGAAAAGCGGAAAGTGCTCCCGCGCGACCATCGTCGCGAAGAAAAAGCGCAACCGCCGTCCGACCTTCCGGTGAGTGCCATGCATCATGCCGCGGATTCTAGCAGAGCGCCGCAAGCGGAACAAGCCCCGGCCTGGCGGCCGGGGCTACGGGCGAGGGGCTGCGCCCCTCCCCGAACCCCACTCCGAAAGGCGGCTGGAAGGTTTGTGAGGGGGTCGGGGCGCGGCTGCGCCGGGAAGCCCCTGCCGGGGCTACGGGCGAGGGGCTGGCGCCCCTCCCCGAACCCCACCCCGAAAGGCGGCTGGAAGGTTTGTGAGGGGACCGGGGCGCGGCTGCGCCGGGAAGCCCCTGCCGGGGCTACGGGCGAGGGGCTGGCGCCCCTCCCCGAACCCCACCCCGAAAGGCGGCTGGAAGGTTTGAGGGGACCGGGGCGCAGCTGCGCCGGGAAGCCCTCGGGGGCTTCCTGGAGGCCTATGCCGGGAGGGGTTCGGGGAGGGCGGAGCCCTCTCCCGTAGGTCGGTCCCGACCGGACCTACAGCGGCTTTTCCGGGTCGAACCAGCGGCGGTTGCGAACGCGGCCGTCCGGGAGGAAGTCGGCGACGGATCCGCAACCGGTGACGGACAGTTCGGGATCGAGACGGTTCCGATCGAGAATGATCGACGAGAAACCGAAAACGTCGAGCGTCGCGGATTCCGCGCCGGAAGCGAGCCGGAGCGAATTGGTGACAAACGCATGGATTTCGCCGTCCGCCGTATCGAGAAATCCGCCACGCGCGGTGACGAGGATTGGATTGGCGAACCACTCCTTTCGTGCGGGAAGGACGTCCGGCGTTCCGGTCGCGGTGTCGGGCGCTTCCGAAAGGAAACGGTCGCACCGACCGGCAATTTCCCGCAAGGCGCCGATACCGGGCGAGAAAAGAAGAGTCCCCCCGTCGAGGACGATCGTCGGCGGATTGGCGGCGGACGGGATGTCCCCCGAAAGAAGCAACGATCCGGCCGGCACGACGATGCGGTTTTCCGAATCCGGCGCCGGATTGGGAAGGACCGCGGCCAGGCGTTTGCGGAGATTGTCCGCATACTGCCGGGTCCAATCCTTTGCGGGAGATGGCGCGGGAACGGGACTCCCGGAGGGAACAAAACCGACCGCGGCGCGGAGGGCGGCCGCGAGAAGCGCCGCGGCGGCGAACACGGCGAGCGCGACGAGCACGGGGCGACGGAGCCGGCGCAGACGGGCGCGAAGGATCGCGCGGCGGCGGAGGCGGCGCAGCGCGCGAAGAATCGCCGCGGGGTCCGAAAGGCGCCTTGCGGGGTCCGGGTCGAGCAGGGCGCAAAGGAGCGGCTCCCAGCCGCGCGAGGGGCGCGGACGGAGGTCGCGCGGGAGAGATCCGCGGGGCGGTTCGATGGCGGCGGGGAGAATGCCGTGCGGCGGCGGAAGCGCGCCGGCGAGCGCGCGGTAGAGCAGCAGGCCGAGGGCGTGCCAGTCGGCGGCGGCGCCGCCGGCCGGCACGAGTGACGAGTGACAGGTGACGAGTGACGAGTTTTCGTTCTCTCCCGCGAGCTGCTCCGGAGCGGCCCAGGCGGGGGTGCCGCCGCGGGGGCCGCACGGATCGGCGAGAACGGGCGCGCCGGAGTCGTCGAGCAGGACGTTGGACGGCTTGAGGTCGCGGTGCGCGATGCCCGCGGCGTGGAGCGCGGCGAGGGCGGGGACGAGAGCGAGGCCGAGCGCGGCCGCGTCCGCTTCGGGGAGGCGCGGCTCGCGCGCGAAGCGGTCGGCAAGCGTGGCGGGGTGGACCGGCATCGCGAAGAAGGGCAACCCCGTGGCGGGGTCCTCGCCCCAGCGCAGCACGGCGACGACGCCCGGGTGGCGCACGGCGGCGAGCGCGCGGGCCTCGTCGAGGAATCGCCCGCGCGCGGCCGGATCGGTCCGGGCGGGAACCTTGAGCGCGACCTCGCGGCCGAGCGCGTCCTCGCGCGCGAGCCACACCGACGCCGCGCCGCCCGCGCCAAGCGGGCGCAGCAGCGTGAAGGCTCCGCCGAAGGGGCGGCCGGAAGCGAGGGGCGGGGCGTCGTTCGGCACGGGGCCACAGTCTAGCAAAACGGCGCGCGCTTTGCTAGAATGGACCGCATGGAAACCGAACGGAAGACGGACGGCCCGGCGCCGGACACCTCGACGACGCTCCTCGACGCGCTCGCGTCCGCCGGCGCGCCGGCGGCGGAATGGACGCGGTTCGCGCGGATCTACGGGCCGGTGGCGCGCGTCTACCTCGCGATTCTGAGACGGTCGGGCCCGTGGCTGGACCCGGCGTGGGACGACGACATCGCGCAGGAGACGCTCGTCGAGCTCGCGCGGCTCCTGCCGGAGCGCCGTTGGGACCGATCGCGGGGACGCTTCCGCGACTTCCTCTTCGGCGTCGTCCGCAACAAGGCGCTCGCGTTCGCCAGGCGCGAACGGCTCGCTGCGAGGGCGGCCGAGGCGCTCGCGGCGGCGGAGCCGGTGCTGCGGAAGGGCGAAGCGGAGGCGGAGCGCGAGGCGCTGCGGCGCGAACTGTGGCGGGCGCTCGTCGACCGCGTGTTCGCGCAGACGCGGATGTCGGAGACGAGCAAGGAGATCTTCCTGCGGCTCGTCGAAGAGGAGGCGCCCGTGGCGGCGCTCGCCGCCGAATACAAGACCACGCCCAACGCGATCTACCGCCTCAAGAACCGGATGACGGCGAAGATCCGCGAAGCGTGGCTCGCCGCCGCCGGACCGAACGGCGACCTCGCGGACGCGCTCGAAGCCCTCGCGAAGGAGCTCGTTTGACCACTCTGCGTCCTCTGCGCCCTCTGCGTGAGGAATCAGACTCTGCGCTCTCCGCGTGAGAACCCCCTCAGGCTCGCTTCGCTCGCCAGCTCCCCCAGCGGGGGAGCCAAGAAGCGCGAACGCTCCGAGCGGGGCTTGAACTCCGCGAACGCCGCGTGGTAGAATGGCGGCGAAACACGCAACCGCGGAGTAAGAAATGCCCACCTACGCAAACACCGGCACCTGTTCCAAGTTCGTCACGTTCGAGCTCGACGCCGACGGCGTCGTGACGTCCTGCTCCTTCCAGGGCGGCTGCCCCGGCAACACCGCCGGCGTCGCGCGTCTCGCGGTCGGCCGCAAGGCGACCGACCTGATCGCGACCCTCAAGGGCGTCCCGTGCCGCAACGGCACCTCCTGCCCCGACCAGTTCGCCCGCGCGCTCGAGGCCGAGCTCGCCAAGCGGGGAGGCCCCCGCTAGCGCGGGACGGCGTTCGCCGCCCGCGCGACATGGACGAGACCTCCGCGCAATCGAAGACGCGCACGCACGCCGAGGACGGCGGCTACCGCCACGTGCTCCGGCTCGTGGTGCCGATGGTGCTGAGCAACGCGGCCTTCACCGTGATGCAGTTCACGGACCGCGTCCTCGTCGCGCGGTTCTCGTCGGAGGCGATCCAGGCCGCGATGCCCGCCGGCATCCTCACATTCTGCCTCCTGAGCCTCTTCTCCGCGACGGCCGGCTACGCGGGGACGTTCGTCGCGCAGTACCACGGCGCGGGCGACCGGCGCGCGACGATCCGCTCGTGCGTCGCGGGCGTCTGGCTCACGGTCCTCTTCCTCCCGTTCTTCGCGCTGCTGCTTCCGCTCTGCTCGTGGATCCTCTCGCTCGCCGCGCGCGACGCCGCGCTCTTCGCGCTCGAGGACCGCTACGCCTTCTGGATGCTCCTCGGCGCGCCGTTCGTCTCGCTGCACTGGGTGCTCTCGGGCTACCTCACGGGGCGCAACCGCGTCGTCGCCAACGCGCTCGTCACCGTGGCGGGGTGCGCCGTCAACGTCGGGCTCGACGTCTGGCTGATCTTCGGCGGGGCGGGCGTTCCCGCGCTCGGACTCGCCGGCGCCGGCATGGCGACGTTCGCCTCCGTCGTGCTGCAGGACGCCATCCTCGCCGCCGTCATCCTCGCGGAGCGCGAGGTCCGCGCCCTGCCGCGCCGCGAGCTCGTGCGCCCCGACTGGGGGCTCGTGCGCCGCATCGTGCGGTTCGGCCTCCCGGCCGGCGTGCAGCTCTGCTTCGACATGGCGAGCTTCTCGGTCTTCGTCCTGCTCACGGGACGGCTCGACGACCTCTCGCTCGCCACGAGCAACGTCGCCTTCTCGATCAACAACCTCGCCTTCGCCCCGCTCATGGGCTTCAGCAACGTCGCCGCGATCCTCGCGGGCCAGTTCCAGGGCGCGGAGAAGCCGCGGCTCGCGCAAAGCTCCGTGATGCGCTGCCTCCGGCTCGCGTGGGTCTACATGGCGCTGTGCGCGGCGGTCTTCCTGCTCCTGCCGGAGACGCTCCTCGGCGCGTTCCGCTCCCCGGACGCCCCCTACACCGCCGCGGAGATGGCGGCGCTCGGGCGGTCGCTGCTGGCGATGCTCGCCGCATGGGGGATGTTCGACACCATGAACGTCGTGTTCCTCGGCGCGCTCAAGGGCGCGGGCGACACGCGCTTCGCGATGGAGTGGCTGCTCGGGACGGAATGGGCGATCTACGTCCCCGCCGTCGCGATCGTGATGATCGTCTGCGGCGGCGGCATCGTGGACGCCTGGTGGATCCAGCTGCTCTACGTCATCCTGCTCTCCATCGGACTCTACGTCCGGTGGAAGCGCGGGAAGTGGATGGACATCCGGCTCGTCCAGTAGCGCGCTAGAGCAGCCCGACGGCGTCGACGTCGATCGCGACGCCGACGCCCTCCGGCGGCGGGAGCGCCGCCGCGGCGGCGCGGAGGCGCCCGTCGAGGACGCGCGGCGAGGCGCCGCGCAGCGTAATCTGGAAGCGCCACACGCCCTTCGCCTTCTCGATCGGCGCCGGGCAGGCGTCGCCGAGGACGTAGCCGTCCGACTTCCCGACGGCCGCCGCGAAGCGCTCGGCGTAGGAAGCCGTCGCGTCGCGGTCGCGCCCGCGGAAGGTCACGCAGTCGAAGTGCGTGAAGGGCGGATAGCCCAGCTCGCACCGGTCGGCGAGCTCCTCCTCGGCGAAGCCCTCGTAGTCCTCCGTGCGCGCGTGCACGATGGCCGGATGCTCCGGCGAGAGCGTCTGCACGATGACGTCGCCGGGCTTGGCGCCGCGCCCGGCGCGCCCCGCCATCTGCGCGATGAGCTGGAACGTGCGCTCGCCCGCGCGGAAGTCCGGGAGCGAGAGGCCCGAGTCGGCGTTCAGGATCCCCGCGAGCGTGACGTTCGGGAAGTCGAGGCCCTTGGCGATCATCTGCGTGCCGACGAGGATGTCGGTCCGCCCCGCCCGGAAGCGCGCGAGGATCTCCTCGTGCGACGCCTTGCGCGTGGTGACGTCGAGGTCCATCCGCTCGATGCGCGCGGAGGGGAACATCTTCCGCGCGATCGCCTCGACGCGCTGCGTGCCGATCCCCGCGAAGCGGTAGCCGGGCGCGCCGCATGCGGGGCAGACCTCCGGCACGGGCCGCCACGCGCCGCAGACGTGGCAGCGCAGGACGCCGTCGTCGATGTGGTACGTCATCCCGACGGAGCACTCGTCGCACGTCTCGGCGTGGCCGCACGCCGGGCACTGCACGGTCGGCGCGTAGCCGCGGCGGTTGAGGAAGAGCATCGTCTGTTCGCCGTTCTCGAGCCGGTCGCGGATCGCGGCGGCGAGCGTCTCGGAGAAGACCGGCAGCCGGCCGCCGCTCTTCGCGACCTCGCCGCGCATGTCGACGACGGCGACCATCGGCAGCCGCGCCTCGCCGCTCGCGCGGCGCGCCATCGTGGCGAGCTCGTATTTGCCTTCGGTCGCGTTGCGCCAGCTCTCGAGCGAGGGCGTGGCGGAGCCGAGCACGACGGCGCAGCGCTCGATCTTCGCGCGCACGACGGCGACGTCGCGCGCGTGGTAGCGCGGGGCCTCGTCCTGCTTGTAGCTCGGCTCGTGCTCCTCGTCCACGACGACGAGCCCGAGGTCCTTCACCGGCGCGAAGAGCGCGGAGCGCGGGCCGATGGCGACGCGCGCCTCGCCCGCGAGGATGCGGTGCCACTCGTCGTGGCGCTCGCCGTCGGAGAGGCGGCTGTGCAGCACCGCGACGATGCCGCCGAAGCGCCCGACGAACCGCTGGATCGTCTGCGGCGTGAGCGCGATCTCGGGCACGAGGACGATCGCTCCCCTGCCCTTCTCCAGCGCCGCCGCGATGGCCTGCAGGTAGACCTCGGTCTTGCCGCTCGCGGTGACGCCGCGCAGGAGGATCGGCTTCGGCGCGGGGGCGCCGGCGGGCGCGTCGATCGCCGCGCGGATCCTCGCGAGGGCGTCCGCCTGCTCGGGCGTGAGCGGCAGCGGCTTCGTCGGCAGGATGCGCCGGCCCGCGAGCGGATCGCGCCGCACGACGCGCTCCTCGATCGCGACGAGGCCATCCGCCTCCATCCGGCGCAGAGTCTCGGGCGCGACGCGCCACGTGCGGCAGAAACCCGCGAGGCTCTCCTCGCCGCCCGCCAGGCGCTCGAGGATCTCGCGCTGCCGCGCCGTCGGCTCCGCGCGCGGTGCGCGGACGGCGGCCGGCTTCGGCGGCTTCGCCTTCCGGCCGAAGTCGAACATCGCCTGCGAGGGTTCGCCGGTCGTCGCACGGTCCGACGATTCGACCGTGTGACCGTTCGACCGTTCGACCGTTCGACCGTCGTCCGCGCCGACGGCGCGGACGACGAGACGCCGCTCGAAGCCGTCCTCGCCGGCCGCGCCCGCGCGGACGGCGGGCGGGAGCATCGTGCGGATGCAGCGCTCGACCGGGGCGAGATAGTAGGCGGCCATCCAGCGCGCGAGCTCGACGAGCGGGGGCGGCAGCGCGGGCGCGCCGGGCGCGAGGCCGGAGAGCTCGCGGAGCGGGCCGCCGTGGGAGGAGCGGGAGGAGAGCGAGAGAACGACGCCGGAGATCGTGCGCCGGCCGAGCGGCGCGAGGACGGTCGCGCCCGGCGCGACGGCGCCCTCCAGCGCCGCGGGGACCGCATAGTCGAAGACGCGACCCGCCGCGCCTTCCGCCGCCACCTGCGCCACGACCATCGCCGGCCTCCGCGGGGGCTAGTTCCCCTGCGCCGGTCCGTAGACCGGCATCGTCGGATCGTCCGCGTAGTCGCCGTAGTCCGGCGCCGTCGGATCGTCCGGAGCGGCATGGTATCCTGGGGCGGCCGGATCGTCCGGCGGATTCTCGTAGTCCGGCGCCGTCGGATCGTCCGGCGGATTCTCGTAGTTCGGCGCAGTCGGGTCGTCGAACGCCCCGCCGTCATGGGCCGGCGCCTCTTCGGCGGCAGAAGGCGGATCGGACTCGGGCGGACGATCCGCGGGTGGCGAGCCGGCGGCGATGACCACCGGAAGGACGACGGTGCTGCCGTCCTCGGAACGCGGAATCTCCGTCGGCTGCGAAGGGGCGGAAGGTTGCTCGGGGGGCGTCTCGTTCGGCACGGCGTAGCCCACGGGCAGCGGCGGCTGGAACGACGGCGCGTCCGGGAGCTGCGCCGGAATGATCTCGATCGGCGCGAACGGGTTGAACATCACCGACTCGCAGTGGCAGGCGCGGATCGCGTCCTGCGCGAACTCCGACACGCTCGCGTAGCGGAAGGCGGGGTCGAAGGCCGTCGCGCGATCGAGCACCGCAGCCAGCTCGGGCGAGAGCGCGGAGAAGTCGGGGCGCAGGCCGGCGAGCAGGTCGTCGACGGTCGTGTCCGGCGGGAACGGGAAGCAGCCGACGAGCATGAGGTACGTCATCACGCCGAGCGCGTAGATGTCCGCTCCGGGCCCGACGGGATCGCCGCGAAGCTGCTCCGGGCACATGTACTCGGGGGTTCCGACGATGTCGCCGGAGGTCTGCGCGCGGACGTCGTTGAGGACCGCCGCGCCGAAGTCGATGATCTTGAGCTCGCCCGTCTCGGCGATGAAGATGTTCTCGGGCTTGACGTCCTTGTGGATGACGTTGTTCATGTGCGCGTAGCCGAGGGCCGACGCGCACTGCGCGAGGACCTGGCAGGCCGTCAGGGTCGAGAGGGCGCCGTTGCGGAGGATTGCGTCGCGCAGCGCGGTGCCGCGGACGAGCTCCATGACGATGTAGGGCGTGCCGCGGTAGGTCTGGAACGAGTAGTGCCGGAGGATGTTGGGGTGCGAGAGCTGCATCGTGATGCGCGCCTCGTCCTTGAAGGCGGCCATCACGTCCGGATCCGCGAGAAGGGCGCGGTCGATGATCTTCACCGCGACCTCGACGCCGAGGAGCCTGCTGCGCGCGCGGTAGACCGTCCCGGTCCCGCCCTTGCCCGCGATGCCGAGGATCTCGAAGCGCTCCGGGTCCGGTCCATCGGCGCCGATCTCCGCCGCCGCGGCCGCGGCATCGGGCGCGGGGCCGCCGCCGGCGGCTCCGGCGGGTCGCGCGACGCCCGCGCCGGCGGCCAGCGCCGCGTCGAGCTTCTGCGTCACGAGCTTGCGCACGGCGAGCGCGCTGAACGGCTTCGGGAAGAAGCCGCCCTCCACGCCGGCGTCCGCGAGCGTCTGGCGCGCGCGGGACTCCGACGAACGGCCGCCGAAGAAGAGGATGGGCATGGCGGGGTTCGCCGCATGGCCGGCGGCCGCGAGCGCCGCGAAGTCCGCGCCGTCCGTCCCGAGGTCGCATACGAAGAGCGCCACCGCCATCGTCGTGAGCGCGTGGCGCGCCATCGCGGGATCGCGGGTCTCGACGACGATCCGGTCCGGCGCCTCCAGCAGCTTGCGCGGGCTCTGCAGCGCGTTCGGGCAGAGCAGCACGACCGTCGCGGGGCCGGAGCTCATCCGAGGAGCGCCTCCGTCGCGGCGAGGACCTCGGCCGGCTCGGGCATCCGCCCGCGCCCCTCGGTCCCGCACGCCAGCTCGCCCTCGCCGCAGTCCATCACCGCGATGCCGCGCCGGCGGAGCGTCGCAAGGTTCTCGCGCGTGGCGGGGTTGTCGAGCATCCCCTCGTTCATCGCCGGGGCGACGAGCTTCGGCCTCCGGCACGCGAGCGCGAGCGCCGAAAGCGAATCGTCCGCGATGCCGCACGCCATCTTGGCGGCGACGTTCGCCGTGCAGGGGGCGACGACGAGCGCGTCGCACCAGTCGGCGGTGCTGATGTGCCCGGGAACCCACGTGGCGGGGTTCTCGAAGAGGTCGGTCGTCACGCTGCGGCGCGAGAGCGTGCGGAACGTGAGCGGCGTCACGAACTGCTGCGCGCCCTTCGTCATCACGACCGCGACCTCGGCCCCGGCCTTCACGTAGAGCCGGACAAGCTCGCACGCCTTGTAGCACGCGATCGATCCGGTCACGCCGAGCGCGATCCGCTTCCCGGCGAGCGGGCTCCTCTTCGTTTTCTTCGCCGTGTTTGCCATGCCGGAAATCCTACCACACCGCCCGCCCGCGCCGCAAGCGGCGCCCGCCCGCGCCCGTCGCGCGCGCGCTCGCTCCTCGTAAGCCCCTTGCGCCTGGCGGCGGCGTCTGCTAGCATCGGCTTCGTTTCCGGAATGACGACGCTGCGCTGCGAAAACCTGACGCTCCGCCTCGGGCGGAAGACCGTGGTCGAGGGATTCTCCGAGTCCTTCGAGCCCGGGTCGCTGTCCGTCCTCGTCGGGCCGAACGGCGTCGGCAAGACGACGCTCCTGCGCGCCCTCGCCCGCTCGATCGCGCCGAGCGCCGGACGCGTGCTGCTGGACGGCGTCCCGGTCGGGGCGGTTCCCCGCCCGGACTACGCGCGCCGCGTCGCGTGGCTCCCGCAGTCGCCCGACACCCGCTCCCTCGCCGGCTTTCCCGTGCGCGCCGCGGTCGCCGCGGGACGCCTCCCGCACGCCGGCTTCTTCGGCGCGCTCACGCGCCGCGACGAGGAGGCGGTCGACCGCGCCATCGAGGCGACCGGCCTCGAGACTCTCGCCGGCGCCGACGCCGGCTCCCTCTCCGGCGGCGAGACGCGCCGCATGTTCCTCGCCGCCGCCCTCGCGCAGGAGGCGGACGTCCTCCTTCTTGACGAACCCTTCGAGGGCCTTGACGCCGAGGCCCGCGCCTCCCTCGCCGTCCTCCTCCGCACCCAGCTCGCCGCCGGCCGCACCATCGTCCTCGCCACGCACGACCTCGCGCCGATCGGATCGATCCCGCATCGCGTGATCGAAATGAAGGGTCGACCTTCGGTCGAAATGACGGGTCCGCCTACGGCGGAAATGACGGGTCCGCCTACGGCGGAAATGACCGGTCGGCCTGCGGCCGAAATGAAGAATGCGGCTCGCGCGAACGACGCCAAGTCCATTCAGCATTCAGCATTCAGCATTCAGCATTCTTCCCCCATCGCTCTTCTCTGCATCGCATCGCTTGCGGTCGCCGCGCTGTGCGCGGCGACCGCAAGGGGATGCCCGCCGGGACTGCTGTGGAGCTACCGCGTGCCGCGGCTGCTGTGCGCGTTCTCGGTCGGCGGGATCCTCGCCGTGGCGGGGTGCGTCTACCAGACGCTCTTCCGCAACCCGCTCGCGTCGCCCTACACGCTCGGGACGGCGTCCGGCGCGACGCTCGGCGCGTGCCTCGCGACCGCGCTTTCGGCCGGCGCCGCGCCGGTCGCCGGCGCGGCGTTCGCCGGCGCGCTCCTCTCGCTCGCGCTCGTCCGCGTATGCGGCGGATCGGGCGCGCGGACGGCGCGGCTGCTCCTCGGCGGCATCGCCTGCGCGTATCTCTTCGGCGCCGGCACGATGCTCTGCCAGCTCGCGCTCTCGCCGTGGGAGAGCTTCTCGATGGCGCACTGGGGCCTCGGCGGGATCGTCGTGCCGGAAGGCCCATGGCGCTTCGCGCTCCCCGCCGCGTGGTGCGCCTCGCTCGCGCTCGCGGCGCTGTCGCGTCCCCTCGACGCGCTCCTTGCGGGCGACGACGCCGCGCTCTCGCACGGCCTCGACCCGGCACGCCTGCGCCTCTCGCTGCTCGCCGCCTCGGCGCTCCTCGTCGCCTGCGCCGTGGCGGTGTGCGGCCCCGTGGGCTTCGTGGGCCTGCTCGTCCCGCATGTCGCGCGCCTCGCCGCGGGCGGCGCCCACCGCCGGCTCCTCCCCGCCTGCGCCATCGGCGGCGGCCTCTTCCTCGCGCTCTGCGACGCCGCCGCGCGCGCCCTCCCGCTCGCCGCGACCCCGCCCGTCGGCGTCGTCACCGCCGCCCTCGGCGCCCCCGCGCTCGTCTTCCTCCTCGCCCGCAAGTCCTCCGTGGCGGGGTGAGGGGCACGCCCCTCACCCCGCCATGGAGGGCGTTGAGCGCGCCACATCTGTCTTTCAAATTTGACAATGGATATCAATTTGACATGCGATTCGAATGCTGATATCATTCTTTGCACATTACGAACACAACACAGGAGGCATCATGCAAGCGCAATCCCTGATTCAGATTCGGGTTGATCGCCCGCTGAAGGAGGAAGTCTCGGAGATTTTCTCTTCGCTGGGGCTCGACATGTCGACGGCGGTCCGGATGTTCTTCCAGCGCTGCCGGCTCGAGAAGGGCATACCGTTCTCGCTCACGCTGGGGCGCGACGGCGCGGAGACGCCGCGCGCCCGGATCGGCATTGCCAAAGGAAGGTGGCGTTTCCCCAAGGACTGGGAGAAGCTCGACAAGAAGCTCGATAAGCAGATCGAGGACGACTTCTATGCAGGTTCTCTTTGATACGCACGCCCTGCTGTGGTTCCTGTCGGACAACCGAATGCTTCCCCGGAAGATTCGGTCGCGCCTTCTCGAACCCGGAACACAGCTCTTCTTCAGCCCGGTCTCGATTCTGGAAATCGCCATCAAGCATTCACTGAAGCCGGACGCCATGCCCTGCGCGCCGGACGAGGTTCGCGCGGCCGCCGAGGCGTCCGGCCTTTCCGAACTTCCGTTCCTCGCGAAGCACTCCGTCGTCGTCGGCGCGCTTCCTTGGCTCCACCGCGATCCGTTTGACCGGATGCTGCTTGCCCAGGCCCGCGCCGAAGGGCTTTCCCTTCTCACTCACGACGACGCCATCGCCGCATACGGCGATGGCGTCATCTCGTTTTGACAAAAGGCGCACCCATGTTCAAAACCATACAGGGCGACATCACGACCCTCGAAGTCGACGCCATCGTCAACGCGGCCAACCAGAGGATGCTCGGCGGCGGCGGGGTGGACGGCGCGATCCATCGCGCCGCGGGCCCCGAACTCTACGAAGCCTGCCTCAAGGTCCCCGAAGTCCGGCCGGGCGTCCGCTGCCCGACCGGCGAAGCGCGCATCACGCCGGGCTTCCGCCTGCCGGCGAAGTTCGTGATCCACACCGTCGGTCCCGTTTACCGCGACGGTCTCCACGGTGAGCCGGAGAAGCTCGCCGCCTGCTACCGCAACTCCCTCGCCCTCGCCGCCGAGAACGACTGCCGCTCCATCGCCTTCCCCTGCATCTCCACCGGCGTCTACGGCTACCCGATCGAAGATGCAGCGAAGATCGCAATCCGGGAAGTCCAAGCCGCCGTGTCCGCCCTCGCGTCCGCGAGGCCGGACATGGAAGTGATCTTCTGCTGCTTCTCGGAGCGGGACAAGCAGGTCTATGACAGCATCGTCCAAGCCCCAGGGGGCTGACGCCGCGTTCAGCCGAGCTTCGCCCGCAGCGTGTTGCGGGAGATGCCGAGAATGCGCGCGGCTTCGGAGGCGTTCTTCCCGTGCCGCTCCCACACGGCGCGGACATGCGCCCGCACGACCTCGTCGAGCGGCGCGTCCGCGCCGGGTGTCGCAGGGGCGGTCCCGTCCGCCCCGAGTATTGCCCGTGCGCTGCTATGCGCCCGTTCGTCCTCCAGCAGCTCCGCGATCATCCGGTCCTCGAACACCGCCGCCCGCTCCAGCACGTTCGAGAGCTGCCGGACGTTTCCCGGCCAGTCCCACGCCGCCAGGAGCGCGACGTCTTCCTCCGAAACCGGCTTGCGCCCCGGCGCGAAGGACCGCCAGAGGTCCTGCACCAGGGCGCGGAAGTCCTCTTTGCGGGCGCGCAGCGGCGGCACTTCGAGCGCGATGGTGGAGAGACGCCAGTAGAGGTCCGCGCGGAAACGCCCCTCCCGCACGAGCGCCGCGAGATCGCGGTTGCTCGCCGCGACGACCCGCACGTCCACCTTCGTCTCCGGTTCGCCCACCGGATGGACCCGCCCCTCCTGCAGCACGCGCAGCAGCACGCCCTGCAGGTCGCCCGGCAGCTCGGAGATCTCGTCGAGGAAGAGCGTTCCGCCGTCCGCCTCGCGGAAGAGGCCGCGGCTCGCTTCGACCGCGCCCGTGAAGGCGCCCCGGGCGTGCCCGAAGAGCCGGCTCTCCAGCAGGTCCTTCGCGACCGTCGCGCAGTTGAACGCGAGGAACGGCCCCTTCCGCCCCGACTGCACGTGGATCTGCTGCGCCACCGTCTCCTTGCCGACGCCGCTCTCGCCCGTCACGAGCACCCGCATCGCGCGGCTCTTCGCCACGCGCGCGATGTCCTTGCGCAGCCGCCGCATCGCCGGGCTCGAGGTCTGCAGACGCCGGTAGCCGAACGACCGGAACGCCTCGACGAGCCGCTTCGCCCCGGCGTCCCACCTCTCGGGAGAAATCCGCCCCGCCAGGTCGCGCGCGATCGATTCCAGCGCCGCGAAGTCGTGGCTGTTCGCGAAGCTCCACCCCGCCGCGTCGACGCGCTCTCGCCACGCCTTGGAAACCGCCGTCCGCCCTGGATCGCCGTGCAGTTCCAGCAGGTCCTCCCCGCCTCCGAGCGCTTCCGCGACCGCGCCCGGCAGGTCCTCCGCTTCGCCCACGCGCGCCTCGAACAGCGTCCGCGCCTTCTCCGGCACCTCCGGCGGAACCGGGAAGTCCGCCGCGCTGATCCAGCGGATCTTCGCGCCGGCTTTCCGCAACGCGCCGAACGCCGCCGCGAGCCGCGCCGGCTCGGCCGAGAGCCCCACGCCGAGCAGCAGGACCTCGCGGAAGCCGCCGCCCGCCCGCTCCGCCAGCACGTCCGGCAGCGCCTGCCGGCTCGCGAAGGCCACCTCCGCGCCCGCCCGCTTCCGCAGCGCGATCGCCGTGGCGAAGAGGTATTCCCACAGGTCGCCCAGCCCGGAAACGACCAGCACCGGGGCGGATGGTCCCGCCCCATGCAAAACTCTCCGATTCTCGTTCATCATTCGTGTCCTTTTCCTCGCGCTTCTTCCGGCGCCTCCGAGAGTGTTGCAGGGCCGGTCCCATCCGGTCCGGAGTCTTGCACGGGCGCTACCATGCGCCCGATGTGGCTGCCGGTCCCATCCGGCCCGAGCCCTCGGATCAAATCCCCCATCTCGTGGCACCTTCTGTAAAGCGTCGCATTGTCCAGCTTTCCCGCCTGAGGCTCGTAGAGAGAGAGGAAGAGCATTCGCCCTTCCGCGCAGAGCGCCTCCTTGTTCCGCGTAGGGTGCCATCTCGGCGGAAAACCGTCCGGCGTGAGCACCACCAGCGATCCTCCGGCTTTGAAGATCGCGTTCCCGCAGGCCTTTTCGCACGCGCTCATGAAGGTTCCCACGCCCGCGCCGCCGGGGCCGGTTCGCTCCGCCCGGCCGATCGCCTCGCTCCACTCCGGTCCGCCTTCGGTCCACGAGCGCGAGCAACGGAAGGGCTCCAGCACCGGCAGCGAAAGCAGCTCCTCGTTGCCGTAGGCGTGCCAGGTCCTTCCGGCGAAAACAATGTCGCGCACGGTCGTGAAAAAGCGCCGGTTCCGCTGCCGCCGCCACGCCCGCAACCCGTTTTCGCGGATGTATCGCGTGAACGCGGCGAGCTGCCCGTCCTTCTTCACGATCCAGTCGTGCCAGTCCCTTTCGAAAACCGGCGCGGGCGGGCCGGGCTTCGGGGCGGATGGTGCCGCCCCGTGCAACACTCTCTCCTGCTCTGCCCCGAGTGTTGCAAGGGCGCTCCCATCCGCCCGTTCCGCCGCCCTGGAGAGTTTTGCAAGGGCGATCCCATCCGCCCGGAGTTCCCAGTATTCTCCAGCCATCGCCTTTTCCAGCTGGTACACGTATTTTCCCAGCGCCAGCCGGTCGGGCGTGTCTTCGATCTTGAGCAGCAGGTGGATGTGGTCCGGCATAATTGCGAAGCACTCGATCGGGGCGATGCCGCGCCACTTTCCGGCGAAGCTCCGGATGATCCGCGAAAACGCCGTGTATTCCGGCGTCGCCTCCAGATACTGGCCGTCTGCAGGCGGCTCTTCCGTAGCGACCACGCGGGAAAACTCCGGAAGCCCCGGGAGCTTCTTCAGCGTGACCATGTAGAAGAACGGTCTTTTGTAGTCGAATCCCGGCAGCCGGCCCATGGAAAACCCTCGTGTCTTTGCAATGCCGCAAAGGATAGCACGGCCCGACCGGGAAATCAAGAACAATCGCACGATTATTGCGCACCTGCTCATTTCTTGCACCCATCAAGGTCGGGGCGGATGGTGCCGCCCCGTGCAACACTCTCCGATTCTCTTTTCCTCCGCGGCCGGTCCGGCGCCAGCCCCGCTCCCCCTACGAGTCTTGCACGGGCGCTACCATGCGCCCATCCCGCCGCCCCTGCGAGTCCTGCACGGGCGCTACCATGCGCCCATCCCGCCGCCCCTGCGAGTCCTGCACGGGCAGTCCCATCCGCCCGGCGTTGGCACGCCCCGTGCTCCTCTTGTTTTGCAGCCTGGTCCGGAATTGCCGCTTGCGCGCCCGGGGCCGCCGTGGTAACCTTTCCTCCCAGAGATAGCACCCATGATTCGAATCGTCCAAGGCGACATCACGACGCTTGCCGTCGACGCAATCGTCAACGCGGCCAACCAGAGGATGCTCGGCGGCGGCGGTGTGGACGGCGCGATCCATCGCGCCGCGGGCCCCGAACTCTACGAAGCCTGCCTCAAGGTCCCGGAGGTCCGGCCGGGCGTCCGCTGCCCGACCGGCGAGGCGCGCATCACGCCGGGCTTCCGCCTGCCCGCGAAGTTCGTGATCCACACCGTCGGCCCGGTCTTCCGCGACGGCCTCCACGGCGAACCGGAGAAGCTCGCCGCCTGCTACCGCAACGCCCTTGCCCTCGCCGCCGAGAACGCCTGCCGCTCCATCGCCTTCCCCTGCATCTCCACCGGCGTCTACGGCTACCCCGTCGAAGACGCCGCGCGGATCGCGGTGCGGGAAGTGCGCGCCGCCATGTCCGATCGCGCTGCCGCGCGTTCGGACATGGCGGCGGAAATGGAAGTGATCTTCTGCTGCTTCTCGGAGCGGGACAAGCGTATCTACAAAACAACCATCGATTCATAGAAGGAAAACTACCATGCATTTTCACGTGCGAATGGACAAGCCTGATTTCATCGGCGAAGGGAAAACCCTTGGCATTGAGGAGAAGGATTTCCGGTCGCTCCGCGCTTTTCTGAACTGGGTACAGTCTGCTTATGGCAAATGGGCGTTGTGTTGGCAAATTGATGGAATCGACGGGTCGGAAAATAATGCGCGAAAACTGCTTCCGGCACTTGAGCGCTCCATTGATGATAGCTTCCAATGGGTCTATATGGGCGTCAATAAATCTTCCCCGGATTATCGGAAATGTGATGCATATTGCTTTACGGTTTCGAAGCGGGATGGCGATCCTGAAAAGGGATTCTCTTTCACGGAAAACGAAGAGGCCATCATGCTTTCGGAAGATGTGTTTGCGCCGGATGTCAATCGATCAATCAAGGACATCCTTGGATCATTTGAGATCATTGAGGATTCCGATTTTGCAGGAAGAGCTTTCAAGGCGCTCGTCGCGCTCTACGGAGGTGAGAACAAGATCCCGAGCGCTGTTCGAAAACAGAAAGGCAAGGGACCGCTGCAACCCGAAGACTACATTGCTCTGGCTGACGAGTGCCAAAATTGCGACGAAGAGCAACTTGCCGCACCATTGTATGCCGCAGGGTATTACGCTCGCGGCGAGGCGGAAAATCGGGGCGAAGCATTGGTGAAGCTTGCCGAGTTGTATATGACTTCAGAATGGCCGAAAACGGGCGGCAGAGAGTATGACGTGATGAAAGCTGTTGATCTTCTCACGGAAGCGGTCGCCCTGGGCAGGACCGAGGACGCCAAAAATGCGCTGATTGACTTGCGGGAGCAGACCATCAGCGAATACGAAGACGAACCGGACTTGGAAGAGTGCGAAGACGGCCCGGATGTCGATTTCTTTATCAATAATCTTCCGGGAGATGCGCTTTGTCTTATCGGCTTTTGCTTCGGTGTCGGCGTCGGTTGCGAAAAAGACTTGACGTCGGCAACACGGCTATTCGAAGCCGCATTGGACAAGGGGTATTCACGAGCCGCACACTATTTGTCCGAAATCCGAACTGGACAGATATGAATCATTCGAAAGAGGCTCTACACGTTAAATCGTTTTGCTTCCAATCAACAGTCAGATGGAAGTTCAACAAACAACAAACAAGAAAGAACAACAATGAACAGGCCAAATCTTTTTGACTACGCCACGCATGAACTTTCGCAAGACGCCGTTTTAATATGGCTATTTCGCTATGCAGATCCTCGCTTTTCGGAAGATGGTGAGCTACATCGAATTGCACAGCAATTTGTTCGCCTTTTTCTTTGTGGTTATGACAAACCAATCAAAACAATTCAAGTTTGGAAACAGTGGGAGAATATTGACATCACTGTGGAAATCAACAGCGAGATCGGTCTTGTAATTGAAGACAAAGCGGGTGCTCATCTGCATGGAGATCAATTGCATCGCTACAGAGAATCGGCCGAAAAATGGGCGCGGGACGACCATCTGAAACTCGGATTCTTCTATCTGAACACGGAAAATCCAGACACGGACGATAGGACCAACGTTGAAAAAGAGTGTTTCACGATAATCAAACGGTCGGAAATATTACACATTCTTGAAAACTACTCTGGGTCAAACCCTATTCTCGGAGACTTCAGAGAGAAACTCGCAACTCTAGAGCGCGAAACAGAATCCTTCAAGACTCTTCCATTTGCGAAATGGACGCATCGTGCGTGGCAAGGTTTTTACGATTGGATCCATTCAATTCGTAGTGATAGCACTTGGATGTGGCTAAACACACCGAACGGAGCGTTTCTGGGTATGTGGTGGAACAATCACGACGGATGGTTGAAAAACGAAGTTGCACTCTATCCACAAATTGACCAAGGCCGTTTTACCTTCAAGATGTATGGCGAAAGCGACGCCAACAGGTCTTGGGGATATCGCTTGCGCGACTGTCTAGAAGAAATAGCCAACGAATTAGGAGTGAACGAGATTCATCGTCCATCTAGGATGTCGTTTAAGGGATTCGCGACAGCATTGCTGGTGGTAGAACCAGAAATGTATCTTGGGTCTGGGATTGTTGATCTGCACGCTGTGGAGAAGAAGTTTGAACTATACGAGCGAATGATTGCAATCTGCAAAGAGAGAGTTAAAAACGAATAATTCATACATTACGGATCTTTCCCAACCAACTCTTTCGTAGGGCCATTCCGAGGGTTTCATAGATTCTGCATCATTCAGAACTCTAACATTGGAAGATAATTCACCAACTGCTCTGATTCTGAGCAGCACGGGGGCGGAAACGAGTGTTTCCGCCCCCGTTTTCGTGTTGGCACGGGGATTGCAAAGGGGAGGTCGGCACGTTTGCCGAAACAACACAAGGACAAACACCATGAGCAAGACAACACCCCAACCCTCCCTTCCCGCCATCCACGCCGTCTACCAGTTCGAGACGTTCCACGCACTCCGGTTCCTTGGCAACCTCCTCCGCGACCGTCCCTATTCGGTGAACGGCGGACGGTCGCTCTTCGGCGCCGTCGGCGTCGTTGCGACCGGCCGCGACGTGAAGGCCGACTTCGCCTCGCTTTCCGGCGAGATCGGCCCCTACAAGTTTGCCTGGGACAGCGACTCGCTCGAAGCGACGACCGATAACAATTGCAGCCGATTCCGCTGCGGCGGGTTCGAGGTCCATTTCGACGAGGAGCCGGTCGACTTCTTCAACGAACTCTGGAACTGCCCGCTTCGCGAGGTTCGCGATTGCGTCCGTGCGTCCGTTTCCCGTCTCGCCAAGGCCGTGAAGGAGATTGCCCCCTCTCCGGCGGGCGGCGTCCAGAAGCGTTTCGACGCGCTTTCCCGCCGTCTCGGCCTCTCCGACCGCGAACGCGACCTTCTGCTCCTCGGCCTCTGCGTGTCGCACAACCTCCTCGAATTGGATCTCGAAGGAAGTCGCTGTCGCTTCCTCGATCGGGCAGCCGAGGCCGCGCTCTATCTCGGTTGCGGAATCGACGACATCATCCCCCTGGTCCGAACCGGCTCCCGGCTCGTCGCCTCCGGTGTTCTGGATGACGACTTCACGCCCTCGCGCGATGCGCTGTCGTATCTCGAAGGCCGCGATCGGATGGACGCCATCCGTCCGCAGGGTTTCGTGGCCTTGAACAAGTCGGATGACGAGCAGGAGATCGATGACGATCTCACCGAAGAGGACTTCGAGTAATGACGGCAGATTGCGGCGGCGCGATCGCGCCGCCGCAGCCTACCGTCGCAAACGGTCTATTCCACATGCGAGAAGAACATGAGCAACCATGACATAACGAAGTTCGAGAAAGAGATCGTTGAATGCGCCGATCCGGACGAGCTGGCATGCAAGGTCAAGCGCTTGTTCAAGCAGCTGCCCGGTCCGCTGGCCCTTGAATGCTTCGCCCGGGTGATGACATCCGCGCTGCCGCATCCCTTGAAGGCGGCGACATGGTGGGCCGTTCGTTATTCGCACATCTGGTGGATCGTGGACGACGTGCTGAAGGGCAACGTGATGGACCATCCGCTCGTTCGGCGAGCGTTCGCCGACGCTGTGCCGATGCGACGCCGGGTGGTTGAGCTGCGGCTTTCCGGATGGGAAGATTTGTTGCCGACCCTATCCGGATACGAACTCGACGGCATCGCTCCCGAACCAGTGGAGATTTTAAATAGGCAATTTCTGATTGCGCTCTTGGTGCGCGTCAAGGACGACGTTCTCGCCAATATTCTGCGGAAAAAATTCGATGTTCCTGACATACGCGACTTCATCGACGTTCGTGGAAACGGAATTTTGTGGTATCTGACCTATCGGGACGACCAGAATGCGGATGGGGGCTTCGCCTGTCCAAAGACGGCGCGCGTCCTTGTGGACATGGGCGCCGATCCCTGCCGGACGAACGAGCTGGGGCTGTGCTGGAATGATGTGGCGCGGCATTTTGTCCGGGATTCGATTTGAGAATTACACCATGCATGATTTCTCCCCGAACCTGATCCTGTCGCACCTCGCCGAAGCGCACGAGGAGCTGAGGTGGCTGTTCGCGCGAATGCACTTTGCCATCTTTGGCGAAGTGGATGACGAAGGCGTGAAGGACCTGGGGGAGTCCGTCACGCAGGAGGAGTCGCGGAATCCGCTGACGGAAGAGATGGTCTTCTCCGTCATGGTCCGCGCCTACCGGCATCTCAACATCGCGTGGAATGGCCGACACGCATCCGAGGAGCGCGTCCGGCGAGGTGATCCGGTCGACCTCAAGCGCTGGTCGAAGTTTCCCGAGGACGCCATCTTCCGCGACCTTTGGCCGGCGCCGAGCCGATGCCGCGGAAAGCCGCGCGAACCGGGAGGTGGACGCATCGCGCCCAATTCGCTACAGGCCGCGTTCCTCCAAATGGCCGTTCGGAAGCTGGGCGTCCTTTGCTACCGAATTGCACATGCCCTCGGCAAGGATTCACCAAAGGTCGTTCCACGTCCGAAAGGGGGCCGATCAGACATCGACAGCGAACCCTTCACGGAAGAGGAATTCGCCCGGCGGATGCACCGCATCTACGACGAAATGAACACAGCCTGGGCCTGGCGGAAACGAACGCGCGACGAAGACCTTTCGCGCCAGGCGATCCGCCGACGCCGACAGTTTCCCAGCGTCTTCCTGGTCGGTCTGCGCACAAAATGGACAAAATGATGTTTATATCGGCGCTTCGGGTGCGATTCAACGTTTTTCTCGTTCGGATCGGTGCACGGCACATCCTGCCGCGGGAGGCGGTGAACCGGGTTCCCGTGGCGGAGTGCGGCGAACCGCTCGTGATGTGGCGCGGCGGGATCGTCCGGGCGGGCGTCGCCGTGCGGCTCGACGACGCGGATGCACGTCTTCCGGAAGGATGGACCATTGAACTGTTGGAGGGGTGGCGGGGCGAATCGGAACAGGAAGCCATCCGCGCTGCCGCGAAGGACGCCGTCCTCGCACGAGACGCCTCGCTCTCCGGAGATGAGCTTGACCGCACCGTCGCGCGCTTCGCCGCCAACGCGAGCGGACACCGGACTGGCGGCGCGGTGGACGTTAGGCTGCTCCACCGGGGCGCGCCTGCGCCCTGCGGTTCCGAGTATCTTGCATTCGGACAGGGCACAGCATCCTTCTCTCGTGTTCCGCCGGAAGCGGCCCGCAACCGCGCCCTGCTCCTTCGCGCGATGCGTGGCGCCGGCTTCGCCAACTACCCCGCCGAGTGGTGGCACTTCTCCTACGGAGACCGGCTCTGGGCAGCCTACCGCGGAAGGCGCCGGGCGATCTACGGGGCCATCGACCGATGCATGATTGCGCCACTTTTCGTCCCGTGATAGGATGTCCGGCATGACGACCTTTCTGTCCGACCGGGCGATCTACGAGCGCGTGATCCGGGACGCCGTGCCGAAGGCGGCGCGGCGGGTGTGGATCGCGACGGCGGACATCAAGGACCTCTACGTGGAGCCGGTGGCGGGGGCGGCGGAGATGGTGCCGTTCGTGCAGGTGCTGGCGCAACTGCTCGGGCGCGGGGTGGAGGTGCGGCTCGTGCACGCGAAGGAGCCGGGGCCGAACTTCCGCACGGACTTCGACCGGTTCCCGATCCTGCGGTCCGGACTCGAGCGCGTGCTCTGCCCGCGCGTCCACTTCAAGTGCATCCTGATCGACGGGCGCCTCGCCTACTTCGGCAGCGCGAATCTCACCGGCGCAGGCATGGGCGCGAAGTCGGGTCGCCGGCGCAACTTCGAGAACGGCGTCTGGACCGACGACCCCGCGCTCGTCCGGGCGCAGGAGGAGCAGTTCGACGCCGTCTGGCGCGGCGACCACTGCCGCGACTGCGGCCGACGCGACGTCTGCGGCGATCCGGTCGCGTAGCACGACGGACCGTGATAGGATCTTTCCCATGCGGATGACGAAGGAGCGCATCGAATCGTTTTCCGCCCGCGCGAGGCGCGGGCGGGTGGTGGCGTTCGACACGGAGACGACGGGCGGGACGGCGTGGGACGAGATCTGCCAGATCGCCGCGGCGGAGTTCATCGACGGGACGCTCGCGCGGACGATGGCGGTCTACGTGCGGCCGACGTGCCCGATGAACCCGTGGGCGCAGGCGGTCCACGGGCTGTCGATGCCGTTCCTCCGCGAGCACGGCGTCGCGCCTGAGGAGGCGATGGAGCGGTTCTTCGGGTTCCTCGGCGGGGACGCGCTGCTCGTCGCCCACAACACCGCGTTCGACCTCCGGATGCTCCGGCAGGAGTGCTGCAAGTTCGACCTGTGCTTCGCGTGCGCCGACACGGAGATCTGCGACACGCTCGCGCTTTCGCGGCGGCTCCGGCCGGACCTGCCCAACCACAAGCTCGCGACGCTGATCGAACTGCTCCCCGTCGACGGCGTCAACAGCCACGACGCCCTCGACGACGCCCTCGCCTGCGCGGGCGCGTTCTTCAAGCTGCTGGAGGGGCGGCCCTGACCGTCATCGGTTGAAGGAGCGGATCTTCTCGAGCATGGCGGCGTTCCAGGCGGCGTCGCCGGGAAGCTGGCGGCGGCAGTTGCCGTCGGGGACGCGGGCGAAGGACGCGCCGCCGTCCGGCGCGATCTCGACGGTCCCGCGATCGCCCAGGGCGAACGGCGCGTCGCCCTCCACGGCCTGGACGACGGCGAGCGGGTCCCACATCCGCTGGCCCGTGTCGCAGTCGCATTGCAGGTAGACCTGCCGGATCGGGTGGCGGTCGGCCGGGCCGATGTCGGAGAGGACCAGCGCGGGCGGATAGTCGATCGCGTCGCCGACCTCGGCGGTGGAGAAGACGACGTCCACGTCCCGGGGCCAGAGGCGGAAGAACGTCCGGACCGCCTCCGGATCCATGGCGAAGTTGTATTCGGGCTCGGCGTCCTTCGCGAACGCGCCGCCCATCACGATCGCGCGCGCGACCTTCCGGCGGACGAGCTCCGCGCCGCCGAGGGGGGAAAGATCGTCCGGGGGCGACTCCAGCAGCTGCGCGAGGCAGGTGAGGAAGCCGATCGAGCAGATCGTGACGCTTCCGTCGGGCTGCCCGGCGAGGAGCCGCCGGTAGAGGACCCAGCCGTCGGGACGTCCGTCGGGGCCGGGCGCGGCGCGGGGGAAGAGTGGGCGGCCGTCGTCGCCCGTCGTGTCTGCGACGTGCGCGTAGTCGATGAAGATCATCGCGCCCTCCGGGCCGCGGCGGACGAGGCCGACGGGCAGGTCGGAGCGTCCCGCCCAGGCGTTCATCGCGTCGACGAACGCCGCGTTCGCCTCGCCCGGGCGGTCGACGACCACACCGAGCAGCCGGCACCTCCCGGCGTCCTCGTAGCGGTAGAGCATCTCGAGGGCGAAGAGGTCATCGGTCGACGAGCCGACGTCGGTATCGAGGATGATGCGCGGCGCGCCGCCGCCCGCGGCCGGCGGCGCCGAGGTGCAACCGATAAGGAACGAAGCGGCGAGGCAAAGCGCCGAAAGGGCGGTGAACGGCAGGGCGCGTTTCATGGCGCCCATTCTAGACCAATCGCGCCGGCCTGTCCACGGAAAGGTCGCCGCCGCACGCTTGCATGCCGAGGCGGAAGATGGTAGGTTCCGCGGCATGCAAGGGATTTTGCAGCGGCGCTTTCTTCTCCTCGCGGCGGCGGTGCTCGGCATCGGCGCCGTGGCGGGGTGCGGACCCCGCCACGCGGAGACGGTCGCGGATGACGGGCCGCGGATCGTCTCGTTCCTGCCGAGCGGGACGGAGACGCTCTTCGCACTCGGGCTCGGGGACTGCGTCGTCGGGCGGTCGCGCTTCTGCGACTTCCCGCCGGAGGCCGCGGCGCTCCCGGTCGTTGGCGACCTCTTTGCCGCGAACGAGGACGCGCTCGCGGCGCTGCGGCCCACGCACGCGGTGCTGGGGCGCGCGGACGCGCCGCAGGCGGCGCTGCTGCGCGCGCTCGGATGCGAGATCGTCGAGGGTCGCGCGGAGACCGCGGCGGACGTGCTCGCCTTCGCGGACACGCTGGGAGAATTGTTTCCGGGGCGAACGAACGGGCTCGCCGTGGCGGGGTCGAAGTGGCGGGAGGAGATGGAGAAGCTTTCTCACGCAGAGAGCGCAGAGGCCATTGCTTCGGCTCGGCTCGCGTCTGGCGTCTCGCGTCTTGAATCTCACGCAGAGAACGCAGAGGCCTTTGCTCCGGCCCGGCTCGTGGATGGCGTCTCGCGTCTTGAATCTCACGCAGAGAGCGCAGAGAACGCGGAGAGGGTCCTCGTCGTCGTGTCGCATGCGCCGGGACGGTTCGGCGCGGCGTTCGCGGCGGGGGAAGGGACCTACCTCGACGAGATCCTGCGCGCGGCGGGGTTTGCCAACGCGCTCGCCGGCGTGTCCGGATATCCGTCGCTCGACCCCGACCGCATCGCCGCGCTCGCGCCGGATCTGCTGATCGATGTCCACCCCGACGGCGACCCGCCGGATGAGGACGCCTGGTCCTACCTTCCGAAGACCCGTGTCGAAACCCTGCACGACACGGCCGCGCTTCGCCCGGGACCGCGGCTTCCGGAAGTTCTCGAACGGTTCCGGGCGCTCAGGCGTTGAACAGCGACTGCGCGTAGCGGACGGAGCCCATCGCGTCCTTGGAGTAGAAGTCCGCGCCGATGCGGTCGGCGTGCTCCTGCGTGAGGACGGCGCCGCCGACCATGACCCTGCAGTCCGGGCATTCGGCGTGCAGGAGGCGGATCGTCTCCTCCATCGCCGGGACGGTCGTGGTCATGAGCGCCGAGAGCCCGACGAGCCGCACGCCCTCGCGCTTCGCGGTCTCGACGACGCGCTCCGGCGGGACGTCCTTGCCGAGGTCGACGACGTCGAAGCCGTAGTTCTCCAGCAGCGCGCGGACGATGTTCTTGCCGATGTCGTGGACGTCGCCCTTCACGGTCGCGAGGACGATCCGCCCCGCGCTCTCGCGCGCCGCGCCGCGCGCGGCGAGCGCCTTCTTGATCTCCTCGAACGCCGCCGAGGCGGCGTCCGCCGCGACGAGCAGCTGCGGCAGGAAGAGCGTGCCCTCCTCGAAGCGCCTCCCGACTTCGTCGAGCGCCGGCACGATCGCCCCGTCGATGAGCGCAAGCGGCGCCTCGCCCGCGGCGAGCGCCTCCGCCGCGAGCTTCGCGGCCTCGGCCACGATGCCGCGGCGGACCGCGCCTTCGAGCGACCCCGGGTCGCTCGAAGGCGCCTCGGCGGCGGGACCAACGGCCGGGGGCCGGGCCCCCGACCCCCCGGGTGCGGACGCGCCCGGCGGCAGCGGCGGGTGCGTCCGGATGTAGGTCTCGCAGTGCGGGTCGAGGCCGAGGAGGGCGCGATAGGTCTCGTAGGCGTCCATCATCGGGGCGCTCTGCGGGTTCACGATCGCCGCGGTGAGGCCCGCGCGGAGGGCGAGGAGGAAGAAGGCGGCGTTGACGGTCTCGCGGCGCGGAAGGCCGAAGGAGACGTTGGAGACGCCGAGGACGCACCCGACGCCGAGCTCGTCGCGGATCCGCCGGACGGCGCGCAGCGTGACGTCCGCCGCATGCGGGTCGGCGCTCACGGCGAGGCAGAGCGGGTCGATCGCGACGTCTCGCCGGTCGATGCCGCGCGCCTCGGCCTCGCGCACGATCCGGCGCGCGACCTCGAGGCGGCCTTCGGCGGTCTCGGGGATGCCGGCGTCGTCGAGGCAGAGTCCGACCACGACGCCGCCGTACTTCTTCACGAGCGGGAGGACGGCCTCGAGCGACGCAGCCTTGCCGCTCACGCTGTTCACCATCGGCTTGCCCGCGTAGACGCGCAGCGCGGCCTCCATCGCGGCGGGGTCGGAGGTGTCGAGCTGCAGCGGGAGGTCGACGACGGCCTGGATCTCGCGCACGGCGCGCGGAAGGAGCGCCGTCTCGTCGAGGCCCGGGACGCCGACGTTCACGTCGAGCACGTGCGCGCCCGCCTCCTGCTGCGCGAGCGCCTGGCGCAGCACGTAGGGGAAGTCGCCCTCGCGCAGCGCGAGCTGGAAGCGCTTCTTGCCGGTGGGGTTGATGCGCTCGCCGACGATCGCCGGCATTTCGTCGCACAGCTCGACCGCATGCGTCGCGGAGGAGACGACCGTGCGCGCCTTGCGCGCGACGGGGACGGGCGCGACGCCCTCGCAGGCGCGGCGCAGCGCGGCGAGGTGCGCGGGCGTGGTGCCGCAGCAGCCGCCGAGGACGCGCGCGCCGCCGCGGGCGATCTCCGCCATGCGCGCGGCGAAGTCCTCCGGGCCGACGTCGTAGACCGTGCGGCCGGCGTCGACGCGCGGCAGGCCCGCGTTGGGCTTCACGATCACGGGGATCGACGAGAGCCGGACCATCTCCGCGGCGATCGGCGCGGCGGCGTCGGGACCGAGGCCGCAGTTGAGGCCGAGGGCGTCGACGCCGAGGCCCTCCAGCAGCGCGACCACCGCAGCGGGGTCGGCGCCGCCGAGGAGGCGGCCGTTCTCGCCGAACGCGACCGTGGCGAAGACCGGGAGGGCGCAGTTCTCCTTTGCGGCGAGGACGGCGGCCTTGAGCTCGAGGACGTCGCCCATCGTCTCGATCGAGACGAGGTCCGCGCCCGCCTCCGCACCGGCGCGGACCTGCTCCGCGAACGCGTCGACGGCGTCCTCGAAGGCGAGGTCGCCGAGCGGGGCGAGGAGCTTGCCGGTGGGGCCGACGTCGAGCGCGACGAAGCCGCGGCCGGCGGCGTCGCGGGCGCGGCGCGCGGCGGCGACGCCGGCCGCGGTGAAGCGCGCGGCGAGCGCGGCGGCGTCGCGCCCCTCGGCTGCCAGCTTCACGCGGTTCGAGCCGAACGTGTTGGCGTGGACGTAGTCGGACCCCGCGCGGAAGTAGTCGAGGTGGATCGACTCCACGGCGTCCGGGTGCGAGAGGTTCCACTCCTCGGGGACGCCCCCCGGGAAGCCGCGCTCGATGAGGAGCGAGCCGAAGCCGCCGTCGGCGAAGACGAGGCGCGAAGAGAGAAAATCGCGGATACTCATGGGCAATTCTCCTTGGGGGCGGCGGGCTCGACGCCCACGAACGCGGTGACCGACTTCGTCGGGACCATGAGGAAGGAGGACGTGAGCGTGATGCCAAGGCGGCGGGTGGCGTCGAGCGCGGCGAGGAAGGCGGGCTGGACCGAGAGGGGCAGGTCGCCGTAGCCGGGCGAGAAGCGGTGGCGGAGTGCGCACCCCGCCACGGCGGGATCGCGAGCGAGCGCCGCGACGACGTCCTCGCAGAGCGAGTCGGCGAGCTCCCCGGCCGCGGCCTGCAGCAGCGCGGCGTCGGCCATCTCGCCGACGGCCTCGCGGCCGCGCACGAGTCGGTCGACGCCCGCGCCGAGCGTCGCGGCGAAGAGGAACGCGCGGTCGCAGCCGCGCAGGTTGCGCGCGAGGTGGGCGCTGCGCACCGCGAGCGCGCCGCCGCCGAAGTCGAGCGCGTCGCCGTCGGCGCGCAGCGGGAGGAGCTTCGCGGTCCAGGCCGGCGCGGCCACGGCGCGGACGCGCGCGGCGGCGTCCGCGAGCCGGGCGAGGAGCGTGGCGTCCGGCTCGCCCTTCACGCCCAGGAAGCGGGCGGCGTCGCGGCCCGTGAACTCCATCGCGCTACCCGGCGGCGAGGATTTCCGAGAGATTGCGGAGGATCGCCTCCGCGACCTGCGGCTTGTTCATCGTGTAGACGTGGATCGCGCGGACGCCGTTGGCGATCAGGTCCACGATCTGGTCGGTCGCGTAGGCGACGCCGGCCTGCTCCATCGCGGCGGGCCTGTCGCCGAACTTGTCGACGAGCGCCGTGAAGCGCCGCGGCATGAACGAGCCCGAGAGCTTCTGGGCGCGGGCGACCTGGTTGCCGTTGGTGATGGGCATGATGCCCGCGACGACGGGCACGCCGATCCCCGCCTCGCGCACCTTCCAGAGGAAGCGGTAGAAGAGCGCGTTGTCGAAGAACATCTGGGTGGTGAGGAAGTCGCAGCCGGCGTCGACCTTCTCCTTGAGGCGGCGGACGTCCTCGTCCGTGTGCGGACTCTCCGGGTGGCACTCCGGGTAGCAGGCGCCGCCGACGCAGAAGGACGGGTCCGCCTCGCGGATGGCGCGGACGAGGTCCGAGGCGTGCGCGAAGAAGCCGGACGCGGGCGCGGCGGCGCCGTCCGGCAGGTCGCCGCGGAGGGCGAGGACGTTCTCGACGCCGAGCGAGCGCAGCAGCGCGAGGCGCGCGGGGAGCTGCGCCGGGTCGGTGCCGACGCAGGTCTGGTGCGCGAGGGCCGTGACGCCGTGGCCCTCGATGAGCGCGGCGACGTCGGCCGTGTGCGCGTCGCGCCCGCCGCCGGCGCCGAAGGTGACGCTCATGAAGCTCGGCTTCGCGGCGCAGAGCCGCTCGACGACCTCGCGCATCCGCGCGAAGCCCTCGTCCTTCTTCGGGGGAAAGACCTCGAGCGAGACCGAGACGCGGCCGAGCGCCAGGATGTCCTTGATCTTCATGGGACGCTAGCGGGCCGCAACGCCGGCGGCGGCATCCGCGGCCGCGGCGAGGCGGCACTCGTGGTCGAGTTCGCGCTGCTTCGCGAGCGCCTCGAACGGCTTGAAGGCCTTCATGCGCTTGAGCATGTTGTCCCAATCGACCTGGTGGCCGTCGAAGTCGGGGCCCTCGACGCACACGAAGCGAATCTTGCCGCCGACGGAGACGCGGCAGCCGCCGCACATCCCGGTGCCGTCGATCATGATCGTGTTGAGCGAGACGAACGTCGGGATGCCGAAGGGCTTCGTGGTCGCCGCGCAGAACTTCATCATGATGGGCGGGCCGATCGCGATCACGCGGTCGGGCGGCGTCGCGCTCTCGCAGAGCTCCTTGAGGGGAGCCGTGACAAGGTCCTTGCGGCCGTAGGAGCCGTCGTCCGTGCAGACGATCACCTCGTCGGAGGCGGCGCGCATGCGGTCCTCGAAGATGAGCAGGTCCTTCGTGCGCGCGGCGAGGATGCTGGTGACGTGGTTGCCGGCGGCCTTCATCGCCTGGGCGATCGGGTGGATCGGCGCGACGCCGATGCCGCCGCCGCAGAGCACCACGCGGCCGAACCGCTCCACCTCGCTCGGCATGCCGAGCGGGCCGAGGACGTCGGCGAGGGCGTCGCCGACGCCGAGGCGGGCGAGCTTGAGCGTCGAGGCGCCAACGGCCTGGAAGACGACGGTGACGGTGCCGGCGGCCTCGTCGGCGTCGGCGATGGTGAGCGGGACGCGCTCGCCCCAGTCGTGGTCGACCTGGACGATGAGGAACTGGCCGGCCTTGTGCTCGCGCGCGATGTGCGGGGCCTCGAAGGCCATCTCGTAGACGTCGGCCGAGAGCTGCTTCTTGAAGACGATCTTGTTCATGGACGTGTGGCGGGGTTCGGAAACGGGACGGCATTCTACCAAAGACCGCGCCCGGCGTGTAGCGAAAAATGCGCTTGACTCCCCTCCCCCGCTTTTGGTAGATTCCCGCCCGCTTTCCGCGATATGCGGGAAGGGACAGTCGGCGACAACCCACCGCGGCCGCCGGGTCCGGACTGGAGGTGAAACCACGTGATCGTCGTCAAAGTCAAGAAGGGAGAGGCCATCGACAAGGCCGTCAAGCGCCTCAAGAAGGCCATGGACAAGGAGGGCATCATCAAGCACCTCCGCGACACGCGCTACTTCGAGAAGCCCTGCGTGAAGCGCCGCCTCAAGTCCGTGCGCGCCCGTTCGCGCGCCCGTTCGATCGCCCGCCGCCAGGCCCTCGCCGCCACGATGCCCCGCATCTAGGCGCGAAACCTCGCGACGCACGGCGGCGCGGGCTTCGGCCCGCGCCGCCTTCGTTTCGTGCCGGCGCCGGAGCGGACGCGGCTAGAACGTGCCGCGGAGGCCGAGCTCGAAGGTGCGGGGCTCGCCGACGAGGCACTCGTAGTAGTGGCGCGCGGACTCGAAGTACTTCTCGTCGAAGAGGTTGCGGACGCCAAGCGAGAGCGCCCAGTCGCGGCTGCCGCCGAAGACGGAGAAGGGCACGGTCGCGCTCACGTCGAACACGCTCGACGGATCGAAGAAGAGACTGTCGTCCACGTAGGCGCCGCGCATCGTCGCGTAGCTCTTCGTGCGGTAGCGCCAGCCGAAGCCGAGGACGACGTCCTCGAGCCACCCGCCCGGGATGCGGTAGGAGGTGCTGAGCGAGAACGTGTTCTCCGGGTAGCGCTCGAAGCGGCGCGCCTTGCTGCCGGGCGCGGCGTTCTCGTCGGTGTAGCGGTTGAAGGCATACATCGCGAGGACGGTCCAGGCGTCGGTGATGTCGCCGGAGAGCGAGACCTCGGCGCCCTCGGAGCGGTTCTCGCCGTCGTAGCTCAGCACGATGCCGTCGTTGCCGAACTCGGGGACGCTCTCCTGGTCGATGCGGTAGCCGGAGACGGAGAGCCAGAGCTTCTCGAGCGGGCGCACGCGCACGCCGCCCTCGTACTGCGTCGCGCGCCAGGCGTGGTCGGGCGTGGAGCCGTCCTCGCAGCGCAGGCCGAGCATCGGCGTGCGCGTCTGCGAGGCGTTGCCGAAGAGGACGAGCCAGTCGATCGGTCGGATCGCGAGGCCGGCGCGCGGCGAGAGAGCATCGGCGGTCATCGAGGGATAGTGCACGACGGCGCCGCGGCCGCCCGCGGAATAGCTTTCCTGGTCGAACCGGTCGTAGCGGAGGCCGCCGAGGACCGTGAGCCAGTCCCACTCGACCGTGTCCTGCAGCGTGGCGCCCCAGCGCGAGGTCGGCGTGCCGAAGCCGCCGGTGGAGCTGCGGTAGTTGTAGTCGGGCTGGACGAGGAGGACGTTCCGGAGCGAGTCCGAGAGCTCGCGGTCGTTCACGGCGCGCACGTAGACGGTGTAGTTGTGCAGCGTCGCGGCGCTCTCCGAGAAGCCGGAGATCATGTATTTCTCGCCCGACGGCCAGAGGCCCGTGCGGCAATACGCCTGGAACTCGGGCGTGCCGGGCATCGCGGTGTAGGGCTCGCGCGTCGTCTGGTCCCATTCGGAGACCATCGCCGTGAAGCCGAGGCGAAGGTTCCACTCGTCCGTCGCCTGCCATTCGGCCCACGGGCTGGCGAGGAAGGACCGATAGGAGGAGCGGTCGCCGGGACGGCAGGAGGACTCGCGCCAGCCGTAGCCGGCGCCGGGCTCGCCGCGCCAGACCGGAACGCCGATGTAGCTGGGCTGCTCGGTGTACTGGAAGAGCGTCTTGAGGCCGAGCGTGAAGTCCTCCGACGGCGCCCAGATCGCGCTCGGCGCGACCGCGTAGGACTCGCGCGCGTCGGCGCCCTTCTGCGAGCCGGCGTTCGCGTAGGGGGGATCGTACCAGTCGGCCGTCGCGACGAGGCGCGCGGCGGCGGTCTCCCCGTCGTTCATCTCGTTCGCGTCGACCATCGCGCGCTGGCGCCAGGTGTCCTTGCCGACGGACGTGTTCTCCTGGAACTCGCGGCGGTCGCCGTCGAGGTTCGCGCCCTTGAGGAACATGTTCACGGAGCCGCCGGCGCCGGAGGCGTTCTGCGCGGCGCCCGCGCCGCCCGCGAGCGAGGCGATCGGGCCCTTGGCGATCTCGACGCGGTCGAAGAGGAACGTGTCCATGAAGAGCCCGGGGCCGCGGCCGATCGGCGCGACGCCGTCGAACGCCGGCTCCGTGCCGCCCATGCCGCGGATCGAGAACTGCCCGGGGTTGCGGACGAGGAGCGACTTGCCGCCCGTCTCGATGCCGGGGACGTAGCGCAGCAGGTCGTGCAAGTCGGTCGGGTTGTGCTCGCGGATGAAGTCCGAGGTGAGCGTGTCGACGACCATCGGCAGCGACTCCGGCGCGACGTCGGTGAACGTGCCGGACGAGACGGTCTCGGGTCGGTACTTGGAGAGCGCGCTGCCCTCGACGACGACGGTGCCGAGGTCGGCGACCTGGTTCGTCTCGGCGGCGGTGGCGGGGAGCGCGGCCGCGGCGAGCGCGGCGGCGAGGAGGCGGGAGTGGCGGGATGCGTTCATGGAGTTTCGGTTCGCGGTTGGAGCGGAGGCCGTTTGGCTGCCGTTTATCCATTGAACGCATCCCGACGGCGAACGGTTCGGCGCGAATCGCGTCGGCGGGAACGGGGCATTTTTCGTTTGTCTCGCGCGCGGGAAAGCGGTATACTCCCCCGAAACGCACGCACACCCTTTCCCGCGCCCGAGGGGCGCGCTCCCGCATGAACACCGTCTACCATCGCATCGACTCCAGCTCCGGCAGCGTCGTCTCCCTCCGCGCCTCCGGCGTCTCCTACCACGAGCTCGCCGAGGTCTCCTCCCGCGGCGTCACGTCGCTCGCCCAGGTCATCAAGATCGACGGCGAGAACGTCTCGCTCCAGGTCTTCGCCGGCGCCCGCGGCATCGCGACCGACGCGCGCGTCCGCTTCCTCGGCC